>Ga0187771_10002168_pt1 | contig 13499 bp, 6 predicted proteins | sample 0116_SJ02_MP15_1_FD_133139 | JGI IMG/M metagenome (GOLD analysis project Ga0187771, IMG submission 133139) | Tropical peat soil microbial communities from peatlands in Department of Meta, Colombia - 0116_SJ02_MP15_10_MG | ecosystem: Environmental > Terrestrial > Soil > Wetlands > Peat | place... | reverse complement strand
GGTTTCCTACCTCTCCTCAGGCCTGACCCCGGTTGCCGGCTGGAAAGCCCAGAAGATGGCGGTTTTGGCCGAAGCCGCTAAACCACAAGCATTGGTTCGCTTCACCGTTCTTCAGCCCCTGCGTGATCTAGTCAACGCAGTCCCCGATGCTTCCAGAAAATGAGTATCATCCGCTTCGGCTAGTTGTAGAAGGGCGGGTTACAAAGTGAATGGGCTGGTCTCAAAAGCCCGCTGCGGGAAATCCGAGGCAGCCATTGGGGAGCCTCCGAGAGAAACCGTGTGCAAGGCGTTATCAGTTGCTCAATCGCCTCACCCGCCGCATCGGTTGTGAGCATATTCCACATCGTGTCACCGCCAATCCCCCAGCGTCCCAGAAAAGACGCCTCCGCGTTAAACTTCTGTACTGAAACCAATGAGGGTATTCTTGGTCCAGTCACCGATAGGGGAGGTTAGTGTCATCATCATGTTTGCACCCCAGTATTTCTCAATCCTCCGGATGCCTATAGCCTGGGAAACTCTTTTCAGCACTGCGGCAACGGTAAATTGATGACACGCGCCATGAATCCTCGCATCTTCTTCTGGTCATTGACGGCGGCGCTGGCAGGCTTTCTCTTTGGTTTCGATACCGTCGTGATCTCCGGGGCTGAAAAGACAATTCAATCACTCTGGAGGCTGAGCCCAGGTCTCCACGGCATTGCCATGGCATCGGCGCTCTACGGTACTGTCGTCGGCTCTGTGCTAGGTGGCTGGCCCGCTGATCGATTCGGACGCAAGGGGACGCTTTTGTGGATTGGAGTGCTCTACCTTGTCGGCGCCGTAGGATCCGGACTGGCACCGAATGTGGGTACGTTCATAGGGGCACGGTTCATCGGCGGATTGGGCATCGGTGTCTCTACGGTAGTCGCACCGATGTACATTGCAGAAATCGCGCCAGCAGGAAACCGGGGCCGACTGGCCGGTATGTTTCAGTTCAACATCGTTTTTGGCATCCTCATTGCTTTCGTCTCGAATGCGCTGCTTGCCGGTATTGGCGAACAAGCCTGGCGCTGGATGTTGGGAGTAGCTGCGTTTCCCTCGTTGCTCTATGCTCTGTTCTGCTTTACCTTGCCCGAAAGCCCGCGGTGGCTACTGAGCAGGAAAGGGGATCGCGACGGTGCGCTACGCGTGCTGCGGCGGATTCAGCCCGAGGTTTCAGAATCGGTAATTGCCGGCGAGGCCGACGAGATTATCGCTGCTTCGGCGCAAAGAGCCGCATCGGGACATTTCTGGACACGTCAGCTTCGCAAACCCATCGCGCTGGCGATTTTGATTGCGTTCTTCAACCAGATGTCCGGCGTCAATGCCATCCTGTATTTTGCCCCGCGGATTTTTCAACTCACTGGACTCGGGGCAAAGGCTGCGTTGCTGCAATCCGTTGGAATCGGCGCTACCAATCTCGTCTTTACGTTGGTTGGCCTTTGGTTGATTGACCGTCTCGGAAGGCGCACGCTTCTGTACATTGGCTCGTACGGCTACATTTCTTCACTAAGCCTGGTGGCATGGGCATTCTTTACGCAGCACTATGCCATCGTTCCGGCGTGCATTTTCGCCTTCATTGCCGCCCATGCCATCGGCCAGGGCGCGGTGATCTGGGTCTTTATCTCCGAAATCTTCCCGAATCGTCATCGCGCCGAAGGTCAGGCCCTCGGCAGTTTCACGCATTGGATCTTCGCCGCCTTGCTCACGACCTTCTTCCCGAAGATGGTCTCGGTGTTTCCTCCGGGGGCCGTGTTTTCTTTCTTCGCGGCGATGATGTGCCTGCAGCTTCTCTGGGTAAGCAAGATGGTTCCTGAAACCAAAGGTGTTCCTTTGGAGCAGATTCAGAAGAAGCTGACTCTGAATTAGCAAATCGAAATGCAGGGGGAGGAACAGACAGGCTTTATCTCATCTTGGCGTGTAAACCGAACGTCCGAGTGCTCTGCTCCCCTGTATCTGCCGAACGCCTACACTGCACCTCACAACGTGTATTGCCCGTACGGCGGCGAGTTTCATAGGGCCATGGTCTTCGATTCGAAAATGTGATGAAAAGGTCTGCTACTTTACTGGCATTTTCAGAGGCCCCAGCGCCGCCATCTGTTGGGATTGTTCGTGGTTGCCGCGATAGCAGGGAAACTCAACCGCGGTGTCGCGGAAAGATTTCAGTACCTGGCCTAGACGCAACGTGCCGGATCGTCCTCACTTCCCGTACTCGATTCAAATCGATCGTGACCGGAACTTGCTCTCCCACCTCGCCTGACTGGTGCAGAATCTCGCCTTCCGGCCCAACGACGATGGATCGGCCGTTACCAAGTTGGCCCGCGGCATCCGTAATGATTGCGGCACTGGATAACCGGGTAGGAACTGCAACATCAACAATCTAGTAATCTTATGCGACATTCCGAAAGGATACCGAGAGTGGACTCGGGGCCCAGCTCTTCCTTTCGGGCATCCGCTGCCGGGCAGCGACGGGGAAAGAGGGGAGAATATGAAACGCCTTGGGCAGTTGGCACGATGGCCGACATTCGCCGGCTTGATTTTTCTCTGTGTAGCCGCCTACGCGCAATTCACCGAGAACACGATTGTGGGCCATGTCTCCGATTCCAGCGGCGCCGCGGCGGTGGGCGCCAAAGTGCAAGTCACGAACGTCTCGACCGGGATTTCCACGGAAACCGAAACCGATTCGTCCGGGTTCTATCGCGTCCTTCATCTCCAGCCCGGGACCTATTCAGTCACCGTGACTGCTGCCGGGTTTAAGAAGACGGTGCTCGAGAACATCCAAGTCAATGTGAATAACACCACGCGGGCCGATGCCCAGCTGAAGCCCGGACAGGTGGTCGAAACTGTGGAGGTAACGGGAGCGGCGGCCCTGGTGCAAACAGAAGAAGGACGACTGTCGGATACAGTCACTTCGCGGGAGGTCAATGCTCTGCCGCTCAACGGGCGCCAAGTGTGCCAACTGGCTTACCTGGAACCCGGAGTGACTTCAACCACCGCGAAGGTGGTCTCGAGCGTGCCAGCGCCGACATCGTCAGTGACGTTCGATTTTGGTTTCATTGCCAACGGGGCCACGCCACGAGGAAACAATTTTCGGCTCGACTGCACTCCCAATAATAATGAGTGGTTGGGTGGGACGCCGCTCGTGTATCCCTCGCTCGAAGCGGTCGAGGAGATGCAAGTCCAGACCCTCAACTATTCCGCCGAGTATGGGCGCAACAATGGCGCCGTAATCAACATCATCACCAAGTCCGGCTCCAACAAGCCTTGATTACCGGGCTCACCGTGCTAGCGCTGGTTTTCTTCAGCGATCAGATCCGCAGCATGGGCACGCGCATGGATTTCGAACGCATTCTCCCGGAAGCTCTTGCCCGCTTCGTTCCCGCCGGAGTGCTCGGTTTCCTCATTGCCGGCCTGCTGGCCGCGTACATGTCGAATTTTGCCGCGACCGTCAACGCTGCGCCGCCATACTTCGTGAACGACATTTACAAACGCTTCATCAATCCCAACGCAAGCCCCAGGACCTATGTCAAGCTGAGCTACGTGAGTTCCTTCCTGGTTGTGGCGATCGGAGTGCTGATCGGCTGGTACGTCACCAGCGTCAACAACGTGGTGATCTGGATTGTGAGCGCGCTCTGGGGCGGCTATACCGCCTCGAACGTGCTGAAATGGTACTGGTGGCGTTTCAACGGCTACGGCTATTTCTGGGGAATGGTAGCGGGAATTTCTTCCGCGCTAACCGTTCCCCTGCTCCTGCCGAAGTTCCAGTCGTTGCAGAACTTCGCCCATACTCATTCGATCAATCTCGACGTTTCTGTCGGCTTTCCCGTCGTGTTTCTCGTGTCGCTCATCGGTTGCTTTGCCGGCACCTGGCTGACCGCCCCGGAGGATGACGAAGTGCTGAAGGATTTCTATCGCCGCGTTCGTCCATGGGGCTTCTGGGGGCCAATCCTTAAGAAGGTGCAGCAGGAAGATCCTTCGTTCCAACGCAACACGGATTTCTATCGCGACGTCTTCAACATTGTGGTCGGCATGGTCTGGCAGGTCACGCTGGTGGCCCTTTCCATGTACATCGTGACCTGGCACCTGGGGCGCGCAGCCGTGGCGGTGACCATTGTTGCTGTTACGTCGCTTATCCTGAAGTTCACCTGGTACGACCAGGTGCAGAAACTGGAACATACCACCAGTGTGAAACTCCAACGCCCCGAATCAGACGGGTTCTGACATAGTTCTGACACAGCCGGCAAACGCTAACGCAACTTGCTTTCTCGGCAGGCGCGTGACGCGCTACACCACATCTCTGATTTACGGGCGTTCTGGAAGCTGTCACGCCGCCGGGTATGGCTGGTCCGGTTGACGTTCGGACATTTGCAACGGATGGTTCATCTCAACTGATCCCGGCATCCGTTAAGGCAGTGAACCGGCCACTGGGGGCCGACGCCCTTCCGACCCATGACCACCCTCAACATTCCTGAACGAATCGTCGGCAAACAAGGAACTGACAATCCGTTCCGATGACTTCTGGATAGCTCACAAGTCCGTATCCGGGACCATCTTTGAGGGGTCACACCTTGATCTGAAAACCTTTCAGTAGGATACTTTCTGGCGTGTCAAGAGGGGCGACATCCCCATGTTCTGTCCTGTGCCATTTGGCGCATTCAGGCTCGCCGCACTCCTAGTTCTTCTATCGTTTGCCCCTCTCGCGTTCCCACAACTAGCCCCAGATCCGGGCCAAACCTCCGCGATCTCAAACGGAAAGTACGCTCTGGATCGTATCCTGGTAAAGTTCAGGCCAGCTGTGAGCGCAGACGCTCGGTCCGCAGTGCATGCGGCGGTTGGCACGCGCTCGATCAAACAGTACGCCACGCTGAAAGACCTGGAAGCCATAGGTCTGCCTGCGAGTTTAGATGTCAGTAGCGCGTTGCGGGCTTATCGGCTGCGCCCCGAGGTTGAATACGCCGAGCCCGATTACACCGTCCATCTTTTGGAAACGCCCAATGACCCCTTGTTTCCGAAGATGTGGAATCTGCTGAACACAGGACAGGACGGCGGCACGGCGGGCGACGACGTCGGAGCGACACTGGCGTGGAATCTGAGCACCGGCAGTCAGAGCGTGATCGTCGCTACGATTGACACGGGCATCGACTATACCCACCCCGACATCGTTCCCAACTTGTTCCACAACCCCGCTGTCTGCAACGGCGTCGACGATGGCACGAATGGCTGCTACGGAATATCAACGATTTACTACACATCTGATGTCTTCGACGACAACGGCCACGGCACCCACGTTTCGGGGATCGAGGGTGCAGCGGGGAACAATGGCATAGGGGTGGTAGGAATCAACTGGAGTGTCCAATTGATGTCTTGCAAGTTCCTGGACTCGACCGGAAGCGGCCAGACTTCGGATGCAATTTCATGTCTCGACTATGTTCTGCAGATGAAAAACAGCGGCTTCAACATCGTGGCCACGAACAACAGTTGGGGAGGATCCGCCTACTCACAGGCTCTGAACGATGCGATCCAGGCGCAGCAGCAGGCCGGGATCCTGTTTGTGGCCGCGGCCGGAAATGCGTTCGGCGACAATGACATCGCACCTACCTATCCGGCGAACACACAGCTGCCCATCGTCATTTCCGTTGCGGCAACCACACGTACGGATGCGCTCGCTGTCTTTTCCAACGTGGGCCAGCACTCCGTGCACCTCGGTGCTCCCGGGCAGGAGATTCTCAGCACATGGCCGGGGAAGAACTACCAAGTACTGTCGGGCACCTCCATGGCGACCCCCCACGTGACCGGAGCAGCCGCGCTCCTGGAGGCGCAGCAGCCGACTCTCGATTGGCGAGGCATCAGGAACCTAATCCTTGCGGGAGGAGATACTCGCTCTTCGCTGGCAGAGACCGTGACCGGGAAGCGCCTCAGCCTCGACGGCGCCATGACTTGTTCCTCACGAACAATCAAAAGTCGGCTTCTGCCCGTCACCGACATCATCGCGGCGACGGCGGGGAATCCAGTAACGCTGGAAGACCTCAACATTGACTGTTCGCAACCGGCGGGAAACGTGCGGGTGACGGTCGCTCCGGGAGGTCAGAGCATAACCCTTGTTGACGACGGTACGGGCGTTGATCAGGCGGCGGGAGACGGCATCTACTCGGGTCAGTGGACGCCCCCTTCGGTCGGCAGCTATACGCTGACATTTCCCGGTGGCGATGTTGTGGCTGTCGAAGTTCTGAACAACTACGTGGCTACGCCCACTCCCTACAACTACGTAACCATCACCGGCACGAACCTCAATCTCGGCGATGACAACGTGGCCCCGATCACTTCGCCGTTTCCCATTGCCTTCGGCGGAGGCAGTTTCACCACTTTGCAGGTGGGCAGCAATGGAACCATCAGTTTTACCGACGCCGTTTCGCCGTTCATGAACGCCGTTATTCCGGGCCAGACGCCTGTACCGGTCACCCTGGTCGCTCCATTTTGGCAGGACCTATACCCCGTCGCTGGCTCGGCGCAGAACGTGTACTGGGCTGTCGTCGGAACCGCGCCTAATCGGCAACTAGTGGTGGAATGGAGAAACGTCAGAAGTTTTCTGTGCCACAACGATTCTGCGGCGACGGTCACTTTCGAGGTCGTGTTCTCGGAATCCAGCAGCGACATTCTTTTTGAATACGCCAACACCGACTTCGGAGACTATTGCTACTTCCAGGCCGCCGGATCCTACGCGACCGTAGGGGTACAAGTATCCCCTACTGTTGGCACTATGTGGTCGGTCAACAGTTCGATCATCGCCAGCGGCTCTGCCTTGCTGTGGACGATCGGCAGTGCTACGCCGCCGAACAATCCGATTCCGACAATTACGTCGGTGTCCCCCTCCACTGTGCCGCTCGACGGCCCTGCGTACACACTCACGGTGAACGGGTCCGGCTTCGTACCCACGTCTGTGGTGAATTTCAATCTTTACGATCGACCGACGACATACGTCAGCAGCACGCAACTTACGGCGGAAATTCCGGCGCAATCCATTGCCCAGGTCATTTCGAGCACGTACGTGTGGGTGACGAATCCGGCGCCGGGCGGCGGACAATCCAACTCGGTTACGGTTCCAGTTTCCACGGGAGTTCCGACCATTACTTCGATTTCCCCTACGTCGGTGACTGCCGGATCTTTCAGCTTCACGTTGACCATTAACGGCAGCGGGTTCGGGTCTGTGTCAGTCAACTGGAATGGCAAGACACTGGGGGGAGGAGACAGCCCGAATCAATTGCTGGTGAGCATTCCCTACACCATGATTCAACAGCCGGGCACCGTTCAGATCAGCGTCACAAACCTGCCACCGGGCGGAGGCACTTCAAACACGGTCACGTTTACCATCCTGCCTCAGGCGTCGACTTACCTGCAGCCGCCGCTTCTGATAAACGGACTCGGCACCTCCTCGCAGATGACTCCCGCTGTGCCTACGCGCTTCCTGGGATGGAAGTACGGACAGCGGGCGGGAGCAGACTACTTGAAGGCGTTTTCGCGGCCGAGAGCGGATTCGCCGCTGGCCCCTTCCAATCCCGTGTTCTCAGAACCCCTTGGCAAGGGAGCCGGAGCGATGTCTTCGTCGTCTTCGTCCAGTCCGCCTCCGCTGGCCGGATTGCAACTGCGTCCGCTGTTACCGGCCGACTACATTCCTACTGCCGTTGCCGCTGGCGATTTCAACGGCGACGGCATTCCAGACTGGGTTGTGGCCAACGGCGGCAGCAATAACCTCTGGATCTATCTGGGGCGCGGCGATGGAACTTTCACTCAGGCAACAGTCATTCCGCTCGCCGGGCAATCTCCGGTTGCGGTCGCCACGGCGGACCTGCGGGGCGTCGGCAAGCTCGACATCATCGTGGCGGAAGCCGACAGCGGCAGCATCGGTGTGCTGTTGGGAAACGGCGACGGTACGTTCGCCCAGGAACAGACTTATTTTGTGCCGGGTGCGCCAATCTCTCTGGCTGTTGCAGATCTCAATGGCGACGGCCATCCTGACCTCGTCGTGGGGCTCATCCCCGATCTCGACAACATTCCTACTTCAGGTGCGATAGCCAGTCTGTTGGGAGACGGAACCGGCGCTTTCGGTGCTCCCCTGTTTGAGCCCTATATCACCTTCGGTGTGCAACTTCCACAATCCATCGCAGTTGCAGATTTTGAGAAGAACGGCCGGCCTGACGTTGTGGTCGCCGACCCGGGAGTCGGCACAGTAATGTACGTGAATGACGGGAACGGGTTTCTCAAAGAAGCTCAACCAATCGATATAACGCAGAGTTTGGTTGGAGTCGGCCCTGAGGTCCTGGTGGCCGGCGATGTAAATGAGGACGGATGTCCCGACGTGGTCGACTTCGATAACCTGGGCATCGCGACGGTATTTCTCGGCAACTGCGATAGCACCTTCCAGGCTCCTTCCTTCTACGCTGGAGAAGGTGACCTGGCATGGGCCGCCGCGTTGGTCGACGTGAATGGAGACGGTCATCTCGATCTCGTTTACTCCGGAGTCTATGCGCAGACGGGCTATGGACAAGTGGCGGGCAATCTGCTGGCAGTGCACTTCGGCGATGGAAAGGGACATTTCGGACCGGCGCACGTTTATCGGGGCGGACAAACATCGTTCGGATTAGCTGTAGCCGATTTCAACCGCGACGGCTATCCTGCTGTGATCACCGCCAACCAAAACAGCGATTCCGCCACGATTTTCTTGAATGACGGCAAGGGAGGATTCGGCTTTCCGGCAGGCGAGTACATCGGATACATCAGTGGCAGTACGCCCAACGGGCCGGTGAACGCTCCCTACAGCAGCTTCATCCCAGCTGATGTTGACGGCGATGGAAATCCAGATCTGCTGCAGATATTGGACGGTCAAGGTTACCCCAATCCGTTCCAGGCGGCGGTGATGCTCAACGACGGTACGGGTCACTTTGGGCCGCCGATTTATTCGCCGGTCGCCGAGGGAACCTTCGGTGTAACCGATGCTCTGCTGGGCGATTTTCGTAATACCGGCCGTCCCGACCTGGTGACCATCGCCTCCTACTTTGGCGAAGGAGGGCCCGGTACACAGTTGGCCTTTGTACCGAATGCGGGTGGCGGCAAATTTGGTCCGGCAACCGTGACCCAAACTTCGTTGAGTGGAGTGCTTGCCGCTGGCGATTTCAATGGTGACGGAAATCTCGACCTCGCCATCGCGTCGGGAAACACGATTACGATTTTTCTTGGTCACGGGGATGGCACCTTCACGCCGCAATCGCCGATCAACATCCCCCAGGGGCTGCAAGGGCTGTGGGTGGGCGACTTCAACGGCGACGGAAAGCTGGATTTGCTCGGCTGGTCTTACAGCAACACCGTGCCGTTCCAAAACAATAACGTCTACGAGTTGCTCGGACACGGTGACGGTACATTTGCACCGGCAAAGCTGGTGATCCAGAATCTGACAAATCCCGCTGTAGTGGACGTGAACCACGATGGCCGTCCGGACGTCATCGATAACCAGCAGCCGCAGGTCGCGTACCCGAACGGCGCCGCCAGTCCCAAGTTCAGCATCTACCTTTGTCAGCCGGATGGCAGCTTTGTTCTGACCAACTCCTACGCTCCTTACACCGGAACCACTGCGGGCCCCACCACCCTGGGTACGCCTCTGGGCGGGCGTTACCCTGTGTGGATCGGCGACTTCAACGGCGATGGCAATGTGGATCTTGCCGCCATCCAGGTCGCTCCCGACTATCCGAACCGCACCTTTTACGTCCAGTTCTTGTTGGGCAATGGCGACGGGACATTTACCCCCACCTATGAAACATACTTTCTATACGCGTCGCAGCCCACAACAGCGTTCGATTTCACCGGCGACGGGCGTGCGGACTTTGTGGAAAGTGATATCTACACTTCTTCGTTTCAACTGATTCCCGCCGGTCCGGGCACTGCCCTGCAGCTTCAGATGGTGTCCGATCCGGTGATTGGCAGCCAAGGATCGGTTCAAATCTCTTTAGCCACTCCCTCCTCAGGCACAACGGCAGTGAAACTGTTGGCGAGCGACCCTGCCATTACAATTCCAGCGAGCGTGACGATTCCTTCCGGAGCGCTCACCCAGAATGTGAGCTTTACCATAGGAAGCACGTTCAACTCCAGTCATGTGTTCTCCATTCAGGGAACGCTGGGCAGCAGCACTACAGTCGCATATGGCACGCAAGCCACAGCTCTAGGCCAATACGGTGTCGCGCTGTACGCGTACTGGTCTTCCCTTTCAACGTTTCCAAGCTTACCCACGGCGGACTATCAGCTCGGCATCCAATCATTGGCCGGATACGCTACCACGGTGACCTTCAGCTGTGCCGGCTTGCCGACAGGCGCTTCCTGCCAATTCGGCACCGATACTCTGAGCGTGCCCGCAGGGGGCACGGCCCCAACATCGATGATTGTCAATACAACTTCCAGCACGCCGATGGGGAAGTATCCTTTTACTATCCAGGCCACCGATGGAGCCATCACCGCAAAGCTCAACGTTACGTTGGGGGTGGGCGACTACAGTCTTTCCATTGCGCCCAGTACGCAGACCGTCCTCGCGACTACAACCGCCAACTACTCCGTGACTCTGACAGAGACCAACGGCTACTCCGCCAACTTCGCAACCTCCTGTACCGGAATTCCATCGCCGGCGGTATGCAACTTCGGTGGCCCGATCGAGGAATCGACTCCGCTAGCCATTCAGACCAATGCTCTTGTGGTCGGAAACTACAACTTCACAGTCTCTCTCTCGAATGGCGCCGCTACACGCTCGGCATCGGCTCAGCTTGTTATTGACGATTTCAGCGCAACACTTTCAGGCAATACCCTCTCGGTCGCGGTTGGAGAGTCCGGCACACTGACGATTAACGTAACTGGTCAAAACGGTTTCCGTGACCAAGTCAGCCTGTACTGTAACGGAGCTCCCACGGGCACAACCTGCGGGATTAACCCGGCTTCCGTGACGCCGTCCGCCGGAGGAACGGCTGCAACTATGACGGTAACAGTAACCACGAAGCCAGCCCTGCTGCACGCGCAGGGGCAGAGGAGCAAACCAGAGGTGATGGCGTCAATCGCTGCGATCCCCGGGTTGTTTGGACTGGTCGTGACACTGGTTCGAAATCCCAGGAAGAGAGAACGGCTCTTCTCCTGCCTGATATTGCTGGCGGTTATCAGTCTCGTGCTCTCTTGCGGTGCGGGAGGGACTTCGGGAAGTGGGGGCGGTGGAGGAGGTGGAGGAGGCGGGGGCGGTGGTGGAGGCGGTGGCAGCACATCGTTCAGCCTGACGGTGCAGGCTAGTGCAGACGGTGTGACCAAGAATGTCGGCACTGTGACCGTCACAGTACCGTAGACAACGCCTGACCCGGAGACACGCCAAGACAGCTAGGGCAAATTCTAATTGGCCATTCGCCCTGGATTCGTGCCTTGGCAAAGGACTCCAATCCTTCCGTCCTGGCTGATGCCATCAATGTGGCCGGGTCGCGCGTTCTGCGCTGCTGCCTCGTAGGTGGGCAACATTGAACAGGCAGCCGAGAAAGACACTGAAGCACAGACCCCTCATCCTGCGATCCTTCCCCTAAAAGGATGAAGCCTACTCTCTGAGATCGTAGCCAAGCAGCCGCTCCATGGTGCCTAGTTTTTCGCAATCGGGCTGGTTCGAGTGCAGCTCGTGCTGCATCCTGTGGTTCTGATCGCATTTTGCGCGCTCGGAGGAGAAGTAGTTTCTGACCGCCATTGCTGCTCCAAATCAAGAGCATTCGCTTGCAATGCCTCAAATCCCACCGTAGCGTGCGATTCAACCGGCACTCGCAGAAACTTCCCGCCCGATCGAGGGTTAACTAGCCTGAGCGGGGAGACAAGTCCGATGAAACGAATCCTGCACGCTGCCGCGTTTTTCTGTCCACTGCTGATGTCTCTTGCAACGCCTACGCAGAACCCAGCCACGCCGGGCGCGCGGCCAAATTCGACATTCTGTATCGAGTGCCTCCGCATCCGCGTCGGACCGCCGACCGTCGTGCGCGGGCCGGCTCCTGATATCGAAGACTTCACGGAGATTCGGCTTCCGGGCGGACGTTTCCGCGGCTTCGTCGCGGGCGCCAAAACGTACGCCATTGACGGCGACTCTCCATGGGATATGGGCGGTCCGGCCCGCGTCGTGCTCGATCGTGGCGCGCCGGGCTCTTACGACGACAGCGGCCAATGGATTCATCACGTCGAGCAACACGGCAGCACGATTCTTGGCTGTGTCCATAACGAAAGCGGAGATCGCCCGGGGCAAGGACTGCAGTCGATGTCTCTGTCCATCTCGACCGATTACGGTCTCACCTGGAAGAGCTACGGACAGATCATCACCGGCAAAGATGCCGTCCTCACGCCCCATAAGGTAACCGGAACCGCGAACTGCACGGCCATAGACGGGCAGGACGGCTATTACTACGCATATTGCTGGCAAAACGGCACGGGGCACGGCGATGGTGCGGAAATCATAGCGCGGGCGCCGGTTGCCGATCCGCTTCCGCGCAACTGGAAGAAGTATTACGAAGGCAGGTGGGACCAGCCTGGAGTAGGTGGAGACGCGACTGGGCTTCCCAAGGGCGTAGGCGGCAGCGTCGCTCGATGGTCGCCATCCGGCCAGATCATGCTGCTGGGTCGCTCCCACGACGGTCTTGTCCTGTCGTTCTCCACCGACGAATTGAATTTCACGGAGATGCCGGAACCGCTCCTGGATGTCGGCGGGGGAAGTTGGCATCCGCGTAATGCGTTGGAGATCATCTCCTACCCGGTTCTGTACGACCCCAACGACGGCAGCAATCAGCTCTCGTCAAACTCCTGGATGTTGTTCTACATGTACGTAGAGCCCCATGAAGGCATGGGCCGCCGCTATCTGGTCTACCGTCCGGTGGAAGTTTCCCAGTCGCGCCGCCCCGGCGAGCCCGCGGTTGGAGTTCTGCTGGCGCGCTGGTACAACGCAACATTGAGGGACCGATGGTCGACGACAGCGGCCGTTCCCGCCGTCGATGGCAGCGAGTACAAGCTGGAGGCCAGGTCCGGATATCTGATGACCGCGGCCGATCCGAAGCAACCATCCGTCGAGGTCGAGGACTGCCTGAGTCCGCCCGGACAGCCACTGGATCATGTGCTGATGTTGAAAACGGCGCGGGGGCATGTGTGCGAGGACCACGGCTATGAACGATCACGGACCGCCGGCTTCGTATATTCGTCTCCTCAGCCGAAAGCGCAGCCGTTATACAGCTGCAAATCGGACTCTGGAACCTCTCACTTCGCGTCGAACACGGAAAACTGCGATCATTTGGGCAAGATGGGGACGCTGCTCGGTTACGACCTAAGAGACTGAAGATTGTGTCGGGCCGCGCGCTGAGAAGTCCACTAAAACATAGCTAATGGTGCGTCTTCTGGCGCACATCAGTTCACACGTGTGCCCTGTGCGGCGGGGAACCAACGTCAATCGAATC
>Ga0187771_10002167_pt1 | contig 13505 bp, 15 predicted proteins | sample 0116_SJ02_MP15_1_FD_133139 | JGI IMG/M metagenome (GOLD analysis project Ga0187771, IMG submission 133139) | Tropical peat soil microbial communities from peatlands in Department of Meta, Colombia - 0116_SJ02_MP15_10_MG | ecosystem: Environmental > Terrestrial > Soil > Wetlands > Peat | place... | reverse complement strand
TCCTTTCGTCCTCTCACCCTTCCCCTCTCCCCCGACGGGGGAGAGGGCGGGGTGAGGGGCGCGTCTCTATGGGTTAACCTATACGATATATACTTGACCAGATCAAAGAGGAAACTCGATTTATGAAAACCGGCCTGTCCACACTTCCTTACGACTATTGCATGAGGCTTCATTACTTCCGGTGGGGCGGCAGAAAAAGCTCGGTTTTAGGGGAGTGATAAGCCGTAGTCGAAACAAATCCTTCATTCCACTTTCGCGCCTCGCTCCAGGAGCAAAGCGCGGAGTAGAGATCTGTGACAGCGCTGTTCGTCCGCGCAATAACAGCCGACGGAAAAGTTAGATTCGTGCGAGAGAGTAGCAAGAAGGTCAAGTGTTCTGCTTTTCTCCGGGGTCGCCATCTCAGATCGGTATTTACGCAAGAAGGCTTTCCATTCGCCCTCAGTCTTGGCGGTCTGGCCTAATTTCATTGTCTCCGGACTTGGTGCCAGGTTTGGGAACCACACGTCATACCAATTCTCCGAAGCATATTTACTCTTGGGCACGCCGCGTGGTGGACGCCTGACTGTCCCGATTCGAAGACCTTCACCCGGAGCTCTCTCTGTCCCGAGCCGAACAATGCGCACTGCCATGATTACCTCCTTGGCAATCTTTGATGACGCGTGCGGCCCGTCTGCCTACCATCATCCACTTTCTTTCCCATTTCTTGTTTACTTCTCAATGATCTGGATCTCCTTATTTGTTAGACCGTACAACTCATAAACCAATTCATCGATCTGTTGGTCGGTGGCGTCAATTTGACGTTGTATACGAGTCTTTTCATCAGGAGTTTTTGCTGCCGCTAATTCTTTGTGAAATGAGAGCATCTGCTCGACCAGCTTCACTATCTCAACAAGGAAGAGGATTGAGCCTATTATAGTTTTTTGAGGGAAGGGTGTAAAGAAATAATTAGATTTTGCCTTGGCGAAAAGCCTCTTGAATCTCGATGGTCTTAGGGGGAAGGAATTTTCTCATTTTGTTCAAGTAGAAAAGCCACTTTAAGCGGCGATCCAGAGGCCATTTCCTATAATCGTCGATCTGCTCTTTGCCTACGGTATACGTAAAACCTTTCTTTTGCACTTCCTTCATCTCTCCAATACCATCCTAAGATGTTCTACGTCTGCCAGGTCCTGTTTTCGGCCCGCGTTTAATTTTAACTGAATAAGGTCATGAATCGAGATGGTCGGTATCTTCTCATCCTGGAGTTCAACCTTAATCGCTCTCCTTTTTAATTCCTTATAGGGGATCGGACTGTCAATGACGATATCGATCTCTCCGATGGGCAACGTCTCACTATAAAAATTGAAGGCCTTCATTCCTTTGTCATGGACCCAAGAGTTTCTCTTGGTTTCGTCAGCAAGGTCTTTGGGGTCTATCGGCATTTTCGGCCTGTAACCCCATTGGGTGAGCTTCGTAACAAGCTTGAGAGTATTTTCTGGATCGAGGAGGATCATCAGATCTATATCGTAGGTCGTTCTGGGGACACCGTGGAAATTGACCGCCAATCCTCCGACAACGAGATAGTCGATTGCAAGGGCGTTCAATTCCTTAAATATTGTCTGATAATCTAATTCCATTTGCGAACCTAACTTGGTTCCCCATCCCCTTCATCCCCTCCCGCCAAGGGAGGGGATAGATTTAGGAGCTCAAATGAAAATATTCATAACGGTTGAGATCAATGTAGCAAAAGTGATCAAGCTTATCAAGAAGATTTGTGGGTGAACATTCTTCGCCATCGGCAAATGACGGCGCTACAGTCCCTCCATCCCGGCCCTCCGCCGCAAGTGGGGAAGGAAATTAAGGATTGAGAGCATCCCTGGGAGGCGATTTGACAAACTGAATCAAAAAGGGATAATTTGGGAACGATGAAAGAAATTGTTGAAGTTGCGGTGGGGCTTCCTGTTTCTAACACATTCCACTATCGCATCCCAGAAAGAATGAGGGATTCTCTCAGAATCGGGATGAGGGTCCTCGTTCCTTTCAAAGGGAGAAAAGTCACTGGGTTTTCAATCGATCTTGTGGAGAAACCTCCGAAAGGAGTAGAAGAAAAGTTGCGGGATGTTGAGGATCTCCTCGACCAGGCTCCTCTGATCGACCTTCAGATGCTCCGTTTTTTTCGCTGGATCTCCAATTACTACCTCTATCCGTTGGGAGAAGTGATCAAGACCGGCCTTCCGCCAGGGCTTCAGCTGAAGAGCGAACTGATCCTGGGCCTCACGCAAGACGGTACGGAATCTCTTGCCAGAGGAGGCTTGGAACCCCTTCAGGAGAAAGTCTTTAAGGAAATTACAAGGTGTGGGAAAGTTTCTTTAAAGAAACTTTTGAAACGATTTCTCGGCGACGTATCAAAGTCTCAAATCTTTTCCTGGAAGAGCAAAGGACTTGTCACTATTGACGCCGGCATAGAAGGAAAAGAGGTTAAGCCGAAATTTGAGAAGGTGGTTCACTATCGAGGAAGTGAGGCCGCCCAATCGATTTCAAGAAAGCAAGCAGAGATTCTGAGTTGGCTCAAAGAGAAAGGAGACATTTCCTATTCCGAATTAAGCAAAAGATTTAAGTCTCCCTCCAAATCCTTCCAATCCCTTCAGGCCAAAGGCCTCCTCTCGCTCTCCACGAGAGAGGTATGCCGTAATCTCTCACTCGGATCGGAACTGAAGCCTTATCCAAAACCAAAGCTCACTCCTGATCAGGAAGCTGCTCTTAGCGAGATCCTAAAAGGAATCCATTCAAAGCGATTTTCTCCGTTCCTGATTCACGGTGTCACAGGGAGCGGGAAGACGGAGGTTTATCTTCGAGCCATCGAAGAGGTATTGGCTGAAGGCCGGGAAGCGATTGTCCTTGTCCCAGAGATATCTTTGACCCCACAACTCCTTTCCCGATTTAAGGATCGATTCGGAGAGAACCTCGCGCTCCTTCACAGCGGACTTGGCAGAGGAGAGCGTTACGATCAATGGAGAAGAGTCTGGAAGGGAGAGGTGAAGATTGCCATGGGGGCTCGGTCTGCCATCTTCGCCCCTTTTAAGAACGTTGGGATCATTATTGTGGATGAAGAGCATGATTCCTCTTATAAGCAGGAAGAGAAGCTGAAATATCATGCCAGGGACGCGGCTGTGGTCCGGGCAAAGCAGGTCGAGGCGACCCTCCTTCTGGGATCGGCCACCCCTTCTTTGGAATCATTTTATAACACCGAGAAAGGAAAGTTTCGTCTTCTCAATCTTCCTGAAAGGATCGAAGGGAAGCCCCTTCCAAGAGTAGAGGTGGTGGACGTCAGGAAGGAGAAAGCCCTTCTATCGGAGAGATTAAGGGTCGCACTCCAGAAAAATATCGAAAACAGAAAACAGAGTCTGCTCTTCCTCAATCGAAGAGGGTTTGCCAATTTTATCCTCTGTCCGGACTGCGGCCAAACCTTCAAGTGTCCAAACTGCAGTGTGACGCTCACGTATCATCTCCGGGATCGCTCGCTTCTGTGCCATTATTGTGATTATCGAATCCAGGCGCCGGGAGACTGTCCGAAATGTCAAGGCCACCGGCTTCAAGGAATGGGGGTCGGGACGGAGCGATTGGAGCAGGAAATTAAATCACTCTTTCCGCAGACGCAGGTAGGGAGAATGGATCGCGATACCACTTCAAGACGAAGGTCTCATCTGCAGATTCTAAAAAAACTCGAATCCGGGAGCATTGACATCTTAGTAGGGACACAGATGATCGTTAAAGGTCATGACTTTCCCAATGTGACCTTTGTCGGTGTGGTCTCTGCGGATACATCTCTTCACTTTCCTGACTTTCGGTCGAGTGAGCGAACCTTTCAACTTTTGACCCAGGTAGCTGGAAGGGCAGGAAGGGGAGAATTTTGGGGGGAAGTGGTGATTCAGACCTTCAGCCCAGATCATTACAGTATTCTTACGGCAAAAGATCATGACTATATGGGATTCTATCAGGAGGAGATTCAGTTCCGAAAGGCCCTGGAATACCCTCCCTTTTCACGGTTCATCAATTTTAGATTGGCTGGAAACAGTGAAAAAAGAACGAAAGGAATGGCTGAGGAAATGGGGAGGATTGGACAATTCTTGCTGAAAAAGGGGTACGGAAAAGGGATTGAGATCTTAGGCCCGAGCAGCGCCCCTTTCGCCAAGATGAGGGGAAAATTTCGGTGGCAGATGATGGCGAAGGGGAAGAGCCATCAGGCGCTTCATCATTTTGCTGAGGAATTAGCGCGTAGAATAGAGGGTCAGATGAAGGGAATCGGAGTTCATCTGGACATTGATGTGGATCCAGTCTCCGTCCTATAATGGGACACCGTCAATCGGATACCTCGCATGATAAGAATCTGTAGCGCCCGCATTGATTGAGGGCGGAAAGAAATCTCGACGCCAGTAAAACGCAACCGCTTACGGACATGGAGAACAGACAGGCTTGCGTGCCATGCCTTCGCCGAAGCGCCTGTCCGCCGCACAAATACTTTGGCAGGCGGGGCTTCGCGCAGGCAGGCGAAACGGACTTTGGCGTGCAGGCACGGTCACGTCTTCTAATCAGGGAGAGCAATTATGATCGATCGGGCGCATGGTTATTTTCAGAGGGAAAAGGAAACGATGTCGAAGAGAAGAAGAGATGCTTATCTGAAGGAGAAGCTCTCTAAGATTCTCCGTTACGGATATCGCTATTCAAAGACCATTCGGTCAAGATTTGATGCGATGGGGATCAAGCCTGAGAGGATAAAAGATCTGAAGGACTTGGAAAAGCTGCCCGTCACTAAAAAAACAGATTTAGTGACTGCTCAGAAGCAGGTTCTTCCCTTTGGAGGGTTTGAAGTCGTCCCCAAGAAGGGAATGAGAAGAATTTATGTCTCACCCGGACCGGTATTCGAACCTGAGGAATGGGATTATAGGGATACGCGATGGGCTCAAGCGCTTTTCGCCTGTGGCTTAAGAAAAGGAGATATTGTTTTGAATACCTTTAATTACCACCTTACTCCTTTAGCTTTCATGCTCGATGAGTCACTCAAGATGCTGGGGGCATCCGTAGTGCCTGTTGGCCCTGGAAATCTCTCGATGCAGATCCAAGTGATGCGACAAGTACATGTGACGGGATTCATTGGAACACCCAGTCTCCTTGTGTCCCTGGCTGAGGCCGCCGAGAGGATGTCCCTTGACCTGAAAAGGGACCTCTCTCTGAGGGCAGCCTTTGTCGGTGCAGAGATGTTTCCGGAGTCGCTCCGAAAAAAGCTGGAAGGAAAACTTGAGATCCTCATCCGGCAGGCTTATGGCACGGTGGATGCGGGCTGCCTCGGGTACGAATGTCCGGAGAAGAAAGGGATGCATATCCCCGAGGACGTGATGGTGGAGATCGTAGACACGGAGACAGGAAGACAGTTAGAGATCGGGGCCACCGGAGAAATTGTAGCCACTACGTTCAGCAGGGTCTTTCCGCTGATCCGTTTCGCCACAGGGGACCTATCTTACCTGATCGAAGATCCGTGTTCCTGCGGTCGAACCTCCCCCCGCTTAGGGAAAATTCTCGGCCGTACGGATCAGGTGACCAAAGTTTGGGGAATCTTCATCCATCCCTGGCAGGTGGATGAGGTGATGACAAAATTTCCTTTGGTAGCAAATTATCAAATCGTTGTCACCAGAGAAGAACATCGCGACCGGATGACGGTTTACGTCGAATTAAAGGAGGAGCTAACTGACCAGCCCAGCTTGAGGAGGAGAATGGAGAAGGAAATGGAGGAAGTTCTCAAGGTGAAAGGCGAAGTGGTATTTACTGCAAAAGGAGGCATTCCGGATCGAGCCAAAAAGATCGATGATCGGAGGATCTGGGAGTAGAAGGAATGGGAAACGGGGCAAAGGTCAAGGTGGGTGGTATCATGGCGAGCACCGGTCTGGCAACGGTGAGTATTCTATGTTTGGCAAATCGGCCTGACGTGGCTGGAACAGTCCTCCACGCTCTGGGCAAGCGAAATATCAATATCGAATTCGTCGTCCATAACCTCGACCTTGAAGGCAATGGAAACATGACTTTTTGCATCGACCAAAAAGATCTGGAGGTCGCATTGGAGGTGCTGGAAGGAGTGAAGCCGCTGGTCGAGGCGAAGGGGATTTCCTATCATCCCAATGTGGCCGTGATCAGCGTTTTTGGTCCTCACTTCAGAGAAAGACCTATGATCTCTGGTTTGATGTTCAATGCCCTGGGAACAACAGGGATTAATGTGCTGGCCATCAGCACGTCGATCTCCAGTTGTTCCTGCCTCATCCAGGAAGATCAGGCCGATGATGCCCTAAGGGCGCTTCACGAAACCTTTGAAGCCCCCCATCAAATCACGAAGTTTGCTCCTTAGAAATATCAAAAGATACGCCAAGCGCTTAGCGCTATGCGCATAGCGAATTTCTGTATGGAAAAAGCTCTTGAGAGAGTGGCGGAACAGATTCTATCCTTTGACGAAGCCTCCATGTCCAGCCTGATGGAGAAGTATCGTTCAAAGGTTGAGCAGTTTGATGGAACAAAGGACTGGGAAAAGTCAGTAATCATCTACTGCATCATCAATGCCGTCGGCCTGAAAAATACCCTCTTCAATGAGAATTTGCTGAAAAGGAAGGGAAGGAAGGAGGGAAAACTCTTGAAGGGCCATCCTGATCTGAAACGCGTAAAGTAATCCTTAGGATGCTTACGGTGCAAAAATACAAAACTCTCCCGACCCTCGTGCCTTTTTTCCTAAAAGGTAGTCCAAGTAAAATACGGCCTTTACAGGAAGAACAATCAATGGCGAATGGAAAGGGCTTCGGCTTACGCTCAACCTACTATACGTAGCCCCGCTTTTCACCTTACCTACTACAAATTGTGGTATGGTCCTCAAAAAAAAGATTTTAAGCTTGACAAGGAGCGTTTTTGTATGCTAAATTTGTGAAATCAGGTCACAAGGAGGCTGATACCGAAATGAAAAAATCGATACTGAGGATTGAACACCCCCCTCACAGATCTTCCGACAAAGAGGCTGGCTGTTTAAAGCGGCCAGGTTGGGTAAAGATTGAAACGATCCCCCAAGCCGCTGTTTATAATAAGAAAAAACTTTCCCTTTATTCTATTTCTCTCAAATCCGTTCTCTTCGCTGTCGTCTTTATTCTCTCCTTTAGCCTCCCCTTCCCTCCTGGAACAAACTACCTGCGTCATGGGTTTGGGTTCTTTGCACCTGGACTCCAGAAAAGGGAGTGTGCGATCCAGGAAATCTTGGGGGTGCTGGAGAGATACCCGACAGGTCTTGCTAACGTGACGAAGGAGGAGCTTGCTGAAGCAATCTATGACGAAGCCAATCGAAACCATCAAGACCTCAAATTCATCCTCGCTCTCATCGCCACTGAGAGTGAGTTCTATAATTGGTCTGTCTCTGAAAAGGGTGCCAAAGGGCTAATGCAGATTATGCCGTACGTGGGACAACCTCTTGCCCAAGAACTAGGTATTGAATGGAGTGGAGACCGGACGCTCTTTAACCCCTATCTCAATATAAGAATTGGAATTTACTATATTTCCCAGCTTATCGTTGATTTCAAAGATTCCGAGGTTGCCCTGACGGCCTATAACTACGGCCCCACATATGTGAAAAACCTCCTTGAAAGAAAAGAGAGGATTCCGCGCGACTACTACCGCAGATTTTTAATCATCTACCAAAGCATCTAATGTGACATGATGGGTGTTCCCTCCGGGTTGCCGCATGCAGGCGGGAATCCCCTTCCTCTTTGCGCCAAGCCCCATGTCCTTAATTGAACTCCAAGGGGGGTCCATAATATCAGTTTAAGCACCCCTTCGGGACCAATATCCTCAAGCTATAAAAATAATTTACCCACGGTAAATCTTGCGGTCTTCCTGGTGCGGGGATAGAATTCCAAAATACTTTGTGGTACCTTAATAGCTAAGTGGAAAGAATTTTCTCATGGAGTAATATTAAGGTGACGTTCGTTCCTTCCTATGTCGGTCTGTACGAAAAAGGAGAGCTCAACCGGAGAGTCCAGCTCCTAAGGGAATTCCTTAAAGCGTGTCGGCTTTGTCCAAGGCAATGCAGGGTTGATCGTTCGAATGGCGAGTTGGGAGTCTGCCGGGCCGGGTCAGAACCCATGGTGTCGAGTGCTCTTCCCCATTTTGGCGAGGAGCCTCCTCTGGTTGGATATCACGGTTCAGGGACCATCTTTCTCACGCATTGTAATCTCAGGTGCATTTTTTGTCAGAATTACGACATCAGCCATCAGGGAAACGGTGAACGCGTTACCACCTCAGACATGGCACAGGCCATGGTAAGACTCCAGAAGATGGGTTGCCACAACATCAACTTCGTCACCCCGACACATTATGCCCCTCAAATCGTAGCCTCTCTTCCCGAAGGGATAGAGAGAGGACTTCGGCTTCCCATTGTTTATAACTGTTCTGGATACGAGTCCATAGAGGTGATTCGACTCCTGGAAGGGGTGGTCGATATCTACATGCCCGATGCAAAATATATGGACAGGAAGCAGTCGGAGCAATTCTCGGATGCCCCGGATTATCCTGAGGTGATCAAGAAGGTTCTCAAAGAGATGCACCGCCAGGTCGGAGACCTGACCACCAATTCCAAAGGGATTGCGCAGAGGGGACTCTTGATCAGACACTTAGTCATGCCTAACGGCGGGGCTTCTTCGGAGGCCGTTCTCAGGTTCATCGCCGAAGAGATCTCTGTTCATTCTTATGTCAATATCATGGACCAATACCGGCCGGAGTACCGAGCCCATGAATACCCTGAGATCAACCGCCGCGTCAGTCAAAACGAATACATGGAAGCCGTTCGATGTGCTAAAGACTACGGACTCTATCGAGGTTTCTAAGTGAAGTTACAGGATGCTCTCCGGGAGATCCAATCGCTAAAGAAGAAAGTACGATCTCTCACGAAAGAGATCGATTCCATCAAAGCCGCTTCTACGGAAGATTCTTCTCCAGTGGAGAAGATGCTCAAGATGAGGGGGATCAACGTATTCCGGAAGAATCCCACCGAACGACTGTTCTTTCCTTCCGATTTTTCTCTGCTTAACAAAACCCGTTTCTATGAGATGATGAAGAAATACTCTTTTCGTCTCGTTCTGAGAGACATGATCAAATACCAGGACGGGTTTCGCATCCAGGATCTGACCCGTTACTGTTCTTCGAAGGTCGTGCAGGGGTACTGCAACCTGCTTTGCGAAATGGGGGCAGTTGTAAAAAATGGAAGGGGAAGGTATCGAACGCGTCTCTCTCCCCTTTACAGTTTTGGCCCCACCCTGGAATGGTTCATTGCCGAGGTGTTTCAAAGGGAATTTGCCTCTCCTGCCATCTACGGAGTCAGCGTAAAGGACACTCCTTCCGGCGGCGACTATGATGTCATGGGTTCGTGGAATCAGAGACTAGTCTATGTGGAAGTGAAATCCTCTCCTCCCAAAGGGGTTGAGCAAAACGAGATTTCGACTTTCTTTTCCAGGATGGACGACCTCCTGCCGGAAGTCGCCTTCCTTTTTAACGATACGCAGTTGAGGATGAAAGATAAGTTGGTCGTGATGTTTGAGGAAGAGTTGGAGAAGAGATATGGAAGGGAATCGAAGACGCTTTACCCAGTGAAGAGGCTGATCGAGGAACTCTTCCATGTCCAGAATCGTATCTTTATCGTGAACAGCAAAAAAGATGTCATAGAAAATTTCCAGTACTGCCTGAAACACTATCTGCGGTATGGAGTACAAGTGGGACGAAACGCAGAGCCGTTAAAGTCTTAAATCTCCTCCTATCGGCATGCGGACAAAAACCAAACAGGGTTCAAATTCCAAATTAAAGTGACCAAGCAGATTTCGTTTCAAATCCCCCCAACCCCCTTTACTAAAGGGGGGCGAGGCAGGATTTAGGGAGCAAAGAAATGAAAAACAGAGAATTGGCAGATCTCTTTGAAAAGATGGCGAACGTTCTGGAATTTAAGGGTGAGAATCCTTTCAAGATCAGTGCCTATCGAAGGGCTTCAAGGATCATCGGAGATCTCACGCAGGACATCGGAGAGATCGCGGAGCAGGGGGAACTCCGGAACATCCCCGGGATTGGTGAAGGGATGGCCGAGAAGATTGTGGAGTACCTTAAGACAGGAAAGATCTCCAAATTTGAGGAGGCGAGAAAGGGAGTGCCGGATGAATTGATTGCCATCATGGATATCCCGGGGATGGGACCGAAGACGCTTTCGATGTTTCATAAAGAGAAGGGAATCAACAATCTTTCTCAGTTGGAGAAGGCTGTAGAAGATGGGTCCTTAATGGGTCTTTTCGGGATAGGTGAGAAGAAGATCGAGAACATCAAAAGGGGAATCCTCCTCCTGAAACAGAGCAAAGGCAGAATGAATTTAGGTGTGGCCTTTCCTGTGGCCAAACGAATTGTGGAAGCGTTGAGGCAGAAGACAGGATCGAAAAAGATCGAATGGGCAGGCTCCCTTCGAAGGATGAGAGAGAATATCGGAGACATTGACATCCTAGCCACCGGCCCTGATAAGGAGAAAATTGTTGAGACATTTACGCATCTGCCGGAGGTCAAAGAGGTCTTGGCCTTGGGAGAGACCAAAGCCTCTGTCATTGTGGAAGGGGGGACACAGGTTGATCTCCGTGTGGTAGAGGAAGATTCCTATGGTGCAGCACTGCAGTATTTCACCGGATCGAAGGGTCACAACATCCGTTTGAGAGGGATCGCTAAGGCCAAAGGAATCAAGATCAACGAATACGGGGTCTTCAAAGGAAAGAGAAAGATCGGGGGAAAAGAAGAAAACGATGTCTACCGCGTGCTGGGGATGGATTGGATTGATCCTGAACTCCGTGAAGACCGCGGAGAGATTGAAGTTGCGCAGAAAGGCCAGCTACCTAAGTTGGTTCAGGAAGCCGAGATCAAGGGAGATCTTCACGTCCATTCAAAGTGGAGCGATGGTACATCTTCGATTGAAGAGATTGCCAAAGCGGCCCAGAAGAAGGGCTATCAGTACGTAGCGATCTGCGATCACTCGAAGTCCCTCAGGATCGCCCACGGGCTGGATGATTCGAGACGGACGGAACAGATCGAGGAGATCGATCGTGTTAATGAAAAGCTCAAAGGGTTTCGGATTTTGAAAGGGGCTGAGGTCGATATCCTTACCGACGGGAAATTGGACATGAGTGAAGAGCTTCTGGAAAAGCTTGACATCGTCGTGGGGGCTGTCCACAGCGGGTTCAAGCAGAATAGAGAAAAGATGACGAAGAGGATCGTTCGAGCTTTGTCGAATCCTTTACTGAGTACCCTTGCCCATCCTTCCGGTAGGCTTCTGGGGGCGAGAGACCCTTATGAGGTCGATATGGATGAGTTGATGGAAGCTGCAAAGCGATATAGCAAAGCAATAGAGATTAATGCAACGTTTGAACGTCTCGATTTGGATGACATCCATTGCCATAAAGCAAAGGAGATGGGAATCCGTTTGACGATCGGAACCGATTCTCATCATCTGGACCAGCTGTGGATGATGAGCCTGGGAGTGGCGGTAGCCAGGCGCGGATGGCTCGAAACGAAAGATGTTCTGAATACGCTTTCACTCAAAGAAATTCTGAAGTGGTGCAATGACACGAAATAAATGGCAAAGCGCATGGGGCATGGTGTGTGGCGGAAGATGTGAGTCAGAACCAGTGGAAAAGCTGTTTGATATCCTCAACATATTCCGGAAACGGAGCAGGAGTGAAGGAGACGAAAAAAGTGAGAAAGACAAAGCCCCCTAACAATTTCCTTTTCCAATCAAGGGGTGTTTGATCATCCATCGGGGGTGGATGTCGGAAGCCAAAAAGGATGATGAGGATGAGAAGGAGGAACCATCCTGGATTGTAGAATACAGTAATAAAAGCCATCACGGCAATGGCAATGAGGAAGATAATCCGACTCCTCTTTCCAAAGAGGCCATAAGCGATATGGCCGCCGTCCAACTGCCCAATAGGAAGGAGGTTGAGGGCGGTGACAAAGAGGCCCACCCATCCGGCAAATCCAATTGGGTGGAGAACAATCTCATAATTTTCTGAAATCTGTCCCAAAACCAGACGCTGGATAAAGGAGAAGAGGAGAGGATCTGCCAAGCGGAGCATTCCTTCTTTAATGTGGGAGACAGGGACGACGTGGGAAAATCTCAGACCGATGACAATTGCAGGGATACTGAGGACAAGGCTGGTAAAAGGGCCAGCTACGCCGGTATCGAAAAGGGCCTTTCGAGAAGAGACCGTGCTTTCCATGCGAATTACCGCACCCAACGTCCCGAAAGGGGGAAGGGGAAAGGGTAGAAAAAAGGGCAGTGTCGCTCTTACCCCGTACCTTCGCGACATCAAATAATGGCCCATTTCATGCCCAAAGAGGATGAGGATAACCGCAAATGAATAAACAGGGCCTCCGACAAAACACGTGGAGGCCACTGTCAAAACAAAAAGGACAACATGGAGGGTATATCTTCGCATTAAAAGTACTTATTTCTTTTTCTTATGACGATCCCGGTCTAATTGTTTTTTGTGTTTGTGTTTTCGCATCTTCTTCCGGCGCTTCTTGACCACGCTTCCCATGACCTCCCCTCCTTTCTGTCTTTGACTAATCCACAATCACATTGGTCTGAGTTCTCAGAACACCGTTCAGCCCCTGAAGTTTGGTAACGATGAAGTCGCCAAGGATATTGATGTCCGGGGCCTCTACGAGAACGATGACATCGTAAGGACCCGTCGTCGCATTGGCCCGCTTCACTCCCTGTATCTTCGAGGCTTCCTTCGCTACATCTCTGGCAGCACCTGCCGTGCACTCGATAAAGACGTAAGCTGATATCGGCATACTACCACCTCCTTCTGAGAAGAGAGATTATATCAAACCCAGCCCGATTTCAAGTTCAAAAAACTCGGGTTTTTCATTTGACTTTACTCAACTCCTTCTCATCGATGTGGAAACTATGGTGGTCGGTTGGAAAGTCTCCTTTCAACACTTCTTCTTTGTACGATTCAAAGGCCTTTAGAATCAGTTCGCTCAGATTGACGTATCGCTTGGCAAATTTAGGCGTGAAGCGATCAAAGAGCCCGATCATGTCATGGACCACCAATACCTGCCCATCACAATGCACACCCGCACCGATTCCAATGGTCGGAACTTTCAAGCGCTCTGTCACCTTTTTTGAAATGGGCGCGGGAACGGCTTCGAGGAGAACAGAGAAAGCACCGGCGTCTTCAAGTGATAGGGCGTCATCAATAATCTTCTGTGCCGCCTGTGCATCCTTGCCTTGAACCTTGAATCCCCCCAGCATTGAAATGGTCTGAGGCGTCAGCCCGATATGTCCCATCACCGGGATGCCCGCCTTGACAATCGCCTTCACAATTTCTTTGACGCTGGCGCCTCCTTCCAACTTCACAGCATCGGCTCCTCCCTCTTTCATGAATCGGCCTGCATTGAGGATGGCATCTCGTTCGGAAGTGTTA
>Ga0187771_10002166_pt1 | contig 13506 bp, 17 predicted proteins | sample 0116_SJ02_MP15_1_FD_133139 | JGI IMG/M metagenome (GOLD analysis project Ga0187771, IMG submission 133139) | Tropical peat soil microbial communities from peatlands in Department of Meta, Colombia - 0116_SJ02_MP15_10_MG | ecosystem: Environmental > Terrestrial > Soil > Wetlands > Peat | place... | reverse complement strand
TCTCGTTCCAGCGAATGTGAAGTTCTGTCCCAACTGCGGTGCAAGCATGCCCGGGCCGGAGGGGCCACCACCCCCTGCAGGAACTGGCAAATTCTGTCCGAACTGTGGCAGTCCTATAACCGCAGGGGCGAAGTTCTGCAATAACTGCGGAACCAAACTATAGGTGAAATGATTTGATCTGCCCCAAGTGTGGCGCGCAACTCCCCGACGACGCGACGTTCTGCTACAAGTGCGGGACAAAGGTGGCCCAGTCCCCGCCCCAAGAGCAGCCAGCCAAACCGAGCCAGAATGTATTGGCACCGAGCGGGGCGACGTCGTTGAAGTGCCCCAGTTGCGGGGCCCCGATAACCCCCAAGTTTGGAGAGATGGTAATCACCTGTGAATATTGCGGGAGCGGGATCACACTGGGAGACCAGGGGTGGACCGGAATCCAAAAACAGACGATGCTTCCCACTAAACTTGCAGACACTGACAAAGTCAATGCCATGATTACGTCCTTAATGGACAAGGGATTCCTGCACAGGCATCTTCATGAGGACTCGACCCAAGAAGAGATGAATCTGTCCTACGTCCCCTACTGGATTGTCAGCGTCTCCGCCCGGACAACAATAGTCGCAGCAAACGTGGCGGCGCAAATAGGACAGACTGCGACCACGGCTGCGCTGATGGGCGTCATCCTGGGCGGAATGGGGGGAGGATTCGGAGGAGGGGGCGGAGGAGGAAGGAGAAGAATCTTCGGGTTGAGTGGGGTGCCCCGGAATCCGAGTGGTCTGTTTCTGTCGAGGTGGTTCATGTTCTACGGGCCGGGGATGGGATACGGAGGAGGGACGAGGAAGACGGAACAGATGGACGAGAACTACAACTTCCCTGTAATCGCCTTAAAGGCGCTTACCGAGTACCAACCAAAGGACTACCAATTCGATCTCGAAGGGAGGACGCTGTTCGACATCTCGAAGATTCCCAAGAACGTCAAGGTACTCAACGGGGACATTGGAGAGGACGTCGCGAAATCTCAGGCGAAGACCCTTGTCGACCAACTGCAATCGCAGAAAGCTCACGCAAAGTATCAAATGATCCAGCAACTCACGACTCAATCGGATGTCGGAGACGTTGAGCTACTTCACGCGCCCATATGGTTCGCAAGGTACGACCACAAGGGGAAGAAAATCGTCCTAGTCATAGACGCGAATTCTGGCAGAGTAATCAACAGCCTAGGACTGTAGGCGGCAGGGAAGGATTTTCGAAAAATGAAGACTTCAAGCATCATCATAGTCGTCTTGGTGGTCGTGGTGATAGCAGTGGCGGCCATCTACGCCGTGACCGCCCTGACAGCGGCCCCATCAATTTGCACGTCGACCTGGGAGTGCGGAGCGGGTTATCCCGTCGAGGTCGGGGGCACTTTGGCGATTGCAGGGGAGCAGTGCGTCAACACCCCCTCTACAATTTATTGTATCGGAGGACAGGATGCCAATGGTGGACCGCGTAACGACGTTTACTACACATCAGCAATTTCGTCCTCCGGAAACATAACCGGCTGGGCTCTCGACTCACAAGCCTATCCGCAATACATCGATGGCGAGTCGTGCGTCCTCTCTTCCGGGTCTGTATATTGCGTCGGCGGGTCCTACAACGACAACGGAGACGACGTGGCTTCGAGCTATTACACCAACGTGACCGCCACCGGTTCTCTGGGCAACTGGAGCTCCACAACACCCTTCCCGATACCTGTCGATAGCCAGTCATGCGTGTCATCCTCCTCCTACATCTACTGCGTGGGGGGGAACAATGAGACGGACGGATCGAATGCTGATGCAACGCCCACAAACTCCGTATGGTATGCCCCCATCTCCGCCTCAGGGATAGGCAAATGGGGCTTGACTGCCGCTTATCCCGTGAGCGTCCAGTTTCCTAGCTGCTTCGCTTCGGGGAGCGAAATCTACTGCCTCGGAGGGGCAGACGCCAACGGGAACTCGTTAGGGACGGCCTATTACGCCACACTCTCCTCGTCAGGGGTGAGTGCCTGGACCTCGACGACGTCGTATCCCGTCGCTGGCAGCGGTCAGGCTTGTGTAATATCGTCCGGGGACATCCTATGCGTCGGTGGAGAGACGAGTGGGGGATCAAGTCCTACATACACAAACGCTGTTTACTATGCCCCCATATCCGCAGGAGGGATAGGAACTTGGAAGCAGTCGCCGAACTACCCCGTCAGTGTAGGGACAACGTGTGTGGGCCTGTCAGGGGACATCTATTGCGTAGGGGGCTTCGACCAAAGCTCCGTGGGTGCGAACAACTTCGTTGAATACGCCTCGTTGGCGTCGCTCATGGGCTGAAGATTGTACTTACCAATCCAGAAATACCTGCGGGGTTGAATGTACGGCCATGGCAACGAGGAAGCAGGGAGTGCCTGTGGTGGTCCCGGCCGACGTCTGGCAACCCCTGATGGAGATAAGGGCCCAGCTCGACTCCGAGTGCCCGGGGGCGCCGACCCCTATCGAGGAATTACTCAGGGAGGTCATCAGTCACTACGAGCGGTGCGAGAAGGCAGCGGACGAAGCCGAGGACTTCTGCAAGAGGGCACAGGCCTGGAAGAAGTCGGGCTGAGCGGCGAAGGAATCAGACGTCAACGGTCACTCTGACCGCTGAATAAGCTGGGTCTTGTTTTATTATCAGGGCAGAAGATGCTGGCGCGGATGAAATTCAGTACCATCAAGCAGACCGCGCTGTTCGATGCCACCCCCCTGCAGGTGTACGAGGCCTATGTCGACCCGAGGAAGCATGCGGCGTTCACTGGGCAGAGCGCCACAGGGACGGCGAAGATAGGAGGGAGGTTCACTGCCGGGGACGGATACATCTCAGGGAAGTACCTGGCGCTGGAAAAGGGGAAGCGCATACTCCATGAATGGACAACCACAGAGTGGCCTGAAGGGTACCCGCCGTCCATCCTAGAGCTGACCCTCAAGGCAAAGGGGAAGAAGACGGAGCTGACCATGGTCCATTCGAAGGTCCCTGAGGAGCAGGTGGACTACTACGCCGAGGGATGGAAGGAATATTACTGGAAACCCCTACAAGAGTACCTCGCCAAGAAGACAAAGTGAAGGGAGGCTTGGCCAGGTGCCCTGAGTGCGGTAAGGAGGGGAAGCCGGCCCAGGAGTGGGTGGGAGGGGCAAGGACGAGCAAGCCGATGAGAGACAAGTGGTTCATCTGTTCCTCCGCGGTACGAGCTAGTGGCCTGGGCGGACTCGAAGGCGGGGACCGTCAAGACTATGACGAGGAAGGGTTAGCGCTGCTGCAGAGGTCTAAACTCAAACCCGCACTTCACACAGACGCGCATTCCTGGAGCCTCGGTAATTACTTGTTTCGTCTTGCATCTGGGGCACTCGACTGTGACGTTGGTGGGTTTGATCGAATCTGAATGCTGCGAACGGACCTTGTCTATCGCGTCCCTGTAGGCATCTTTGCGATAGCTGGGAGCCATTGCAGGGCCGTCGCTTTTGCCGACAGAAAAGGATGACTTACTTGACCTCTTCTAGCGTGAAAGTGAATCTGGCGCCCGCGAACTCGCCCGTGCTCACTCTTTCCCAAGTCACGTTGTAGGTCTTGGTGACGTTGGCCCCGATGATGCTTACCCGCTTCGGGACCTCGGTGAAAAGCTTCTCCACCTTGGCCGGGTCTTTGGTGAAGATGAGGCTCCTTCGCCGCTTCATGAGGTACTTCACGGCGACATTCTGGTGGGCATGCCCTTCGACGGGGATTTTTTCGGTGCCGGTGTCTATCGTAAACGCTCGCTTTGCCATCTCTGTGTCGCAAGCATGACTCAGACTGAGGTAAATAGCTTCGGGGTCAAGGCGAGTATACAAGGAAGGTGAAGACTTGGAATGGAATCCGCGGGGTGCTTTCAGCGCTGAGTCATGACCGGCGAAGAGTCCGAAGCAATCGCAGCGGCGGGAGGAGATACCACGACAGTTGGGTTACTCGCGCTCCGCCGGCCCAGCGACGACATCAGCCGCCCCACGAGACCCTGCTTTCCGGAGTCGATTACCTCCAAGTCCAGACAAAGTCTGCGGGCGAGCTTGCTTGCTTCTTCGATGGTCCGCTCGTGGTCTTCGTCAAGGACGTATCTGTACAGCACTTGGCGGTTCATCCTCGTCCCCATTGGGATGCCGGATGGCGAGTACATCGTCTGGTTGAATACAACCACGCTGTCAGGGACCTTTCGGCTCCTAACGACTACCCTGACCTTTCCGTCTGAGCTCATTGCCCTCCCTCCACGTTGATTACGTCGAACTCGATCCCCCAAGGATACTCGACCACCTTGAGGAATGCCTGGCCTGACCTGATCTTCTCTCTGATGGAGTCCAAGTCTTCCGGGTTTTCGTCGATGGGCACCGGCCTCGTCACCGAAACCGACGCCAAACTTCGCGCATTGGCGCGCTGGTATTGGCTCATTTGTTCCTAACCACCATCATCCCCCTGGACGGTTAGGGTATAAAAACCTAACTGGCTTACCACGTAACACTAGTTAGGCTCAAATAAGACCGAATCATGGGTTCTGGGTATGGCGAAGGACAGCAGTGTACTCGATCACGGCAGTGGCAGCGGGGCGCTCAGCCTGGACTTTGCGAACACCATTGACTGGCACGCCAGTGCTCACCCGAAGGACACCCTGCGAGGATACAGTGACCTTGTGGAATGGAGCAGGCGACGTGGTATACTCACATCGAGGGAAGCCGCAGAATTGCCGACGGGGGCAGAGGCCCAGGGAAAGGTGGGCGTCGAGGTGATGGCCGAGGCGGCAAGATTGAGGGAAGCCATCTACAGACTGTTCTCAAACGCGTGGCATGGCCGAGTCGCAAGAGAAGAGGACCTCGAGACACTGAACAGGAATCTGTCCAAGGGAATGTCAATGGCAAGAGTTGCGCTGGAGGAAGGCTCGTTTCGGTGGGGGTGGAAATGCGACAAGCGAACCCCGGACATGATGCTGTGGCCCATTGCTAGAAACGCTGCGGAACTCCTTACCAGCGAAAGAATTCAGCAGGTGAAGGAGTGCGCTAATGAGGAAGAAGGATGTGGTTGGCTCTTCCTGGACACGTCACGTAGCGGGAATAGGGTTTGGTGTAGCATGACGAGTTGCGGAAACAGAGCGAAGTTCAGAGCATTCTATGCGAGACGAAAGAACCAAAGCCTCGAAGCGAAGTCCTAGTAAGTCAAACCAAGCTTCGCGGACTCCAGGGAAAGGGTCTGGCGGTCCTTCTCCTTTGTCTAAAATCCAGAATTCAGAACCCCACGTCCTAAACGAGAACGCTTCGCTTGGTGCATGCTTGTCGATCTAGGAGTTCTTCGTTCGGTTTGACAAACGCGGGCAAGACCAAACGTTTGGATGTAGTAAACAACAGCCAAGTATTGCCGTAAAGTACGACTCCATGAGTCCCCGTGTAATGCCTACGGTTTCTTGATGCTTGTAACGAGCAACCTGAACTGCAGCGTCTTCCCAGCCATTGGGTGATTGCCCGACCTGCCGTAGGCCTTTTCTGGCGGGAGGGTGATCTCCTTGGTCTCGTTGACCTTCATGCCGACAAGCGCCTCCTCGAAGCCGCTAATGACCTGGTGCTTGCCGAGGACCACCTGGAGAGGCTTGTAATCCCGGGCGAGGTTGAAGAGCCCCGCCTTGATCGCTTCTGCCTTCATGCTGGTGTCGAATACCTTTCCCCCGGGGAACTTCCCGACATAGTGGACCGAGACCGTGTCGCCGTTCTGCGCGGTTGTGACGCTCAACAATCGATGCTGTGCTAGGCTTGTAATTAAGCAGGAAGACAAAGCCGCCCCTCGCTGTTTTCGTCTGCTCCTTTTCAGCTCCAAGCGGAGTCCTTCTTCCACGCTCCGTTCAGGTATCGAATCGCACTTGGGAGTCGAACCGCATTCGGGCCTTGGTGCACCTTCGGGGTTCGAGCTTCTTCTTCGTCCCAGTCCGGTGCTAAGCATGACGCTCCACACCTCGCTCGGCCGAAGAAGGGTTCTACGCCCTCCAACGTACCTCCGCCTTCGTGCGTTTCTGCCCCCGCCTGCGCTTCTCCACCATCCCGAGGCATGGTCGACGGACCACACCGGCTCTGGCGAGCACAAGACACCGCTTTCCGACCAAGGCACAGCCCGGAATATTCCCGACCTCGCGCGTAACCGGCGTCGACTCGGACTGTGTCCCCGGCCATTGGCAGTGCCAACAGCGAGAGAGCTACCAGTGTGGTAGATTGAACGACTGTTATCCTAGCTTGACTTCACTTGCTGACAAAGAACAGATTTTTTGTAGACAAATCTTGATAGAGACATACTAAAGCGACCCGGACGTGACCCTACTGTAAAGTAGAGCCTTTTAGTTTATGATATATCATAGACCATGACGCGCCGAGACCAATCACAACTGCCCTGTCTTACCAGGTTGGTTCTTACTGGGGCGATGACTCTCGCGAGGAACCTATCCGTAACCGCTCCATTCGGTCTCCTTTGGCATAGCAAGAATCTCCTCAATCTTCATCCTGCTTAGAGGTCTTTCTCCGACGGCATCTTCGAACCTCGTTGCCTTCATCACGATGGCTGAATCGGCGCCCATTGCCGTGCCGGCAACCGCAATCACCCTTTCGCCGACCTTTACAGCTCCCCCTTCGACCGCCATAAAGACTATCTCCACTGCTGTCCTCAGGCCGTGGCCGCCTACGCAGATCAGAGTCATCCAAAACAGATCTGCGCTTTCACCCGGAATGTCGACGTTCTTCCTCTCCCACCAGTTCCGCAACCTCAGCCCCCTTGCAAGCGGCTCCGATACCGTGTCCACGGCGACTATTCCTTTAGCTGCCAGTTCCTTCTTCAGAAGGTCCGGCTTCTCGTAAGTACGACGAGTCTTCTCATCAAATGTGACGCAGACAATGGTTTCCCCCGGCAACCTCCTCTTGACTTCTAGCGCGAGCCGTCCAGTCTCAGATGCGACCAAGATCTTTGAGATGCCGCCCTCCGCGACTCTCGACTTGACGGCCTTAATCACTCGAGGGGTATTGCCAGCTCCTGGCCGACCGAAGAAATAGACGTTGCGTTGCTCCAATTCACTATCGCTCCGTGGTCAGCCCACCGGGGTTTTAAGAAGTGGTGATTGAATCCTGCATCTCATGAGGGGGGATATCCGTGCGACAAGCTTTTTGTCGACAAAAGACGATTCAGAACGACCTCAACCGCCACGGCTCAGAACGATTAAATGGGTTCGGAGCTCACGTGGGTCGAGCACCGCCTGGACAACCGGTCAAAGGCCAAACAATTGACCCTGCTGGGTATTCCGTCTGCGCAGACAAACGTCAAACTGCAAGAGTCGTATTCAGCCATCCTCCTCGTCGATAATCCTGCCCCCAAGAAACCAGGGAGCCCGGCGGCACCTGCTTCGGCACGGAGTGTCACTGAATGAAGAGTTCACAGAAAGCTTCGCTTGCGCTGTTAGTCACGATTGTTCTTTCTCTGTCCCTGGTGCCATCTGTGGTAGGATCAACCAGTCTCGCTTCGGCCGTACCGGTGCTGTTCACATATTTGGAGAACGTGCGTTATGGTTATACCGATTTGTCGCTCGTGTGTCTTCAGTTGAACTCAACCATCGAGTCTCCGTCGTCGACTTCATTCGGCTTCGGTCAGTATGGATCCCAGACCTACTGCTCGGTTTCGCCTTACGAGGGCCCCACCACCGAAATCAGCGGCGCATCGGTGGTTCAGGACATATCTATCGTCAGAGGCAGCCTGAGCATCAAATGGGACCTTTTCGATACGGGCACCAAGTCAAACCCAACCAGGGTCTTGCTCGCGAACTCCTCCTGGGTCCCCCTCGCTCCCGGTGGGAACACCTGCAAGACCTCCGCCCAAGACACTTTCCACTTGGAAGGCAAACCATCGGCGGTGCTAAAGCACGGCGACAGCTACACATTGACGATGATCTTGAAGTTGGACTCCTCTCCTGGGTACGACCTCGTCGGGGCGTGCTTCGGACGGTGGAACACTAACCCGCTGCAAGACAGTCACTTGCTGGTCTTTGTGCTGGCCTGATCCTCGGGGTATTGCACTACCGACGATCTTCATTGTTCAGGTCCTTGGAGGATCGCTTGAAGGCCGCGGTTCCCAAGGTCTGGCCGTGCTATCTTCGCCAACTGTCGAATCTAAAGGAAGTGGGGTTACTTGATTTTTTAGTGGGCTACGATGCCGTTAAGGGCGATCCCCCTTGAGAGGATACCAGCTCGCTGGCCCGATTCTGATTCTGCCCTTGATGGCGACCATTTCTTGTCTGCCTCTCCCAGCGGTCTATGCCAGTTCAAACACCAACCTCGTGATGAATGCTTCGGGGAGCACTGATCTATGCTCATCGAATTGCGTTGATGTTACAATCTCGGTCTTTACCTGCCAATATCTCTACCAGAAATGCGCCGTATTCTATTCCTCTGATGCGGGCTCGGGAAAGGTCAACGAAGGACAAACGGAGGTCGTACAGGTCCCCCAGGGGACTAAGATCTCCTTGACTGCATATGACAAGCCGAACACGGGGGTTGGTTTCGTCGGCTTTGGCGTTTCGGGAGGCTTGGTCCCGAATGGATTCGAAACTTCGAATCAGATCGTGGTGACGGCTACGGGGAACGGGTCAGTGACAGGGGAGTTCTTGTGGTTTGCGGTACCGGAATTTCCTCTTGGGATGGCCTTGCTGCTTGTCTTGGCCCTGCCCGCGTTAATCGCTCTAAGGAGGGTCAGTTTGCCCGCAAAGAGAGAAATGTGAAGCGGCTTCCTTTAGCCATATTTCAGCGGAGAAATCGTTCGTCATTCGGTCCCCCTCAGGCAAGTAATGGGATTACTTCACACCCAAAGCTATTAGCGGTAAGAGCGGTTTCGTGTTCGCTGCGATGGTTCGCTTTCGACAGTATTTCTGACACTAAAAAGTGACAGATGCCGTATAGAGAATTAACACTTCTTGGTTTCCTTCGTGGGGGTTCTGAGCTGACGATCCATCGAAGAGAAGGACGAGCCTGAACTACTCTTCATTTCGCCAGCCCGTTCATCCTTCTGAGCCTCTCCACCAGCTCTTTGTACCTGGGGTCCTCCCTCGCCTTGGCCAGGAGGGGGGAGTACATCACGAAATTGGCGACTAACCTGTGCTCCTCCAGGGCCCTGTTCGTGTACCCGAAGTACCTGTCCATGTCCCCGAGGGCGTAGTAGACGTACGCCACGAAGTTCGGGTTCAACTTCCTCTCCTCTATCTCCTTTATCGCCTGGAGCGCTTTCTCCCTGTCCCCCGCTTTGGCGTCGATGAAGCCTCCCATGTAGGTGACCCAGGGATGGGTGGGCCGAAGCTTCACGAACTTCGCGTGCATCTCCCTCGCCGTCGCGATGTCTCCCTTTGAAAGGTAGTAGTCAGTCATTGCCCTGTATGTCTCGGCAGGAGATAGGTGCTCCGTCTTCCTCCAGTGCTCGAGGGCTTCCTCCACCCTCCCTGTGGCGAGGTATGTATAGCCCAACAACCGGATGTAGCTCGGTAAGATTGGGTCAAGGCGGTAGGCGGTCTCGATGCACTTCACCATTTCCTCTGGCTCCCCCTTGACACCCGCGACCTCGAACAGTATCCTGTAGGGCTCGGGAAGACTGGGGTTGAGCTCCATCGCCCTCCTTGCTTCCGCCTCAGCGCCAGGAACGTCGTCCTCGTTGAAGTGCACCGTAGCGAGCGACGCGTGGGCCTCAGCCAGGTCCGGGTCCAGCTCCAGGGCGCGCTTCAGTGACGACTTCACGGCGGGGAGCATCACGTCCCAGGGCTCGTACTCTCCGTTGGCGAGGCGCTGGTGGCACTCCGCCACTCCCACGTGAGACCTGGCGAACGACGGGTCCAGCTCCACCGCCCTCTCGAAGAACTTTAGCGCCTGCCTCAGCGAGGACTCCGTCCCCTCCCCGAACAGCTCCCTCCCGCGGAGAAAGTCCCCGTACGCCTCTATGTTCTCCGTGGGCTTCCTCTCGAGCGTCTTCTTCTCCGATTGCAGGAGCTGGACCTTCAGCTCCCCTGCCACCTTCTCGGCTATCTCGCTCTGGACGGCGAATATGTCGTCGAGGTTCCTGTCGTAGTTCTGCGCCCAGAGGTGCCCTTCTGTCGCTGTGTCGATAAGCTGGGCTGCAATCCTCACTCTGTTGCCTGCCTTCCTTACGCTCCCTTCGAGAAGGCTCCCCACACCGAGCTCCTTGCCCACGTCTGAAGCACCCTTCTGTGATCCCTTGTACTTCATGACTGAGGTCCTAGCGATGACGGTGAACTGTTTCACCCCTGAAAGCGAAGTGATTAGTTCCTCGGTCATGCCATCCGCGAAGTACTCGTCATTGGGGTCAGGGCTCATGTTGGCGAAGGGGAGGACGGCCACTCGTTTCTTGTCGAGGCCCTGTCCTGGAGTCTCCTGCTTCTCCCATGGTAGGACCACCTTGTACACCTCCATGGCCTCTCCTACGTTCTTTAGCTCCTTCTTCCCGAGGCTGCTCATCGGGAACTCAAGTTTGTTCTTGACCTGGCCGTAGACCTGTTCACTGATGCAGATGCCACCGGGAGACGCCAGTGGCTCAATCCTTGACGCCACGTTGACAGCGTCCCCGTAGACGTCGCCCTGGCTGTGGATGACGTCCCCCAGGTGAATCCCAACTCGCATCTGGACCTTCCTGTCCGCAGGACGGCCGTTGTTCAGCTCGTGCAAGGACTGCTGTATGTCATAGGCACACCTGACAGCCTCCAATGCGCTACCAAACTCCACGAGGAACGCGTCCCCGATGGTCTTGACCTCCCTCCCGTTGTGCCTGGGGAAGAAGGACCTCACAAGGGCGCGGTGCTCCTCGAGCAGCTTCATCGCGAGCGCCTCGTCCTTTTGCGTGAGGGAGGTGTACCCGACGATGTCAGTGAACATGATAGCGGCGAGTCTGCGTTCGCTCTCAGCCAATGGGGGCGGGGGTTAAGATGGGGGTTGAAAAACCGTGCAGGGCCCACTGCTTTGTTGTCTGGAGGAGGAGTCGGAAACCTGCCCTAACTCCAAGGAGGAGGACAGTAGGGGACGGCTACGATAATCCCTCTTCCTCCTCATCCGACAAGATTCCCCTCATCATCTCCGCGTTCTGGGTCGCGAACCCTCTGAAGTGGTTGTTGAAGACCACGTACGTGTTCCGTGCCCTGCTTTCGATGCTCCTGATGTGCGGGACCCACTCCTTCAGCTCGTCTTCGTTGTACAGGTAGGCGTACCTCTGCTTTGCCTCCTCGGGCTCCCACCATGTCTTGGCGTCGACCCTGCCGTGGAACCTCACGTAGGCCACGTCAGACGTCACCACTTGGCTCGGTGTGGGCAGACCGTAGATCCGGGGGAGGTCCACGTTCACATAGCCGATGCCGTGGTCCTGTAGGAACTCGTAGACGTCGTCCTTCTGCCAGCTGACGTGCCTGAACTCCACCACCAGCGGCAGCTCTACCCCCTCCTGGATCTTCACTATGTGTTCGAGCCCTTCTCGGGAGCTCTTGAAGGAGTAGGGAAACTGGGCCACAAGGCAACCGAGCGTCCCGTTGTCCACAATGGGCTGGACGCTCTTCCTGAACGGCGCAAGCGCCTCCCCGAACTTCTCCCTCTCGTGAGTGAAGGCGCTTGGTAGCTTGACGGTGAACATGAATCCCTCGGGTACCTTTTTCGAGATGGCTTCGAACATCGAGGGGCCGGGGATCCTGTAGTAGGTGGAATCTATCTCAACGCAGGTGAACCGCTCCGAATAGAAGCGGAGGAAATCACTCTCCTTCATGTCGGCGGGATAGAATAGCCCTCTCCAGTCGGTGTAGCTGTAGCCCGCTGTCCCTATTCGCATGGTTGAATCCTTCTTCCTGATATTTGTCCTTGATCGAGGGGGCACTGGAGCCGAAAAGTGGATTTTTTGTAGACAAACCTTGATGGAAACGCTTCAATACGACCCCGATGTCGCTCTGCTGCTTCTGGAGTCGAAGCTGCTCCGATGGATGACCAAGTCTGGCTCATCAAGCGTAGGCCGCCATTTGCTCTGCGGTTCGGCTCCTCCTTTTCCTGAGCTTCTCAGCCAGCTCCATGATCTCAGCATCGTTCATCCGGCGTAGGCGCCGTTCTGCCTTTTCATGTGTATCCACGCCCAACTCCTCCTGAAGCTCCTTCTCGTCCGACTCGGGAGGGACGACTCGCAGTCGCCTCAGCCTGTCGACGAAAGTCTCCCAACAGACCATCAGTCACTCGCCGGGGTATTGAACAGCGGTCGCTGAAAATCGTATCTGTTTGGCTGCTTAGTGCGTCGTGAGGGGAGTCGCCCTGGGAGTGTGTATGTACTGGGAACCGCGAACTCGGAATAAGGTAAGTTGCGAGCACTTTGTCAGTTGGGTCCTCGCATGTCTATATCGAGGCCTTCCACGGGCCGGCTTCCTTGTCCTCCGCGGAGCCTCCCGAAAAGGGGCGTCGACTCGGCATCTTCGGCAACAGGAACTTCCTCGACTACTTCCTCACCTACCTCACTTCCCGATCCGCCTTCCAGGTCGCCAATGTGGGGCTTGTGTGGGCTGTTTACGCCGTCACGAAGTCTGCCCTCGACGTCGCCCTAGTCGGGATAGCAAACACTGTGGCCACCCTCATCACGACCCTCCCGGCGGGGGTATGGATAGACCGGTTCGACCGGGTGAAGCTCTTCTGGCTCTCTAACGCCCTGAGTACCATTTGCCTGGTCCTCCTGTCGTTCGTGGGGACCGGGCCTGGGTTCAGCCTGTACGCCATTGTAGCGGTGATTGCTGTCTGGGCGGCGGCAGGGGAGATATACCGCTCGACGAGCCTGGCCGTGATTCCAGACTTCGTCACCCCTGAGGAGCTCCCCAACGCGAACGGAATCGCTCAGTCCGGCTACCAAGTGGTCAGCTCGATCTCCACGGTCCTCGGCGGGGCGCTCATCGCCGCGGCCGGGGTTCTCTCCACCTATCTCTTCGGGGTGGTTGGCTACGGGCTCGCCACTATCTTCTCTGCGGCCCTCCTATTCCGGACCAGGGAGACCCTGCGCCAGCCCGTCCCAAGGCGCAGCCAGGGGATGCTCAATGACGTCAGGGAGGGGTTCCGGTGGCTTCTGACTCAGCGTGGGCTCTTCTGGCTATCGATAATCGCCCTAATCTACAACTTCTTCTATGGAATACCGACGTACTTCCTCGTGGTCTACGTCTCCGATGTCCTCAAAGTCGGGGCTTTCTACTACGGGGCCCTGCTCGCCGCTTTCGTAGCCGGGAGCGCCGCGGGCGCCCTCCTCGCCGGGCGCTTCCCTGGAACGCTCAAGCACTCGGGGAAGCTCAACGTCGTCTCGTGGGGGTTCCTGGGCGGGTCCCTAATCCTCGTCGTGGGCCTCATCCCCACCCTAACCGTGGCCCTGGTCGGGTTGCTCGGGGTCGGACTCGGGATTGGGTTCGGGGTCAACCTCTGGCTGACGACCGCCCAG
>Ga0187771_10002165_pt1 | contig 13511 bp, 11 predicted proteins | sample 0116_SJ02_MP15_1_FD_133139 | JGI IMG/M metagenome (GOLD analysis project Ga0187771, IMG submission 133139) | Tropical peat soil microbial communities from peatlands in Department of Meta, Colombia - 0116_SJ02_MP15_10_MG | ecosystem: Environmental > Terrestrial > Soil > Wetlands > Peat | place... | reverse complement strand
TCGAGAGCCTTATCCGCCACCAAAACCAAAGCCAAGGCGACGGGGAAGCTCAGGGTCCTCCCCGATGTCCTCGGCGAAGGCCACAGCTGCGCGCACCTGTCCATCGAGGGCCTGCCACGACTACGGTCCGCCTATCATCACGGCGTCCTTCAGCCCTTCGAAGTCCCTGTCCCCCGTCAGCACCTTTACGCCCTCCTTCCTCGCCATCTGCAGGACGAAGGCGTCCCCGAGGCTGAAGTTGGTCCTCTCTCGCTTCATGGAGGCATAGAGAAGGCCCTCATCTTTCTTTCCTGCGAGGGATGTTGCGGCCGGAGAGCCACGTGGAGCGGCCCTTGAAACCTTGCTACAAGCCCGGGCCCACGGAGAGGCTGGGGTGCGTGAAGGCGGCGAGACTACTGCGTTTCAGCCGGCTCCATCGGGGGCACGGGCCTGGGGTAGTTCAGTACGAATATGTGGTAGAAGCCCCCCGTCATCGCGGAGAATGCTATGTCGACGTTGTCCGGGCTCCAGGAAGGGGAGCTGATGCTGGCATTTAGAGGCCCCAGAGGATACTCGGTGGAGGTCCGATTGATCACATTCCAGAGGTAGAGGCCGGTTCCATAGGAGGCGTAGAAGGCCGTGTACGCTAGCACCTCGCCGTTCGGGCTCCAGGCGAGGCTTTGTGAGGGGTCTATCCTGCCCGGGGCGAACGGATAGGGGTAGGTCGTCCCGGCGGCGTGGAAGATGGGCGTGGGGCCTGATTGAAACACGGGGTTTGAGAAATCAACGTCGCTGGCCCACAGGTTGAAATCGCTTGGCTCATACTGCGAAGGGTACGCCATTCCATACGGATTGTCGGGGACTAGGTCCGAGATGTAGGCCACTCTGGATCCGTCCGGGGAGACCACCGGGGAGGTGTAATTGGCGTTTCCCTGCAGGGCGCACCCCTCCTCCCCCAAACCCAATGCGGCCTGACAGATGTCATAGCCGCTTGGCCCGTAGGTCGAATATACCACGGCCGTGTCCGATGCCCAGCTCGCCTGGAGGATGCTCCCGTTGAGGGTCGCCAGCACAGCGAATGTTCCATCCGTTAGATCCGCCGATACCAACTGAATTGAGCTCGACTCCGTGAAGAAGAGCAGTCGCGTTCCGTCGGGGCTCCACCTCGGCTGCCCCTCCACAACCGAAAACTTCCCGTCGGTGACGGTGAGTATGGTGGAGTTGCGCAGGAAGGCTACCCGTATGTCGGTGCTGTTCCCGGAGCGGCTCCAGAAGGCCACGCCTGAGGAATCTGGGCTCCAGGCGGGATACGACGCGACCATGGTCGGAGGGGTGAGCTGCCTGTCGCCGCTTCCGTCCGTGGCGATGACATGAATCTGCCAACCGCCGTCGCGATCGGTGGCGAAGGCGACGAGGCTCCCGTTCGGGCTCCAGGCGGGAGACACGTCATTCCACGTACCGTACGTGATCGACCTGTAAGGAGGAGAGTAGGTAAACCCCGGTGGTGGTAGCCCAAGGATCACTAGCACTGGCACGGCCTCCACACAAAGGGCCAGGGCGACGGCGATCGCCTTCCAGGCCCTGGACGGGTGCACGTATGATTTTGATATTCATATACTTAAATGTGTTTTGACACCCGACGGGCAATCCTGGGGAATCAAGGGCAGCTTCCTTAGTTGGCTTTGGCGCCTCGAGACCGCGTCGGCCGCGTGACGACCTCCGTTAGCGAGCTCACCGGGCCGGATTCCTCCCTGCCAGTGGTGCTTGGAGTGTGCCCGATGCCTCGCCATAATGCCGTTCGTTCGTCGGGGAGGGCATTGACAGAACTTGACGGCCGTATGACTTCGTACGGTCGGCTATGGAGGCGGCACCTGAGGGGACGAGGACCGCCGAGCCAGCCTCCCTCCACCCACGATTTGGCTCCTTCCCTCTTCGGTCGCGCTGTAGAAGACCCATTTCCCTCTCTTTGCCTTGGTCACGAGCCCTGCCCTCTCCAGGATCGACAGATGATGAGAAGCGGTGGACTGGGTTAGGTTGAGCCCCACCATGATTTCGCATTCGCAGAGTTCCCTCTTCAGGAGAGTATACAACATCTTTAGGCGGATTTCGGCGGAGAGCGCCTTGAAGACGTCCGACTGGGACCTGAGGTTCCTCCCCTTGGAGCTCGCGGAGACCAGCTCCCTCAGCTCAGCCCTATACTTCTTGGAATTTGTCGCCGCGCATCTCCCGGAATCCACCAGCCGGGCCAGACGGGACTCTGCGTCGAGCCCAGCGTAGGCCTCATCAAGAGATTTCACGGCTCTTATCTACGCAACTTCAAATTTAAATACTTCGATACGATTTCCTAGGACGTTGTTCACCGGACGACTCAGGCAGACCCACGGAGCCTTTGGTCTTCTCACAACATTCACCGGCGAACTCGGCGGGGGCTGAGCTATGCGGTTTGAGTCAAGTCGACCTCTGAAAGGGAGGGAGTTGGCCGCGTTCGCTCTAGCGGTCGCCTTCAGCTTGGGTATGGTGACCTTCGTGCTTGCCCTCCCCCCTCCGGGCAAGGCCGACACATCCCTTGGCTACACCTTCCTTACGTTCGGCCAATGGGACGACGTGAGCCCCGCCTGGAGCCCTAACGGCAAGACGATTGCCTACGCCTCTGACCAGAACGGCGTCTGGCAGATCTTCATCATGAAGCCCGACGGCTCCTCCAGCAAAGCCGTTACGCCAACCAGCTACGAGGCCACGGATCCGTCTTGGAGCCCTGACTCTTCATCCCTCGCCTTCTGGACGCAGTCGGGCCCCAGGACAGACGTTCGGGTTCTCTTCCTGGTCAACTCGACGATTGAAACGATTACTCCAGGTAGCTACTCTGTGCTCCAGTCTCAGTTGAGATGGAGTCCGGACGGCGAACGCCTCCTGTTCTTCGCCTCTACGAACGAAACGGTCCTCATGTCGTATGACGTGCGGACGGGGGTTTCATCTACGGTGGCAACGGCACTGGGCGGGAACGTGTCGGCTAGCTGGGCTTCGCCGACTGAGGTGGTGTACCCATCCGGGGGGGCGCAGGGCAAGCTGCTTTGGGCGGACGTCGTGAACGGAACCGGCGGGGTCCTCCTTCAGGGGAACGCCAGTTTCCTGTCTCCCATCGTCTCCACCTCTGCTTCGAGGGTGGCCTACATTTCGAATTTGGTTCCGCAGAACCCGTACGGTTTCCTCTACCCCGGCGCCTACGTCGATGGTGACTTCGACCTCTGGGTGGAGGGCCTGGACGGCTCCAACGCGACCTTCCAGTACGGCTTGGTGCCCCTGAACGGTGAAGCGATGCCCGGGCTTCAGCCCTGGCAGCTCTATCCGAGTCCCTTCACTCCGGGCATCATCGACCCCGTCCAGAACTTGGCGTGGAGCCCAAACGGGGAGACCATCGCCTACGTCTCTCTTGACTCGCATGGCTCCCCGCAGGTCTACCTCTGGGACGTGGTCGAGTGGGCCTCCACGACGGTCCCCCTGGCCCAGAGCATAACGAACTCGACCGACCCGTCATGGGGACCTGACGGCGTGAGCCTCCTCTTCGCCTCTGCGCAGGGAGGATTCTATCACATCGTGGTCATGAACTCCTCCGGCGTGGCCAAGCCCCTTCCGTATGCGGTGAGGTAAATTGAGATGAATCGAATGAGCATAAGTGCAAATGATGGGGGAGGACTTCCCTGAACGCTTCCGATCCGGCTGAACAGGACCGAGGCCTCATGACGGCTAGCGGCTTCGCCAGCCTGAAGCCGCTGGTGCTCTTGGCGGTGGCATGGGAGTTCGCGTTGGTCATGGTGGCCTCCCTCTTTTCGCCTCCCATGGGTTCCGTGGGCAAGGAAGTGGGCCTCCCCTCGTCCCTCGTAAACTTCCCCGTGATGGACGCCCTATTCTTTCACTCGCTCGCCCTGCCGCTGGCCCTCGTCCTGATCCTGGTCACCGTCAGCGCCTTCGACGTTGGCGGGAGGATGAAGGCCTTCATCGTCTATGCCGGCACGGCGGGAGGGCTCGTCGCCTCGGGGACAATGGAGTACCTTCTCGTGACGCACGGGAGCTCCGCTGCCTATGTGGTGATGTACATCGGCATGGGGTTAGAAGCGGCGGCGGCCGTGGCGCTGTTGGTGGCCCTCCTTCCGAGGCGGGACCCCTCCGCGGGGATGAGGCTCCTCGGGAGGGACCTCACCAAGGTCGCAATGTGGGTCGTCGCCGCGGGGGCCATCATAGCCGTCTCAATCGGGGGATACGCGGCGCTGGCCAACTCCCAGTTCTACCCGTCGACCGCCTTGAGCGAGATGACAAGCCTCGAGACCATTCATGAGAACCTGATAATCACGCTCATCGGCTCCGCCGTGGTGGTCCTCGCCGTCCGATGGTTTGCGGCTGACAGGTACAGGGGGACCCCTGGCCTCTTCGTGAAGATTGGCCTATACGGAATGATCGTAGGCGTCCCCGTCGTCGTCGCATCGATGCTCTCAATCGCTGCCACCGGAGTCGGACTGATGGGTGGCGTTACGATGTACATGGGGATACTCCTCCAGGCGGCGCTCTTCGTGATGTTCGCCATAATGTACGGAGAGGGGAGGCGCCTTCACGTAAGGAACCCCTTAGCGGTGCTCCGCGAGTCCCTCACCTTCGGCATGCTCTTCATATTCTTCTGGGTGAACGTCGCCGTAACCCTCCCCGGGGTTTACGTGGCCGTGAACCTGGCCCGGTTCAACGGCCAGTACCTGGGATTCTACTATGAGGAGATCTTCACCATCGGCCACGAGCACGCCCTCATCACTCTCACGGCCATCTCCCTAATGATGCTCGTGGCGTTGATGTACGAGGTGAGGGGCATACTGGGAGCGATCGCAGGCCTCGCCATGACCTCGGGGTACGTTGTGGCCACATTGGCTAACCTATATTACATGTTCTATCTCATCCCCAACGGCCCGACCTTCATCTCTTACATCAGCGACGGCATCGCCCTGATGTTCATCGGCGTCCTAGCTGCGATGGTCGGGATAGCGCTGTCCAAGGGAGGGCCCAGGAAGCTTCGGCCGCCGATGATGGAGGCCGCTGCGGTGACGAACTGAAAGAACTAGCCCATTCCGGAGGCGCGGGCGGGTTCCTCAGCAGGAGGACGGAGCTGGCTCATCGGAGGAGATGGAAGGCTGAGCGGCCGCCACTTGCCGCTTTGCTTCACCTATGCGCCGAGTCCCGAGAAGGACCGCCATCCCGACCGCATTCACGGGGGTCGTTTCGCGAGCCCTCTGACCATGACTTCGATTTCATCTCTGATTCGCCTGACCTCCTCCACCGACCTCCCCTTGGGGTCGTCCACGTGCCAGTCGACCAGCTTCTTCTGCATCATCGCGAGCATGGGCCTCGGACACACAGCCTCCACGGAGCACCCCATCGTGACCACCAGGTCGGCATGATCGATCATCTCTTTAGTGAGCATCTTCGGCCTGTTCGAAGAGAGGTCGACCCCGTCCTCCCTCATCACCTGCACGACGACCGGGTTGACGGCTTGGGCGGGTACAGTCCCGGCGCTCGCAGCCCTCAAACCATGCCTCTTGGCGAAGGCTTCGGCCATCTGGCTCCTCCCGGCGTTTTCGACGCACACGAACAGAACCGTGCCCCTATTCTCCGCCATCGAGACGCTTCAACCTCCCGAATGCCACGCCTGCCAGCGCGCCACCGACCAGCGGCCCGGCCCAGTAGACCTCCTGATTGGCCAGGTAACCTGAGAACAGCGACGGCCCCAGGCTCCTGACGGGGTTGAAGGAAGCCCCGGTCAAGGACCCGAGGAGCAATATCAACACGAAGAGGGTGGAACCTACGAGGGCCCCCTGTCTCGCAGTACTGTGGACAAACGAGGACGCAACCATCGCGGAGGTCGCCAATACGAAGGTCCCTGCCGCTTCCAGCGCGAACCCTTCAATAGGAGTCACCCCGGCGGCGAGCTTCGTCGACCCAAGGTAGGCGGCGGGAGCCATGTCCTCGAAGGAAAGCCTCAGGCTGAGGCCGGCTAGCAATCCGCCAAGTACCTGAAATCCCACGTATGGGGCTAGCAGATCCGTCCCGAGTCCCCCCGCAAGGGCGTTCGCCAGCGTAATAGCCGGGTTGATGTGGGCGCCCGAGCTTTTCCCGAGCAACACGATCATCGACGCCACGACGGATCCGAAGACAAGGGCAACGAACGCCAAGCCTTCCAGCCCGGAGTAGTCCAAGAGGGAGGCGACCACCACGGAGGCAGGCCCGAAGAACACGAGAAAGTACGTGCCGACGAGTTCGGCCAGGCACTGGCCCCTGCAGCTGGAACGCGAAAGGGAACCCAAGAGCGCATCGAAGCAGCAGGTCAGGGAATCCATCTCCTACTTATCGGTTGCCTGCAACTCATCAGACGCTCTGGCGCCCTCATCAGAGTGCCTCTCCTGGAGTGCGAGCTGTGGTCCTCGCAACGGCTGGGACAAGTGGCGCAAATCGTGGGCGGGCCTCTAGGAACTTCGCATTCCAGACCACTGCTCCGATGCCTTCGTTACGCCTAGCCTCCCCTGATGGCGTAGGGCAGGGGGGCGACCATGTTCGTGGTGTTCAAGACGGTGATGTGGTAGAACCCCCCTTGGGCGGACGAGAAGGCGAGCCGGACGCCGTCGGGCGCCCAGGATGGGTCCGTGGAGTTGGCTATCCCGCTGGCCCCAAACGAAGGCTGGAACGCCAGCCACATGTACACCTGGGGCATCAGATTCTGGTCGGTGGCGACGTAGGCGATCACCTTTCCGTCGGGGCTCAAGGCCAGCGACTGAGAGGGGCTGATGACACCTGGGGTATAGGGGGCCGCAAATAATTCGTAAGGCTGGAGCGAGGGGTCCGCTTCGCCCGCTATGGGCACCAGGCCGAACTGGAAGGAGGCATTGGAGCCATCCGCGCTGCTCGCCCAGATGTTGTAGTCGCCGTTAAGGTACGTCCCAGCGTAGAACCTCCCGTATGGGTTCGGTGGCACCAGGTTGGAGATGTAGGCGAGGCTCCCCGAGCTTGCCGAATAGGCTGGGGAGCTGAAGCTGGAGTTGCCTGAGAGAAGGGCACCCTGCGACCCGTTTGCCACATCCGCCCACATGAGCTCGTAGCCGCCGCCAACCAACGAGCTGTAGACGACCTCCGTCTGAGAGACCCAACATGCCGAGGCCGCCTCCCCGGACACCGGGGCGACGGGCGTCGAAACCATGGTCGCGATATCGTACGACATCAGCTCCGTGCCGTTCGAGGCGACGAAGAACAACAAGTTCCTTCCGTCAGGGCTCCATTCGACCTCTCCCCGGGCGGGAAGGCCGGTGGGAGCCACCGTCCGAATCGTCAGGTTAGCGGGATAGACCAACCGCACGTATCCCCGAGAGCCGGCCTCGCTCAAGAAGGCGATCGCCGTGGAGTCAGGGCTCCATGAGGGATTTGAGGCGTTGTAGGAGGAGGGTGTGATGGCCCGGTTTGATGTCCCATCCGGGTTCATGATGAAGATTTGCCAGACTCCGTTTTGATCGGACATGTAAGCGATGGTCCTCCCGTCTGGGCTCCAGGCAGGGGAGAGATCATCCCATGGGCCGAAGGTGATTACTTGGTAATTCCGAGGAACTGCCCCTCTCCCAGGAGGGGGGAGGGTTATCGTGACCGCGACGAGGACTAGGGTCAGGGCGACCGCCGTTCCGACTGCGATGGAATAGCGGGCCCACTTCCAACGTCCAACCTTCAACCAGTGCCACAACCCCTAGTAGAAGCGGTCAATCAGTCCCTACCCACCTGGCCCTCGCTCAGCGGCCCCGCACCGGCGATCGGATGGACGAAGGCCTTCGCGCTTTGAGGTGAGGATCTTCCCCGAAAGGCTGCTAGTGACCCTACGTCCCGGCATTCCAAACTTGAGACATCATATTGACGTATTTAAATCTGAATTCATGTCGCTCCTATGGGCCAGAGGCCGCGAGTTGGTGGACACCATCTCAGCGAGCCCTTCTGGAGAGACTATCCACATGAGGACTGCGATGTGGAGAGGCAGGGAGGAACTCCCTATTCATCTCCAGGAAGATTCGAGCCGTGAGGTCGATTCATATTTAAATATGTAAATACCATGTTCAGGTCCGTGCTGCAAGTCCGGACGGCGAGGGCTCTTGCCGTCTTTATCGCCCTTTGCGTCGGCATCGTCCCCGTAGCCATCGCCGCGAGCATGCCGCCGCCTGGCTACTCGACGAAATTTCAGCCCCCCTACAGGCAGGTCACCGTTGGCTCGTGGAACGACCTCTCTCCTGCATGGAGCCCCGACGGGAAGACCATAGCCTATAGCTCCGACGAGAACGGGCTGTGGCAAATATTCATCATGAATCCGAACGGAACCTCGAACAGGGCGATTACTCCCTCATCCTACGACGCCACGAATCCCTCGTGGAATCCGAACTCCTCCGCCATCGCCTTTTGGAGCAATGCAGGTTCTCGTTCTTACGTCCGATTGGTATTTGTGGCGAACTCCACGGTCGTCACCCTCACCGATGGAAGCTACGTCGTCGTCCAGGGGGCACCTGAATGGAGCCCTGACGGAGGGGAGCTCCTCTTCTTCGTCGAGTCGAACGTCACTCAGCTCGTTTCGATGGACCTGACTTCAAGAACACTCAGGGTCGTGACGTCGGTGAACGGGAGCGATCTTCATGCGGCCTGGGCCAGCCCATCTGAGGTCATGTATTCGAACCTCGTGAATGGAAGCTATGAAATCGATTGGGTCGATGTCGACAGCGGGGAAGGAGGGGTGGTCCACGGCGGACCCGCGAACTACGTGTCTCCAGTGACCTCTTCGAGCTCCTCCCAGGTGGCCTATATCGCAGACCTGATTCCCATGAATCCGCCAGGAGATGTCGGATCCTACGTGTGCGCTTACAGGCCAGGCGACTATAACCTATGGGTGAGCAACTTTGACGGCTCGAACGCCACCTTTCAGTCCGGCCCGACAGGAGACCCGTGGGCCCTTCCGTTTCCCAGTCCTTTCACCCCAGGCACCATAGGCCCGACACAGGAGCTCGCCTGGAGCTCCGACGGAAGGATGATAGCGTACACAGCCAGCAATAGTTTCGGCCTCTGCCTCTACCTCTGGGACGTGGTCGATTCCGAGTCGACGATCAACCAAGTGGGGCCGGTGAATACAAACTCAACTCAGCCAAGCTGGAGCCCAGACAACGTCAACCTCGCCTTCGCTTCAGTTGCACAGGGCTACTACCATATCTTCATCTTGAACACCACCGGGCTCGTTACTGCTATGCCATATAGCACGACGGAGTAGGGCACCATTCGGTCGCCGCGGCCACTCGGGGAACAACACCATAATCTACATCTTCGACCAGACCGATTTCCCTCTCTGCCAGAACGGTTTCGTTGCCAACGCTAGAGGTCAGGTTTCCGGCGGAATTCAGCGGAGGGATGCACCAGATCCAAGGTGTCAATGGCACCATTGCGTAAGAGTATTCCAGCGAGGTCAGCAGTGGAAAGGGAAAGTTCACCATGACTTCATGGCTTCGGCGAACACCACAGTGGACGATTTGCTGCTGTTTATCAACTTCCTCAAGCATTTGATGTGGGCGTGGCCCTGGGGCTGTGGAGGGACGCTCGACGAACTCGTATTGCTGCATAACATTGTCGCAAGGTCCTCCGAGCTCGTTATCGTCAAACAGTCGGTCGCAGCCAGCGAAAAGGGATAAGGCGGCGATCCGCGGCCTTCTTGGATACATCTATGCTGAGGCCTCTTCCGCAAACCACACGTTGAGGAGCCTGACCGTGGGGGAGGGGAAGGCGGTCCTGGAGGTCGATTCCTAAGGCAGACAGAATCTGGGGTTCGAGGGCATCCGACCGTCTTCAAGGGAGGTCCATGTTCCTCTTTGCGTGAGCTACGATGCGTCGAAGGGCAAGATCGCCTAAACGGGGATGTACTTAGAGACGGGCCCCCTTCGAGCAAAGAGGCAGAGCCATGGAAGACCAAGCCTGAGTCGCGGCCCTTTGGCGCCCAATGCCATCACATATTTATATATGTCAATACGATGTAATGGTCACTCAATGGCCATTTCTGGCGAACAGGGCCTACACTCCGGAGAAAGACATTTCCCATTCCCAACGTGGATGGAGGTCCTCGGCCTTGTAATCTGGGAATCTCTGTTGGTCTTGCTCTTCATTTCCTTTTCCGCTGCGACGGGGGAAGCGAACACAATGATTGGCCTGCCATCGTCTCTTCTCGCGAACTTCTCCGGCAGGGACATCTTTTTCTTCCATTCTTTGGCGTTGCCCCTGGCCGCGGTGCTTGTTCTTGTCACGGTCAGCATCTTTGGCGTAGCGGGAAGGAGGCTTGATGCCATAAAGTACTCCGCGACCGCCGGTGCCGCGATAGCCTCCGGCACGATGCTCTATATCCTCTTCACGGGCGAGACCACGGTTGCCTACGCCGTCATGATCGTCGGAATGGTGCTCGAAGGTGGTGCGGCCGCGGTCCTGTTCCTTTCTTTATGGCCCCATAGGGATCCTTCGGCTTCGATGAGACTGCTAGGTTTCGACCTGTCTCGGCTCGCCATGTGGGTCGTCATGGCTATCTCCTTGGTCGTCGTTGCAGCCGGTTCCTACGCGGCGCTGGGGGACAGGCTTTGGAGCGCGATTCCCGTGGTGGCCGGGTCGCCCGGGCTGGCCGCGGCGCATGAAAGCCTCATTATCGCCTGCGTAGGAGCGGCCGTAGTCGTACTGGTAGTAAAGTGGTTCGGAGCCGACCGATATGTGGGGGCGACCGGCCTCCTCGTGAAGCTGGGCCTGTATGGCGTCCTGATAGGGACTCCCGCCATGGCCATCGCAACTTTTGTGGTGGCGTCGACGGCCACGCAGAGTAGCGGCGAGCTTACAGTGCTTGGGAGCATCCCTATGGAGGCCTCCGTGTTCGTCATGTGCGCGGTTATGGTGAAGGAGGCTGAGAGGCTCCGTGCAAGGGGCCCCCTGGGGATGATCAGGGAGTCCCTTACGTTCGGCCTGCTTTTCCTGCTGTACTGGGTCAACGTAGCCGTCACACTCCCAAGCCTCTACGTAGATGCGGACTACTCCCGCTTTTCTGCGCAGTACCTTGCCATCGCGTACATGAATGCTTTCGCCATCGGCCATGAACACGCCCTGGTCGTGCTCACGGCGATGCTGCTCTTCATGCTCGTCGCCCTGATGTTCGGAGTGACGGGTGTGGTCGGGGCTCTGGCTGGCTGGGCCCTGATCGCAGGATACGTTTTGAGCACGACGGCTAACGTCTTCTTCATTTTCAACGCGGCCTCAGGCGGCTCCCAGTACGTCGCATACATCGGAGACGGCCTAGGCCTGATGTTAATCGGCGTCATCATAGCCCTCGTAGGGATGCTGATGGCCGGCGTACGGCGTCTCATTCACGCGAAATCCACGCCTGTGCTCGGCGGGATGGGGCCCATGTCACCTTCGAGGGAGCCTGGCAGGCGGTCGTCATACGCATTCAAGGCGTTGGCCGTTGCGGTAGCTCTCTGCCTCTGTTTGATTCCAGTCGGAGTGACCTTGAACCTTGCGTCGCGAAGTGCCCCCCCCACCCCGTCTCCCTACATGGCCCTGACGTCGGGGAACTGGAACGACCTTTCGGCGGCCTGGAGCCCTGATGGAAGCATGATCTCGTTCGTGTCCGATCGAAATGGCCCTTGGGAGCTCTTCGTCGAGGCCTTTGGGGGATCGTCCAACAGGCAGCTTACGCCTTCGAGCGTGGCCGTGTCTTCTCCGTCTTGGAGCCGCGATTCCTCGAGCATCGCCTTCCTTGCGCGCAATGGAACGGATGATGATGTCGATGTAGTTTCCGTCCTCAATTATACAGTTTCGACCATGGAAGTTGGAGGCTCCGCGTCTCTGAGAGGGCCAATCAGGTGGAGCCCGGATGACAGCCATTTGCTCTTCTTCATGGAGTCAAATGCCACGCAGTTGGTCGTACTCGACACGGACACCAAGGCTACGAACGTGGTCGCCACCGTCGATGGCGAGTACGCATCCGCCGACTGGATTTCAGCGTCGCAGGTTGTCTTCTCCACGTTTTCGCAGGGGCAGTACCTGATCTTCTCCACCGACATAGCCAGCGGGCTCAGCCAGCAGGTCTTGGGCGGGGAGGCCAATTTCACGTCGCCGATCGCCGCTCCAGGTGGTTCCAGGATAGCGTACATTTCGGACCTAATCCCTACGGGGGCTTTGTATCAGTTTTACCCGTACCCGTACGCACCGGGCGACTTCAACTTGTGGGTGATTGGCCCAAATGGGTCGACCTCTATCTTCCAGTCTGCGCCCATGGGCAGTTCCGCTGCGCCGTTCACGCCCGGGAGCATCAGCCCGGGGCAGAGCGTCACATGGAGCCCCGATGGGACGACCATCGCGTACGTCGCGTACAATCCAAATACAGGTTCTTGCATCTATCTTTGGGACGTTCTCGACGGGAGGTCCACCGTTAAGCCGGTCGGACCCATCAACGCAAACGCGACTCAGCCCAGTTGGAGCGCCGACGGCACCAGTTTGGTCTTCTCCGCACAGGAAAACGGATTCTATCATGTCTTCATCTTGGATGTGAGTTCTCCTATCCCCCAGATGCCCAATTACGGGCTGGGTTAGCCCACCAACCCTATTTCTGGGTCACTTGTATGCGACGGGTATGGCCAACCTATTTGATGAATGCTGTTCCCTTCTCTCCAACTATTCCGCCCGAACCGTGACGACGGGAGCTATCTGGCGATTTGAAGTGCTCTCCCTCATCTCTTCGAAAGGCTGGACACCCCATAACCAAGCTTCTTCATTCCGGCGCCTTCCCGGGCCACCACTTGTTACGGGGAACCAAAGCACTTTCAGTGATAGTGTTTTGAAACACAAAGCCGGGTGACGCCATCCACCAACGGACTCAGTGGGGCATCAAAGACTGCCCGTTACTTGGTTATCTTCATGCTATTGAAGACGATTCGATAATTGGGCGGGAAGGGGTCGGCGTGGGCCCGGGGAGGCAAATGAATGGCTCTCGAAACGAATAAGAGGTTCGCGCGACGCATCCCTCTACGGGTTGGCCACGGGAAGGAGATTGTCCATCGATTGGGCAGTCTCGGCCCTTGCTCTGCTTCTTATCGTGAGCGGCGCCCAGGTCCACAGCTTCCTCCTGGGAGCCAACACATCAGGGCTGGCGAAGGTCAACGAAGCCGTCGCCGACGACCTGTCTTCAGGGCCCCAATACGTCGAGCAGCTCGGCGAGACCTTCCAGCAGGATTCAGCATACCTGTCGGTGAACGTGACGGCTATACCCCAGAACGACACCGACGGATATGGCCCTGCCTATCTCCTGAACGGGCTCACGGACCAGGGATGGTGGTATCAGGTTGGCCTTTCATACGACTGGCCCCATTCCGGAGGAGGGAGCTACGGCGGCTTCTTCTTCAACTACGAAGTCTTCTCGGCTACAGGCCAATCGGTCCTTCCTTCGCCGAACTCCACGTCTCTCT
>Ga0187771_10002164_pt1 | contig 13525 bp, 19 predicted proteins | sample 0116_SJ02_MP15_1_FD_133139 | JGI IMG/M metagenome (GOLD analysis project Ga0187771, IMG submission 133139) | Tropical peat soil microbial communities from peatlands in Department of Meta, Colombia - 0116_SJ02_MP15_10_MG | ecosystem: Environmental > Terrestrial > Soil > Wetlands > Peat | place... | reverse complement strand
GCTAGCCAAGGAAGCGACGTTCAAGCTCGAACAAGCTGGTGGCATCGGGCCGTTCGAGCTTGAACGTCGCTTCCTTGGCTAGCGCCTGGAAGAATGCCGGCCAGCCTTGCCGGTAGAGATCGCCTTCGGCCTTGTAGAAGCTGATCCAGCATTCCATCGGCGTCGGCTCGCCCGTCACGATGGCGTTACGACGGCCGCAGACGGCCTGTGCTTTGAGGGCGTCCGGTAGAGCCGGGACAAGACGATGACCGCATAGTGTCTGGAGTTCCTGCGGGCTGATCTTGTGCTTCAGGGCTATCAGCAGCTCGCTTAGATGCTTCGGCTTTTCCATTTTGAATCCTCTCTTCTTCAAGAAGTTGAACGATTGCCAACATACGCCAAGCTGCTTCTGTAGCATGGTACTCGTCGAACTCCTGGTCAATTTGGTCATAAGTTGCCAAGTGCCGCGCCGCACAATCTGGATGGTCGTTTGATATATCCCGCGACCATCCTAACGGTTTCCCAGGATTATGTCTTTCATTCGATTTCTTGCTCAGACGAGCTATCGCCATAAGAGCTAGCGGAAAATATTTTATACATCCTGAAAACAGCGGAATCGCCTTTCGTTCAGCGTGGTCATCGGTCATATTCTTTGTTCCTGTGATCGTAAGTTCGTCACCACTCGAACACTCAGCGCAGGCTGTAGCTTGACGGGCGGCAGAAAGATCGATCGGTACGACACCATGGCATCGGCGGCGGCGGCAGGATTTTCGATCAAATCGGTTTATTGTATTGCAAACCGGGCAATCCCAAAAACCGCTCATTTTCCTCTCCCAAAGTAGGCGTTCCGCCGCGCCGCGCGGCAAGTATCTTTCTTGCACGGCTGAGCCGGAGCGATGTTTCCATGCCAACCTCGCTTGGTTGGCAGCGTATAGGCGACCCACGGGACGCCAGAATGATACGGGCTCATGTATCTTTCACCGTCATGATAGAGACGTTGCCATCCTTCGCAGTCACGTCCTTATGGTGTCGCCAGCCATCGTGATACCAGAAGCCCCAATCCCGATAGGCTGGCCCGGTCGAGAACATCGTCAGCGTATAGGCGCACGCCAGAATCAACCGGTGCGCCTCACAGCCTTTGCGATGAACGACATCGCCCTCGCGCAACTTTCGAACCGTTTGAACGTCGCTGTAATCAGGTGCGAAGTTGATAGTCTCGTCATATCCGCCACTGATAATGACGCTCGTGTTGTCCCACGGATGATCGTGCAATGGGCGCTCGGGATCACTAGCGACCTGAAGATGGACATAAAAATTCCCTCGCTTGCTGCGCGGCGCCACATGCCACCGGTAGAGATATGGCTCACCATCCGGCGAGATGACCAGATCGGGATACCGCAGCTCGCCGCCGAGAACTTCGGCCAGCCAACTACGATCTCGGCCGTCGAGAATATCCGCCCAATGTTCGCTCAAGGAAAACCTCTATACATGAGTGGAACTGCTTTTGCCTGTACCTGCTGCACGGCTTTGACGAACGCGGCCTCTGCCTCTTCGCCTATCTGCGCGTCAGTGAACGTGGACACGAGATCGAGCACGCGAATCCGCTGCCACTTCGCAAGCTGGCTATAGGCGTCTCTGGCCTCGTTATAGGTCACGACTTGAAGACCTCCACCCACGCTTCTTTGCCGGTTTTCGGCGTACGGAACGGCGCCGGGTCTTGGACGTAGACTTCCATCTGCGTATTGACGCCCCACTTCCGATCGACAAACCAGAGCGCCTGCGAAGCCGCGGCCGCGGGCGCACGAAGCAAGAGCATAGCAAGCTCGTCGGCACCTTTCAAATTATTGTTCACGATCAGGTTCGAAAGCGCGATGTACTGATGCCAGTGGCCCATCAACAGCGTATCGAAATCCCGGCCGACCTGCGCCTTCTGCCGGCCAATCTTGATAGCGCCGCGCATGATTGGCCCAAGCGCGCCGATGATTCCGTCGCCGCCCTTAACGCCAAGATTGTCGCCATGCGTCAGCAGGAACTTGTGGCCAAGGACACTATAGAAAATATCCGCCTCGTCAGGAACCGAGAAGCGAATGCGTTTGTCATCACGCAGCCGATCCTCGAGATCGCAATAGATACCCCATTCGTAGTTCGTAAATACCTTGCCTTTCAATCGCGGCTTGAGCGACATACGCCCGTGATTACCGACGACGCACGGCACATAGACATTTCCAAATTCATCAGCCAGCGTTGTAAGCGCCTTCAGCAGCACCGACTTCGTTTGCCGAATCGTCTCCAGAATATAGCGGTCATTCGTGTCGGCAAGCTCCTGGTGGATTTCGCCAGTGATGATGTCACCACCGAGGTTGATGACGATGCCGGGCACGCCCTTTGGCATGTGATGCCGGATCAGTTTGATCGATCGCTCGGTGAGTATTTCAACGCGCTTCTCGAAAATTTTGCTATTATATTCGTTGAGCCCGCCCACTTCACCCTTGCGTACAACTTCGCCCGCGTGCCAATCGGACCAGAGCATCATAGGAACGCCGGGGCCGCCGATCGGCGTAGACTTCATGAGCCACGCGGGCGGCTCGGCCGGAACTTCTCGGAGCTGGAAAATTCGGCGGCGGATTTCTTCGGCCGTATCATTCTGCTTATGGATCGAATTGATCTCAGCCTTCAGCCGGCGGTTCTCTTCGCGCAGTTTATCCAGCGGATCGCGGATCGGCATCTCGGCCGTAAGCCCGCGATCTTTGGCCATGGCGAGCCGCTTGTCAATGACCGACGGATGAACCCCTATCTCCCTCGCTGCTGCCCGGTTCGACCCGTGTTTCTGGATCGCCTTCAGTGCCAGAATGATCTCCGCATCCGTCGTGTGAGCTGAAGCCATCTTTCGGTCCTTCGTAGCAGAAGTTGAGGAAGTCGGTCAGAGGAAGAATCGCAACCCACTCCCGATGATTACGCCGGTGAGCCACGAGAGGAATGCTATCTCCAGCGTCAGCAGACGCCTGTGAAAGCCATCCATAAAGGTCTCCGCGTTCAACCCTCTTGCACTCTACATGGAACCCGACGAGGCTGCAAACTACGTCAGGAGAGCCTGGAGAGCCGCTATACTGCTGGCCGCGGCGAGCCTGGAAACCATGCTGGCGCAGGAACTCAGCCAGCTCTCGCTCGCCGGCGGCGCCCTTCTGGCGGCTATTGATTTGCTTGCGCTTCGGCCCCGGTTTCTTTTTCATATGAACCAATAACGTAGCGCGAGCATGAGACCGGCGTGATCGTCAGTGACATGGAATGCGAGATGATGCAAGAGCCAGATCATTGCCACCGCCCGCAGTTCATGCAGGGATTATTTAAAACTCGAGACCTGCACCACCGGCATAGCGCCATCATCATCATTTCTTGTACCTCGGCTCCTACACGGTTGCCTTTTGAGCGAGAACGGCCAGGGATTTCGCGATAGATAGCAGCATCAGGTCGCGCGCTTCTTCGCGGATATTCAATGCTTCCTTGAAGCCGTCCGCGCCCAAGGCGGCTACCTTCGCCATCATACTCTCCGCCCGCTCCAGTGGATCGAAGTCGAATACCATATGCTTGGTCATTCACTCGCTCATTTCTTGTACCTCGGCCCTATCCAGCACTCGGATGCCACTGGTATGTGCAACGCTCGAGCCCATGCTGGAGCATCCGTCAGAAAACCGTCAAGTGCAGACGCGCTCGCAATCGCTTTAGGAACTTCCGTAATCAACTCGTCGTGAACTGTCAAGACGCAAGGATGGCCCGCGCGCTCGGAATTGAACATCCCATGTACCAATAGATCGCGGGCCATAGCCTGCACGACGTTCTCCGTGAGCAGCCCGCCATAAGCATGGATCGTCAGCCACTTGCCCATTTTCCTCGCCTGATACGTGAAACCTCGCCGAACATCCGGCGCCTCTGGCGTGCTCCAGGGCATATGCTTCTCGACCGGCTGAGGATTGAAATACCAGAGCCGGCGCCCACTCGGCAGGCGCGCAGTGAGCCAGGCGTCTTCCAGCCGGTATTCTATGCCGTAGGCTTCCTGTGGCCGGCGATCCCACGCGGCCTTAACCGCAGCGTCCTCCAGCGCATACCAGAGCCGTGGAACTTCCGGCGCGAACTCCTGCCTGTACCAGTCGATAGCCGCGCGGCAGATTTCTTCCGGTTCGTCAGGAGCGAACTTGATCTTAAAACCTTTATGGCCAAGCTGAAATCCACACGCCAAGATGTTCGCCTTACCAACGGTATATTCCTTCAGATCGGCTTTCGTAATCGGCCGCTTGTAGAGCTTTGTTGCCGCGTCGAGATAAACGGCAGAGCCGGATTCGATCACTTTCTTTGCGGTATGCGGAGCACCGGCCAACGCCAACACAATCACGCATTCGATCTTCGCGAAGTCGCCTACTTCAAACAGATAGCCGTGGTCGGCCACAAGACAATGCCGAAGCCCGTTGCTAATAGCAGTAATAGGCTCACCAAAAAGGCAGCCCACAAAATCACTGTCACCGGTGAGAACCGCCGCCACGAGTTGATTAGGATCATGTCCGCCATAGATTTCTCTTCCTTCCTTATCGAACCCGACTACCTGTTTGAGTGTCGGACGAGGGAAATTTTGAGGCTGTAACAATCGCCCTGCCCATCTACCAGGGCCAGCGCCGTGATATTGAAGGAGCCCACGAGCCCGTCCGTCAGCGCAGCAACACGCGAGCATAGCGGGGAGTTTCTTGATACTCGCCGACCCCAAGACCTTTCGAATTTCGAGGGGCCTACGACATACAGCCGGCAGCTCGAATTGCTGCCCTTGATCGCTATAATCTTCCGCGTCACCCGCGAGGCTTTCTTCTTCGTCGTCATCTCCGAGCACCTTGTCAATCGTCGCCTTCTGCAAATTCGGCAGATCGGCGCCTTGGGCTTTGATCCATTCCAGAAATTTCGGCGAGCCGACTTTCTCTATGCCGGTAAGCGCCTGAAATTCGCGCAGCAACGGCTTGCTCGCATCCTGGCATATTTTCCAAGCGGCCTCAATGAACGGCAGATCGAGCTTGACGCCACGCTCATTGATCTTCTGATCGAGCAGCCAGACCTCACGTTCTGCGGCCCCTTGGCCCTTGACGCGGCGGTGCAGCTCAAGCTCCGCCCGAACGTCCTGCGCATTATAGGCGTAGACGCGGGCCAGCTTCTCTTCCGATCGATCGTAGAAACCTTTCTTATTCGGGCGGGAGAGCGCGACTGTAGCGCGCGTGCCCTCGATATCCTTCTGCATCCCGAGCCGCAGAACGGCTGCCGCTTGCTCAAGCTTCAGCGGCAGTCCCTTCATGGCGCACACCGCCATTATATCATGCCATCGCTCGTTTGGTATGTCTGGCCATCCCATCGGAATCATCAAGTTGCGCCAGATGGCTTTCTCGAACTGGACGTTGTGGGCTATGAAGATGCAGGTGGGCTCGGCAACCGCCGCTCGCATCATATGGTCTCTGCTACAAGCTAAATCCTGCGCAAAGAGAACATGAGGTTCACCGCCGTCAATCGTATATCCAAGACAGAGGATTTCGGTAGTCGGGTCTTCGGCATAGCGCCACGCGCCAGCTTTCTTCAGATCACACGCTGACGCCGTTTCGAAATCGATCAGACAGAAGCGCATCGTTCTGCTACACAGATTGTATCATTGTGCGCGCCGCCATGATTTACTAGCAGGATTTCCTCAAGAATTGCGCCGTGTTTCTTTCCCATGCCAGTGCTATTCCATCCGAAAGAAAGGACGATTCCACCGCGCGGCATCACCGCCGGAATAACATCTCGCACCCGGCGATAAAGAGCGGCATTTTGAGTCGCAGCCATACCATCGTCTCGGCCGACTCTCTTATAACACTCGCTAATCTGTCGCGGTGAATACGGAGGATCGAACAAAACCAGGTCAGCGCAAATACCTTCACGCGCCAAAAGAATTAGAAATTGTTCTGCGTCCAAGTGATGTTGCGCTGATGTATCTGGATTAAGATCATTTGTATACGTAGCCCATGCGTTGTTCCGCGCAAATGGGTCTACGGATACTAATGATTGCTCCAGATACCGACGTACAAAAGCACCTATGGGCGGCACAGAGAATGTATCCGCACTTGGCATCGCAAAGATACGAGAAAATTTCATCAATCCTGCTGCGCTTGATCTGTCAGATGGGCTTCGGCGACGCACGTCGAGCAAATGGCCGTCGTCTGGCCGATCGCCCAATCCCGATCTCGAAAATAATCTACCGGCTTGGCGACGCTATTGCTCTGAATTTCCTCGGCGCCGCACCGATCGCAGACGGCTACTGCTCGATACATAATCATGCGTCATCTCCAGAAAGTTCCCCGGTGGCCGGGGAGGGGCAGTCCAGCCACCGGGGCAACGATCGCCCGCTACCAGGTCGAACGGGCAACCGTCGATCTCAGAATGGGATTTCGTCGGCGTCAGAAGTCGGGTCTTCCGCCGAGACTCCGCCCATATATCCCTTGAACGTATCGGCGATCGAGCCGCCGCCGATCTTCGGGCCATCCTTGCGCCATAGGAGAGATTGCAGATAGCACTTGACGCCGCTGTGTTCGCCTATACCGCCGTCCTTGCCGCCCTTGTATGCCTTCAGCCAGAGGCTTGGAACTACAAAACAGCCGCCGTAAAACTTCTCTTTGCCGATGATCCGACGCTGCTCGCCTTGAAGCTCCACGATCTTGCCACCTTGGATTACGCCGAGAGCCGGCGGTTTCTCCTGCCCGCTGCGGGCGCGGAGCACCACCATGCCTTTGAAGAACGATCCGTCCTTGCCGTTCTTCTCGGCCTCGGCGGCGGCCTCGTCTCCATTCTGAAGCGGGAACTTCAGTTCGCTCAGAGAGCGGCCGGGAAATGCCGCCTTGGCCACTGCGGCCAAGACTTTCTTCAGCTCGGCAAGATCGGGGCTATCGGGCGGCAGAAGAAGCGTCGCGGAGAATACCGGATCGCCTTTGCCCTGCCCGCGCTTGCCCACTTTCTCAGGCGCCACCACCGTCAGAAACGGCGCGCGGACTTCTTTCGTGAACACATAGCTTTCGCCAGTTGAACTATCAGCCATTGCTTTCTCCATTGGTTACGTGAGCGAAGGTCTCAGCCATTAGTTTTGGCTTAACGGCCTGTCGTCGATCACTTTCTAGCACGAACGAATAGCCGTTGTCAGGGGTGTACGCCCATTCCTTGACGAGTTTCTTAGCGTCCGGCGAGACTTTTTCCATCTCGGCCGGCGTCTTCAGCTCGGGCAACGTCATAGCTTCGCCACCGAACTTGTTCTTGAATTGCTCGGCCGCTCCGTCACGCCAGACGCGCTTGGCGATCTTCTGAACCAGCTTGCCGCCGGACGCGACTTCACCCTGCATGGCGCGGCGCAGACACTCGTCTTCGACCGCTTTCATATAGAACCGGACGGCCTCGAATGCCTTATACTCGAGCCCCAGCCGTTGCAGGGACAGATTGGGGATAGCCGCAGGGTCGGCCTTGGCAGCAGCGCCAAAGACGCTGGAGAGCATCGGGCACCCGAGCTTGGCCGGGCAGAAGCGGCACCAGGGACCGGGATCAAACGTCGTATCGATCTCAGCCGCAGCCATGCCGGGCAGCAACTCATTCTCCGCCCAATGGATCAGCTCTCCGGCAGTAGTCTCCCAGGTTCGGATCGGCCCCTCGCTATGGTACGCGCGAGGCTGCACGATGGACAGCCGCACGAGGCGATCACTGCGAACGGCAACTCCACGCTGCGTCCGGTTGTAAAGTATTCCAAAGGCATAGTATTTGAGCTGGGGATTGTCGTCCGGCTCAACGACGATGCCTTCGCCGTGCTTGTAGTCAACAACATCGAGAACCTCCGGTCCATAGGCTGCGAAGTCTACTGTCCCGTAGAACAGCGGGTGAGGGCGCGTGGCAGGATCGCCGCCGATCGCTTCTTCAATGAGAAAGCTCGAGCCCTCCATAAGCGGGCGCACGTAGTCGAGATACGTCTGGACGGCACTGGCCATTGCGGCATCGCACTCGTGCGCGCCGAACATCTGGCCGACGATCTCCCAGCTATCGATGCCTTCCTTGAGACAGCGGGCGGCGGCCTCATGCGCGGCGGTGCCGAGCAACCGATATTCAGGCTCATCTGTCTCCGGCAGCGAGAGCTGCTTCAACAGCGTAATGCTGCCGGGACAGTTGAGCCAGCGTTCAGCGCTCGAGCCGCCGAGAGGACTGTGGATTGGTTCTGTCATTTCGGCGCCTCCAGCGCCTTGATCTTCGCCAGAAATTCATGGCGCTTCTCCTGCGGTATGTTCGTCGCGTTGACGGACTTCCCTTCGGGCACGAACTCTTTTATGACCGAACGCAGCAGCGCGCCGTTCTTCAGCACCGCATTCTTCTTCTGAAGCGCATCGTTCAGCTCTACGTCGCTGACAGGCTCTTGCGGCGCCAACATGTCGCCGAGATCATCGCCCTCGTCCACGATGGACGCGGCATCGGCGGTAGGTTTCTCAAGCTCTTTCGGAGCCTCGGCGATGCCGGCGGCTTCTGCGAGCTTATCTTTGTCGGTCTTTGGACGTTCGACCGTAGCCGCATGTTCAACTTGCGTCCTCGCGCCTTCCGGCTCTTTCCGGGGCCGGCCGCGCGCCAATTTGTCAGGTGCCTTGGCCTCGGTTGCCGCGAGCATGTCGTAGGTCTTCGCCATCGCGACCTTCGACACGTAATCGATCGCGGCGTCAGCATCGGCGCCTTCTTCGACTTCGAACTTCAGCTCAACATGAGCCTTGCGCGCCGGCGCATATTCTTCTGTCTTTTTGATCCCATCCTCAAAGGCAATCATTCCGCCGATGATTTTCATGTTTTCTCTCCGGATTTCATCGCCTCGCGGCGCTTTGCAATTTCAGCTTCAAGGTTCATCACATCGCTCCAGCAAATTTCGGCCATTTCGTCCGCGTCATTCGCCAAACGAAGCGCCTCTTCCAATTCTTCTTCAAGAAACTCGATGCTATCGGGATCAAGTGATGGTCTTCTTTTCATGTTTTTTCTCCGTAAGTTTGATCCAACGCCTTGTGGGTATTCTGCCGCTTCTCCAGCGCACGCACTAATATCCGCTCGAGCAAAGAGCCTGGGGCCACGAACAGATCAGCAAGTACAGTACGAATCTGGCCGCCGCGGTCGAGACGATCCACGAATTGTTCATTATTTCCGGGGACAGGATCAGGCTCGCCCAAAAGCAGATGGCTGCAAACAGACTGAAGCCCGTCAGTACCAGTGCCAAGCGAGAGAACATTGCCCACCAGAACCCTTGCGGCCGGGTCGCTGCAAAACCGCTCGACCTTGGCCTGCTTCTGCGTCGCCGACGTACTGCCGTCAATCCGCAGAACGCCATATTCCTGCAACGCCCGGCAGTAAATGTCAAGCACGTCGATATGCCATGCGCCAACCAATAGTTTCTCGTCACCGCCCTCGAGACACATTTTCGCGTAGTCGCAAACCTGCGGAGCGATGGCCAAGCCGATGTTGTGGCGGGCGATCGACCAGTTTCCGAGCACTTCGAAGTCGCCGCTCTCGAGCGCGTCAATGTCGATATCCAGCAAGCTCTCGGCCTCGAGCGCCATCTTCACGGGCTTAGTTTCTTCGACGCGCACTACGTCATATACCGGCAACTTGAGCTGGGGCATCACGTCTCGCTTCAGGTGGCGCACCATGAAATTCGCTCTCAGCCGGTTTTGGAGTTCCCCGACTCGACCCACTTCTTCGCGCGTGAAGGTGTACTCGCTGCCGTCAGCGCGGGTGCGGGTGATCCTGGCGCTGGGGTTGAACCGCTCGCGGAAATGGTCTTCGGAGAGCCAGTCGATGCTGTCGAAGCAGAGTCCTCGGGCGAGCGTATATGCCTCTCTAGGGCGGTTAGGAAGCGGCGTGCCTGTAAGAGCGAGGACCGAGCCGCTTCTATGTGCAAGTCCTTCGAAGAGAAGCTGTTCAGGGCCTCCACGAGTTCTTCGTCGGTATTGTCCAGTGTGATCTCCAAAGATCGCACGAGTTCGTTGCGCATCGTAATCCTTCAGATAATGTGCTTCATCCAAGACCAGCAAATCGTAAGTGTTCTCGGCTAGAGCACGTCCGATTGCTTCCGTTCTGGCCAGATCATAAGAGACGACAGTCCACGGCGCGTAAGGATTGATACCGTTACGCCCCTTGAGAACGGAATGAACGTTGAACGGCCAATCCATTGTTGACCACTCTCGTATTCGATTGCACCATTGCAGCCGAATAGATGCAGGACAAATGACCAGCACGCGTTTGGCAGCGATCTCGTTCGCGTAACAGATAGCAATAGGTGTTTTCCCCAGCCCAGGTTGATCTGCGACCAGAGTGTTCCGCCGTCGGAGAGCATATGACACCGACCCACGCTGAAAAGGCCAAAGCTCTTTATCCATCGGACATTTGATATGAGCGGCACTGTCGTCACTCCATGATAAGGCGATCTCGTTTTGGATCGCCGCGAGTTGAGCCTTTGCACGTTCCGTGCCGTGATCGAAGAAGCTGGCCGCTGCATACGGCTCGCGAGTCATGAGCACCGCTTGGCGCTCCGTGCTCGCCGGCAGAGACAGATCGAGCCCATGCTCGCGGATAAGTTCCTGTATATCGGCGCTTCCGCGCTCGACCATCAAGAAAAATATCTGCTTCTTCGGATTGAAGTCCAGCCGCACGAGAAACCATTAGAACGATTTAGGGTCGAGAGGATGCACAGAACATACCGCGTTGGCAAGAGCCTTGAACCATTTTCCGTGATGCGCCTGATCGCTCGGGCACGCTTCGCCGTGCGCAAGGTGACACATTTCGTGCATCATAGTGGCGACGACACCGTGCAGCGAGCCGCACCACGCATCGTTCATGCGAATCGTCCAGCGCCCAGTCGCATCCTTGAAACTATCAGCGGTATGCGCGCGAAATCGTTTGATCTCGAACCGTACTTCATGCACGTCGGGAAGCGGCCACGAACAGAATGGTTCTGTCTCTGCAACCAGCGCATATGCTGCCTCAAGTATCTCCACAGTGATCTTGATGCCGGTGGCCATCGGTATCGGGCTTGACAGATTGCGGACGCCAAGCATAACTTCAGCCGCCGCCCAAGAGCAAGTCATGGTTCCAGAAACTTTGGCAGAAGCTGCGCTCTATTGGGCCAGCCGGGGATTTTTCGTACTGCCGCTGAGACCGAAGAGCAAGAAACCGCTCGCAGGCTCGCACGGCGCGCATGATGCTTCCAACGACATAGAAGTTATAAAAAAGTGGTGGGCCGATCACCCGGACGCCAATATAGGCGTAGCCCCGGATCGCGCCGGCCACATGATCTTGGACATCGATCCGCCCGCGGGCGAGAACTCAATCTTCGATCTCGAGCTGGCGCATGGCTTCCTGCCCGATACACTCACGATCAGAACGCCCCGTGGGGGCCGCCAGGTCTATCTACAGGGCAAGGGAGGCGTCAGCGTCAGCAAGCTAGGGCCAAATCTGGACACCCGCGGCTATGGTTCCTACGGGCTCCTGCCGCCTTCCTACGTGGTCGATACGGAAAAGGGTATAAACGGCGGGTATGCGGTAGAACGTATAGCCGAGATCGCGCCCGATCCGTGGATCGCCCGCGAGCTGCGGCAGCAGCGCATAAAGAACACCGGCGAGAATGTAGAACTCAATCTGCCGGTCAATGTCGATCGGGCGCGGGAGTTCCTGCACCAACAGGCCGAGCAAGACAACGTCGCAATTCAAGGCGCGGGCGGCGATCACTTCACGTTCCGCATGGCTTGCACCGTGCTCGATATGGGCGTGTCGGAAGCCAAGGCGTTGGAGCTTATGAGTAGCGAGTGGAATGCCGCTTGTGATCCGCCATGGGAGCCCGAAGACCTCAAGCGCAAGATCGAAAACGCCGCACTTTACAAACAGAACAGTGAAACGGCATGGGCAGTCAAGCCGCTACAAGACACGTTTGCACACATAGCCGCCGGACTGAGCGACGAAGAACGCATCAGAAAGCCTAGTCGCTTTCGAGTGTACAGCGAGCTGGAGCGCGCGGAATTCCGCGAGCCCGAATGGATTATACCGGACTTCATAGCCGAGCGGTCCTTGGTGCAATTCACGGGGAAGGAAAAATCCTTCAAGTCGTTCCTCGCCTTGGACGTAGCCCTTGGCCTCGCAAGCGGCACCGAGACCTTTGGTTACGCGCCGCAACCAAGGCCAGTGGTCTACGTCGCGGGTGAGAATGCTCATTCCACGATGCTCAAGCACATACCAGCGTGGCGGTTGAGCCGGCTTCTGGAAAAAGAAATACCGTTCTACATCGTGAAGGCTATACCACGCGCTCAAGTCGGAGAAGAAACGGCAGAATTGCTGGAACAGATCAAGCTCAAGTCCATTCAGCCGGCGCTCGTCATTCTCGATACCGCCACTCGCGCCTTGCGGGGGCTGGACGAAAACAGCGCAAAAGACATGGGGCTGTTCTCCGCAATGTGCGAGCATATCCAGAACGAGCTGAATTGTACGGTGCTCACCATAAGGCACATGGGCAAGGATAATTCGCGCGGCGGGCGGGGCAGCAATGTCATAGATGGCGACTTTGATACGATCATCGATATTGAGCGACATGAAAAGACCCTCTTGGTTCAAGCTAAAGTTCGTGAACAGCGCAACGCGCAAGAACGCGAAGAGCCGTATTGTTTCGAGGGTTCATTAGTCGGTCCCTCGCTCGTTTTCAACCCGCTATCTTCCAGCGCGTACCGCAAAGCTACCGCACCAAAAGACTCCTTGACGAACAGTGAAGTCGGTGCCGTTCTTGTCCGCCTTGGCCAGCCTGTCACGCGCTATGTGCTGGCGCAAGAGCTTACCGGCCATGTCCAAGGCGAGACGCAAGAGACCTGGGAAAAGGCTGTCAGGCGAACCGAACGCGAGCTGAAAGCCCGCGCCCGATCTCAGCTCGCCTGTTATTGCGACGACGCCGGCCAGATTTGGTCTATACCGACGGCATAGGCCGACCGCAGTTAAAGCAAATTTCAGGCCGACGCCATGTCCAGCGTTGGATCATACGCCCGCCATGGCCACGTTCAGCCGGTCCCCTGGTTGCCCATGCACTCATTTCGTGAGTGGCAAGATTTTGGAGTGTCCGGAACAGCGCGCCGACCATTGGCTTGGTGCGCCTCTCCGGCGGAATTCCAATCAGTACATAGTCGGCCACGGCCGTCGTGCTAAACACTTGATTAGCAGGAAGCCGCTCTTCGATGGCTGCGCGCACGATAGCATTGCGCGTGACCCATTGGACACCCGGCGCCAATGCGGCCAGAACGTCAGATGTTTCGATCTCAGCCATAGATGGCTCGCTTTGCTATAAAAACCAAATCTATTTCAGCCGCTTCAGCCGCTTCAGCCGCTTCAGCCGCCCTAGCCGCTCTAGCCACCGTTCCAGCCCTAGCCGCCGACGCAGCCGCCTCAGCCGACGCAGCCGCCCAAGCCGCCTCAGCCGACGCAGCCGCCCAAGCCGCCCAAGCCGCCTCAG
>Ga0187771_10002163_pt1 | contig 13531 bp, 12 predicted proteins | sample 0116_SJ02_MP15_1_FD_133139 | JGI IMG/M metagenome (GOLD analysis project Ga0187771, IMG submission 133139) | Tropical peat soil microbial communities from peatlands in Department of Meta, Colombia - 0116_SJ02_MP15_10_MG | ecosystem: Environmental > Terrestrial > Soil > Wetlands > Peat | place... | reverse complement strand
TAATCGAGAACCTTTGATTTCGCGGCGTCGTAGAAGAGCAGGAGGACGACCGAGCCGATCACTTCAGTTATCAGGAGCGAAGCGAATACGGAGAAGACGGCGTAGTTGGCCTCGAATATCCAGTTCATCTAGGCGGTCACGCTCGTCGCGGCCTGCGTCGGGTCCGACTCGGAGGCCCCACTGGGGGAGTTGAAGACCCTGATGAAGAAGTAGAAGGTCGAGGGAACAACGGCGATGTAGAATAGGATGATGAGGAAGCCAGGAATGAGAAGGGCGGTGTTCTGGCTGGCGGCTTGGGCGACGGTGACGACGTTGTAGACTATCCAGGGTTGCCGGCCCACCTCGTCTGTAATCCATCCGAACTGATACACGAGGTAGGATCCCACGGCCGCCGGGATCTGCAGGATGAGAAGGGTCCGGGTCTCGAAGATCTTCTTCTTGAGTACCCAGCCGAAGACGTAGATGAGGAAGTAGCCTCCGGCCATGAAGGCGCCGAGGACCATGAGGTCAAAGGTCGTGTGGATATACAGAGGCGGCCAGATTGACTGCGGGAACTGGGAGAGCCCCGGGAGTTGCACGACCCCGATCTCAAACTGGGCCAGCCAGGCCTGAAGCCCGGGGATGGAGAACCCGAGGAAGTTCTCCGCCAGGCCTGTTCCCGGCGAAGTGTTGGAGTCGAGCGCTGCGTACTTCAGGGGCTGGTTCTGGAGGAGGGTCGCCATCTGGTGGGATCCGGTCACTCCCGCTATCACCAGCATGACTATGCTGAGAATCACCGTCAGCTTCAGCCCCTTGGTGAGCATCGCCTTCTCCTCGGCCCTGTTGTACCTCAGGAGCCTGTAAGCGAAGTACCCTCCTATCATCATGGCCCCTGTGAACAGGGTCGTGGCCAGAACGTGGCTCACCTCGGCGAAGGTGGAGGGGGTCGAAAAGGGAGCCCAGACGTTGACCCCCGTCACCACGAACTTCCCGGACTGGAGGCCCTGGAGGAAGGCATTGACATCAATCCCGTTTGGCGTGTTCATCCAGGCGTTCACCGAAACGATCAGGACGCCTGAGATGAGCGTGCCGGCCGCCACGAGGCAACCGGTGATGAAATGTGTCCACTTCCCCCTGAAGGCGTCGGCGTAGTATACGTAGAGGACGAGGAACAGAGTCTCGAGGAAGAAAGCGAAAACCTCGAAGTAGAACAGCTCCATCACCCCCGTCTGGGCGCCCACGGTCACGAAGGTGGGAAACAAAGTGACAAGCTCGACCGCCATCACGATCCCGCTTGCGGTGCCGACCCCGAACGAGATCGTGAACACCTTCGTCAGCCGGCGACAGAGCTCTGCGTAATCCCGGTCGTTCCTGTGTATTGACATGTACTCGGCGAGCACGATTACGACAATCAGCGCGATGCTGGTTGCCACCAGGGTGATGTGCGAGGCGATGGTGAAGGCGAAGAGGAACTGGTCAAAGCCGGTCATAGAACCGAAGATGGGGGCACCAACCATTGTCCTTGCGCTCTAGAGTTGCGGCGGGCACCACCTTCGGGGTAAAAAGCGGAGGCGGCGATTCTCAGGAACGAGAATCAGCTAGCGAGCCACGAGCTTGTAGTACCTGATTGCGACTTCCAGAGGCCGTGAAATGAGCTTGGAGAATCCCAGGTAGGACCGGAGCGAATCCATGGCCTCCGGGCTCACGGTCCTGAAAACGGCCAGCAGGGGAATGAAAACCACCACGAAAACGGCGGCGCCGAGAACGAGCGAAGCCTCTGGCTGCTCGACCAGCCATGAAATCGGATAGGTGACCAAGCCAGTCAGCCCAGCCGAGAGGTAGATCTTCCAGGGCGCGCTCAGCGCAAGGCCGACCCGGAGACTCCGCCTCACCATCCAGACTCCTAGGAAGAGCATGACCGCGGTCCCGACGGCCTGGCCGGCAATGGCCCCCACCGTCCCTACCCCTCTGATGAGGAGGATCGCCGAAATCACTGACACCGCAGACCCAATCGCCGTCGAGACGAGAGCGTCCCGGGTTCGGCCGATCCCGTTGAGGAGGGCGCTCCAGGAGAGGCTCCCGAGGCCCGCAAGGAGGTTAATTGACGCGAAGACTGCCAGGAACTCAGCCCCGAAGGAATAGGCCCTTCCGTAGAATGTGACCATGAGCGGCACTGAGAAGGCGATGACGAACGAGGCCACGGGAACCACTAGGAGCCCGGTGAACCAGACAGAGGTCCTGTAGGTCTTCGCCAGGGACACAGGTTCGTCGACCTTCCTGCTGAAGAGGGGGAAGAGCACGGTGGCGATCGGGTAGGTGAAGAGCGCGATCAGGCTGTTGAAGGTGCCAGCAGTGGAGTATCCACCTATTTGCGAGTTCGATACGGTGAGGGCGAGCAAAGTGTTGATGGCCGGCGCCACGAACCCCGAGGCAAGCACAGAAAGATACACCGGCCAGCCGTAATGCACCCCCGTCGTCAAATCGGCCTTGAGCCCCTTCGGAATGGCCGCACCGGAGATGGCCATGACCAGTATCAGCCCGAGGAGTCCCGACACGAAGAAAGAGGCCGTGTAGCCGGCTACGGCGCCAGCTACACCGAACCCTGCGAGAATCAGCACAACTGAAACGACGAGTTTCGTCAGCCCCTGGAGCGCCTGGAACAGGGCCGCGCTGCCGTACTTACCAAGCCCAAAGAGCCCCGACGCCGTGACCGTATAGGCGGCCTGGCCCACCACTGAGAGGATGGCAATCGGCAGAATCGTGGCCCCTATGTCAGGCCTGTTCAGAACCCTGGAAGCTAGTACCCCCGAGAGGAGGAGAAATACAGCGGTGAATGCGACCGCCAACCCCACCTCCACCAGCACCATGGCGTAGACGAAGAGGTTCGCCTCTCTGTCGCGCCCCTCGGAGATGAGCCTTGCCGCATACCTGGTCGCGGCGGTGTCCAGGCCGAGGCGAATCGCGTTGAAAAGGAAGGGAGGTATGATCAGGGCGATGGTGTAGAGGCCGTAGCCGTCGGGCCCGAGGATTCTCCCGACGATGACCGCGGTTAAGGCCAGGAGGAGGGTGTAGGTGGTGTTCCCAAGGAAAAGGTCGTACATCCCCCTAACGGTCGGGGAGCCCTGTTGCCCCTCTTGGCTCAATCAGAGTTGCGCCTGCCTCCCCTGTCAGGGCGGTCCTCAGTTAAGGAGGAGGGCGATCGACGATTTCGACTCGGCAAACCTTTTCTACGATGGAGGCAGAGCAAGATCAGTCTTGAGCCTCGAGGAGCCCGTCGGACTTGTCGCGACAAAAGATGTCGTAACGGTCAGCGGGTGGGCTCTGGTGGCTGACGCCGCTGCGATGATGGTCCAGAACAACATCAGCTGCTTGCCGGTTTCGCTCGGGCATGGCCCAGTCGGGATAATCACGGAGAAGGACATAGTCAAGAAGGTTGTTGCCGGCGGTCTAGACTCGACCAAAGTTCGCGTGAAGGAGATCATGTCGTTCCCTCTGATAGCCGGAGCCCCCACCATGTCGGTAAGGGAGGCAGCGGAGAAGATGCTGAAGAACGACATCAGGCGCCTTGTGATTCTTGATGAGGAGGAGAAGCTAATCGGCCTGCTTACCATGACGGACATTCTGAAGCTTGTTGCAAAGGCCGAGGGGAATCCGAGCGTCTTCATCAGATACTTCTCAGACTCCACCGGCCAGCGTTGAGCACGCGGGGTTAGTGCGTCAGGCCTAGGCGTCTTCGCCGCGAAGGACGAATAGGCACTCCTCCGCCCCGGTCGCAACGCACGCAGTCTCCTGACATTTCAGTCTCGAGCCCAGCAGCGCCGAGACAGCCCCTTCCAGGTGCCCTCTGAACAGTTGGCTTGTCGGCCTGTCGCTCTTGAGCCCAGTGCATTCGAAGCTGTCCTTGATCGCTAGGGTGACGCTGGGCGCAACCGGATCATAACTATCGAGGCGCAAGACACCCCACCCCGCGGCCGACCAGACTGAGAGGACCCTGTCCATGTGTTTCGAGACGAAGTCAGGACCAAGCGCAGAGCGAAGGACTTTGCCTGTGTCACCTCCCATCTTCCTCCCCTCCTCGAAGAGAATTACCTCTCCGCCGCTTCCGAACTGTCTCCTCATCATGGTGAACATGCTCAGGAGGGACTTCTGCCTGAACGGGATTGACCTTTCACCAAGGCTCCCCTCGAATCGCGACCCCGTAGTGTCTACCGCGAAGCCGTCCGTGTCCTCCTCCACGGCTACCTGTGTCACCCCCTCCAGCTTCGAAAGGCGGTCTGTCAGTTCCTGAACGAGGACCCCTGTCTTCTCGGTCTCTGCAAAGAAACTCAGGATGGACCCCCCCTCCGCAGCACTGAGCTGACCCGAGATGACCTTCAGGTTAGTGCCCGCGATCAGGGCGGCGAGGCCCGCGAGGCCGTGAGGACTGTCCCTCACCTTCAAGGCAACGAAAAACGTTCGTTTGGTTTGGTTCATGACGAATGTTGTCATGCCCTTGGTAAACTGTCCTTCCGGGTCGGGGGTGGCCGATGTGGTCACTTTGGGGCATGGCTGAACCCCCGCCTTATTAGAATTTCAACCGCGAGGCGATGTTCCGCTACGAGGGGATGACGGACACCGCCTCGTCGAAGGTCTTAAGTGGGTGCCCTCGACGCGCGGCCAAGCGGGATGCGAATCGTTTCGAGGAAGGCACTGGGTTCCGCGGGGGTCGTAGTCGTCCTGCTTATCCTGGCGCTGGGCGCAGTCGCCGTTGTCTACATCGAGACAGCCCAGTCCAACTCCAACCAGATCAGTTCCGAGAACCAGCACATAGACGCCCTTCAGTCAGAGCTGCAGACCCTGGCGACGAAGCTCGGCCTCGGGGCCGGGGCGGCGGGCGCGAACCTCAGCTTACCTGTTATGAATCAGGCGCCCACCATAAGGACAGTGAGGGAGACCTGGTACCTCTCCCCGGCTGCGCACCAGGACAGGTTCGAGCCATCCTTCATCATAGTGAACCAGGGAGACACGGTGGCTCTGACGCTAATAGACAACGACACGGTCGCGCATGACTTCGTCCTCGGTCCGCCATACAGCATAATCATCAACGCCACAGTTCCGGGGTTGATCAATGACCTGACGGGGCAGGAGTTCACCACACCTGCGCGGAACAACTCGCCGGGGGTTGTCGTGACCGGGACGCCCGGGAACGTGTCTGCGTCTTACTCGTTCGTGGCCAAGTACTCTGGAATATTCGAGTTCGTGTGCACCTATCATGCCCAGATCGGGATGATAGGCTACATGGTCGTCCTCCCCAACGCTGCCTATACTACGAAATCGACCACAACGACGTCAAGAGAGGCGCCGAAGAGCGTCGCAGTCAGCATAGTGTCAGGTGCAGGGACGAACACCTCGAGCAAGGGGTTCTCACCGGACAACATCGTCGTGATGCTGGGGGTGAACAACACTGTAGTCTGGACGAACAACGACAGCTCGCCCCACACGGTCACGGCAGACGACGGGAGTTTCAATTCAATTCTCGCCCCTGGCCAGTCTTACACCTACACATTCACGACCCCAGGCACATTCACCTACCACTGCACCTACCACCCATGGATGGTAGCGACCGTGACAGTGGAGGCTGGCTCCTAGCGGCCCTAACCTGTTAGGCTAATTCTTATCTTGGACGAATATTCTGACACGTCTAAGATGCCCGCTTCGAAGAGGAGGACGGGAGCGAAAGGGGACAAGATGGTGAACATCTCCCTTGCGTACGTCGCTTTCCTGCACGACCAGCTAGCGGTAAACCAGGAAAAACTGAGAGACATCCTAGGGTCCGGAGCCCAAGTAATCTCGGGATACAGCTCGGATGGGCTCGCGAGCGCGCTCATCAAGGACAGCCCGTACGGCGAAGCCGACAGGCTTACGAGGATGATCAAGGGATGGGGGATGGACCTGAAGCAGAGCCGGAGAGGAAGCACGATTCAGTTTGAGGTCCGGTGCCCCTACGCCGAATACGTTCATCCGCGACTCTCCTCTGAGAACCCAATCTGCCCCCTGGGCGAATATGCCCTCGGAGAGGTCCGCCGGACAGATAGAAGGGCATCGCTGGAGAGTTCAGCTCTCACCGAGGGAGGCTCGAGATTCGCGATCAAGCTGAGCCAGATCGAGCACCGCCCTGCCAAGACGCCTAGGCGCAAGAAGGCGTAGACTCGAGGGGAGTGTCCGAGGCCCAGGCGGGGCGTCACGCCGCGGCCGGAGGAGCCGCACCTTCAGAGGTGGAGGCGGCGCGCGACCCCCGCTGACGCATCTGTTCTCTGAGCACCAGGAAGAGGAAGGGGACCCCTACGACCCCGACAACAGCCAGCACCAGAAGTGAGTTGATCAGCCCCTGGTCGAAAGAGGTGGCCGCCGCGCCCGTGAGCCCAGTCAGCGCCCCTGACTGTATGGCCGCCGAGAGGGCAGGCGGAAGAGAGGCGGTGGACACGGAGACGACCAGGCTGACGCTGGTCGCAAAGCCTACGTAAATCATCGTGAACGCGGTCCCGTTGGCGACCCCTCTCATCTCCGGCCTGGAGAACGCCAAGGCGCCGGCGATGGTCGGGGACCAGACCAGCCCCCCGCCTACCCCGATGACTGCCAGCAGCAGGGCTATCGTCAGCCCCGGAGAGGTTGCCTTCAGGGCGCCGCTGAGGAGGAGCACCGCCCCGATGACTATGATGGCGCCCAGGACGGCCATGATGGCCGGGCGGCTGAACCTGTCGAAGAGCTTCCCCGAGATTGGATTCACCACGCCCAGTGCCGCAGGGAGCGGCGCAACCCATAGCCCTGCGATGAGGGGCGAGAAGCCCGCAACCGACTGGAAGTAGAACGACATCAGGAAGACGATCCCGAAGAAGGAGACCATCATTATGGCGAGAGCCACTGCTGAGAAGACGAACCCCCTGTTTCTGAGGAGCTCTCTGCTGAGGAGCGGGTTCTTCGACCGCGCCTCCGCGACCACGAAGGCAACAATCCCAACGGCACCCAGGATTGCATAGCGCGCGTCCAGGAGCGTTAGCCAGAACATGATTAGGCCGATGGCGAGGCCGAGGATGATGGCGCTGAGGAAGTTGATCTTCCCTGCGAAAGGGCTCTTGGCGTTGAGAGCGGAGGGGATCCGCAACCTACCCACCAGGATTGCAAGGGCAGCCACGGGGACGTTCACGTAGAAGATCAGCCTCCAGTCGATGGCAGTGAGCGCTCCGCCAATAAGCGGACCCAGGACCGCGCCCACGGCCCAAGCTATCGAGTTCACACCCACCGCCATCCCCCTCTCTGACGCCGGGAAGGACGCAAAGATCAGGGGGATACCGGTCGCCAGCATGGCCGAGGCGCCGAGCCCCTGGATGAACCTGAACACGATGAGCTCGTCAATGTTCTGAGAGAGCCCGCAGAGGGCGGAGGAGATCCCGAAGACCGCGAACCCGATGAGGTAGATCCTCTTCTTCCCGAAGTTGTCTCCGAACTTCCCTGCCTGAAGCACGAGGGCCGCCACGGCCAGGACGTAGGCGGCAAGGACCCATCCGAGCAGGGAGTACTGGGCGGAGAGGTCCCTCGCCATGTTGGGGAGAGCGATGGTCACTATGTTGGAGTCAAGGGCAGACATGAAGGCGCCGAGTGTGGTCACAGAGAGGATGGTCCACCTTGGCAGGGAGGACGGCGGAGCCGCACCTCCAGTAGGGGTCGACAATAGGCCGGAGGCCTCCCGGGTCTGGTTGATTAAGACGCTGGTTTCAACTTCGCGGCAGCCGGTCCCAGGCGCCAGGGTACCGCTCCGGATGTTGCGCGAACGCCTGGAGGTGAGAAGCGTCGATCCTGATGAATAGGTCGATTCCCTCCAGAGCGTATCTCCCGCCATTGAACGCCCGTTTCCACTCGGGTGCCACAGCCCCAAAGGCGGCATTCCCCTTTCTCAGGAAACTGGCCTTCCCATGGCCCATTAACAGGATGTGGTTCTCGAAGTATGTGACCGCTACGCTCGGGTCGACAATTAGCCTGTGGACTGTCGTCGACCTGCTGTTGGCAGCCAGGTAGAACTTGCCGTGTAAGAAGGCGGCTGGCCTGGGGGCGACCCTAGGCTCCTCCTTGGAGTTCACGGAAGCGACTGCCACCAGCCTGACTCCCCTGAACCCTGCGACCTGCTTCGCGTTCATGGCGCTGCCCGCCTCCCAGGCAGCAAGCAAGCGCTGCCCCGCCCTTGCGAGGCTCGCGTCTAGCAGCTCCTGCAGGGCCGAGAGTTCAGCTTCGGTCTCGTACATTAGCCTGCGAACGTCTCCGAGCGTTCTGGGTAGATGATGTTGGCCACCAGGGTCTTTGAGCAGCTCACGCAGTGCACCACGGTCTCCGAGCACTTCTTATGGTATCGCGAGCCGCACTCACATTCTACGTAGGCCTCAGGCTCGACGGAATCGAGGAACCCTCTGATCTCCTTCCCGCAGTAGAGGCACATCCTAGTGTGCTTCACGACATCCCTGAGGGTGAAGATCCCCACTATCTTGCCGTGGTCCGTGAGGAGCATCCGCCTTACTCCCTTCCGGTTCAGCAGGTCGATGGCCTCGCGGAGCGGCCTGTCCTTCTCTATGGTGATTGGAGACGACGTCATGACATCCTTCACCTTGGTGCCGGCGGGGCTCTTGTCCTTCGCGACCACCCTCCTAAGGATGTCCCTCTCGGTGAGCAGGCCGACGGTCTTCCCTTCGCTTGTCACCACTATGCTCCCTCTGTCGCTCTCTGCCATCTTCTTCGAGGCGTCGACAACCGACGCGTTGGCTTCAATCGTGATTATCGGCCTGGCGATTCTTCCGGCCGGGAGGTCTAGGACCATACGATGTAGGAAGGAACGGATTTTATTAAAGCTGACCTGCCTGCCGGGCGCATCCTCCTTGGCTGAGAATGAACCGACCCTGCCGGGCGAGTCTCCTGCCCTAAGGCAGATAGGGAGTGTCGCTTCGATCTGGCGCTATCCTGTGAAGTCCATGATGGGGGGCGAGCTAGACTCGGCTGCGCTCTCGGAGGGTGGCCTGGTGGGCGACCGTTCCTACGCGCTGCAAGACGCAGAGACAGGGAGGGTGGTAAGTGCCAAGAACGTCAAGAAGTTCGGGAAGCTCCTCGGGTTCGGGGTGACGTTCGTCGAGCCACCTGTCCCCGGGAGGAGTGTCCCTGCAATCATGTTCTCATTCCCAGACGGCGCCTTGGTGCGATCCGACGACCCGGACGTCGAGGCGATCCTATCTGAGGAGGTCGGCGCTCCGGTCAGGCTCCTCAATTCTGCCCCGGAGAAGTCGAGTTACGACGAGGATTGGCCTGACATTGACGGGATGAAACATCGAGGCGTCGCAACGACCCAGAATCTGCCCTCGCGGAGCTTCTTCGACTCCTCGCCTGTGCACATAATCACCACCGCTACGTTGGCGCGCCTTCGCGAGCTCCACCCGCGAGGGAGGTTCGAGCCCCGAAGGTTCAGGCCCAACCTCGTAGTCGAGACGGGGCCGGGCGTCAAAGATTTCGTCGAGAACACCTGGCTGGGGAAGGAACTTCGAATCGGGGGGACCGGCCTCAGGGTCACCAAGCTGTGCGGGCGCTGCGTCGAGACGACCCTTCCCCAGGCAGACCTCCCGCAGGACCTTGATATCCTGCGCACAGCCATTACGGGGAACAAGGCGAACGTCGGGGCCTACGCCACGGTTGAACGGCCGGGGACCGTTTCGAGGGGCGACCCGGTCTGGCTGGAATGAGGATCTGGCGCCCTCGGTTCACATTCAGGCATCCGTCTCCCACCTCCCTCGCTGAGGGGTGCGACCGTTGAAATAGTCCGGGTCCCCGCCGTTAAGGACGCGTTATGACGAAATTCGTCCTGATTCCGGGGGCTTGGCTGGGTGCGTGGGCGTGGCAGAAGGTCACACCAATACTGGAGGAGCACGGGCACGAAGCGTACCCCGTGACCCTGACTGGCATGGGGGAAAGGGTGCACCTCGCTTCAGAGAAGCTGGGCATGGATACCGCCGTTGAAGACGTTCTCAATATCATCAAATTCAACAGCCTGAAGGAGTTCGTGTTGGTGGGCCACAGTTTCGCAGGAAAGGTGGCAGCAGTCGCTGCCGATCGCACGCATGACAGGGTGGACAAGGTCATCTACCTCGACTCCTTCCGCCCGGAGAGGGTAAGGACGCCACAGGGGAAGTTCGACCCGGAGGTCGAGTTCGGGCCGCCGCCGAAGGGAAGCCCGGGGATCCCCCTGACAGATGCAATTATCGACCGAATCGGGAAGGATGTCCAGGGCTCGAACCGCACCTGGATGATGTCGATGGCGACCCCCTGGCCCATCAAGCTCGCGAAAGACCCGATTACGCTCTCGAAGAGCTACGATGCGGTGAAGGAGGCATACGTGTTCTGCACCCAGAGCGGTGACCCAGTCGACGAAATCATAGCTGGGAAGTGGGGGAGGCTAGAAGGTCCCTACAGGGTGATTGACTCGGGGCACTGGCCTATGATCACCAAGCCAGTCGAGCTCGCAGAAGACCTGATGGCCCTGGCCAGATAGTTCGGCTGCAGGGCCCTAGGCCCGATGGAGTGCTTCCACAGGGGTCAGTCTAGACGCTCTCCAGGCTGGGAGGATGCCTCCGATGGTCCCCACGGCTAGCGCAATGACGATGGCTATCCCCAATATCTCAGGGGTGATCGCCGGCGAAATCGAGAGGGTGGTTGACGTGGAGGCGGCCGCTGTGGTTCCTCGGAACCCCGCAGCACCCGAACTGGCCGCAAGCCTGGCGCCCCCGCCCCCTCCGAGGCCCAGGGTTCCTAGCCCAGAACCTGAGAGATACCCGATTACAACGAAAGACAACCCAGCACCGGCGGCGGCCCCAGCCAGTCCGCCGATCAGCCCTGTCACGGCCGCTTCTGTGATGAAGGCGAGCATTATGCTCCGACTTGTTGTCCCGAGCGACTTCAGCACTCCGATCTCCGTCGTCCTCTCGAGAACCGAGGTCAGCATGGTAGTCATTATCCCCACGAACGCCACTATGACCGAGGTCCCTGCCACAGCCTCGAGGAGGGTCGTCGCCCCCTGGGTGACAGACTGGACAGTCGAGAGGAGGGAGGTCACCGCTGTAGTCCTGATGCTATTGCCGAATTCTGTGGTCAGCTCGTTGATCACCTGGGTTACCGTGCTGGCGCTGGAAGCGATGACTATCACGCCGGTGTAGGTGGCGCTGCCGAGGAGTTCCTGGCCGGCGGCCGGGCTGGCGAAGATGGAGTCGTCCGGGTTGATGAAGAAGCTCTGCCCGAAGGACCCGAGTATCCCCCGTATCACGAAGGAGCGCGTCGCCCCGCCGCTGGCCCCTCCTCCGCCCGGCCCGAAGAAGGCGAAAGCCGAGGTTCTCACATTGGAGGCAGTGACCACCTGGTTGACCGAGTAGTTCTCGGCGTTTTGGATGTCAGGGTAGGCGACGGAGTTGCCGACTATGGCCCCGACAGGGTCGGTGTTGGAGGGGGCAGAGCCCTGTTGGATGGTGAGCGACGGGAAGATCACCGAGAGCTTCGTGAGGTCCATGGCGATGATGCTAACGCTCACTGTCTCGCCCCCCTGTGTCAGCGTGCCGCTTGCCTGCTGGTACGGCACCACGGACGATACGTCGGTGAGAGCCTGAATCTCCTGGACGGTGTTCGTGGTCAGAGCGAATCCTCGGCCGACGGGTGACACGAGGATCGTGGTCGCCCCAAGCGTCTCGAAGCGGGATGCGGTCGCGTTGCTGTACCCCTGGGTGGCTCCCACAAGGGCCACTATTGTGGCCGGGCCTATCACTATCCCCAGAATGGTCAGGACCGCCCTGAGCTTCCTCTCCTTCATTGCGCCTAGGGCGAATTTCACCAGGTCCGCGGCGCGCGTTCCAACCACCTCAGCTAGATTACCTTGTCTTCCCTCGGCGGCCTGGTCGTTACCCTCCGGCGCCTTATCACGAGTGCCGCTGCTATCACCGACGCCACTATCACGGCCAGCACCCCGTATGACACGATGGTCACAAGGTCGGTGCTCGGCCCGGACGAGCTGCTAGCGGTCGTCGCGGTGCTCAGGAAGAGCTGCTCGGCAGACTCGAGGCCTGCCACAGTGATCGAGGTGTAGTTTGAGACGTTCCCGAAGCTGTTCTTGTAGCTGATCGTCAAGGAAATCTGTGCTGAGTTCTGTGCAGTGTTGGCAGAATACGGGATGGTGACAGTGAACGGCGTCGGCGTGTTGGTGTCGACTTCGCCGACGTAGTCAGGGGTCTCCCCCGTGGCTTGGTCGCCGCGGATGGAGCCGGTCACCTGGCTGTAGTACGCTGGTGAGGTCCCTTCGTTTAGTAGTGACCCGCTCACGGTCACGCTTCCCGTGACCTGACTCACCTCGACCCCCTGGAGGACCAAAACCACTGAGCCGGTGAGGGTGAAGCCTACGGAGAAATCCTGGCTGTGCTGAACCCCGTTCTGGTCCACGTACGACACATCGAGCGTTCCTCCGTAGATCCCTTCGTTGGCGCTGGGGCTCGTCCCCACCGAGACTACGTAGGTCGACGTCTGTCCGGGATCCAAAACTGCGGCTGGCGACGAGGGGGAGTTTCCAAGGACCGTGATGGGGGATGAGGCTGAGAGGGTGAAGACAAGAGAGCTCACCGCGCTTGAGCCCTCGTTGGTCAACGAATAGGAGACGTTCGACTCCTTCCCGACGACAAGGGAGTTGTTGCTCTGAGACAGGGAGAGGGGGACCAGGGCGGCCGAAGAGAGCGTGAACCCGACGGCGAAGCTCTCCGTCCTCTGAATCCCGTTCTGGTCTGTGAACCCGACCGAGACAGTCCCACTGTAGAACCCTGCGGGGGCGTTGGAGCCGCTCCCGACCTGGGCCACATATGTGGAGCTCTTCCCTGGGCCGATGGCGGCGACTGGGATTGAAGGCGAGTTCTCGGTTACCAAGACCGGAGACGTAACGGCCAGGGTGAAGACGACCGAGGAGATTGGCTGCGTTCCGTCATTCGTCAGCGTGAAGGCGACCTTGGTTTGAGTCCCTGTCACGAACGAGCTGTTAGTCTGGACCAGGGTCAGCGGGGGCGCCGTGGGTGCTATCACGCTGAGGCTGATTCCCTGCGTCACCAATCTCTCGATGGAATAGGCGTCGTAGTAGCTCGCCCCGAAAGTCAGACCCGCAACAGACCCGGCCAGGGACGCCGGGACGAACACCCGAAGGCTCTCGGCAACAGAGGCGCCGGAGCTTAGCAAGGATAGCCCCGAGAGCTGGCTCAGGATTCCCACCTGAGAGGAGGCCGTAACGCCAGGGTCGATCGCGGTGGCATTCCCAGTGCCGCCGTTGGTGATTGTGACAGTCAGGTTGTTCGTCTCCCCGGCGAAGAGCGACGATGTGCCCGCAGAGAAGGAGAGTTCCACCGAGCCCTTCAGAGAGATGGTAGCTTTGGTGGACTCTGAGTAGGACACGACCACATTCTTGGAAGTAGTGACCTCGTAGCCGATGGACAGAGGCAGGTTGGAGGTTCCCACCGCCGCCGTGCTG
>Ga0187771_10002162_pt1 | contig 13539 bp, 8 predicted proteins | sample 0116_SJ02_MP15_1_FD_133139 | JGI IMG/M metagenome (GOLD analysis project Ga0187771, IMG submission 133139) | Tropical peat soil microbial communities from peatlands in Department of Meta, Colombia - 0116_SJ02_MP15_10_MG | ecosystem: Environmental > Terrestrial > Soil > Wetlands > Peat | place... | reverse complement strand
GCTCTTGTTGGGAATCACCAGATCGAGGTCGTAGTCAATCGTGTTTCCGAACCCCTGGCATCGCGGGCAGGCTCCGTAGGGATTATTGAAAGAGAAAAGGCGCGGCTCCGGCTCTTGATAGACAATGCCACAGCGCTTGCACTCAAAGCGTTCGTTGAACACCAAACGCTCCGCCTTGGTAGGGGAGGGCTCTGCCCTCCCGTCTTTGGTTTCCGGCGCGACAAACTCCAGGATCGCTTCGCCAGACTCGCGATAGCACAGCTCCAGGGAATCGATCAATCGCTGGCGAATCTCCGGGCCGATGGCGAGGCGGTCGACCAGCACGAAAACCGGCCGTGCGAAATCAACCTCCAGCAGCGATTCGGGCGTGGAAAACTCAAAGACTCGTCCGCCTTGGTAAAGGCGGTTGAAGCCGGTTTGCCGAAGCGAAAAGAGCCGCGGCTTTAAGGCCTCGTCGGGAGGGGTTGCGGATCGCACCGCGGCGGCCGCCCCGGCTAGCTTTCCGGCCTGGCTCGCCGCGACATCTCCGCGCCGCGACTTGGCACGCCCGGCGGCCTTCCCGTCGAGCGCAGGCTTCGCGGCCTCGCGCCCGTCTTCTGCGCGCGGCACGGCGGGATTTACCTGGAACAGCGCAAGGAATCGCCGGCCCGGCGGGTTTGCCATCACGCGGTCCGCGATCTCATCCACGCTATCCTTGCGCACTGCACCGCCGCATCGATAGCACGTGGTCACGCCCACGCGGGCGAAGAGCAGCCGCAGGTAATCGTAAGTCTCGGTCGCCGTGGCCACGGTCGAGCGGGGATTGCGGGTTGAATTTTTCTGCCGAATGGCGACGGCGGGCGCGATGCCCGTCACTTCGTCGACGTCCGGTTTCTCCATGCGCTCCAAAAACTGGCGCGCGTAAGCGGAGAGCGATTCGACGTAGCGGCGCTGGCCTTCCGCATAGACAGTGTCAAACGCCAGGCTCGACTTGCCGGAGCCCGAGACGCCGCTCACCACGGTGAGCCGATGGTGAGGGATCTCGAAGTCGATGTTCTTCAGATTGTGGACGCGCGCCCCGCGCACGCGAATCGCGTCGTCGGTTGAAACACCGGCGGCAACTCGAACCTCGGATGCCGGCATGGCCGCCGAATTGAGTGAAGTCTCGACACCCATGGCTCTCGAACCCAAAGCAAGGGCCTACAGCGAGCCCCGCCAACTTGCTCGCAAACTCCTCATTATAGGCCCAACGGTACAGCGGGTAAAGCAGGTCCGACACTCGGTGGCTCGCGGTGCGAATCGGGACTAGGACCATGAACCGCGACATGTATCTATTGATTCTAAGGGACATTCCGGTTTCGTTCGTCGTCCTCCCCCGGGCTCAACGAGTCCCCGTTTGGCGTGCTCCGGTTTGAATTTTCCAGTTTCGAATTTCGAGTTTCGGATTTCCATTTTTCTCGTTTCCAATCTTCATCTCGACTCTGAACTCAAAACGGCACTCTTGTCAATATAGGAAAACCCTTAGAAAGTCGTAGACAAAAAGTGTCAATCCGGTGCTTCAGCCGGACAGGCTTTCGGTTAGTAGGGGTGAGTTTGCAAACCTGCCCCTACATAACAACATGATCGGCTGGCGCACTGACACACTGAAGTGCTGACCAAATGGCACATTGATGAACGCAAGGACAAGTGCTTGACTTCGGCAGGTCGACGGACACAGAATGTCGCGGTCAATCCTCGCTGGGCGGGGGCAATCGGCGAGGGAGGAACTCCATCGCTAAATTGGAAGAAGAGAAGCACCTGACTCTCAAGGTTGGCGAGAATCTTCGGGCCTGGGGCCTTTTTGCGTTTTAAGAGGTCAGGGGTGACGACAGCCATGTCGCACCTCGAACAAGGAGATCTACGATGCGCGCTCAGAAGCTTGTGTCTCAGGTGATGATCGTGATCGGGCTGGGGCTCGTGATTGCGCCGGCGTGGGCGCAGGTGAATTCTGCAAACTTGTCGGGGCAGGTGCTGGACCCGTCCGGCCGCGCCGTCGGGGGAGCGAAGGTGACGGTGAAAAAGCTGGACACGGGCGCGACGCGCACCACGGAAGCCGACGCAACCGGGTCGTACACGTTCACCGGGCTGGTTCCGGGGAGCTATGAAATGACCGTGGAAGCTTCAGGGTTCGCGCGGTACCAGAACTCCGGCCTGGTGCTTGCCATTGGCCAGTCCGCCCAATTCAATCCGGCCCTGGTCATTCAAAGGCGCGCCGGCGAGGTGGTGAACGTGACCGCGGAGGCGCAGCTTGTGGAGACGCGCGCCACCGCCGTCTCGCAGACCGTTTCAACCCTCCAGATCAATGAGCTGCCGATCAACGGGAGGAACTACGTCAACTTCACGCTTCTGAACTCGCAGGCAGCGCGCGACAGTTCGCCCTCCATCGGCGCGGCGCCCACCAGCGGACTGAATTTTGGCGGACAGCGCGCGCGGGGCAACGAAGTCTCGGTCGACGGCGCGGATGCTGTGGACAGTTCCGTGAACGGGATTCGCTCCACCGTCTCGCAGGAAGACGTGCAGGAATTCCAGCTTATCATCAGCAATTACATGCCCGAGTTTGGCCGCGCCACGGGCGGCGTGGTCAATATTGTCACCAAGTCCGGCTCGAATCAGGTGCACGGCGACGTCTTCGGATTCCTGCGCAGCAAATACCTTCAGGCGCGCAACCCGTTTTCGGTGCAGGTCGACCCCACGACCGGCAACGTCGAAGATATCAAGCAGGGCTACACGCGGGTTCAGGCCGGCGCCACGCTGGGCGGAGCGATCAAGAAAGACAAGACCTTTTATTTCCTCTCCTACGAAATCACCCGGCGGCACGAGACGGGATTTACCAATATTGGTTCGAACAATTTTGGCCTGGTGTCCACCCCGACCCTATTTTTCCCGGCGCCTCTGCTGCTGACTCCGAACCAGGCCGCGTTTGTGAACAACCCCGCGGTGCTCAGTGCGCCGTCGCCAGGCCCAGGTCAACCTTCAGGCGCACAGTTGGCCGCGGCGGTGGCACTGCTGGGGGGGTCGGCCTCTAGCGTGGCGGTGAATGGCCTCGACTACGGCGCAGTAGCCACTTACTTATACGGCTTCCCCACCGCTCCCGGAGCGCGTTTCCCCATCCCCATAGATTGCAATCCGCTTGCCACGCCGCCGGTCCCTTGCACTTCCCCAGCGGCCAACCTTGCCAGCCTGCCGGGCTCTTACGTCCCGTTGAAATCCCTGATCGGGAACTACCCTATCTTTGAGGGCACCAGTCTCTATTCGGCGCGACTGGATCACGCCTGGAACGACAACAACAACATGTTTGTTCGCGTCAACGCCTCGCCCTCGCTGCAAACGGGCATTCAGGTGAACGCGCAGAACCAGAACTTCGGCCAGAACGCCGGCTCGCGCACTTCGCTCCAGCAATATCGGGATGTCGCCGGCGTGGTGCAGAATACGACGACCCTGGGGGCGTCCAAGCTGAACGAGGCGCGGTTCCAATTTGCGAGGCGCGGCCTCCACTACGGCTACTCGGAGTTGCCGGGCGGCGCCGGGCCGGGCGTGAACATCACCGGCTTCGCCTTCTTCGGCCGCGAGCCGTTCTCCACGGTCGATCGCGTCGAGCGAAGGTGGCAGCTCACGGACGATTTCACCTGGACCAAGGGCCGCCACATCTTTAAGTTCGGAGGAGACACCAACTACATTCAGCTTTACACGAAAACGGCGCAGATTTTCGAACTGAACTTTGGCGGCGTGTACGACATCGGCTCCCTCTCGGCCAGCAATCTGGGCCTGCCCAGTTCCTTTAACGGCGTGACGGTGCCCGGGTTCACTGCCGTCCAGGCTTATGGTTTCGGCCTGCCCCAGGATCTGATTCAGGGTATTGGCAATTCCAATCGGCCCTTTCACAACACGGCCCTGGCGGGCTTCGCGCAGGATAGTTGGAAGATGAATAAGCATCTGACCCTCAACTACGGCCTGCGTTACGATGTGGAGCTGACCCCGGTCTTCGCCGCGGCCACGGCCTTGAATGCCACCGCCGAGAAGGCATTCGGAGTGTTGCAGGGCATTCCGCGCAACACCGATAACTTCGCGCCGCGTGTGGCGCTGGCCTGGGATCCCATGGGCAACGGCTCGACGGTCATCCGCGCCGGCTACGGACTCTTCTATGACCATCCCTTGCTGGCCTTGGCCTTTGATTCGAACACCGCGGATGGGGCGGAGTCCTCGCAGTTAGTGGCGGCCGGAGGCGTTCCCACACGTCTGCCCTCTGCCATGTATCCCACCCAGGCCCTGAACGCCGCGTCCATTTTTCAAGGCGTGCTGAACGCTATTCCTTCCATGGGATATGTTCCCAACAATCAGCTTTTCAACCCGCTCTTCCCGAATTCGTTGTTCATCAACCAGAATTTCATGACGGCGGGTTTCCCGATTCCGCTTTTGCCTTTCACCTTGCCCACGGCCAGCAACTTTGTTTACTCCTATGCCGAGCAGGGGAATTTCACCATCGAGCACAGCTTCGCGAGAGATTACAAAATCAGCGCATCCTATTCGTATACGCACGGGATGCACCTGAACCGACCGCGCAACATCAACGTGGCCAACGCCGTGCTGCTGACCAACAATTTCCGCAACGCCCTGGCGGCAGGCCTCAGCGCATCTTCGCCAGTGAGTGTGCAGGCGCCGGCCAGCAACGTCGCGCCCACGGCGAGTTCCTGCGGGGTGGCGGCGGCGGTGCCGGGTATCCTGGGCGCTCTGTTCGGCTGCCCCGCCCCCTTGGCGGCGTTGAACGGGCAATACGTCAGCACCCCAGCCGTTTTCAATTTCTTCCGGCCCTCCGGGCCCAATCCCTCCTTTGCCGCGGCGATCGGCGGCGCAGCCGGCGAGGCGGCCGGGTATGCCACCGAGGTGGGGCTGGCCCAAATGGCCGGATACCCGGTCGGGATTCCCGGCGTTCAAGTTCCGTGGAGCGACATCGACCAACAGGAATCGTCGGGCGACTCGGTGTATCACGGACTGACGGTGACGGTTTCGAAGCGGTTCGGAAACCACTTTGAATTTAATTCCGGCTGGACGTGGTCGCACGCCATCGACGATTCCACCGACCTGCAAACCCTGCTGACGCCGCAGGACAGCCGCTACCCCGGGCGCGAGCGCGGCAACTCCACTTTCGACCAGCGGCATCGTTGGATCACCAGCGCCGTCTTCACCAGCCCCTTCGAGCGCAGCGACTCCGGCTTCGGGCGCAAGTTGCTGGCCGATTTCACCGTGTCGCCGGTGATCGAGCTGGCGTCCGGCCGGCCGTTCACGGTGCTGACGGGCACCGATTACGCTCTGCAATTCAGCTCCGAGACCGGCCGGCCCTCGGTTCTTTCCGGCAGCGTGATATCGGCTCCTGGCCTCGCTCAATCGCCGTATCTGCCGGGGGTGACTTTTTCCGTCCCGACCGTGTGTGACCAGAGCCTCGCGTTGGGACCATCTCCCATCAGTCCGCCGCTCGGGTGCACGGGCAATCTGGGACGGAACGCCTTCACGCGGCCCGGCTTCGCCGAGTTCGACCTGCGCATCTCGAGGAAATTCCCCGTTCACGAGCGATGGAATATTGAGGCCATCGCCGACGCGTTCAATCTGTTCAACCGGTTCAACGTGGGCGACGTGAACCCGCTCTGCGATCCCGGAGCCGGGACCACGTGCTTCGCGGGGCAGCCCACCGCGGCGCTCGATCCCAGGACGTTTCAGTTGGCGCTGAAGATTAATTGGTGAAAACGTCCGTTGTCCGTCGTCAGTTGTCCGTTGCGGTTCGAAATTCGCAATTCAAAAATCGGCCGCCGGGGAATGAGTTTCGCGTTTCGATTTTCGGGTTTCGGGCGTGCAACTGACCACGGGCGGCTGACAACGGACATCTTCACTGCACGCGGCTGGGGCCGGGCTGCGCGCCGGGCGGAGGCGGAGGAGCCATCAGGCCCAAGCCTTGCAGGAGAAAGACCGTCCGCTGCGCCGCGCCCCGCCAGACCAACTGGCAACCCTCGCCCTGACAGTTCTGGACGTGAACATCGCCACCGGAGTATTCCAGACTGCAATTCTTGAAAATGCAGTTGATGAAAACTCCGTCGTCCAGAACGACGTGCTGGTTTTCAAAAGTCTTGCCCTCGTGTCGGTTCATGGTACTGCCGATTGTCGGTGGTTGATTGCCGGTTTGTCAAAGACGAAATTCGAGTCTCGCGAGTACGGAAACTGGACATTCGAAAATCGAGACTCGATCAATTGAAAATCGACCATCGGCAATTATTCGTTCAGGCGGCCTTCAGGGTTGGATACTGGTGAGCCAGCACGGCACTGTGCTGAGGCGCGCGCAAAAGCGCCGATACCGCGCCGCGCAAACGCAGGAGGGCGGCGGAGTGCAGCTGGGAGACGCGGGACTCATCGATCTTCAATTGCCCTCCAATCTGTTTCATGGTGAGTTCGCGGGCATAGTAAAGCCACAGGATCAGCCGCTCGCGGTTCGGCAGGCCCGCCAGAGCGCGGTTCAGAATCTCGCGTTTTTCCCGAAGGTAGCAAAGATTAAACTGAGTGTCCTGGCCTTCGGCGGGAAGGTCTTCCTGGTTGAAAAGTCGGTGGCCGATTGCATCCGTCGGCCGCATCCACTCGATGCCGCTTGCCTGCAAGTCCCGGACGGTCCGGTACCACGCGTTCAGGCTGATGCCTTGGGCGCGCGCCAGCTCGTCGTCGGTGGCGGGGCGGCCCAGCTTGCTTTCCAGGTCTCGCATTGACTTCTCCGCTTTCTTGTTCCTCCCGCGCATGTCGCGCGAGGCGCCGTCCATGGCCCGCAAACTATCGATGATGGCGCCTCGAATTCGGTGTTGGGCATAGCTCTGGAGCTTGACGTTCTTGTTGGCGTCGAATTTTCGGACGGCATCAATCAGCCCCAAAGCGCCGGCGCCGACCAGGTCGTCCACCTCGACGTGAGACGGGAGATGGGCGCGCATGTTTCTTGCGATGCGGTGGAGCAGGGGGAGCATCTCGATCACCTCCTGGTCCCGCCCAGGCTGGACCGCAGCGCTTGGCTCCAGAGCGGGGGGAGGCGGAACGAGTTCTTTTTCGTTGCACCGCGAGACGACCCGCGGGCTCCTCGCTGGCAGGAAACTGTGGGGTCGCAACCGAATCGTCTCAACCTTCGCAGGGCGCCCGGATTCGCAAGTATGAGTAGCCATCTTCAACCTCTCAGGGAGTGGAACCGCAGGCTGCTTGTGCGTCGTTGTATGGCGCCCGCGCACACTTCACCCGCGGCGCGGAGCCCTGTGGCGCCGCCCTCGTTCCCTTCGACTTGCTGGGATTTGTGTTCGTCTATTTAGGCAAGCACGCGGTGTGCCATGTTTGCGGAAAGGTTAATGGAAAAGGGAGGCCCCGGTTCTGCGCAGGCCGCGACCACGGTTTCATACGGTCTCTTCCGGCTGCGACGATGAACGAACGCTCGCCCCGGCGCGGCGACGCCTCGCTACCGCTATCACACTTAACCTTCGTCGCTGCACTGGCTTACAAGTGTGGTGGCTGGTTCTGGATTTCCCGCATTCGTCACACGGCCTGCGAACGGAGAGTCGCCTCCCGCACCCGGCCTCTCGGAGCCACGAGCATCTTGGAGTTCATAATTCCCGGCTCTGCCGTTCCGTCGGCCATTGATTCCGGTCGCCGCGGAGGTTAGCCAGTTCCATTATGGGAATACCGAACTTGTTCAGCGCCCCCGAATTTTCGACCGTGACTTGATTGGGCGAGGTGTTGATGGCGAATCACAGGCCAGGACGCACCCCGTTATTCCACTCACTGGCGGCGGTGAACTACTCGGCGTCTCTGTTGCAACGGCCGCTCTGAGAGCACCTTATCGCCGTAGCCATCTGACAACGTGAGCACGATTCATGTTGCGGCCTATACCAGCCGATAGAGTGCAGCGGTCGGGCAAGCCGGCGGATGCATCCGAGCGGTCGTGAAGGCATTCGATAGATCGGGGGCAGATGCCACCAGTTCCAAAACGGGAAAGAATGCAGACCCGCTGCGAAGCGCGTGTGGCACGCGACGGCATCAGAACATTGCTGTCGCGTCCTGGGGAAAATCTCTCGATTGCCCGGCGCAGGCCACAATCTTCGCAACAAAAAGGACTTAGCCCCGATCAAATTGGGCCTGCCATTCGAGTGCGAGCAGCTCGGATGCCCCGAAAAGCCCCTAGTATAATGACCAAACGTTGCTATCGCAGTTCCGAATCCGAGAGTTCCAAAATGAAACTAAGGCCCGTATCTGCCGGCCTGAATCAGGTCTCCGAGGAGTGCCTGCCCTGGATGAGGCCTGGTGACATTATCCTGCTCGGCGACGCCGCATCGCTTAGGGCGATGATTGAAACAGCCTTCTTCGCTGTTCTTGCGTGTCCGTGGTGCGGGATGCCCGGCCTGATCACTTCCGCTCAATATAGTGGGTCAGAGTCCATCATATGCCGCTCCGATTTCTGCTCCTGTCGATTTCGCATCGAGAAAGAAAGTCGCTTCGAGTTCTTACTTGCAAGCTGATTCATTAGCCTTTGTAGGGACAGGGCTTACCCTGCCCGCTCCTGGTTTGGAGTCGAGTCGATGGTGGGTACGGCAAGCTGTACCCCTACGCATTCGCCGCACAGATTGAAGGCGCAGGTGTTTCGGGCTATGATAGGCGACGCAATTGTGACTATTCGCGAGTCAAGAGGAGACATTCCGTGCCAAACGCTGTCCGTTGCGGGCTGATTCAGGCGGCGAACGACCTCTCGCCCGAGCGCCATTCCCTGGCGGAGATTAAAAAGGCGATGCTCGCCAAGCATCTGCGGTTGATCGAGGAAGCTGGCAAGAAGCGAGTCCAAATCCTTTGTCTTCAGGAGCTGTTCTACGGTCCTTACTTCTGCGCCGAGCAAAACGCACGCTGGTACGAGCTCACCGAGCGGATCCCTGGGGGCCCGACCGTCCAGCGAATGACGAAGCTGGCGAAAAAGCACCGCATGGCGATGGTCGTTCCGATCTACGAAGAAGAAATGACCGGTTTGTACTTCAACAGCGCGGCGGTGATCGATGCGGACGGTCGCTATCTTGGGAAATATCGCAAGCATCACATTCCCCATTGTCACCCCGGCTTCTGGGAGAAGTTTTACTTTACTCCGGGGAATCTGGGCTATCCGGTGTTTGAGACGCGCTACGCCAGGATCGGCGTCTACATTTGCTATGATCGGCACTTCCCCGAGGGGGCACGCGTGCTGGGGCTGAAAGGTGCCCAGATTGTCTTCAATCCTTCGGCCACCGTCGCGGGCCTTTCCGAATATTTGTGGGAACTGGAGCAACCGGCACACGCCGTCGCCAACGGCTATTTCGTCGCCGCGATCAATCGGGTCGGCCACGAAAAACCCTGGGACATCGGCGAATTCTACGGGAAAAGCTATTTCTGCAATCCGCGCGGGAAAATCATTGCCCAGGCTAGCCGCAACAAAGACGAATTGCTGGTGGCCGATCTCGATCTTGACATGATCGGGCAGGTTCGCTCGACCTGGCAGTTTTTCCGCGACCGCCGGCCTGAGTCCTACTCGGAATTGACCGAAACCGGGAGCGGGTGACGAGTGAAAGTCGAAAGCGCCATTCTTGCCGGCGACTAAAATCAGCTCATGGAGTATTCGCCATGATTCAAGAAGTCGATAAAGCCCAAGCCGAATTGGAGCGCAAGGAGGTATTGCGCAAGCACAAGGATTACATCTTCCCTTGCGTCACCAACTATTACGCTGAGCCGTTGGTGGCCGATCACGCCAAGGCGCAATACGTTTGGGACATCGAGGGCAAACGCTATCTGGATTTTTTCGGCGGCATTCTTACCATCAGCGTTGGCCACTGCAATCCGAAGGTCACCACCAAAATCAAAGAACAGATTGACCGCCTGCAGCACACGTCCACCGTTTATCCGAACGAGCAGATTGTAGCGTTGGCGGAAAAGCTGGCGCAGATTACGCCCGGACGCTTGCAGAAGAGCTTCTTCTGCAACAGCGGCACGGAGGCCGATGAAACCGCGGTGATGCTGGCGCGAATGTCCACCGGGCATTTCGATGTGGTGGCCCTGCGCCACGGTTACAGCGGCCACTCGCTGCTGGCCAAGTCGCTGACCGCGCATGCGCCGTATCGCCGCGCCGGAATCGTCAGCGTCGGAATTTCGCACGCGGTGAGCCCTTACTGCTACCGCTGCCCGCTGCACCTTACCTATCCGAGTTGCGGAGTGGCGTGCGCCTACGACGTGGAAGAGACCATTCGCACCACGACCTCGGGCAGTATCGCAGCTTTCCTTGCCGAGACGATTCAGGGCGTGGGCGGGTTCATCGTGCCGCCCCGGGAATATTTCAAAATTGTGTTTACCATCGTCAAGAAATACGGCGGGTTGTTTGTCGCGGATGAAGTGCAGACCGGCTTCGGGCGCACCGGCAAGAAGTGGTTCGGCATCGAGCATTGGCAAGTGGAACCGGATATGATCACCGGCGCTAAAGGCATGGCCAATGGCACACCCGTCGGGTTGTGCATCGCCACGCCGGAAGTGGCCGACGGATTCAAGGGCATGACGATTTCCACTTTCGGCGGCAACCCCGTGACCTCGGTCGCGGCCCGCGCGACCATTGAGGTGATCGAAGAGGACAAACTCCTCGATAACTGCGACCGCGTCGGCGCTTATCTGCGCAAGAAGCTGGAAGCGCTGCAGGAGAAATATCCCTTGATCGGCGACGTTCGCGGCATGGGCCTGATGCAAGGGTTGGAGTTGGTGAAAGATCGGAAGACAAAAGAACCGGCGCCGGAAGCGACCGTCCAACTGATGGAGCGCTGCCGCGCTCACGGGCTTTTGATCGGCAAAGGCGGACTTTTTGGAAACGTGATTCGCATTTCACCTCCGCTCAACATCAACGAGAGCGATGTGGATGAAGCCGTGCAAGCGATGGACAAATCGTTTGCCGAAGTGAAGTAGTTCGGCAGATAAGAGTGTGGCACGGGCGTCTCGCCCGTGAGTTGGCCGAGACAGGATCTAACGCACACGGGCAGGATGCCCGTGCTACGAGGCGGAGATCATCATGGCGACCACAACCCAAGTCAGCCAGCAAACCGTTTGCCCGAACTATGTGTACGGACAATGGGTGCCATCGCGTTCGGGCCGGACGCTGGAACGGCGCAACCCCGCCAATCACCAGGACCTTCTGGGATACTCGCCGCTCAGCTCACGCGAGGAAGTGCGTGAGGCAATTGAAGCCGCCGAGCGCGCCCGTGAGATGTGGCGGGACACACCGGCGCCGGCGCGAGGCAAAATCGTCATGCGCGCCACTCGGTTGCTGGAAGAACAAAAGGATGACGTGGCGCGACTGCTGACGCGCGAAGAGGGCAAGACGGTGAGCGAGTCGCTGGGTGAAATTCTGCGCAGCATCAACATCATGGAATTCATCGCGGGCGAGGCTCGCCGCCTGACCGGCGAGACGCTGCCTTCGGAGCTGCCCAAAAACTTTGCTTACACTCTGCGCCAGCCGCTGGGCGTGGTGGGTCTGATCACGCCGTGGAACTTCCCGGTGGCGATTCCGGTGTGGAAGATTTCCCCGGCCTTGGTCTGCGGCAACACCGTGGTGTGGAAACCGGCAGGGCTCACCCCTTTCATTTCGCACCGGCTCGTGGAAATTTTCGCCGCCGCGGGACTGCCCGCCGGCGTGTTGAATATGGTGCATGGCCGGGGCAGCGAGGCGGGCGAAGAATTGGTGGAGCACCCAGCGGTGCGCGCGATTTCGTTTACCGGGTCGTGCGAGGTGGGAGGCGACATTTACGCCAGAGCAGCGCGACAAATGAAGAAAGTGCAGTGCGAGATGGGCGGTAAGAACCCGGTGGTGGTTCTCGCCGACGCCGACTTGGAGCTGGCGGCCGATCACACGGTGCCGGGCGCCTTCGGCTCCACCGGTCAACGCTGCACGGCCACGAGTCGCGTCATTGTGGAAGAGGCGGTGGCCGATCGGTTTGTCAAGATGCTCGTGGAGCGAACCCGCAAACTGAAAGTGGGTAATGGAGCGGAAGCGGACGTCCAGGTGGGCCCATCGGTGGACGAGGCCCAGTTCGCCAAAGTCCTCGAATACATTGAAATCGGCAAGCGCGAGGCGAGGCTTTTGTGCGGCGGCGAGCGAGTGACGGGCCTGGAAGACAGCGGTTACTTCATCGCGCCCACCATCTTCGACCATGCTGCGCAGAACGCCCGCATCGCCCAAGAGGAAATCTTCGGCCCGGTGCTGGTGGTCATCCGCGTTAAGGACTTCGAAGAGGCGATCGCCGCCGCCAACAACGTGCCCTTTGGTCTGACGGCTTCGATCTTCACCACCAATTCGAATCAGGTCTTCCAGGCGGTTGACCGCCTCGAATGCGGCATGGTGCACGTGAACTCGCCCACCGTCGGTGGCGAGGCCCACGTGCCCTTCGGCGGCATTAAGGCCACCGGCATCGGTGAGCGCGAGACCGGCTCGACGGCCATCGATTTCTATTCTGAACTGAAAGTCGTCTATGTGGATTACACGGGGCGGAAGCGGGAAAGCAAAATCTACTAATTTTAGATTTTTGATTTTGGATTAGACAAGGAAAACGTCCGTTGTCCGTGGTCCGTTGTCAGTTGCCGAACAGAGCTCAGCGTCGAGCTGCGGCAAGGAAATCAAGGGTCAGAAGTTTACATTGGCGAGAGCCGTGCGTCATCCGCTTGCTACAACGGACAACGGACAAATGACAACGGACAAAGAACTAATCCAAAATCCAAATTCCAGAATCCCAAATCAAGAAAGTTGGCTTTGGAACAAGGACCTCGCCGCCGTCCTGCCTGAGAAGCGCGCCTGGGGCACGTACAACTACGCGGCGCTCTGGGTGGCGATGAGCGTCAATATTCCCACTTACATGCTGGCCAGCGGAATGATCGCCGGCGGCATGAACTGGAAGCAGGCGATCCTCACTGTTTTTCTCGGCAACGTCCTGGTGCTCATCCCGATGTTGCTGAACGCCCACGCCGGGGCGGCCTACGGCATTCCTTTCCCCGTCTTTGCGCGGTCGGCTTTCGGCGTGCTGGGCTCAAACGTCGCCGCCATTTTGCGCGCGCTGGTGGCGTGCGGCTGGTTTGGGATTCAAACATGGATCGGCGGCGAGGCCATCCATGCCCTGGTCGTGGCCGTCGTCCCGGCGTGGAAAGACTTCGCGCTCGGCGTGCCGGTCTGCTTCGCCTTCTTCTGGCTCTTGAATGTCTTCGTGATTCTCCGTGGAATTCAGACGATTCGCTTTCTGCAAGGGGTGAGCGCGCCTTTTCTGCTGGTCATTGGCTTGGCATTACTTCTCTGGGCGCGGTCGCACGCCGGCGGTTTCGGCCACATGCTATCGGCGCCCTCGAAGTTTCAAAGCTTCGGCGAGTTCTTTCGGTTTTTCATCCCGTCGCTCACCGGGGTCGTTGGCTTCTGGGCGACGGTGGCCTTGAACATTCCTGACTTCACTCGTTACGCGCACAGCCAGCGGGCGCAGG
>Ga0187771_10002161_pt1 | contig 13544 bp, 9 predicted proteins | sample 0116_SJ02_MP15_1_FD_133139 | JGI IMG/M metagenome (GOLD analysis project Ga0187771, IMG submission 133139) | Tropical peat soil microbial communities from peatlands in Department of Meta, Colombia - 0116_SJ02_MP15_10_MG | ecosystem: Environmental > Terrestrial > Soil > Wetlands > Peat | place... | reverse complement strand
CCAGTAGCCCCAGGTGAGGTTGTGCCAACCGAGGGCAAGATCCGCGTCGCCGTTCACGCCATTCTCCGGCTCAAAGACTAAGGGGTGGCCCGTCCGGTCCGAGGCGGTGCGGAAAACCAACGGCACGGCCTCCATGGTGTCCGCATTCACACCATCCGCGCCGATCTCCGCCATCAGCTTGGCCATGGCTTCCCAATCGGGCACCGGCTCTGCCCGCGTCCCCCGGTCCCACGGGTTATAAGCAAACAACACGCGAACGCCGCCACGGTGGAACGCTGCGATCATCTCCCGCAAGCCGTCGATTCCCCCCGGCATGTCGCGAATCAGATCGAACTGATTCCGATCGTCAACACCCATGTTGGGATACGTCGGCCAAATCAGCACCGAATCGATTCCCCCGTAGCGGGTCTGGAGGTCCGCGAGATAGCGGTCCACGGTGTAGCGGCCCGCGTGCGGGTCATAGAAAAAGCGGTCGTGCGCCATCATCTGCGGCTGGATGAAGCTTGACTGCGCCCACTTGAGCTCCGGCCGGTCATATTGCGCGCCGTCGTAACCTATGCGGATCAGGTGCTCGCGCCGCCAGGTCTGAATGTAAGCGAGCCAGTCTTGGAAGGACGCCTCCGAGACCGGCCATTGCCCGCCCTTGGCGCAGCAGCGGCCGCTGGTGGCGCTGTCGTTCAGCGGCCCGGGAATTTGTTCGTCCTGCGGAGGGTAAACGTTGTGCGGAACGTTGAACTCTTGGGCGACAAATGGTAGGCAGAGGAAGAGAGAAAAGATAAGAACCAGCCATCGTGCAGGCTTGAACATTGGAACTCCGAGACGTAGGGTCGGGCCTTGGCCCGGCCTCAGGCCGATCCCGCACCACAGGATCAGCCCTACACAGAAACCGGTGTCATCGCAACTTCACCATCACCACACCATGGGGTCGCACGTCGGCCGAAAAGCTGTCGGTGAACTGGCCGAGGTCTTTATGCGCCCAAAGGTCGCGCACATTCTTGGTGCCGCTCACGCCGATGTCCCTAAAGTTCGCCGTGAGGCGCTCCGTATCTTCCCCACGGTTGATCAACAGCGCTGCGGTTGAGCCGTCGGCCAGCGACTTGGCCCAGATTTCATAAGGCCCAACCTGCCACGCCCAGTGTGCCTGAACGCCCTTGGGGTCCTGGTCGATGGCGATCGCCTCGGGGTTGGTTAAAATCGCCAGCGTCTCCGCGCTCATTTTCGCCAGATCGTTGCCCGCAAGCAAAGGCGCGGACAACATGCACCACATGCTCATGTGGGTCACGTACTCGTCGCGGCTCATTTTGCCGTTGCCCACCTCGAGCATGTCAGGATCGTTCCAGTGCCCCGGCCCGGTGTGTTGCTCGATTCCGTCCTGGGCGTGCGCAATGGAATACATGCGGTCGTAGTTGTCCCAGATATCTCCGGTGGTGCGCCAAAGATTGCCGCCCACGGAGGCGCCCCATTCCCAGACGCGCCGCAGCCCGTATTGACACAGGCTGAATACAATCGGCCGCCCCGTGCTCGCCAGCGCATCGTGCATTTTCTTGTAGACGGCGGGCATGTCCTCGGCTTTGTAAACCCTGCCGGCGCTGCACCAATCGTACTTCAGATAGTCCACGCCCCAGGCGGCGTACTGCTTGGCGTCGTCCTCTTCGTGTTTGTACGACCCCTCGTAACCCGCGCAGGTCTTGGGACCGGGCGAAGAGTAAATGCCGAATTTCAGTCCCTTGCTGTGAATGTAATCGCCGAGCGCCTTCATGTCGGGAAACTTCGCGTTCCCGTGAATCATTCCACTGGAGTCGCGCTGTCCCTGCCAGCAGTCGTCGATGTTGACGTAGACATAACCGGCGGCTTTCATCCCATTTGAGGCAATGGCGTCCGCCGAGGCGCGCACCACCGCGTCGCTCACTTTGCAGGCGAAGTGATTCCAGCTATTCCAGCCCATCGGTGGCGTAGCGGCGAGAATGGAGTCCTGCGCCGCTGCCGGCAAAGCCAGAGCGCAGCCGACGGCCACGAGGCCGCAGGCGCGCCAAAATGTCATTCGCATTCGATTTCGTCTCATTAGTCTCAGTCTCCTTCAGACCGGCGTCCTGGTGTTGGCGGTCATCCTATCGCAATTAGGCCGCCCTGAAAAACGCAAAATGGAAAAAAGAAATTCGGAACTCTGCTATCAGCCATGGGTGGAGGCGAGCATTTGATGTGTCCGAGATCATGCAACCCTGCTGAGTACTTTCGATAATCGAAGCCGCGTGGGATAGGGGTGTCGGTTGCCAGCACTCGCTGCAACTCGGCGAAGAGTTGGACGATTCCCGCGATATCCTAGCGGCCAACCCAACGATTACTCGATCCTGGCGCCGGGGGGTGGAGTAGCGGCCGGCGCCGCGGGTCCAATCCACACCGTTTGCACGTTCACGAACTCGCGCATGCCGAACGCCGCAAGTTCACGCCCATATCCGCTGCGCTTGACACCGCCGATGGGCACGCGCGGGTCGGAAGCAGCCGCCCCGTTGATGAAGACCCCGCCCACCTCCATTCGGCGAGCCAGGTCACGCGCCAGCGCCACGTTGCGCGTCCAGATATCGCCGCTCAGGCCGAAGTCAGAATCGTTGGCGAGTTGGAGCGCGTGTTCGGCGTCAGAGGCACGCACCAGAGCAGCGACGGGGCCAAAGGTCTCTTCGCGGAAGGCTGCCATTTCAGGCGTCACATCCCCCAAAATGGTCGGCTCGTAGAAATAGCCTTGGCCCTGGCGTGGCTTGCCGCCTCGAACCACGCGCGCCCCGGCTTGGACCGAAGATTGCACCTGCCGGTCGAGCGCGTCGCGAAGGTCAGGGCGAGCCAGCGGCCCCATCTGGGTGCTCCGATCGAGCGGATCGCCGACCCGAAGATTCGCAACGGCGGCCGCCATCTTTTTCTCAAACTCATCCGCGATCTGGCCGACGAGAATAAACCGCTTGGGCGCGAGGCAGACCTGCCCGGCATTGGCATAGCGGGCGCGAACGGCCGCTTCCACCGCGGCCTCAAGATCGGCGTCGGCCAGCACCACGAAAGGGTCCGACCCGCCCAGCTCGAGGACCGACTTCTTGATGTTTTTGCCCGCGATGCTCGCCACCACCGACCCCGCGCCCGGGCTGCCGGTCAGCGTGACGCCTGCGATACGCTTGTCTTCCAGCAGCGCGTCGAACTGTTCGGGCGGAACCACCAGGTTCTGAAAGACTCCTTCGGGCAATCCCGCCGCTTGAACGATTCTTTCAATTGAGAATGCGGTTTCGAGCACGTTCGGCGCATGTTTCAGCAGGAAGCAGTTGCCAGCCATCAAGGCGGGCGCGCCCGCGCGGAACACCTGCCAGACGGGAAAATTCCAGGGCATGACGGCGGCGATGGCGCCCAAAGGCAGGAACGAGACGTACGTTTCGGTGGCATTGGTTTGCGCCGGCTGGTCGCGAAGGAAGCGCTCGGCGTTTTCAGCGGCGTACTCGCACACCCAAGCGCACTTCTCCACTTCCGCCTCAGCTTCGACGATGGGCTTTCCCATTTCGCTGGTGACGGTGTGCGCCAGCCTCGCTTTGTTTCCCCGAAGTTCAGCCGCAATTTGACGAAGGCAGGTGCCCCGCTGGTTGAAGCCCATCGCTCGCCAAGCGCGGAATCCAGTGACGGCGCGATCGAGAATCGCTTCGATCTGCTCCGCAGTATGGTAGTCGTGGGTCCGGAGCATTTCCTCCGTCGCGGGGTTGATGCTGCGCGGCGGGAGCGCTGATGAGGGCTCGCGTGCGCTCATTTGATGGGTTGCCATATTGGTCTCCTTCTTCGCGGAGCAGGTTGACGCTTCCAACTACGCTGGCAGGCCTATTTTCGCCGTTCTCGGATTGCAAGTCATCCGTTTGTTCCCGACGGCTCGCGCGCTTACGCAGGCGTCGGCGGGGGCAATCAGGTCGCGGCGATCGACTTGAAGACGATGGAGGTGACGGATCGAATTCCCACGGGTTCCGGTCCCGATGGCATGGCCTGGGCGCAGATCCAGCGGGAGTAGGGAGTCGGGCGCAGGGAGCATGATTCTGTAGGCGGATCCTTCGGATTGAAGAGGGAGCCGGCGCCAAAAACAATCGCCGGGATGATCAGCTTTCCCCCGTCACACGTTGGATCGTGTCCCCGTGCACTTGAACGTACCAAGCGCCGTAGAGGGTGACGCCTTCGCTCGGGAGGGGCCGGTCCCACTCGATTTGGGCAAGAACAAAAATACTGCCTGCTTTTCTCACGTAAGGGACGGCGATTTCGATGATGGGGCCTTTGGGATAGTGCTTGGGGCTTTTGAAGCGAAAGCCGCCGCGCGAAACATCTTCGGTGTATACGATCTCCTCGCCAAATTGCGGAGTGCGGACGCACGCCGTCATGCGGAGAGAAACGCGAGCTTCCTTGCGCTCGTTCTGGGATCGAAGAAGCTCAGCCAGCGCGGAGGGCGAGTTTAGGTCGGGCGACGCACGGATCACGGGAGGGTCACTGACCATCACCACCACCGGTTCAGTCCACAGCCCCATTTCCCTGCAACGCTTGCAGTGCCGGGAGAGGCAATGATTCGCCTCGAAAATCTCCGCCTCAACCTCCGAAAGGTACGTCAGTGCGCGGGTGTTACAACTGACGCACTCGAGCAACACACGAGCCACACCTTTGTGGGCCTCGGAAATTGACGGAAACTCGATGTTCCAGGGATTCTCGTTCTTGTCCAGAAATTCGATCCCGTAGAAATAGCCTTCCGGCCCGCGGCCGTACTGGCCAACCACTCGGGCGTCTGCGGCACGGCCAGTGGCGAGGCACCGCAACGTCATCTCCTGGTCCGGCACGAGCTTGCGATTCAACGCAATCTTTGCGCCGTGCCGGCTGAGGAGGAGCGTACGGCCTTCCTCGATGTATCCTTCTCCCGAGCAGTCCGTCCCGGAAAGTTGAAGAGAAAGTTCAAGAGAAACACGATCGCTGCGTCGGATGGATTGTGTTTCCATGGGTCGCGCCTGCGTCGAACGAACTTGGAGCAAGACCGGACCGCATGAGAGCGCAATGCCTCGGCGGCCCGTTTACTCCGCTGCTGGCTTTCATTGTACCTGAATCGATGCGCTCGGGTGGCTCTTTTTCAGGCTGAGGGACTGGATGGCGGTGATGACCACGACGTTCACAATATCCTCCGCCGAGCAGCCGCGCGAAAGATCGTTGGCGGGCCTGGCCAGACCTTGCAAGATCGGTCCGATGGCGGCGCAGCCGCCGAAACGCTCGGCGATTTTGTAGGCGATGTTGCCGGCGTTTAAATCGGGAAAGATCAAAACGTTGGCGCGGCCCGCCACCGGAGACCCGCGGGCCTTGCGCGCGGCTATTTCCGGGACGATGGCGGCGTCCAGTTGGAGCTCGCCGTCAAATACGAAGGGAAGCTCGGCCGAGACGCGCGCCCGAAGGGTCTGAATGGCCTCCTGAACATTCTTCACCATCGGATGCTCGGCGCTCCCCTTGGTCGAAAACGAAAGCAGTGCCACGCGAGGCTCCGCTTCCAAAAGCGCTCGGGCGTTGTGCGCGGTGGCGATGGCAATGTCGGCGAGCTGGACGGGCGATGGGCTTGGCACCACGGCGCAATCGGCAAAAAGCGAGGCGCCTTCCACGCCCAGGTGTTTCTGAGGCGCGACCATCAGGAAGAAACTCGATACCAGCGAGATGCCCGGCGCTGTGCCGATGGTCCAGAGCGCCGCGCGCACGGTTTCCGCCGTGGTGGCGAGCGCGCCGCCCACTGAACCGTCGGCGTCGCCGCAGGCCACCATCGCTCCGGCAAAAAAGGGCGGGAGCTTCGCGGTCTCCGCGGCTTCGGATTCCGTCAGGCCGCGAGCGCGGCGACGCTCGTAGATTCGTCGCCCGCAGGCTTTCAGCTTGTCGCTGGAGACCGGGTCCACGAGCGAAGCGCGAAGCGACGGAATGCCGAGCGTCCTCAAGCGTGACTGGATTCTTTCCACGTTCCCGAGCAAGGTGAGGCGCGCCAGATTCTCTTTCTCGATCTTTTCAGCGGCAACCAGCGTGCGGTCTTCCTCGCCTTCGAAAAGAACGATGTGCTGGAGACTTACTTTGGCGCGCTGTCGAAGCCTATCAAGGACCATGGAAGGATTGATTTATTGAGTCATTGAGCCATTGAAGCAAATGAGCGGTTGCGGTGTGCCTTCGACCCCCTTCGGCCTCAAGCTTATCCGGAAAGTCCGATGGCGTCGAGTGGAAATCAATGACAAGACATGGCGACGGCGAGCTCGGACCGATGTCCGTCAGAGCGCCGCGGACTCCGGCCGGAACCGAGCGTGCATTCGCGCGCCGGCGGTTTTAGGGGGAGGCCCGTGCGGCGCGGCGAAAGAGGACCTGGACTCCTTCCCGCCACTGGTCGTTCAGGCCCACTTGAATGATCTCGATGGAGGGATGGAAGTAACGGAGCACCTGTCCCGTGGTCGAATGAAACCGGAAGGCCGGACACACCAGGTAGAGGAGCGGCGGCGCTTGGGCCAACTCCACCCCATGGAAGTATCCGCGCTCTTGAAGCTGCTTGCGGTCCGCGAGCCACTTGACGCGTAGCCAGTAGTCCAGCCCCTGGATGGGCAAATTGATTTCCTCTTGCAGCTTGAGTTCGATGACGGCCAATCGTCCGCGCCGCGTCACGCTCAGGACGTCGATCACGCCGCGGTCGGTAGCCGAGAAGGCCGGCACTTGCGGATAAACGCAACTCGGCACCAACTCCGGATCGATCTTGGTGATGTCCCGCAGCAGGAGGCTCTCCAGCCAGCGCTCGGACTGTAGCCGGTAAAACTCGTGTGACGTGTTGCGGCTGCGAGCGTCGCGCAGTTCGAGAACGTCTTTCAAGAGCCGGCGAAAGTCGCCGCGGTTCGCGTCCTCGAGCTTTTGAACACTGCCCTCCAAGCCGAAATAGACGCGCGGAGAAATTTGGCCCTCCCCCCGCGCCACTTCCAGACCCCGCACGCGGAGCGATGTCGAATTCCCCGACGGATCGGCGACCAGGTCCATCTCCTCCAGCGAATCGCCTGCCCACTCGCGCAGCAACGGCCGGTGCGCTTCGACCAGCAGCTCACCCTGGCGGCGTGGCGCCAGCCGGGTCTCAACGTTTCCGTAATCTCGAAGGTCGACCGGGACCGGCCGCGCGTCGCCCATCTTCCATTCCAGGATTTCCACTTGCGCGGCCCGCGCATTCAGGCAAGCCGCTCGATGCGCGGTGAGCTGAACCGCCGCGGGTGGAAGAAACAACTTGAGGCCGGGCACGGTGGCGTGCTGCGACTGGCTGCGCAGCCAGTCGAGCCAAATCAAACCGTGCGCCAGCACGCCGTCGGCCGCAGCGACGGGCTCGGTCTCGCCCAGGCCAAGAAACGCCCACCCCGTGCGGCCCTGCCGAGCCAGCCCGCGCGTGTACCAGATGGAAAACGAGCGCTCCAGGTCGGACCGGCTGCTGACGCCCTCCAGGTGCCAGCCTGAATATTCGCGCGCGAGCAGCGCCAGGAATTGTCTCCGAAAACGCGGGCGGTCGGCGGCGCGAGTTCGGCCGGCGCGCTGGGGCGGCTCCAGCTCGCGGAATTCGAGCGTCCCGGTTTCGCGCCCGCCCGGCTTGCGCGCGAAAATCCCCATGCGCCCGCGGTCGCGATAGGCGATGCCCTCCACGCGTCGGGCGATGGAGCGCGCGGCGTTCCAGGCTTCGAAAAGCAGCTTGCCGAACTCCACCGTCAGCTTCCATCGCGCCGCCGTCAAATCGAACAGCTCCGATTCGTCCTCCACCACCACGGGATGCGCCAGCGAGCGGAGGAAAGCTTCGAGTTCGCGCTGCATCTCGAGAAGGTCATCAACTTCGCGGATAAAAGGCATAGAGCTTCTCCCGGCATTATAGCCGCCCAAGGCTGCCTCGACGCAAACACCTCTCGTCGGCGCTGAGGCCCGTCGTCGAATGCGGCACCTTGCCGCCGCTTGCGCCTTTGGCGAGACGGCTCGCGACGCCGCATATTCGACGCGCGGAGAGCTGAAATCACGGCGAGCAGTTTAGCCTTAGGCAAAACGGTAGCTGGTGATACCGAACTCCAGAGGATTCCCGGCTCACCTCTGCTTCGAACGCCAAATTAGGAGGCGCGCTGCGCGCCAGAGAGGGCTAGTTTCTCACCCGCTCTGCGCAGAGCGTCGATCAAGGTTTGGCCGAAGACGGAGTCAAGGCTCTCACGGATGAACGGCGCCGTGTTGTACGCAGGAATGATAACGCTAACGATGGGAGTCTGAGGGTTTCCGGGATCGCTCGACGGCATAAGTGACCGTGGCTGCTACTCGGGCAGCATACTAAAAGAGTTCTTCCCGGAAAAGTCACTCGGTACCGCAGTGCCCGATGTCTGGAGATCATCTGCCGCGCACAGCGTGAAAGACCATGAGGGCAGCAGGATGCCGGCATGGCTGGTTGCCAATCTGTTCGCAATCATAGGGATCCACCTGGCGCGGAGTTCCGCCGCTGAGGCGCGTCCCTCTTCGATTTGGAGAGTTTCCGCGCTGTAGCAATCGAGCCGGCGACGCGGTAGCACTGCAATTTGTAATAGAAGCGCGCTCGGCGGTCAAGTGCTGTAATCCATTTGAAGAAATTCTCCAGCAACGCGCGAAACATGTACCTCGGCACGCCGAAGTAGCAGATTGCACCTTTGGGCCATCCTTCCACCAGAACCTGACTCTTTCCATAGTGGAAGTAATGGGACAAGGCGTACGATTTAGTCAGATTCTCTGGCGGAACCGGGTGGTATACGATAGCACCCGGGGCGTAAGCAATCTTCTCCCCACCCTCGACTAACCGCCTGCCGAACTCGCGATCGACCCCCACCATTTTCTTCTTGTAGCCGACGGGACCCAGATCGGTCCGAAAAAGTCCGTACTTCTCGAAGGCCGCCTTTCGGAAAGCCATGTTAGCCCCCCAAGGGGTAGTACTTGTCAGTTTGGCCTCCTCACCGAGGTCGAAACTGGGGAAAACGCCGGGCATCCGACGAGGGCCCTTTGTCTCGGCCCAAGAAGGCTTGGGTCCGTGTTCCCATGTGGCAATGATTCGTCCTTCCACGCCCATGCAATTAAACTCTTCGAACGTAGCCTTGATACTCGCAAGCCACTTGGGGTGGATGATCACGTCGTCGTTGGTGAAGGCGATCATCTCCCCGCGAGCCATCGGCACGCCTGTGTTCAGGGCATGGGCAACTCCCTGCCTTGCTTCGAAAACATATCGAACGCTCAGCCCGGACGTCCGGGCAAAGTCTTCAATCACGCCCCGGCTCCCATCGGAGCAATTGTTATCTACGACGATCAACTCCCATTCAAGGTCCGGCGGCACGGACATTTTCGCTAAGCTCTCAAGCGTTGCCCGCAAAGACGTGCTCCTGTTATACGTGCAAATCAACACGCTCATCATGGTCGTGCGGGGTCGGGTGACCTCCTCTGCCGGATCGTATCCGCATTGAGGGACGAAAAAATCAGGTCAGGTTGGCTGAGAGTGGCGGAACTGAATTCCAGCCTTACGATGCGCCTCAACCGTCCCCAGTCACCCCTGAGATGTTCGCGTTCCGTATCAGCGAGTACCTTAAGCCTTTCGACAACCCCCTCAGTGACATTCTATCCCGACTTGGCTGAGATCGCTCAAGTCTCAGCCATTAGACTCGTTCGCGGACTCGCGCCCGCAGCGTCGGTCTGGTGAGCAGACCTATGTTACCAGTTCTCCGATGGCGCGTTGCCAGAGTGTATGTGGGGAAACGGGCCGCAAGAAGGGTGCCTTGATCGGAGCCGGCGTGGGAGCAGCGGGCGGCGTGATCCGCAACCAGGCGACCAAAAATCAGAAAGTGGTGAAGTAACAGGCCGCCGTAGCAGGGTTCAACGCGCTGTTGCTCAGACAGCCTTTGGACGTTGGTTCTCACCTGCCCCGGTCACGACGCGCCTCCCGGCAAGCAGAGAGGCTTGCGGGAAGGCACGCGCCTTGTCCCTTCGTCTCCAAGACGCCACTTCCTGGAGTCGCAGCCCGCCTGCGCGGCTTGCCCAACGGAATCAAATCTGGCACTATCAACGTCTCAACTTCCGGTTGAGTTAAACCAACACAGATCTCTGCAGGAGGAATCATGCACGTTGGCCCGAAGCAGCCGAGTCGCACGATCCTGGGAGGCCGCGACCGCGCTGGCGCGCGCGCCATGCTCAAAGCCATCGGATTCACAGACGCGGACTTGGCGCGGCCGATTGTGGGCATCGCCAACACCTGGATTGAAACCATGCCGTGCAATTTTCACTTGCGTCGCTTGGCGGCGAAGGTGAAGGAAGGTGTTCGCGCCGCCGGCGGCACGCCCATGGAGTTCAACACCATCGCTATTTCCGACGGCGTCACCATGGGCACAGAAGGCATGAAGGCGTCGCTGATCAGCCGCGAGGTGATCGCCGATTCGATGGAACTGGTGGGTCGCGGCCACATGTTTGACGCCATGGTGGCGCTGGTGGGCTGCGACAAGACGATCCCCGCGGCCGCCGTGGCGCTGGTTCGCCTCAACATTCCGGGCATCGTGCTTTATGGAGGCTCGATCGCGGCCGGCCGCTTCCAGGACCGTGACGTGACCATCCAGGACGTGTACGAGGCGATTGGAGCGAACGCCGCCGGCCTGGTGACCGACGAGGATCTGAAGAAACTCGAAGACTCCGCTTGCCCGGGTGCCGGAGCCTGCGGCGGACAATTCACCGCCAACACCATGTCCACGGTGATGGAATTCATCGGCCTCTCGCCCCTGGGCTTCAACAGCGTGCCCGCCATGGACGCGCTCAAGGACGAAGTAGCCTATCGCACGGGCCAAATGGTGATCGACCTCTTCCGGCGTGGCGTGCGGCCGAAAGATATCCTGACCCGAAAGGCGTTTGAGAACGCCATCGCCTCTGTCGCCGCCACGGGAGGCTCGACCAACGCCGTGCTGCACCTTCTGGCCTTGGCCCGCGAAGCTCAGGTTCCGCTGTCCATCGATGATTTCGATCGGATCAGCGCCCGCACCCCTCTCATCGCCGACCTGAAGCCGGCCGGCAAGTACGTCGCTGTCGACGTGCATCGGGCCGGCGGGATTCCGCTGATCGCGAAGAAACTCTTGGAAGGCGGACCCGACCTGATTGACGGGACACAGATGACTCCGAGCGGCAAGACCATCAGCGAAGAAGCTCGCGCCGCCCAGGAAACGCCGGGGCAGGATGTGATCCGGCCCGTCGCGAATGCTCTGAAGAAGACCGGCGGCCTCGTCATTCTCAAAGGCAATCTTGCTCCGGAAGGTGCGGTGGCTAAAATCACCGGGCACGAGCGGCTTGTGCATCGCGGCCGGGCGCGCGTCTTCGACAGCGAAGAACAAGCCATGCGCGCGGTCATCGGCAAGCGCATCAGCCCCGGAGACGTTGTGGTGGTCCGCTACGAAGGTCCGCGTGGTGGTCCCGGCATGCGGGAAATGTTGGGCGTGACCGGAGCGATTGTCGGCGCGGGATTGGGCGAATCGGTGGCCCTTCTCACCGACGGCCGATTCAGCGGCGCTACCCGCGGCCTGATGGTGGGACACGTAACGCCCGAAGCCGCACGCCGCGGGCCCATCGCCGGCCTCGCCGACGGCGATACCGTCGTGATTGACGTCAACGCGCGTCGGCTGGCGGTCGAGCTTTCCGACGAAGAAATGAAGATGCGCCTCGACCAATGGGAAGAACGCGCGCCGCAATACAAGAGCGGCGTCTTCGCCAAATACGCGGCGCTGGTTTCTTCGGCGTCCGAAGGAGCAGTCACCGGATTTTAGATTTTAGATTTTGGATTTTGGAAAATCAGAAAGCAGAAAGTAGAAATTAGAATGGTAGAAACTGAATTCCCTGATGTAGCCATGGTTTTTGCGTTCTGATTTCTAATTTCTGATTTCTGATTTTGAACGGACATCGTTTTGTGACATCATGAGACCAGGGAGAGTATGTGCATCCTGACCTCAAAGCGGTGATCGAGCTCCAGCGGGTGGACCTGAAAATTGCGGAGTTGAATTCACAGATCGACACCCTGCCTGCCGAGATCAGGAGTCTCGAAGACCAGTTGAAGGACCACCTCCAGGCGCACGAAAGCCACAAAGATCGCCTCACCGCCAATCAGAAAGAAAGGCGTGAATTGGAGGGCGACATTCAACCCATCCAGGCCAAAATCTCGAAGCACAAGGACCAGCTTTATGAAGTGAAAACCAACGAGCAGTACAAGGCCATGCTGAAGGAAATTGAAGGCGAGGAAGCCAATATCCGAAAGATTGAAGACAAGATCCTCGAGAAGATGCTGGAGGCCGAAGAGCTCCAGAAGATGGTGACGCAAGCCGCGGCCAGCCTGGCGAGCGAGAAGGCGCGCGCGGCGGCGGAAACGAAACGGCTCCAATCGCTGCGAGAGGCGGACGCTAAAGAACGCGACGGCTTGCTCGCCTCGCGCCAGCAGTTGACGGTCGGCCTGACGCCCGATGTCCTCCATACCTACGAGCGCGTGCGCAAAGCGCGGCGAGGGATCGCGGTGGCTGATGTCCGAAACGAGTTCTGTACGGCCTGCAACGTCCGGCTGCGGCCCCAGGTTTATAACGACGTGCTCAAGAACGCCGCCATTCTGTTGTGTGAGAGCTGCGACCGCATCCTGTATTGCGTCGAGCCGGCGCCGGGCGACGCTGAGGCCGCGGCGGATTCGGGGCGGCAGACGTCCGTCTCCAACTGACACGTTTATGGCGCCGGTGGTGCGGCGCGCCGCGTTTCCTTTCGAAAATGCCAGCCCATCGTCCTCCGTTTCAGGTCATCGCTCACATTGACGGCGCCTCCCGCGGCAATCCGGGGCCGGCGGCGTATGGCGTGGTTCTCGAAAGCGAGGACGGGACGACGCTCACAACTCTTTCCAGAAACTTCGGATTGACCACCAACAACGTCGCCGAATATCACGCTCTGCTTGCGGCGCTCGATTACGCACTGGCGCATCACGTTCAGAGGCTCAAGGTACTCTCGGACTCAGAGCTGCTCGTGCGCCAGATTCAAGGTGCCTATAAGGTGCGGAGCCTCGACCTCAAGCCCTTGCATGAGCGGGCGCGAAGCGCCATCGCGAAACTCGAAGCGTTTTCCATCGAGTACGTGCCCCGTGAACAAAACCGCGAAGCAGACCGTCTGGCCAACCGGGCACTGGATCGTGCCGACAAAGACTTTCACCGCCAAGACACCAAGACCCAAAGCCACGAGGTCACGCCCAAGCCGCTGCGGGTTCTCGCGACCTACCGAGAGGGAACCTTGAGACCTCAGCAGCAACTTCCGCTTGCCGAAGGCCAAGAGGTCGAGATCGAAGTCCGACGAAAGAAGTGAACGCCGTCGTTGAAATTGATTCTCGCTGGTACTACGATTTGACGGAAAGCAAGCGCAGATCGGAGAGCATCTTATGTCTGAGACTACAACCACAGCTTTGCCTTTTGTTCAACCGCTCACCGTGCTGAGCGAAGAAGAGCGTATGTTTCAAGCGGCGGCGCGCGAGT
>Ga0187771_10002160_pt1 | contig 13545 bp, 11 predicted proteins | sample 0116_SJ02_MP15_1_FD_133139 | JGI IMG/M metagenome (GOLD analysis project Ga0187771, IMG submission 133139) | Tropical peat soil microbial communities from peatlands in Department of Meta, Colombia - 0116_SJ02_MP15_10_MG | ecosystem: Environmental > Terrestrial > Soil > Wetlands > Peat | place... | reverse complement strand
TGTACCTCTTAGGGGAAGGATAGGAAGCTCATTAGGGATGCGAACCTTATCATCTCTTCCTTTCTCTTCCTTCTCAGCGCCCCCCCTGGGTAGAAATACCATCGTTTCCCTCCTATTAAATTAATCTCAAACCTTTTTATTATAACATAATCATTGCCCTTTAGGCTGTCAATGTAAGCTATCACATTGATTACGAATGGCTTTTTATGCTGCTCCCTTAGTATAGGGTTTCTTGCAGATGTTACAAACCCCCTCTTCATTAATGATACCTATACAACTTCCGTCGCTACAGGGTACTCGGTCAGAGAAATCAATCTCCACTTTCTCCTTTTTCATCGGATTTCCGCATCGGCAGCAATAAAGGCTCCCTTCCGGGGTCTCTCCTCCGCACTCCTTACAGACGACAAAAGGCATTGTTTCATTGCAACGAGGGCACTTCATCTACTCCTCCTCGACTTGAAGATTTTTGATAAACCGTTCGATCTCCCTTTTATTTCGCTTCAATTCATAGAGAAGCTTTTTGGTCCCTTCATCTGGGAATAGATGATTCAGATCGTAATCCTTCCCCGGAAAGAGGGCATTAAGATCTACCCCTCGTTTCTTTTCCTCTTCAGGATTGATCTTTGGAGATTGTTCGTCCTTCTCTTCCATGAACCTATCTCCTATATAGGACACACCCTCCTGTCTTGTCAACACCGCCCTGCACCAAATAGGGTGCAGGGCAGCCCTGAACCTTTCATGGTTCAGGGCGCAATCCGCATTCTACGTTCCGCATTCGATTTGGTGCCATATTGAAGCTGATAAAGTCTGAAATAGAGTCCCCTTCTTGCCATTAATTCCGCATGGGTTCCTGTCTCACGAACCCTCCCCTTATGGAGGACGATAATTCGATCAGCATGTTGGATGGTGGAAAGACGATGGGCGATAACGATCGCTGTCCTCCCTTTGAGCAACCTTGCAAGGCCCTCTTGAATTAGCCGTTCGGTTTCAGGATCGACATGCGAGGTGGCCTCATCGAGGATGAGGATCCTTGGATCGATGTACAAGGCTCTTGCAAAAGCCAATAGTTGCTTCTCCCCAGCCGATAACGTCTCCCCTCCTTCACCCACTTTGGTATGATATCCATTGGGTAATCGACGAACAAAATTCTCTGCGTTGACCACCTGGGCCACCTTTCTCACCCTTCCCCTCTCAATCTTTCTATCCCCTAACCGGATATTCTCTTCGATGTCCCCGGCAAAGAGAAAGGTATCTTGCATCACCAATCCAATTTGCGAACGGAGATGAGAAATATCCCTCTCTCGTATATCGATCCCATCGAGGAGGATGCTACCCTCCTCCACTGCATAAAATTGTTCGAGGAGATGCAGCAATGAGGTCTTTCCAGCTCCAGTGGCACCCACGATAGCAAGGGTCTCACCCTCACGGACGGAGAAAGAAACCTCTTTGAGAACTCTCTCTTCCCTATTGTAGGAGAAGGAGACATTGCGAAATTCAATGTTACCTTTGATCTCCGATTTCTTAGGAGAGAGCAGTTCAGAAATCTTCTCATCTTGATCGAGCAATGAGAAGATCCTTTCCAGCGAAGCCATCGCCGATTGCAGGATATTATACTTCTCAGAGATGTCCCGAATGGGTTGGAAGAACATTCTCATATAGGAGAGGAAAGCGACCAGGGTTCCAAGGGTAATGGTCTCCTGAATCACCTCTCCCCCTCCGTACCAGAGGAGAAGGCCAACTGCTCCTGAGCTCAGGATTTCGACGAGGGGGACAAAGAGAGCGTAGATGGAGATCTGTTTCATGTTGGCCAAGAAATATCCCTCATTGATCTTTTGAAATCGACGGCCATTCTCTTCTTCCCTCCGAAAGAGCTGAACTACTTTAATGCCTGACAGATTTTCCTGAAGAAAAGAATTCAATTGTGCGATCTTCAAACGGATCTCCCGAAAAACATCCCTGGCCTGATGGCTGAAAAGGAATGTAATGACGAAGATCAGCGGAAGGACAGAGAAGGAAACCAGGGCAAGTTTGCGATTAAGATGAAGAAGAATGATGACGATCCCGATCAGGAGAAGAATATCTTTCAAGAGATAGATAAGAACAGAGGTGAACATCTCGTGGACGTTCTGAATGTCGTTGGTCAGTCGTGTAACCAATCTCCCCACTGGATTCTTATCGAAAAAAGAAACAGAGAGATTTTGGAGATGGGAAAAAACCTTCATCCTAAGATCGTGCATCATTTTCTGACCTGCCATCTCCATGGCATAGACCTGGAAGAAATTCAATGCAAAATTAGCGATCAGGATAGAAATGACGAGAAGGGCGATGCGAAGAACCCCTTCTACATCCTTTCCCCTCAGGCTGGAGAGATCTCCTTTTTTCAACTCCTTCATTCGATCGAAGGAGATGAACCAGTATGACCCGCTTCTCTCAAAAAAGGAGGGATATTTCTTTAACATCGTTTCATCCTCTCGGCTTTGAGGAATAAAGAGGTAATATCGATTCTCCGAAAGGAGGCCAGATTTCTGGAAAAGGGCCAATTCCCTTCTGTCCATGGATTGCAAAACCTCTGGAGGAAGAAGAAACTTCCCTTTCTCTTTTTCAGGGATCAGATCCTCCCCATATCGACTCAAGAGGTGTTCTTCCACTGCTGATTTATCCCCCTTTAAGACCACTTCTATTGCGGAAGTAATAATGTAGCGATCGATCGCTTCTTTGACCAGATAGGGAACAACAAGGTCTAAACTCGCCATGATCAATACAAAGAAAAGGGAGAGAACTACCAAAACCCAGTAAGGCTGAAGAAAGGTTCTCAACCTTGCCATCAACCGCAGGTCATAGGGCTTCCCTAATTTACCCTCTTCCATGTATCCGAAATCGGTGTACATAATTAAAGGCTTTGAGTTCGGAGTGTAGAGTTCAGAGTAAACAATTAGTTAGAACCACAAACCAAATACTCCGAACTACCAACTATTAAGTCAGTTACTCCGTTCCAGTTCTTCTTCCACTTGTCTCTCCCAGTAGAGATCTGCATAGATCCCACCTTTTGCGAGAAGCGTATTGTGGTCCCCCATCTCCGCTATCCTTCCCCCATCAAGGACGATGATCCGGCCTGCCCTTCGGAGGGGAGCAATGCGGTGGGTGATGAGAATACTGGTCTTCCCTTGAAGAAACTTCTCCATCCCTTCAAGAATCCGCTCTTCTGTTTGGATGTCCACTGAGGAAAGGGCATCATCTAAAACAAAGATAGGGGGATTCATCAGGATAGCCCTGGCAATTGCAATCCTTTGCCTCTGGCCACCGGACAGGGTGATCCCTTTCTCTCCAATTAATGTGTCCATCCCTTCTGGAAATCCCATAATCTCATCATAAATCTGTGAGAGTCGTGCCGCCTTCTCAATCTCTTCATCGGTGGAATCGAGTTTTCCAAAGGCGATGTTCGCCCTGATCGTATCCGAAAAAAGGAGGGTATCTTGCGGAACATACCCGATAGAGCTTCTTAGCATCTTAAGGGAGATATGATGAATTTCAGTTCCGTCAAGGAAAAGGGATCCTCTGGGAGGCTCTAAAATTCGGACCAACAGGTCACAGAAGATCGTCTTTCCAGATCCAGTTCTCCCGACGATCACCAATTTCTCCCCTTCATTAATGGTCAGATGGACATCTTTGAGAAGGGGGTCTCCCCCATTTCTTGATAAAAAGGTTAACCCTCTTATCTCGATCCTTCCTTTTAATTTCCCTGACCCAATGACCTCTGGAGAGTCCGAGATCTCTGGGATCTCCTCGAATATCCGGTTCAACCGATTCATGGAAGCAGCACCTCGCTGAATCACGTTGATCGCCCAGCCCAGGGCCATCATTGGCCAGGCAAGCATTCCAAGGTAACTCATGAAGGCCACAAAGTCTCCTGTGGAGATCGATTGAAAAATCGTCAACTTTCCGCCCAGGTAGAGGACGATCGCCATGGAGAGGTTCGAAAAGAACAAGATGACTGGAAAAAACATGCCCCATACCCTCGTCACGCTCAGGTTTTTCTGAATATAATCCTGGCTCAGCGAGGCGAGTTTCTCTTTTTCTCTCTCCTCTTGAACATAGGCTTTGACCACTCGGATACCAGCGATGGATTCCCTCACCCTCTCGGTGAGTGAGCCGAAGGCCTTCTGAAGAAGTCCAAAACGTTGGTGGATCACCCTGCTGAAAAAGAGTGTGATCGTAGTGATCAACGGCATAGGAAGGATAGCATAGAAGGTCAGCAAAGGATGAATATAGATCATAAAAAAGATTGTCAATACTCCAAGGATGATTGTATCCACCAAGAAGACCAATCCCATTGCCAAGGACATGCGAACCGCCTCAATATCATTGGTGGCGTGTGCCATCAGGTCTCCAACTTTTGTCATTGAGAAATAGCTTGAGGAAAGGGTTTGGAGGTGAAGGAAGAGACGGTTTCTCAGGGCCTTTTCCACCCGACGAGCTGCCCCCAAGAGAAGATACCTCCAGACGTATCGAAAACCGCCTATGCCCAAGGCCAGGATAAGGACTTCTGCTCCGTAGAAGAGGAGTTGGGAAGTAGAGATTGTTCCCGAGGTGAGATCATCGATGGCGTATTTGGTAATCCTCGGAATAAGAAGTTGGAGGATATCGACGACGAACAGGGCAGTGAGCCCGATGAGGATTCGCCATCGATTCTCCATCAAATCATCTTTCAGGGTTTTAAACGCCTTCACCCTTTCTTCGCCCCTCCACATCTAAATTTAATAAACCCCTTTCCAAAAAGTCAATCCTTCGACTCTGCAGCCTGCGGGCTGGGTTTGCTCAGGGTTGACCTGAACCGCTTTTATACCCTGCCCTAAAGGGTGGGGCTTCGCGCCGCCGAATGGGTCAATCGTTTGGGTTCTTCAATTCAGATTTCTGAAAAACGGCTCTCCAGTTTCCAAAGGCACCTCTCTATGCCCCCGGACATTGCAAAAACTATCGAATTCTTATCTTGACAACTCCTGTAGATTTTGTGAAACTGAAGCATCCCTATTAAGACATTTAAGGTTTTATGACAACCTCCAAAACGGTTACCCCCATACCTCAAAAAAAACGTCTGGAAGGGATCCCCGAGGGTCTTTCCTCGGATGAGGTCGAGCGTCTACAGAAGCTTCAATTAAAGTTGACCGATTTTGTCCTTCATCTCATCCATGCCTTCTTGAGAACAGGATATTATACTCCTGATCATCCCGAATCGAAAAGGGCAAAAGAGGGACTCTATCAGCAGTTCAAAAGTCTTTTCGAGAATGAAGATGAACTCGCCTTCCTTGTCAGGGAGGAGCAGCAGAAGCAGGAGATCCTTGTGGAGGGTATGCTCCCTGAGACGCAGAAATTGAGTCGGATGATGATGAAAGGAATGGGAGAACTCTATGTCCCAAAATTTGCCAAATATATGGAGCGGAAAGACCTGATTAGCCTTACCCTTAAAAGTCGGATGAGCCAGAAAGAATTCACTCGGTTCATTGATATCATGAGCGAACCTTCCTTAGTGGATACCCGCCGAAAACAGGACAAAGAAAGATTTGCCCAAGCCCTTTACAGCCTCGGAATCTTCAATATCTCTTACGTCTTTAATGAAGAACTTCTCGCCCCTGAGCGGGAGATGCCCTGGAGGGCTCGCCTCACGCTCTCGCGGATGAAGAAAGATCTTAGAATGATGCCTCTTTTTCAAAGAATGGTGGGACAGGAGATCCAAGAGATTCGAAAAAATCTCCTTTGGGATGCCCTCCGGCCGATTCGGCAGTCTGACCTCCTATGCGCCACCTTGAGAAATAGTGACCTTGCTGCCACCCCTGAACATTCCGAGGAGATCATTGAAAATGAAATCCTCTCCTTCCTGCAAAAACAGTACCTTTTGGGTACTACCAAAATCTTTTTACGGGAGCATCTCGATCTTAAACAGCTCCACAAGGGAGATGCCTTCGAAAGAAAGTCGGATCGACTGGTTAAAAAGGTTTCTCGTCGATTGAGGGAGGCACGGACCAAAGAGGCAGAAAATCTTCTTGAGGATTTTTTCAGGCATCAACTGATTAGCCTTGAGGAGCTAACCCCTGGTCTTAAAGATAAAATTCTCCTTGAGAGATTGACAGATAAATTTCTCAACTTCACTGATCAATTTTTCCAAGAGCTTAACCAGGCTAAGGAAAAAGAGGCATTTCTTACCGTTGCTCGCTCCTTTGTCAGGATGATTCCCGAACTCGTCCGGAGGGATCGCTATTCGGAGATCCTCCGTATCATTGAAACATTGAATCGCCATTTTCACCAGAAAATGATGTGGGCTCTCCTGGCAGGTCAGGTCCTCGAAGAGATTGGAAAAGGGTCGATTCCGCTTTTGCTCGAGGAAAAATTTCTGACAGGAAAGAAGGAGATAAGGACTGCAGTCATTCCTGTTTTCGTCTCTCTCGAGATCGGAGCGATCCCCCACCTTCTCTCAATTTTAAAGAAGAGTAGTGAAGATCAATGGGTAAGAAAGAATGCCTGCGAGGCCCTGATTCAGATTGGGCCCGTAGCAGCAGCCCATCTCCTAAAAGAGCTGGAACAGGAAAAGACCACAATAGAAACGACCTGCGATATTCTCCGGGTCCTTGGAGAGATCAAATCTCGTGAGTGGCAGGCCCCTCTGACGAAGATTCTAAGGAAATATGCCACCCATGAAAATCCAAAGCTGAGGGAGCAGACCCTCCATACGTTTGGTCAAATTGGAGGACCCGAAGGGGAAGACATCTTCATTTCAAGCTTAAACGATCCGGATTTAGAGGTCCAGAAAAGGGCCATCTGGTGCCTTGGAATGATCAAAAGCGCTAAGGGAATCGAAAGGATGATGGAGATCCTGAAACAGATATCCTCACCCCCTTCCCCGCAAATGGATCAGCTTGAAACCCAAATCTATCATGCCTTCGGCACTTTCGGTAATATGACGATCGAAGGGAAAAATTTGGAACAGATTCTCCTCGAGATCTTAGAGAAAAGAGGAATAAAACATTGGCTGGGCCTTTTTCAGAAAAATCTTCTTGCAGAGGCCTCATTGGGAGCTATTTGCGATGCCCTTGGAAAGATCGGGACAAAGGAATCGGTCAAGGTCTTGACCAAGTTGGAAAAATCTCGTGAGGGTCCCTGGCTTCCAACGTTGAGAGAGGCTTTAAAAAAAATTGAGGAACGATCTTTGGGAAGTACCAAATAACAAACCCCAGAATAAAGTTATTGGGTCACTGCATCAGCAAGTCATGATGCTTTAAATGACCTAATGACTCAGTGACTTAACGACTAAGAAGATTTGGGATCTTTGTAATTTAGAATTTTAAGTTGATCAGGTCGCTTTTACAACTTTAATCGCCTGAGGCCCTTTAGGGCCACTGGCAATCTCAAACTCTACCTCCTCTCCTGCACGTAGAGACTTAAATCCTTCACCTGCAATCCCTGAATAATGGACAAAAACATCGTCACCACCGGGTTGCTCGATAAACCCGTATCCCTTCTTCGTATCAAACCATTTCACAAACCCTTTTGCCAACCTTGTCGCCCTCCTTTACTCAAAAGCTCTTTTCGGAGCTTTTGATAACATTAATCGATGGGGATGTCAAGATTTTTATAATCTCCGCGTTGCCAAGTAGACTCCGACTAAGGTCAGTCCACCACCTATGAGCGTGATCCATTGAATCGCTTCTCCCAGGAGGAGGAAAGCCCCGATCAATGTCACAAAAGGCTCCAAATAGAGGTAAATTCCCACAGCACTGGAATCCCATTCTCCAAGAGCTGAATACCAGAAGAGATAAGCCAGACCTGAAGAAAATACTCCTAAAAAGAAAATACCCATCCACGTAGGGAGAGAAAAATGGAGAAAGTTACTCCATGTCCCCTTCAAGATGCTCAAAGGAAGAATAATTAAAAATCCTGACATCATGATGGCTGTTACAGCGGTAAGGGGAGTAAATCGGGAAATGAAACCCTTTCCTCCAATAGTAAAAGTGGTCCAGGCAAAAGCGCTCGCAAGGATCAGGAGGTCGCCGAAAGTAGAGGAAAACCGGAACAGTGAGAGGGAGAACACCCCTTTTGAGATGACGAGAGAGATTCCAAAAAAACCCAGAAAAATCCCTGCTACTCTACGGAAGGTAATAGCCTCTCCAAGAAAAAGGCGAGCCGCCAAAGTGATCAAAATTGGGTTGATCGTAATGATCCACGCTGTATTGATCGCAGTAGTGTAGATGAGTCCACAAACCTGAAGAAGTCCGAGGCCCGCGACCCCTACAGCGGCTAAAGCAAAAATTTGAATCCAGTCCCGATGCGAAAACGATTTCAGGAATGTCTTATCCCGGCCATATTGGGCAAAGAGGAGTAGCAGAGCACCGATCGCATAACGCAGGGTGAGAAGTAAAAAAGGATGGACTTCTCTCAGGGCCACCTTTGTGGCAACGAAAGAAAATCCCCAGATGATAACTGCCCCCAGTGCAGGCCAGGACAAAATAAACCTCCTCTCTCTCCTCGATCGTAATTATCTTTATCACAAAAGAGCAACAGGGTAAATGTTACCTTCAAAAATTTTGAATAATTTTATCACAGCTCTCTCCTTTGGGAATTCCTTAAAATTCAATGGCTAAAAATTTCCATTTTTTGACTTAAATCAAGGGAAAAAATCTAAAAGTGGGTTAATTTTTAGTTAGAAATAACCAAAAGGAGGAAAGATAATGGCAACGAGAAAGATTGTTAAGATTGACGAGGAGAGATGTAATGGTTGTGGCCTTTGCATCCCTAATTGTGCTGAAGGAGCACTTCAGATTGTGGATGGAAAAGCAAAATTGATCAGCGATAAGTTCTGCGACGGTTTGGGTGCCTGCCTTGGACATTGCCCCCAGGATGCCATTCGTGTCACCGAGAGGGATGCTGACGACTTTGATGAAAAGGCTGTAGAACTTCACCTCCACAGGACACATGGGGTTAACGCTGAACCTCAAGCTGTATTCAATGGATGCCCTTCTTCGAGGCCAATACACTTCCAAGTCTCTGAATCGAGACTTGAATCCACTTTGGCAGCATCTGTTTCTCAACTCTCTCATTGGCCTGTCCAGTTGAAATTAGTGCCGATTAATGCCACTTATTTTAAAGACGCAGATCTTCTCATTGTGGCCGATTGCGTTCCTTTTGCCTATTCCAATTTCCATGAAGATTTTCTTAAGAGAAAAGCAGTAGTCGTGGGCTGTCCAAAACTGGATGATATCCAATCTTATAAAGAAAAACTGGAGGAGATCTTTAAGGTGAATTCCATTAAAAGTATAACCCTTCCCTATATGGAAGTCCCTTGCTGTTTTGGATTGGTCAAGGTGACAGAGGATGCGATCAAGGCGTCACGTAAAAAAATTCCTCTCAAAAAAGTAAAGATCGGGATCCGTGGGGATATTAAACCTGAAATGGATGGCAGAGTATTTCATCATCCCCATGCTTTTGCCCATCCACACTAATCAATCGAGATGGACGAGAGATATTGAGAAGCAGAGGTCTACTGCCTCTGCTTCTCCTTGAGAGAGGTAGGGGCTAACTCTTTCTTGAGGTTTTGGTTTGGAAGGGGGTAATGAGCTGTTCCAGTCTCTTCCCTCCGCATTTTGGGCACTTCGCCTTTCCTTCTCCGTGTTCCTTCATGCTGAGAATGAGAGAAAACTCCTTATTGCATTTGGGGCATCGATAATCATAGGTCGGCATCCCATCTCCCTCCTTTCTCTATAATCTCCTTTATTTCCCTTCACGAAAATGGATTTTTGAATTTTGTTCAGTTCTAATATAAGAATTTAGATAAGGGCTGTCAATAGGAAACTTTAAGGAGGTGAACTCGGGTGGGGTGTCTTTATGAAAACCAGTGTCATGGGGACCTGGACGCAGAGCATTTATGCAGATACCATAAGGTTTCATCTGTTCAGCCAAACTGTAGAGGAGAATCAAATCAATGCAATTAAAATTCAAACACCTCTCTATCCTATCCAACCATTAGGACATAAAATAATTATTACTTTTTTTTAATGGATAAATTTCCCCCGTTTCGAATAGAGGGATCTCGGGACTTTGGGATCCCCTCCCACCCAAAGTTCCTGTCCAATTCCTTTCTCCTGGGCCTTCTGATAAATGCTTTTGGCAACCGATACATATTCGATGCCTATGGCTCCAGATAAAAAAAGGGTAATCTCTTTCTCATCGAGTCTTCCCCGCTTTATCCCGGCGATAATCTCTCCCAATTCGGCATAAATGTGCGCCGGTCTAATAACTCCCTCACGGATTGGGATGAGTAATTCCCCTTCCTCCTTTAAGGCACGATCTCTGGAATCGACAATGACTTTGCTTCTCCAGACACATACACTGTCTATTTCCCGACGATCCGGATAATGGGCCCCAATGGCATTGATGTGGGTTCCAATTTCTATTAAATTCCCGTTAAAGATGGGAGTGATTGAATTGGTGGTTGTGGAGATGATGTCACTTCCCCGTATCGCTTCATTCGGAGAGTCGACCGGAATCACATTGAGACCGTGCAATTTCCTCATTTCTTCACAATACTTTTCTCGGTGATTCTTTTGAGGACTGTAAACTTTTACCAATTCAAGATTTCTTACAAAAGAAATGGCAAAAAGCTGCGATTTTGCCTGTCGTCCCGATCCAAAAATGCCCATGATCTTCGCTTCTTCTTTAGATAGGTACCTGGTAGCGACTGCGCTGACCGCCCCTGGTATCATCCACCCGATGCGGTCTGCTTCAATAATGGCTTGGAGGTCTCCAGAATTTATATCGAAGAGTAATATAACCTTTTGAAAAGTCCCGTTTTCACCCACTGAATAGATGTGGACGCCTGCTACCCCCCATTTTGAAAAGGATGCGGGTAAGATTTTTAAAAATCCTTGCACCTCGGAGGAATCGACATTGATCCTGGGAAGCATGGTAGCTTCCCCCTGTCCCATTCGCTGATAGGCGTCTTCAATGGTTTCGATATAATCCTTCATGCTGAAAAGGGAATCTACTTCTTGGCTGGAAAGGAAAGTGGTCATGACCTAAGCCTTTTTTATAATCCTTCTTGTTCCAATACCTTCTTCAGTTTTTTTCTCCTCTGCGAAATCTCTGAAAATATTGGGGAGATAAGCAAGAAGAGACTAATGACTAAAAGGACCACAGAAATGGGACGTCTAAAAAAGATGAACGGGTTTCCGTAAAGCAAGGACTGACGGAATGCCAACTCGAACATCGGCCCCAGTACCAATCCCATCATAAACGGCGCCCCTTCAAAACCGAATTTTCGCATCAGGTAACCAAACATTCCGAAAACAAGCATAATGAGAATTTCATAGATGTTGCTATTCAGGCTATAGACACCTAAAAAACAAAAAAGGATGATAAAGGGGAAAAGGATATGATAAGGAACCTTTAAAATTTTAACCCAGATGCCAATCAGGGGAAGGTTTAAAATGAGGAGCATCACATTGCCGAGATACATGCTGGCAATGGTCCCCCAAAAAAGCGCAGGGTGGTTGCTAATCAAAAGAGGACCAGGATGGATGCCATGAATAATGAATGCCCCCAGGAGTACGGCCGTACCTACATTGGCGGGTATGCCCAAGGAAAGAAGGGTGACCATGGAGCCGCCAGTAGCCGCATTGTTGGCAGTCTCCGGAGCCGCCACCCCCTCAATCACGCCAGTCCCAAATTTTTCTGGGTGGCGGGAAAACCTTTTTTCTACTGAATATGAAATAAAGGTAGGAATGACAGTACCTGACCCTGGTAAAATCCCCATAAAAAAACCGATCAACGTCCCCCGGACGATTGGCCACTTGCTGTCGATCCAATCCTTTAGGGTAGGGAGGAGGCCGCTGATCCTCGTTTTAAAAATTTCCTGTTTGATACCTTCCTCGATGTTAGTCATAACCTCTGCAAGACCAAACATTCCCATGGCTACCGGCACAATCCCCACCCCGTCCACTAAGGTGAGACTCCCCAATGTAAAGCGAGTTTGGGCGTTAATCGTGTCCATCCCGATTGTAGAAACTGCAAGGCCGGCCACCACCATAATCGATCCCTTGATGATAGATCCCATGCAAAGATAAGTTACCATGGTTAAGCCGAAGAGCATCAGGGCGAAATACTCTACGGGCCCAAACTTAAGGGCAAGCCTGGCAAGGAAGGGGGCGAGGAGCATGAGACCGATAATACTTGCTGTGCCGCCAATAAACGAACCAAAGGCGGATATACCGAGTGCCGGACCTGCACGACCATTGCGTGCCATTTGATAGCCATCTAAACAGGTTATGATTGAAGCTGTCTCGCCAGGGATATTCACTAAAATGGATGTGGTAGAACCGCCATACATTGCTCCGTAATAGATTCCAGCAAGCATGATAATCGAAGCAACCGGATCCATTCCAAAGGTAACTGGCAGAAGAAGGGAAATCGTCGCAACAGGGCCAATTCCGGGAAGAACCCCGATCAGGGTACCAATCAATACCCCCAGAAAACAAAAGAAGAGGTTGGTTAGACTGAAGGCGACACTGAAACCCAGAGCCAAATGATTTAAGATATCCATATCCTAAATCCCCAGAAAACCCTGTGGCAGGTCCTGCTTGAGCAGTAAAACAAAGACAAAATAAACCCCCAACGCGCTGAAAAGGGCTACAAGAAGAATTACTCTCCAGCCTTGCAATTTCTCTTTTAGCATCAAGGAAATCATTAAGAGAAAGAAAGTGAGGAGATAACCAATCCTCTCAAATAAAAAGGTAGCCAGTAACAAAATCAAAAAGGTATAGGCGACCTTCTTCCATCCGCGAGGTATAGAAAAGGGTGGCGACTTTTGTTTATTTGGAATAAACTTCTTCACCTGCCTTAATAATAAGAGGAGAGAAAAAAAGATTAAAAGAAGTCCCAATATTAAAGGAAATAAACCAGGGCCGGGTTGGTTTAAGCTCCAGAGTTGGTAATTGACTGACCAGATAGAAAATAAAAAGCCGAGAATTCCCCAAAATATTCCACTAATGAAGTCAGGGTTCTTAATTTCCATTCTGTGAGTTGTCGAAATTTTTTAGGAGGACCAAAAAAACGGATTATTTAGTTATTCCTCCCTCCTTAAAAAGTTTTTCAAAGATCTCATAATTAGAGGCGATGTAGCTACTTAGGTCTTTACTATTACGGTAGACGATAGAGAGACGAAGTTCGTCTCTCATCATCTTAACAAAGGCTGGCTCTTTTATGGCCTTTGTAAACGCCTCTTCTAACTTCTTAACAATCCCCTCTGGTATCCCTTTCGGGCCAGCAACGTTGAGGACCATCGGGGTGGAAATGTCATAGCCAAAATCTTTTAATATGGGAATCCCTGGGTATTCGGGAGAGGGTTCCTCTTTCATTAGAAGTAAGACCCTCATCTGCTTCGACTCAATATAAGAATAGTTAAAATCACCAGCACCAAACTGAATATGTCCTCCTAAAAGTCCGATCTGCATTTCCGGGTTCCCCTTAAATGGCATGTGGGTAAATTGAACCTTTTCCTTTCTG
>Ga0187771_10002159_pt1 | contig 13551 bp, 14 predicted proteins | sample 0116_SJ02_MP15_1_FD_133139 | JGI IMG/M metagenome (GOLD analysis project Ga0187771, IMG submission 133139) | Tropical peat soil microbial communities from peatlands in Department of Meta, Colombia - 0116_SJ02_MP15_10_MG | ecosystem: Environmental > Terrestrial > Soil > Wetlands > Peat | place... | reverse complement strand
GGACGAGCGTGCCGGTTTCGGCGATGGCGAAGTTCGCTCCCGTGATCCCCATGTCGGCGTTCAGGAAGATCGGACGAAGGCGTTCGCGGGCAACGGCGGTCAGCCGCTCGGGTTCGGTCGTGAATGGGATGCCGAGTTTTTCACTGAAGAGGCTGCCGATGTCTTCCTTCGAGAGGTGAATCGCCGGTGTGATGATGTGCGAGGGGCGCTCATGACGGAGCTGGACGATATATTCGCCGAGGTCGGTTTCGATTGCCTCAATCCCCGCCCGCGCCAGCGCCGGGTTGAGTTCAATCTCTTCGGTCGCCATGGATTTGCCCTTGACCACACGCCTGGCGCCGCATTTTTTGGCGACGTCCAGAATGTAGTTGCGGGCCTCCTCGGCGTTGGCGGCGACGAAGACCTTGGCGCCGTTGGCCTCGAGGCGATCCTTCAATTGGATCAGGAGTTGGTCGAGCCGGCCGATGGCATCTTCCTTGATGCGGCGGGCGGCGTCGCGTTCGCGGTCGAACGGCGGGAATTCGGCGCGAGTGGCCGCGACCTGTTCGAGATGGCGTCCGGTGGTCCGTTCGAGCTTCGTCCGCAAGTCGCGGTTGGCGACGCCGGCGGCGCTGGCCGCGAAGAATTCGTGAGGGCCGCCTGACGCCATTACCGCTTGCGGGCCATCGGGTCAGTTGATCCGGGCAACCTGGCGTACCAGGCGCACGACCGAATCGCGCGCGTTGTCGGCGGCGGGATGGTCGGGCGCTTGAGTCAGGAAGCTCTGATAGTCTTCGAGCGCGGCACTGAAGCATTCGAGCCGCTCGTACAGCGCGGCGCGCTCGATCAGTTCGTCGACCGAGCGCGGCTCGAGCATCAGGATGCGGTCGAGCGCGGCCAGCGCGCGCGGCCAATCCGAAGCGGTCGAATAGATATTTTTGAGATTACGCAGCATCCGCGCCAGGATTTGGCGGGCGCCCACCGCCTTGAGCATGGCCGGCTGTACTTCGACGGGCTGACCGTAGATTTGAGCAAGGCGGGCACGGATTTCATCGAGGCCCAGGATCATGCCCTGGTTGAAGGGGTCGATAATCAGCTCGCCGCGCTCATCCACCGCTTTGACCAGGAAATGCGAGGGAAAGGAGACGCCGAAGAGATTCAGGCCCAGACGCCGGCCGACCTCGAGATAGACCAGGGCAAGCGTGATCGGAATTCCGAGCCGGCGCTCGAGCACGTCATTGAGAAAGGAGTTGCGCGGATCGCTGAAATGGTCGCGATTACCCTCGAAGCCTTTGCGCACAAAGAGGAACTCGGAGAGCAATTGCACCTTTTCGACAGTGTCCGCGCCGGCCCGCACGATTGGTTCGGCCTCGCGCGCCAGCGCGGCGAGCCGGTCCAGATATTGTTCGATGTCGAGGTCGGGGTATTCCTCTTTAGCGATAAGCAAAGCACCACGGGCCAGCGGAATCGGCTCGCGCGCCACCAGCATCGAGAATTCACGCCGAACGTCGTTCATCGCGTGTCACCGCCTGATCAAGAGTTATTCCATTTGCGGGTAGCGGCTCAAGGCAAAAGCGCTGAAAGCGCACTTTCGATTTCGGTTTTGACCAAAGATTCGATTTCGCGGCTGTGCGCGCTTTCGAGGGCGGAGCGGGCCTGCGCACCGCCGAGCCTACCGAGCGCCCACGCGGCATGTGACCGCACGATCGGCTCGATTTCCGCTTCGATGGTGCGGGCAAGAACGGGAACCGCCGCAGGATTGCCACTGTTGCCGAGCGCGATTGCCGCGTTGCGCAGCAAGCCGCGCCGCTTGGTCCGGCTGACGGCGGTCTTGCCGTAGAGCCGGCGAAATCCGTCTTCGTCGAGCGCCATCAATTCCGCGAGATTTGGCGCCAGATCGGGGTTGACCCGCGCCGAGCGCGCCGCGTCGCCGTTCCACGGGCAGACTTCCTGGCAGATATCGCAACCGAAAATCCAGTTGCCAAGCTTGGGCCGGAGCTCGGGCGGAATCGGTCCGCGATGCTCGATGGTCAGGTATGAGATGCAAAGGCGCGGTTCCAGAAGATAGCCGTCTGTCAGCGCATCCGTGGGGCACAATTCCAGGCATCGGCGGCAGGAACCACAATGATCGCGGTAGGGTTCGGCTGCGGAGGCGAAATCGGCGCCGGTAAAAATTTCGGCGAGAAAAAAATACGAGCCGTGATACTGGTTGAGCAGGTTGGTGTTGCGCCCGAACCATCCGATGCGGCCCTCGACCGCCCATTCGCGCTCGAGCACCGGGCCGGTGTCCACGTAAGTGCGTGTCACGATGCCGGGCCGGGCCGATTCGAGGGCGTTGGCCACCGTTTGAGCGCGCGCAAGCACAACCGTGTGATAGTCGGGTCCCATCGCGTAGGCTGCGATGCGCCCGCGCAGCTCGGATTTCCAGTCATTTGGCGGCGGTGCAGGTGCGGCATAGGGGAAAGCGAGGCTGACGACGGAACGCAGGCGCGGGTCGAGCATCCGAGGGTCGAGGCGGCGATTCGGATCCCGAGCCAGCCAGCCCATTTCAGCCGCGCGTCCGTCGGCGAGCCATCGGCTGAAGAATTCCTCGCGCTGCTCGAGCCTTCCGAGTGTTGCGAATCCGACCAGGACGAAGCCCTGAGCGCGGGCGGTTTCGCGTACGATCGCTTCGAGGTTGATCACTTTGTTCCCGTAATCCTGATCGAACCCAGGCGCGCGCTGACATGGCCGTATCAGCGGCGGCGGCTCAGGCTGCGCCACATCAAGCAAGTGACCTCGACGAGGTTGATCCGGCGCCGAGCGGCCTTATGATTATAGCATCGCGGTCCACGGATGCGGCCTCCTTGGCACCGCTGAGTCGCGATAGGCCGCGACGCGGCTTTGCGCTAAACTAGAACCAGGACACGGGTAGAGAATCACCCGTAATGTGCCGGAGGCTTCAATGTCCCAGGAAACTCAACAATACAATCCGCCCGAGGCTGGAGCGTCCATGCCGGGCGTGAAACTTACACAGAAGGCGGTCGAGGCCGTCCGGAAGATGCACGCGAAAGAGGGGCTGGGCGCCGATCAGGGGTTGCGCATCTCAGTGGTTGGCGGCGGATGCTCAGGTTTTCAGTACGCAATGAACTTCGACACCCGCAAGGACGGGGATATCGTGACGGAGCTGGAGGGAATCAACGTTTTCGTCGACGAGATCTCGCTGCCTTATGTTGCGGGAACGACGCTCGATTACGTCGAAGGATTGCACAACGCCGGCTTCCGCTTTGACAATCCGCGCGCGAGCCGAACCTGCGGTTGCGGTTCTTCGTTCAGCGTCTGAAGCGATCAGTAGCCCATGACCGCGGCTAAGGCATCGGGCCGTCACGCCGGTCGGGGGATTTCAACACAGGCGAATTTGCTTTGCCGGTGCGTTCCTGGAGCGGAATGCACCGGCCGGCTCGCGGCCGAGCGCCCCCGAACCCCGCCACAACCGCGGGGTATCGAATGCGCGATGGAATAAAGTGAGGGACCTTCAAGACAAGGGCGTAATCGTTACGGGAGCGGCTCGCGGAATCGGGCGAGGGATTGCGCTCGAGGCCGCGAGGCGAGGCGCCAACGTCGCGTTCAATTACGTGAGGAGTGAGACCCAAGCCGCGGAACTCAAGCGCGAAATCGAGGCGCTCGGGGTGAAGGCCCTCACCTTCAAGGTTGACGTTGGCGACCTCAAGGGCGTGCGCGAGATGGTCAACGCGGTCAAGAAGGAATTTGGCGCGATCGACGGTCTGATCAATAACGCCGGCCTCACCCGCGACAAGCTGCTGGTGATGATGACCGAGGAGGACTGGGCCGAGGTGATCCGGACCAATCTCACCGGAGCGTTCAACTTCGCACGGGCGGCTGCCTTCATGATGATGAAGGCAAAACGCGGCGTGGTGCTGAACGTAACTTCGATCAGCGGATTGGTCGGGATGGCGGGACATGTAAATTACTCCGCCTCCAAGGCCGGGCTGATCGGAATGACCAAGGCGATGGCAAAGGAGCTCGGGCGGATGGGGGTGCGGGTCAACGCGCTCGCACTCGGGTTTATCGAGACCGATATGACATTGAGCTTGCCGGAGGAAAACCGGACGGCGGCGCTTAACCTGATCCCGCTGGGACGTTTCGGCAAGGTTGAAGACGTGGCTCCGATGGCGGCATTCCTGCTATCTGACGCCGCAGCGTATATAACGGGCGCGGTGATTCAGATCGACGGCGGACTCGCGATGTGATTGGCCTGGATGAGCAGGATTAGCAATCAGGCATTTTAGTACGGATAAAAGTAACTTGAACAAACTATCGACGTATTGCGACAATTAAAATTACAATAAAGCAAACTAAACGGGTGTGAAACTGGTGGCTCCAACAGATTCCATGTTTTATGAGGCTGAAGCTCCGCAGGCCTCGCGAGAACTCGCCGAGCTACGGACCTCGCCCGACTATGTTGCGCCGTTCGAAATTATCCGCCGGCGCGTAATCGACGACTCTTACGAGGGCCGCATGACGATTGACGCGACAGTGGTCGTGAGAATCGGCGGCACCGAAGATACCGAAGCCGCGCGCGGCGTGGGCGTGGTTCATGCGCTCGATGTCGCCCTGCGCAAGGCGCTGCTCAAGCATTTCCCCTTCCTTGAGGGGGTACGAGTCACCGAAACTTATACTCACGCGACTGGTGAATCGACCGAAGCGGAAGTGATGTCGGTGAAGAAGTTCTCCGACGGGAATGCGAGCTGGACCACGTTGGCCAAGTCGGCGAACTCGGTCGAGGCGGGATGGAAATCGCTGGTTGACGGATACGAATGGCGAATAATCCAGGAGACGATGAAGCGCCGCCGTCAGACGCTAGACCCGAGGTTGTCGCGGCGCTGATCGTCACATGGATTATTCCTTCGAGCCGTCCTCGGAAGAGACGATCGGCAGAGCGAAGCCGAACCGTCTGGCCGTGCTCTACGACCGCGACTGTAGTTTGTGCCGTCTTAGTGCCGAGGCGGTGAGGATCTTCGACAATTCCGACGCGATCGATCTGATCGATCTTCACGACGACGAGCGGCGCGCGCAGTTCCCCGGACTGCGGACCGAGGATTTGATGGACGAGCTGCACGTGGTCGACGACCGCGGACGCGTATGGCGCGGGGCGCGGGCAGTGAATGAGGTGCTCCGCCGTCAGCATGGAATGCGCGGGCTGCTGGCATGGTTATGGTATGTGCCGGGCTACGCGTGGCTGGCCGACTGGCAATACAAGCGTATCGCCGGCTCGCGCTATGCGGGCGGTGTGCGCAGCGATCGGTTCAAGCGCGCCGCTCCGCCCGAGTCGTGACCGGGCAAGTGAGGTCTTGAGCCAAATCGGCTTGTTTGTCGCGGCTCACGCACGGTAGGCTAATTATTACGCGACCGTGAAACCGTTTCACATCTTCAATTCCCTGACCCGCAGCCTCGAGGAGTTTCGTCCGGCGAACCCGCCTGAGGTGACCTTTTATTCCTGCGGCCCGACGGTCTACCTGCCGCAGCATCTGGGCAACATGCGCGCGTACGTTTTTGTCGATACGCTGCGCCGCGCGCTCGAGTTCAATGGTTACAAGGTCCGCCACGTGATGAATATCACCGACGTTGGCCATCTGACGTCGGACGCGGACGCGGGTGAGGATAAGGTCGAGAAGACGGCGCGCGCGGAGGGCAAGTCGCCGTTAGAAATCGCGGATCGCTATATCGCGCAGTTCAAGCATGACTGCGGGCTGCTGAATATCGAACTTCCCCCGCCGCCACTGCTGTGCCGGGCGACCGAGCATATAGCGGACATGATCGCGCTCATCGAGCGCATTCTGAGCAACGGGCTCGCGTACGTCGCGCCTTCGGGGGTGTACTTCGATGTGGAGAAATGGCGCGGGCCGTCGCGAATGGGGCGGCTGTCGCGGCAGAGTCTCGACGAGCAGCATTCGGGGCAACGCCTCGAGCATTCGCCCGACAAGAAGAGTCCGCACGACTTCGCGCTGTGGGTGCTCAACCAGCCCCATCACATCATGCAATGGGATTCGCCATGGGGTCGAGGCTATCCGGGATGGCATATCGAGTGCTCCGCGATGTCGATGAAATATCTGGGCGCGACGCTGGATCTCCATACGGGGGGCCTGGACCATATCCCGGTCCATCACGAGAACGAGATCGCGCAATCGCAGGCCGCGACGGGCCAGCCCTTCGTGCGCTACTTCGTCCACAACGCATTCCTGGTTGGGATGGAAGGGGCGAAGATCAGCAAAAGCGCAGGGAGGTTCCCGGTCGTGGAAGACCTCGTCGCGGCGGGAATCAATCCGCTCGCCTTCAGGGTATTGTGCCTGGGCGCGAAGTATCGATCGGAACTGGCGTTCAGCCTGGACGCGGTGCGCGCGGCGGAGCGCAATCTCGAATATCTTTACAATTTTGCCGCATCGTTGCCGGATTCGGTCGTGGATGCCGAGGCGCAATGGACCGAGCCATACTGCGAGCGCTTTCAAGATGGGCTCAACAGCGATCTCAACACCGCGCAGGCGCTGGCGGCTGTGCTGGAACTTGTCGCAGAGGCCTACCGGCGCGAGGATCGCCGGATCTGGGGTGCACTCATCGCATGCGACTCAGTACTCGGACTACGGCTGGCACAGGCGCGCGAGGAGGCTCATCGTCCGCCCCCCGACGAGGTGCTTCGGCTAAGCGAGGAACGAGCGGCAGCCAGGAGCAACAAGGATTTCAAGCGAGCCGACGCGATCCGCAGCCAGTTGCTGAGCATGGGATATGTGATCGAAGACACAGCGGGCGGTGCCCGTCTCAAGCGTCGGTGGGAGGCTTGAAACTCGCCTTGATGTAATCGCCTATGCTTCCCTACAATTGCGAGACACAAGTACGCTTTTCGCGCTAAAGGTAACTCATGCCTATTGAACACAGGACATTTGACAGCCGGATGCAGGGCAGCCGTGAGGGCGCCGAAGTCCGCCATCTAGACCCCGCGCGCGCTCCTTACTATCTACCGATCGGAGACGAAGTCGGGATTTTCTCCGCCGCCTACAACGCCCGCCTGCCGGTGCTGCTCAAGGGGCCGACCGGGTGCGGCAAGACTCGTTTCGTCGAGCACATGGCGCATCAACTGTCCTCGCTGTCTGAGGGGCCGACGGAACTGATCACAGTCGCCTGCCATGAGGACCTGACCGGCAGCGACCTGGTCGGACGCTACCTTATCACGGCGGACGAGACGGTGTGGGTCGACGGACCGCTGACCCAGGCGGTGCGCCGCGGCGCGCTCTGCTATCTCGACGAAATCGTGGAAGCGCGCAAGGACACCACCGTATTGATCCATCCCCTCTCCGACCATCGGCGGATCCTGCCGATCGAGAAGCGGGGCGAGACGCTCGAGGCGCATACGGGGTTCCTGCTCGTGATTTCGTATAATCCGGGCTACCAGAGCATCCAGAAGAACCTGAAGCACTCGACCCGCCAGCGCTTCGTCACGATCGAGTTCAACTATCCGCCGGCGGAAAAGGAAGTCGAAATTATCGCGCACGAGTCGGGTGTCGACCGCGACATGGCGTATCAGTTGGCGCTGCTCGGCGAGAAGGTGCGCAATCTCAAGGCCTCGGGACTCGAAGAAGGTGTGTCGACGCGCCTGCTCATCTATGCCGGCGAGCTGATTCGTCAGGGTATTCGGCCACGCCGCGCCGCGACCGTAGCCGTTACCTGGTCGCTTACCGACGAGCTCGACAGCAAGCGGGCGATCGACGAAATCGTCAAGGCGATCATGCCGGAGTAGGAGATTCCCGTGACCCGCTCATTTCGATCCAACCATCGGCGTGAGGCTGCCGGCGAAACCCGGACGGTGATCGATCTTCGCAGCGACACGGTGACGCTGCCGACAGCGGAAATGCGCGAGGCGATCGCCCGGGCCGATCTGGGCGACGACGTCTACGGCGAGGATCCGACAGTCAACCGGCTCGAGGCGATCGCGGCGGCGCGCATGGGCAAGGAAGCGGCGTTGCTGGTGCCGAGCGGCACGATGGGCAACCTGGCCGCGATCCTGGTCCATTGCCAGCGCGGGACCAAGGCGTTTCTCGGGGCGCAGGCGCACAGCTACGTTTACGAGGCGGGCGGCGCCGCCGCGCTCGGCGGCGTCGTGATGACGCCAATTGCCAACACGGCCGGCGGCGAGCTGGACCTTGACGAATTTCGCATGGAGCTCGAGCGTCCGCCCGACCTGCATTTCGCCGCGCCCGCGATGGTGGCGCTCGAAAACACGCACAACCTTTGCGGTGGTGCGGCGGTCGAGTTGTCGCACATGGCGGCGGTGTCGGATCTGGCGCGCATCCATTCGATCCCGGTGCATCTGGACGGCGCGCGGATTTTCAATGCGGCGATCGCGCTCGAAACCACGGCCGAGAAGATCGCTTCGTTCGTAGATTCGGTTTCGTTCTGTCTCTCCAAAGGACTTGCCTGCCCGGTCGGCACGATGCTCTGCGGCAGCAGGGAATTCGTCGCGCGGGCCCGGCGGATCCGCAAGATGCTGGGCGGGGGCATGCGCCAGGCGGGGATTATCGCGGCGGCGGGAATCGTCGCTTTGGAACGGATGGTCGATCGACTCACCGAAGACCATCAGAATGCGCGTGCGCTGGCCGAGGGACTAACCATGGTCGCCGGCATCAACGTATGGCCGGTCAAGCGGCGCACCAACATGGTGGTTTTCGAAATCGACGAAGGTCCTGCCGCGGCGGCCAAATTTGCGGGTGCCCTGAAGGAGCGCGGCGTAATGGTCGGTGCGCGCGGGCCTAACGCCTTTCGCGCCGTCACCCATTACGGCCTGGTTCGCGCGGATATCGATCGCGCGGTGGCGGCGGCGGCCGAAGCGGCGGCCGAGACCTTCGGCGACTGAGAGTGAATGACTTAGCCCAACTCTTCTCGCTGAAGGGCCATGTCGGACTGGTCACAGGCGCTTCGTCGGGACTGGGAGTCGAATGCGCGCGGGCGTTGGCGATGGCGGGCGCGGATGTCGCGGTGGCGGCGCGCCGTGGGGCCCGGCTCGAGAAGTTCGCGCACGACCTTGCCGAGACCTACGGTGTCAGGGCGATCGGTGTAGCTACCGATATCACAGCCGACGCCGATCTCGATCGTCTGATGGAGACCGTGCAAGCACGCCTTGGCGATGTCGACATCCTCGTCAACAACGCGGGTGTGTCACCGACCGGACGCGCCGAGTCGCTGCCGCGGGCCACGTGGGACACTGCGATCGCGACTAATCTAACCGCGCCGATGATGCTCGCGCAGCGGGTAGCGCGGCGGTTGATCGAAACGAAGCGTCCCGGGCGCATCATCAACATGGTCTCGATTTACGCGCTGGTGGCAAGCTCGATTTACCGGCTGTCAGCCTACACAGCGACCAAGGCGGCGCTGGCGAACCTGACGCGCCAGCTCGCGGTCGAATGGGCGGGGTACGGAATTCTGGTCAATGCGATCGCACCCGGATGGATTCCAACCGAGGCGACTGAGGGCGGAATCGCGAAGGTGGAGAACCGCACGCGGATGGAGAGGGCGACCCCGATGGGACGTCTGGGACTGCCAGAGGAAATCCGCGGCGCGGTAATCTATCTGGCGAGCCAAGCCTCGAGTTACGTCACCGGAGCGATTCTCTCGATCGATGGTGGATACGCCGCCTGGTAAGGCTCGTGGGTGGGGAGGGCGCGATGGCGGGGCTGAGGGAGCAAATCTTCAGACGCAAATCCACGGAGACCTTGCTGGCCGAGGCAGGACCGCACGGCGGCGGCCTCAAGCGCGCGCTTCACGCGTGGGACCTGACATTGCTGGGGATTGGCGCGATCGTCGGCGCCGGCATTTTTGTGCTGACCGGCGTGGCTGCCGCCAAGTACTCTGGGCCAGCGATCACTCTTTCGTTCGTGATATCTGGGTTTGCCTGCGCGATGGCCGCACTGTGCTATGCGGAATTCGCCGCGATGATTCCCATCGCCGGCAGCGCCTATTCCTATTCCTATGCGACGATGGGGGAGCTGGTCGGCTGGATTATCGGCTGGGACCTGGTGCTCGAGTACGCTGTCGGCGCCGCGGCGGTGGCGGTGGGTTGGTCGGGTTATCTTGGGGTGATCATGGCCGGGATGGGAATCCATCTGCCTTACGCATTGACTCACGCGCCCGGCGCCGGCGGGATGATCGACCTGCCCGCGCTGCTGGTCGTGCTCCTGATCAGCGGCGTTCTGTACGTCGGGATCTCGGAGAGCGCTCGGCTCAACTCGATCATTGTCGTTATCAAGCTGTTCGCGATCGCGGTGGTAATCGTCGGCGGCGCGTTTTTTGTTAGGCCTGCGAATTGGTCGCCGTTTGTGCCGTTCGGATGGAGTGGCGTGATGAAGGGAGCCGCTGTGATCTTCTTCGCTTACATCGGCTTCGACGCGGTTTCGACCGCGGCCGAAGAGGTGGTTGAGCCCAATCGGGACCTTCCGATCGGCATCCTTGCATCGCTGTTCGTATGTACCGTGCTCTACATCGCGGTTGCCGCTGTGCTTACCGGTATGGTGCCTGCGCATCTGATCGACGTGAAGGCGCCGCTGGCGTCGGCGTTCGTGTTGCGCGGGGTCAACTTCGTGGCCTGGATCGTCTCGTTCGGCGCCGTTGCCGGGCTAACCTCAGTGCTGCTGGTTCTGCTGCTCGGCCAGTCGCGCATCTTCTACGCGATTTCGCGCGACGGACTGTTGCCAGGCGCCTTCGGCAAGGTCCATCCCAGGTTCCGGACGCCCTATATCCCGACGACGCTGACCGGAATCGTAGTTGGCCTCACGGCGGCGTTTCTGCCGATTCAGGAAATCGCGGAGCTGACCAACATTGGGACGCTGTTCGCGTTTGTGCTGGTGTGCCTGGGGGTGTGGATTCTCCGCCGCCTCGAGCCTTCGCTGCGGCGGCCGTTTCGCACGCCGCTGGTGCCGGTGGTGCCGATTTTGGGGGTTGTCTTTTGCGCCTTCCTGATGGCGAGCCTGCCGGGGGTGACCTGGATAAGGTTCTTTGTCTGGATGATGGCGGGGGGCGTGATCTATTTCAGCTACGGACGCTTCCACAGCCGCGTTGCGGCGGAAGCTGTCCAGCAGGCGCGCGCCAGCGCAAGCTAGGAGGCTGCGTTTCGGAGCAGAATTGCGCGGCCGAAGCGTAGTTTGCGCAGGCCGGGAATCCCCTGTCTTACGGGTCGTCCGAGGACGAGGACGACTTCGAGGCGATACCACGGGCGAAGGCCGAGACTTCGGTCTGCCACTGCGAACCGAAGGCGAGTATCAAGACCTGCTGATTGATTTGCTGGTCCTTGGAGAGGCTGTGCCACTCTCCTCCACCCGAAGTCGCCAAGTTCTGGTAGGCCTGCTGGGTTTCCCGATAAAAGTCCGGCATCGGCGAGTTTTTTGGCGGCGGTTGACCCATCAGGCGGTAAAACTCCTCGACAAACCGCTCGTGCTCCTCGACGGTCACGTCAACTGTGCTGAAGGAGCCGTTCTCGGAGCGGAGTTTGCGCACCTCTTCGAGCGTCGGCTGCATATCCTGAGGGAACGGCGGAGTATCCCCGACCAGCACGATCACCTTTCTGGCCCCGGGCTTCCAGGCCAGTCGATCGACCGCCGTACGCACAGCGCCGAGAGTGTCCTCCTGCCATTCGCCGCCGTCGCGCGCCTGGATATTGTTGAGGAAATAAAGCAAACGATCCGGCGAAACAGTCAGGGGCTGAGTCTGAATCGGTTCACCCCGGCCGCCGAAGACGACGATTGCAATACGCGCGGTTGGCACGAGGCGATGAGCCGCGAGGACGAGTTGCTTCATCTTTGTCTTGACGTCGTCGATGATGCGTTTCATCGAACCAGTACCGTCGATGACGACCGCGATGTCCAGGCCGCTTTTGCGCAGTCCTCCGATAAAGCCGCCGAAGCCCGCGCCGACTCCACTGCCGTATCCAGAGCCGATCCCGCCGCCGCGGCCGATACCGATTCCTCCTCCGGCCACGGTGCGCACGTAATGGCTGGCGATGCTGATGGCCTGAGAGCTTTGAGGCGCCACGACCGGACGTTCAATCGGGAGCGGGGCAACAGCGTCCGGCACCGGCATCTCAGGCATGTCGAGTTGCTTCGCCTCGTCGGTCGAGCCGCCGCCGCCGGAGCGCAGGTCAACCTGGATCAGGTTGCGGCCGGCTTCCAGGTGAACACCCCAAAGCAATGCCAGCAGGATCAGCACGTGGAGCGAGACGGACAGCGGAAGGGGGCCCGCCATGAAGTACAACGCGTCCCATATCGACCGGCGCCGCGACAATGATTCATCATCGCCCGACGAACCCGGCGGGGCCTGATGGCCCGCTCTCGACCAGGCGAGCCTGTACAGGACAAACGCGAGGCCCAGTATTGATACGGTGCCGATCGCTCCGATAAGCAGATACATCGCCAAGCTGCCCTCGCCCCCGAAGGATTAGATGCCGTCGGAGGCCTTAATCATCCCTATTCGATCTCTTCACGGTCACGGAGCGTCAGACGGCGCCACCTGCTCCGGCCCTGGTTCACTGCCAGGAGCAATGCCTTCCGCACCCGGCACACTACCCGGTCCCATTTCTCCCGCTGTCGCACTGGTGCCGCCTGAACTGCCCGAGACTGCAAGTGCAATCTGATCGGCCCCGGAGGATTTGGCGATGTCCAGAATTCTGACCATATCGCCAAGAATAACCTTGGGGTCCCCATCGAAAACAACTAATTTATCCGGAGTTTTGCCGAGCGCGTCGTGAATCGCGCGACCGAGCTCTCCCTCCGTGACGTTCTTCTGATTGACGTAGATCTGATGGTCAGCGGTATAGGTGACCGTGACGCCCTTGGGCGGTTGCTTCTGGTCGGGGGCTTGCAGTCTGGGCAGGTCGACGTGCGCGGCCGACTCTATCGTGATCGCGGTTGCGACCATAAAGATGATCAAAAGAACAAGGAAGATATCCGTCAGCGGAGTGATATTGATAGAGGCAAAGATGCCACCTCGCTCGCCTCCTGTTTGGATCGCCATCGTTAATCCTGACGCCTAGGGCTGAACCGTTACCGCCGGCTGCGTCCGTGCCTCGTGTCCTAATTGCTGGCGGACGGGCTGAGTTGTCCGCTCATGGCCCGCTTTGCCGCAATCGCTATCTGTTGGGCGCCCGCCGCCTTGGCGACGTTGAGAATCCTCACCATGTCACCAAGCAGGACGGTGCGATCACCCTGGAAAATCACGACCTTTACGTCAACACGACCCAGCGCCTCGGCAAGGGCAGGCTCGAACTCGCGCTCGGGAACGTCCTTGGAGTTGACGAAAAGCTCGTGATTGGCGGTATAGGTGACGATCACCCCCTTGTTTTCCGGCGAAGTATTACCTGCCAGCGGCAAATCGACATGGGTAGCCGACTCCACTGCGACCGAGGTCGTCACCATAAAAATGATAAGCAGGACAAGGAAGATGTCGGTCAACGGCGTGATGTTGATTTCCCAGAACATCCCGCCGCCGCCCGACGGCATGCTAACGGCCATTCGCCTGCCTCCCGGCGAGCGCGGCGTC
>Ga0187771_10002158_pt1 | contig 13552 bp, 12 predicted proteins | sample 0116_SJ02_MP15_1_FD_133139 | JGI IMG/M metagenome (GOLD analysis project Ga0187771, IMG submission 133139) | Tropical peat soil microbial communities from peatlands in Department of Meta, Colombia - 0116_SJ02_MP15_10_MG | ecosystem: Environmental > Terrestrial > Soil > Wetlands > Peat | place... | reverse complement strand
TCGATCAGCTTGAGGATGAGCCGGCCGAGGGTCGATTTGCCTGACCCCGATTCGCCCACCAGTCCGAGCGTCTCACCAGCCCGGATTTCGAGGTCGACCCCGTCAACCGCCTTGACCGTCAGGCGTTTGCGTCCAAGCAGATCTTCCGCCCCAGCTGGAAACTCCTTACGCAGCCGCTCGCATCGAACCAACGGTCCACTGCCGGCGAGCCCCGGGGAAGGCGACGGACTAGACGCGGATGCAGGCGACATAATGGTCCGGCGCCTTGCGCTCAAGTTTGGGCTCGACGCGCGCACAGTCGTCGATCGCAATCGGGCATCGCGGATGGAAGCGGCATCCCGAGGGCGGATGGAGCGCACTTGGAATAAATCCGGGTATAGCCTGGAGCCGGTGATGGCGCTGGCCGTCGACGCCGGGAATCGATGCGAGCAGCCCCTTGGTATAGGGACTCAGGGGATTGTGGAAAAGCTCGTTGGTCGAGGTCTGTTCCAGCACACGCGCGGCATAGAGAATTGTAACGTCGTCGGCGTATTGCGCGACGATCCCAAGGTCGTGAGTCACGAGAATCACGGCCAGGCCGAGCCGCACCTGCAACTCGCGGATAAGGTCGAGAATTTGCGCCTGGATAGTTACGTCGAGCGCGGTCGTGGGCTCGTCAGCAATGAGCACTTTGGGATTGCAAGCGAGTGCCATCGCGATCATTACCCGCTGGCGCATCCCGCCGGAGAGCTGATGCGGATAGTCCTCGACGCGCCGCTCCGGGTCCGCGATACCCACCATCCGCAGCGCCTCGACCGTGCGTTCGCGGGTTTCGCGCCGCGCGGTCCGCTGATGAAGCCGGATAGCCTCGCCAATCTGACTGCCGATGGTGAACACGGGGTTTAGCGAAGTCATCGGCTCCTGAAAGATCATTGCGATTCGTGCGCCGCGTATAGAACGCATTTGGGTCTCGCTCAGCTTGAGGAGATCGACGCCCTCGAACACGATCGAACCACCGGCAATTCGTGCGCCCTCGGGCAATAAACGCATTATCGATAGCACGCTGACGGTCTTGCCCGAGCCGGATTCGCCGACCAGGCCCGTCAGCTTGCCCGGCGCGACCGAGAAGCTGACTCCATCGACGGCGCGGACTTCGCCCTGTGCGGTGAAGAACGAGGTGCGAAGGTCTTTTACTTCAAGCAGCGGTTGCACGCGCAACCAACTTATCATCCGGCCGCGTGCGCTCGGAAGACCGCCTCGCGCGGTTGCAAGAATTAGCCGCGCGCGAGTTCCACCAGCGCCTGCGCACATTCGACTGGCCGGGTGAACATCAACTCATGCCCTGCCTTGATCGAACGCGTGGTCGGATTGCGCAGACGGCTTGATTGTCCCGGGTGCCATTTTTTCGGGTCGCCGGCTACAAGGTCGTCCTCGCAAATCACGTAGCTGGTAGGAAGATCGAGCTTGTGAAATTGCTTCATCGGAGCGATCTCGCGCGTGGGTCCGGCCGCTTCGGGAGCGAGCGCGGCCAGGACAAAATCCTGCAGGTCGTGCGAGGCGTCCTGCATGAAATAGCGGCGAAAATAATTCGCTTCCATCAGGTTGGAAAGCCCGCCGTCGACCTCCTGCATCGCCGCCGCGGTCTCCGGCGTCATCATGTTCGCGACGAAATCGTCCATCAGCGTCATGTCCTCGGGCGGGACCACGGCTGAAACGTAGATCACGCGCTTGATGCGTTCGGGAATCTTCACTGCAACGCCAGAGATCGTGAGCCCACCCAGGCTATGTCCGGCAAGCACGACGTTGTTGAGGTCGCGCTGCTCGATCAGGCGCACGACGCTTTCTACCCAAACCTCGCGTGTAACCTTCGAATGATGCAGGGGACTCGCCCCGCGTCCGGGGAGGTCGAGCGCGAACGCGCGGTGACCCTCCAATTCGAGCTGGCGCATCACGGCCGCCCAGCACCATCCGCCATGCCACGCCCCGTGTATCAGTACGAAGTTTTCTGCCATTCGATCTGCTCCAGCTGCAGTTGGTGGAGAGTTAGCCAGCGCCGGGCCGGGTGTAAAGATCATCGCAGATTGCCCGGGTCGAGGCGGTCGCGCAGATAATCGCCCAGAAAATTGAAGGACATCACCGCTACCGATATGAAGACGCCCGGAATGAGCACCCACGGGTAATGTTCGATATTTTGCGGGTCCATCGCCTGCGATAGCAGGTTGCCCCAACTCGACGCGGGCTCCTGTATACCAAGTCCAAGCAAAGAAAGCGCGCTTTCGCCCAGGATATACCCGGGTATCGAGAGTGAAGCGTTAACCGCCGCAAAGCCGAGCAACGACGGGATCACGTGGCGCCCGAGCAGACGGCGCCGCGAGCCGCCGAGCGCGCGCCCCGCCTCGACGAAAGGCGCCGAACGCACCGACGCGGCCATCCCGCGAATAACGCGCGCGAATCCCGCCCAACTGATGAAGGCCATGATCGCGACGATCATGAAGAAGGTCGCCACTGTGCTCATCCCGGAAGGGATAATCGCCGCCAGCGCGAGCAGGAAATAGAACGACGGCAGCGACATCTCGATCTCGCACCAGCGCATGATCAGATTGTCGATCAAGCCGCCGGTGTAGCCCGAGAAGGCCCCGACCATGATCCCGAGCGAGAAGCTGATGAAAACGCCGACCAGCCCGATGCACATGCTGACGCGCGCGCCATATACGATGCGTGAGAAAAGATCGCGGCCCAAACCTTCGCTGCCCAACAGGAACCATGGATCGGCAGGTGATTCGGTCGTGAACAGATGGCCGTTGTGAAAGAAGCGCACGTAAGTCTTGCGGCTGCGATCCTCGACGAACTTGCGCGCAAGCGAATCCTCAAGCTTCATCGGATAGGCGTAGAAGAACCCGCGCGCCCATTCGCGGGGTGCGCTCAGATGAAGCCGCATCGGTGGACAATCGGGCAAGTTTCGGTACTGGTACGTCGGATCGTAGGGAGCGATCAGAGGCGAGGCCGCCGCGAAAAGGTAGAAGACAGCCAGGCAAATCACAGATAAGCGCACCGGCCATGACGCCCTCCGCCATTCTTCGCGGAGTACGCGAGCGATTGAACGGCGCGGCCCGAAGACCAGCTCGGACGCAACCGGGCGCGGCAGTGCGCTCATTGCGAGGCCATCGAGGAGAAATCGACGCGCGGATCGACTGCAACCAGCGCAACGTCAGCCAGGAGATTGCCCAGCAACAGCAGTACGGTTCCCATCAGAACCGAACCCATCACCAGCGGCACGTCGAGCGAGCGCACGGCATTGAGCAGCAGCAGTCCCAACCCCTGCAGGTTCATCACCGACTCGACCAGAGCCGCGCCGCCGAGCAAATCCGCCAGCCCGTACCCGGCCATCGTGACGAACGGGTTGAGCGCGTTACGCAACACGTGCTTGTAAATCACCGTGCGTTCCGGAAGCCCCTTGGCCCGCGCGGTACGAACGAATTCGGAGTTCTTGATCTCAAGAATCTGCGACCGCATCAGCCGCATCAGCGAGGCCATCCCGGCCAGTCCCAACACCAACGCCGGCAGGATCAGGTGGTTGATACGGTCGGCGGCCTTGCTCCAGGTATCGAGCGCGGCGTAGTCGGGCGAAAAGCTGCTGCCTACCGGAAACCATCCGCTCCACAGCGCGAAATCCATAGCGAGAAACGCCAGGAAGAATGCCGGCACGGACATCCCGAGGAAGGACAGGAACGAGAGCGCGCGGTCGAGAATCGAGTTCTGCCGCACTGCCACGATGATGCCGATCGGGATCGCGATCGCCCACGAAAGGATCATACTCGCGAGTGAGAGCAGCACCGTGTTCAGCGCGCGCGATTCTATCAATCCAATCACGCTGACGCGGTAGGCGAGCGAGACGCCGAGATTGAGGTGCACGACCTCCCACAGCCAGCGCACGTAGCGGACGATCAGCGGCTGGTCGAGGCCGAACTCGCGTTCCATTTCCTTGATCACTGCCCGGGAAATGCGCGGATCCATCGCGAGGTTGCTGACGAAATTGCCGGGCACCAGCGACATCGCGCAAAACGAGACGAACGTGATCCCGACGATCAGCGGTACCATGAGCAGGATTCGCCTGACGAGAAAGCGCGCCATCGCATCAGTCCCCGACGCTTCTCTTGGCCCGCATATTCATTGTGCGCGGAACTGGATCCATTCGGGTTTGTACAATCCCCATACGGTCGGATCGTAATTTTCCAGCGTGTTTCTGTAAGCAACGTAGCTAATCTGCCGGACGGTTTCGATTATCGGGAGCTCGTAGTGAAGAATTTGCTGGATACGCCAGTAATAAGGCGCGCGCTGCATCGGATCCATCACTCGCGTGCCCTCGTCGAGCAGCCGATCGATCTCGGCTTCCCACGGCGTTGCGGGTTTGGGCTGGGCGGGATTCCAGAGATGGAGGTTGCCGGACGAACTGAGGAAGTTCGCGCCGTTGTTCGGTTCGATCCCGCCGGTGAAGCCGATTAGGACACAGTCCCAGTCGAACGAGGAATCCAGTGCCTTGACCAGCGTGATGAATTCGAGCGGCCGGTAATTGACCTGGATACCGAGAACGGCGAGATCCTGCTTGAAGATCGCGCACATCTCGTCGCGGATATTGACACCCGTGTTGGTGGTGAGGTTGAAGATCAGCGGATTCCCCTGCGGATCGCCGCGCACGCCTGGACGAAGCATGCGGTAGCCGGCCTCGTCGAGAATCCGTCCCGCCAGTTTCAAATCGTAGTCGTAGTCCTTCAGGTTCGGGTTGTAGAAAATCTTGTTCGCTGGCGAGACGTCCGAGACCGCCGCCACGCCGAGTCCGCGAAAGCACAGATTGATCATCCCTTGCTTGTCGACCGCATGCGCCATCGCGCGCATGAAGTTGCGGTCGGTAAACCATCTGTACCTCGGATCGGTGATGCCGTTGTGAACGTAATGGCGCGGGTTGCGGTTGAAAGCGAAAAACAGCGAGCCCGTGTCGATCCCGACACTGGCTACCTCGATGTTCAGTTCGCGCTCGCGTTCGCGCAGTCCGAAGACCTCCTCGGGGCGTGGCGAATAGACGTCGGTCAATCCGCCGAGGAAGCGCAGGTACTGGGCGTTCTGGTCGGGGACGATCAACTGCACCTGGCCTCGCAACCGAGGCAACTGACCGCCATTCTCGTCGCGCATCCAATAGTCGGAATTTCGGCGAAAAGGGATCATTTGCCCTGGTACGTAGCGTTCCATCTTGTACGCCCCGAGCGAAACCAGCTTGCTTGGCGGCGTGTCTATACCCCAGGTCCGGTTGAACTGGCCCGAGTCGAGCACCGGCGCTAGCACGTGAGCCGGAACGATCGGAACCCCGATCGAATAGAGCAACGGCGCAAACGGCCGCGGTAATCGCATCACCACCGTGTAATCGTCCGGCGCCTCGACCTTGATCGGCTTGCCATCCACCAGCAGCGAAAACCTGTAGCTGTTCGGCACGCGCGGGTCGTAGACCGCCCGCATCGTGAACAGCACGTCGTGTGACGTGAAAGGCACCCCGTCCGACCATTTCACGCCGTGCCTCAGATAGAACGTAATGGTCTTGCCGCCGTCACTGATTTCCCAGCTTTGTGCGAGATCGGGCTCGATCAGCGTGGTCTTCGGATTGTCTTTGACCAGCCCCTCGAAAAGGTCGCCGACCGCCGCACCCGAGGCCGAGTCGGTGACTAGCATCGGATTGAAGGTCCTGGGGTCACTAGTCGTCGAATTGTATAGCGTTTGCGTGACCGCATGATCGTTGGGCGGGCGGTTGACGCGGCATCCGGTGAAGCTCAACCCGAGCATCGCGGCCAGCGCCACCGCGAGTGGAAACCGGCGGGGTCGCACGAGCGCTCAGCCTCGGGGCGCGTCCGTCACGTTGCCGGCGTTCATGCCAAGATCAATCAGCCTGGTCGAAGGCCCCGGCGAGAGCACGAAGAGCGAGTCGGCGACCGCGCCATCCACTATGGGCCGCTCGTAGCGCAGTTTCACGGTGGTGCCCGCCGATGGAAAATTCGCCTCGACCGCGTAAGGAAATTTGATCGCCCCGATATCTTTGTAGTCGCTGTAGTGCACTTCGTAACTCAGCTGGCCGTCGGGCAATCTCTCACGCACGAGCGTGAGCAGACCGTCGGTGAAACCCAGTTCGTCGACGGCACCGCCAGCGCGCGTGTAGGTCAGCACCTTCATATCGGCATCGTCGCTTTGCGAGGACGGCGGCAGGGTGAGTATCGCGCTATCGGGTGAAAGCGCCAGCAGCAGCCGCGCCGCCTGCTGGGGCGCCATCGGAATCTGCGCGAAACGGTCGAGCGTCGCCGCGGTCGCGGGCCCGCGCATCAGGGTGTTTTTTGACGGATCGAAAACCGCTATCTGGCCGGCGTCAGCCGTCACGACCAGAGCCACGCCGAGGGGCGACATCGCCTCGACGCGCAAGCTGGCGGGTCGCCGCACGACCATTTGCTCTCGCGCCTTGAAATGACCGCCCGGACCCGAGTACTCCATCACCGCCGGCGTCTGCATCGAATCGAGAGTCTGTTCCCGGTTCGCCAGCACGAGCGCGAGGCTGCTGGCTTCTGCTCTCTGCGCCCCGGCGGGAGGCTGGAGCGCGCAGGCCGACAGCCCGATTACTCCAGCCATCAATGCGGCGATCGCCCAATTGCCAAAGGCCCGTGACCGCCGGCCGGACGGGTCAATGCTGGGCGTGCTGCTGAACATACCCGAGCGCCGCGATCTTGGTCTTGAGCCGCTGGACCTGATCCGCGTCCTGGGCCTTCTTCAACGCATCCTCGTATTGCTGGCGAGCGTTGTAGGGTTTGCCCACTTTGCCATAGGCGTCGCCCAGATGCTCGGTTATGGTGGGGTCGCTGCCTGTCAGGTTGACCGCGCGCTCGAGTTCGACGACCGCCTTTAGGTACTCGCCCTTTTGGTAGTAGACCCAACCCAGGCTGTCGACATAGAAACCGTCCTCGGGCTCGATGTCGAGTGCGCGGCGGATGAGTTTCTCGGCCTCGTCCAGACGCCGGCCTGCCTCCGCATAGGTGTAACCAAGATAATTGAGCGCCGGCGCGTTGCTCGGATTGAGCTCGATCGCTTTGCGCATCTGCTCGGCCCCGAGCTCCTTTTGTTTGTTGCTGTCATAAAGGGCGCCCAGGGTAAACCGAAACTTGTCGTTGCGCGGCTCGAGTGTCACCATCTTGTTGGCCAGATCGATGGCGTCGGCGTAATCCTTTTTCTCCTGATAGACGCCCACCAGGAAACCCATGATTTCGGTGTCGTTGGGCTTCTTCTGCAACGCCTGCGTCAAATTACCGATCGCGCTGTCATAATCGCTGCGTTTGTCATAGAGGTAAGCGAGCTGCAAGCGCGACTCGACGTAGTGGTCGTCGCCATCAGGGATCTTCTGGAACTCCCCGATCGCCTTGTCGCTTTCGTTCATTTCGCTGTAGACGGTTCCGAGATAGAAGTGCACGCGGTAGTTCTCGGGCTCCGAGCCCAACACCAGGTTGAATTCGGTGGCGGCGCGATCGAAGTCCCCCCGCTCGAAGTACAGCAGCCCGATTTTGGTTCGCGTATCCGCAGGATTGGTCTCCAGCTGTTCCTGGCGCTGAAGCTGCGCCACGGCCTGACCGACCTTCTTGTCGCCGCCGTACAGCTCCGCCAGACGCTTGCGCACCGTCTCGTTGTTGGCGTCGGCTTGGAGGATCTTCTGATAAATTGAGATCGCGTCCTTGGGTCGGTTCTGAAGCTCGCGCAGCACGGCCAGGTCGAGCATCACAAGCTGTGACTGCGGGTTCAGCTCGAGTGCCTTGCGATAATAGCGATCAGCATCGTCGTACTTCTGTGCCGCCACCATCACCCGCCCTGCGTAGTAGTAGCCCAGGAAGGAGCTGGTATCGAGCGCGATAAGCTGTTTGAAAATCGCCTCGGACTTATCGTATTCACCTCGTTTTGCGTAAAGCGTCCCGAGAAACAAATAAGCCTCCTGGTTCTTAGGCGCTAGCTTGATTACCTCCAGGTACTGCTGCTCGGAGGCGCCATCGTCGCCAAGCGCCGAGCTGATACCAGCCGTGAGCAGGCGGGCCCGCACGTACGAGGGATCAAGGGCGGTCGCGGCTTGCGCCTGTTCGAGTGCATCCTTGAGTCGACCATCACGGACGTAGAGATTGGCCAGTTGAACGTGGAGCGCGGCGTTATGCGGGTCATAGCGGACGGCTTCCTCATAGTTCTCGAGCGCTTGCCCGCGCTCTCCGTTCTCGGACGCCATTTCAGCTTTGAGGTAGGCCCCCATAGCGTAAGCCGCCGGCGGAATCTCAACGGCAGGCGCCCCGCCGAACGGTCCTCCGCTGCCCGTGCTTACCGCCTCAACCGAGCTCTCCCGATGCAGACGCGCACATCCCGCAACCGCGACAGACACCGCCACGAGAACCAGCAGCACCCAATGGCCGGACACCTTCATCATGGAGAGGGAACCTTGTAACCTTGAGCCCGACACGGCTAGCATCGCCTCCCCTGACCGTCAACGCGACTATAGAGCACTACGCGCACCGTTTTACCTCTTGCGGGATTACCTCTAGTCTTGCGCCGCACCCTATGATTGCGCAATCCCCCGCGCCGGACGCCCTCCAGCGGTGACGCGGAATTTCAGCAAACGGTCTTTAGCCGGCCCTGAGAACGGTCGGCCGGACCGCGCACGCCTGGGTCTCCTGTCATTGGTATGCGTCATGTACCTGGTTGTAAGCGGCGGCGCCTACGGTCTTGAAGACGCAGTGCATATCGCTGGGGCGCGCCTGACTCTGCTCCTTTGCTTGGTCGTGCCGCTGACCTTGAGTCTGCCTACCGCGCTGATGGCCGCCGAGCTAACCGCCTTGATGCCGGTCGAGGGCGGCTTCTACTTCTGGGTCAAGGAAGCGCTGGGACCATTCGCCGGCTTCGTCGAAGTCTATGTCACCCTCCTTTACTCTGCAGTCGACACCGCGATTTACCCCGTCCTGTTCGTAACATACCTCTCTTTTCTTATCCCGGTGGGGGTTACCGGCCAGATAATTCTCGGCATTCTTATGGTCTGGGTGGCCGGAATTCTCAACCTTCAGGGGGTACGGCCGGTCGGCAACGCTTCCGTCGTCTTAACAGCCATCTTGCTTGCGCCTTTCGTCGCACTGGTGCTGGCCGGGATACCGCGGCTCGTTCATTGGCAACTTCCAGCCCAACCGTTTCCCGGCGGCTCCTTTTTTGCCGCCCTTGGCGGCGGCCTCACGGTGGTAATCTGGAACTTCAGCGGATGGGAAAATCTGAGTGTAGTCGCCGCCGAAATCGACGAACCGCAGCGCAACTACGTTCGAGCGATCACCGTCGCATTACCGCTGGTTACGCTCGGATATTTGCTGCCGCTGGTGGTTTCGGTTTCAGGCACGAGCACGGCAGCGCAATGGCGCACCGGCTGGTTCGCCGAGGTCGGCCACCAGCTCGGCGGGCCCTTCCTGGAAGCCGCGATCGCTGGTGGCGGAGCGGTGTCCGCTTTCGCAATGTTCCAGGCGGCAATGCTCTGGGTATCCCGGATGCCATTCGTGCTGGCGGGCGACGGCTATCTGCCCGAGGGTCTGGCTGCCCTCCATAGCGACCGTGCGACGCCTGCGCGTTCAATCATAGCGTGTTGCGCTGGCTTCAGCCTGCTCGTGCCGCTTGGGTTTGTCACACTGGTCGTGCTCGACGTCTTCTTCTACATGTTTGCGCTTGCGCTTGAGATGCAAGCGCTGGTTCGCCTGCGCCAAGTATTTCCTGACCGTACGGGAAGGTTTGTTATTGGCGGAGGGAAACCCGCGCTATGCGCGACCGTAGTGGCACCGATTGCCACCTGGTTGGCGACTTTCGGCTTCGCCCAATCACGAGGTGGTGGCATGACGGACCTGATCGTCGGTGTCGCGCTGGCAGCGTGCGTATGGCCGGTATATGCGTTTCTGCGCCGCCGTTATGGTGGGCCACGCGTCGTATCGTGAGGAAGTCTAGCGCCGGCGACGCAGCAGCGGATTATACACGTGAAAGAACGAAAAAGCCGCGATCACGAGTGCATGACTGATCTTGCCCGAGGCGATCAGCTCCCGGATCTGGGTCAGCGGGACGGTCACTACTTCGGTCTCCTCGCTGCCAGCGCTGTCATAGTGCGGCTCCGCGACCTTATGAACGTTGCGCGCCAGAAATGAGTAGCAGAAATTGGGCTGGATCGCGGGGTTCGGATGGACACGGCCGAGCGGGATCACTTCGTTCGAAGCGTAACCGCATTCCTCGCGCATCTCACGCAACGCCGCCTCGGCCGGATTCCGGTCCTCGGGATCGATCATGCCGCCGGGAATCTCCAGCGTGAACGCGCTCACGCCGTGCCGGAACTGCCGAACAAGGACGACTTCGCGATCGCGCGTGAGCGGGATGATATTGACCCATGCCGGCGCTTCGAGCACGAAGAAATCACGCTCGCCGCGCCGCGGGTGCGCAGATTTGCGCCGATGGAGGTCGAAGATCGGCGTGGTGTAGACACGTTCGCTCTCGAGCATCCGCCATTTGCGGGCTTTCAAATCACAACCTCGGGCGCTGCCGGGTTCACGCCGCAAAAATCCGTGAGATTCAGTCCCGCGCACCTCGCATTGAATAGTTCAAAACAGCCGTCGGTATTCGATCGCCGGGCACCTATCCATCACGACCGTTATTCCGGCCTTCGCGGCGCGGTCTGCCGCTTCAAGGTTGACCACGCCCAATTGCCCCCACAGGACGCGGGCACCCTTGCGGATCGCTTGCTCGGCAATCTCCGGAAGATGCTCCGGCCGCCGGAAGACATCGACCATCTCGACCGGACCCGGAATCGCCTCGAGATCGGGGTAGCAGCGCTCGCCTAATTCCTTGCGCAACGCTTCCGGCTCAAGCTGCGGGTTAACCGGGATCACGCGAAACCCCTTGTCTTTGAGCAGAATCGCGATGCGCAGGCTGTCGCGATCCGGATTGTCCGAGCATCCGACCACAGCCACAGTCGTCGGTTTGGCGAGTATCGCGCGAATTTCCGCGTCGGTGGGGTTCGTGAAGGTCATCGGGGCTCGCTTTCTTGCGGGGCTAGTCGGCCTCCAGCAGGCGCTTTATTACCCGTGGGACCAGCCGCATGATCTCCTCACAGCACTTCGCGAACACGACGTCGCCCTTTTCGAACGGATCGTCGATATCGCCGCCTTCCCCGGCAAATCCACGCAATGTGTGTACTTCGAGTGCGTCGTGCAATTCAAATCGTTCGCGCAGCTCGCGCGCCTGTTGCTCGGTCATCGCGATCACGAGGTCCGCAGCTCGAAGTAACTCCGGATGGCGTTTCAGATCGGTCGAGGTTGCCTCTTCACCCAGATGGATTCCGACGTCCCGGAGCGTCATTCGCGTGTCGAGCGAAACCAGCGCGCCATCGCGCGCGTACGGTGCGATCCCGGCGGAGCGAACGCGCACGCGCTCCTCGACCCCGCGCAGGCGCAACTCGCGCACGATCAGATGCTCCGCCATCACGCTACGCGCAGTGTTGGCGGCACAAATCAGAAGTACTGAACTAAAGCGCGGCCCGACCTGGGTCGCGCTTCCGTCGCCTCGCTGCTTTCGCACTGGTCAGACCGTCCCCGCCAGGACGTCACCCAGGTTCTCCTTCTTGGTAATACCCTTGGCGAGCTCTTGCTTGACGCGCGCGCCCAGCTCAGTTGGATCCCAGAACTTGAGCGGACCCGACTGGGTAATCTTGCCCGCGCTATGCCATCCGCGCATCAGCCACACCATGCCGAGGCCTACCCGGAAGACTTCACCATGAACGTCCTTGGCATCGTCGCTGCCGAGCCAGGCAACCAGCGGCGCCACGTGGGCCGGACTGAAGCGGTCGACTTCGCCGGACTTCGGCTGCGGCATCGTTGCCGCCGTCTGCGGCGTCGCATCGATCGTCAGGCGGGTCCGGGCAACCGGAGCAATCGCGTTGATGCAAACCCCGTAGCGGGACATCTCGCGATCCATGATTATCGCCATGGTGGCGACCGCCGCCTTGGCTGTGCCGTAATTGCTTTGACCTGCGTTGCCGAGCAGGCCCGAATCGGAACTTGTATTAATCAGGCGCCCGTTGAGCATGTTCCCAGCCTTGTGCTGCTCACGCCAGTAGTTGCAGGCGTGACGGGCCAGGTTGAACGTGCCTTTGAGATGCACCGCGAGAACAGCGTCGAAATCCTCCTCGCTCATATTGAAGATCATTCGGTCGCGCAGGATTCCGGCGTTGTTGACCACGATATTAAGCTTGCCGAAATTGTCGATCGCGCATTCGGTGATCCGCTTGGCCGCCTTGAAATCGGACACGCTCTCGTAATTGGCGACGGCCTCGCCGCCGGCCGCGCGGATCTCTTTCACCACCTCTTCGGCCGGCGAACGCGACTGTCCAGTGCCGTCGAAGTGGCCACCGAGGTCGTTGACAACGACCTTTGCTCCTCGCTTGGCCATCAGCAGCGCCTCTTCGCGGCCGATTCCGCGTCCGGCCCCGGTAATGACCGCGACCTTGCCCTCTAATAGTGCCATCGTGGTTGTTCCTCTCCCCGTTCTGTTTTCGAACCTTGTTCGACCCTCGCGACGGTGCCCAACAGACCTCGAAGCCTGTTTGGAGCCCGCGTTTACGGCGCCGATCTCCAATTATAGGCAGTTCCGACCGAATTCTGGATAGACTCGCGAAGGGTTCAAAGTCAAGGCAGTTCCCTTTGTTGATTCCGTTCCCTCCGACCGTGCCCCGTCCCATTTCGCTATTGGTAGGATATCGCTATCGCTAGTACAATTGAGGGGGCGCCGGAAAGGCGCTTAAAATTAAAGGAGGTGCCTTGACAAGAACCGCACTTTTTGGGCACTTGGGCAAACTTGGGGCGCAGGGGAACGCCTGAGCGCCTTGCCAAATCTATCGGTTCTCGGGGACCACGGATGCAGAATCAGTTCAGTATTTTGGCGATGATTATGCAGGGTTGGTACGCGACGTACCCCCTTTTAATCATTTCGGTCGTTTGTGTGACCATCATTTTCGAACGCATTTGGGCGCTATGGGGACTTAACACTCGCGCCGCGCGCGTTGCCGATGGACTCATTGGCTTGCTCCGCCAGGGCAAATTCAAAGAGGCGCTCGATCGCGTTCAGGCACGTCCGAGCCCGTGTGAACGAGTCTTCCACGACCTTATCTCAGAGGCACAGTCGGCGGACCGGGCCCGTCTGGAGGAGGTGGACGAGGAGCGTCGTTTCGCCGAATCGATTCAGCTTCGCGGACCCATCTGGGTGCTTGCAACGTCAGGCGCGTCGGCCCCTTTCATCGGGCTCTTCGGGACGGTGGTCGGTATTCTGGTAGCGTTCCAATCGATGGCGGTTATGGGGACCGGCGGCTTTTCGGTGGTCGCTGCCGGCATTTCGGAGGCGCTGATCTCGACGGCGCTAGGCCTGGTCGTCGCGATCATCGCGGTCATTTTCTACAATTATTTTTCTCAGAAGATCGAGGCAATCAACGCCACAATTCACATCTGTGCCACTC
>Ga0187771_10002157_pt1 | contig 13552 bp, 10 predicted proteins | sample 0116_SJ02_MP15_1_FD_133139 | JGI IMG/M metagenome (GOLD analysis project Ga0187771, IMG submission 133139) | Tropical peat soil microbial communities from peatlands in Department of Meta, Colombia - 0116_SJ02_MP15_10_MG | ecosystem: Environmental > Terrestrial > Soil > Wetlands > Peat | place... | reverse complement strand
GGAGCTCTTCAGCAGCGTGTCGAAATCGATACCCTCGACGTTCAATGCCTTGAACTGCTCCGGCTTCACGAACGGGTCGTAGGCGATCACCTTCATGCCGAAGGCCTGCGCTTTGGGCACCACCAGGCGCGGGATATGGCCGAAGCCGATCAGGCCGAGCACCGTGCCCTCGAGGCGGCGGATCGGCACCACCGCCGGCATTTCCCAGCGGCCGGCCTGCACCAGCCGGTTGGCGAGCGGGATCTTGCGGATGAGCGTCAGCAACAGCGCCATGGCGTGGTCGGACACCTCGCGAATGCAATAGTCCGGCACGTAATTGACGGCGATGCCTTTCTCCTTGGCGGTAGGCAGGTCGATATTGTCGACGCCGAGGCCGAAACGGCCGATCGCCTTGCACTTGGTCAGTTGCAGGAGAATGTCGCGCGTGAGCTTGGCGTAGGTCACCAGGATGGCGTCGGCGTCCTTGGCCACCGCCAGGATGTCGTCGGCATTGGAGCTTTTCGACATGCGGAAGGTCGGGTTGAGCCGCGCCAGCGCCACCTTGGCGGGGTCGAGCGAGGGGAACACGCTATCGGTGACAGCAATCACAGGGCCGGCCATGGGGAGAGCTCCGAATTCGAAGGGGGCGGGGTGCGGCGCAAATTACGCCAGCGAATTGCGGCAGTCTATCGCCGGGCAAGCCGGGCAAATTGATGCGCATCAACGGCTTGGCCGCATTAACCAAAAATTAACGATGGTCTCGCGCGCAAGCCATCCATGGCTATGCTGGCCGGGAAGCGTGGGGAGGCAAAAAAATGCTCGGCGGGTTGGCGCGGGCGACGTACATGCTCATCGTCGCGGCCATGATCGTGGCTTGGGCCGTCTCGGCGAGCAAAAGCAGCCCGGCCGAGCCCAAGGACGACCAGGTGGTCATCACCTGGTATTGCTAATCGGCGCGCGCCGTCGCCTTCCGCAGTCTGAAATTCGCCGCGTCTGAGCGCAGAGCGGGCGCTTGACCTCGCGCGCCGTCCCCGCCACGTTCGCCGCCGACATACGAGGCACGAGCCGATGGCGGTAGCAGAGAAAGCAACGGCGCGCGATCCCGCCGCGCTCGCGGCGGCCATTGCCGCGCTGACCGCGGCTTTCGGCAATCGCCTCGTCACCTCGCAGGCGGTGCGCGAGCAGCACGGCAATACGCTGACCTGGGTACCCAACCAGCCGCCCGACGCGGTGGTCTTTCCGCAGAATACCGCCGACGTGCAGATGGTCGTGCGCATCTGCGCGGCCAATCGCGTGCCGGTCATTCCGTTCGGCGTCGGCACCTCGCTCGAGGGTCACGTCAACGCGCCGAGTGGCGGCGTCTCCATCGATTTCCGCGACATGAACAAGGTCTTGACCGTGCATGCGGAGGATCTCGATTGCGTGGTCGAGCCCGGCATCACCCGCAAGGCGCTCAACGAGCAATTGCGCGACCAGGGTCTGTTCTTCCCCATCGATCCCGGCGCTGACGCCACCCTCGGCGGCATGGCGGCGACGCGCTGCTCGGGCACCAATGCGGTGCGCTACGGCACCATGAAGGACAACGTGCTGGCGATGAAGGTGGTGATGGCCGACGGCGAGTTGATGACCACCTCGCGCCGCGCCAAGAAATCATCGGCCGGCTACGACCTGACGCGGCTGATAGTCGGCTCCGAGGGCACGCTTGGCGTCATCACCGAGCTTACGCTCAAGCTCGCCGGCATTCCGGAAGCGATCGCCTCCGGCGTCTGCCCGTTTCCTACCGTCGATGCCGCCTGCAAGGCGACCATCCTCACCATTCAGTCCGGCATCCCGGTGGCGCGCATCGAACTGCTCGATGCCCTGCAGATCCGGGCGGTCAACGCCTATTCGAAACTGTCGCTGCCGGAAGTGCCGACGCTGTTCATCGAATTCCACGGCAGCGACGCCGGCGTCGCCGAGCAATCGCAGAGCTTCGGCGAAATCGTCGCCGAGCTCGGCGGCGGCCCGTTCGATTGGGCGACCAAGCCGGAGGAGCGCACCCGGCTGTGGCAGGCGCGCCATGACGGCTACTGGGCGGCGCGCAGCCTGCGCCCGGGGGCGCAGGCCTTTGCCACCGACGTCTGCGTGCCGATCTCGCGGCTCGCCGAGTGCGTCACTGCCAGCCAGCGCGCCATCGCCGAGCTCAAGCTGGTGGCGCCCATCCTCGGCCACGTCGGCGACGGCAATTTCCATCTGTCGCTGCTCGTCGACATGGCCGACGCCGACGAGGTCCGCCGCGCCGGCATCCTGATGGAGCGCATCGTCGAACTGGCGCTCTCCATGGACGGCACCTGCACCGGCGAACACGGCGTCGGCCAGGGCAAGATGAAATATCTCAAGGCCGAGCACGGCGCGCCGGCGCTCGCCGCCATGGCGGCGATCAAGCGAGCGCTCGATCCGCACAACATCCTCAATCCCGGCAAGATCGTCGCGCTCGACTGACGGGGCTGGTTCCGGCCGGGCGGCGACATAGATTTGCCGCCAAACGCCGGCAAAAATGGCGTACATTTCACATCGAAGAGTGCGGAGCGGGCCGCCGGGCGCGGGCAACCGCCGTGGAGTTGTCGGTGCAGACCACCCTGCTCGGATTGGCGATCGCAATCATTCTGGCGCTGCTGGCGGCGCTGGTCGGTCCGCTGCTGATCGACTGGAGCACGCACCGTTCGCTGTTCGAGGCGGAAGCTAGCCGCCTGATCGGCGTCGACGTGCGCGTCAACGGCCCGATTGAGGCGCGGCTGTTGCCGACGCCCTCGCTCACGCTGCACGACATCGAGATCGGCAGCGGCGAGGAGGCGATGCACGTGCGCCAGCTCGGCTTCGAGTTCGCGCTGGGGCCGCTGATGCGCGGGCAGTGGCAGGCCTCCGACCTGCATCTCGTCGGCCCGCAACTGAGCCTCGGCCTCGATGCCTCCGGCCATCTGCGCCTGCCGAAGCTATCGGTCAGCTTCAGCCCGGACAATCTGTCGATCGATCGCCTGAGCATCGAGGACGGCACGCTGACGCTGAGCGATACGGCGAACGGCGCGCGCGCCACGCTGCAAGGCTTGTGGTTCAACGGCGAGGCGCGCTCGCTGCTTGGGCCGTTCAACGGCGAGGGGGCCGCCACGATCGCCGGCGAGCTTTATCCCTTTCGCCTCGCCGGCGGCAGCTATGGCGAGGACGGCGCGCTCAAGCTGAAGCTCAATGTCGATCCGGTCAGCCGCCCGCTCAGCATTGCCGCCGAGGGCATGCTCTCGCTTACCGGCGGCACGCCGACATTCGACGGCAGCTTGAACCTGACGCGTCCGGTTGGCATCGCCGCGCGCGGCGGGCGGGCGGGCGAGACGATGAGCCAGCCCTGGCACCTGAGCGGCAAGCTCAAGGCGAGCGCGGCGAAGGCGCTCATGCAGCAGTTCGAATTCCAGTACGGCTCGGACGAGCAGGGGCTCAAGCTCACCGGCGTCGCCGATTTTAAATTCGGCGCGCACCCGCGCTTCGACGGCGTGTTGTCCGGCCGGCAGATCGACCTCGACCAGGCACTCGCCGGCCAGAGCGGGCGGCCGCCGCCCGCTGTCGCCCTCCGCAAGATCGCGCAACTCGCCGGCGGTGCTTTCCGCCCGCCGGTTCCAATGCAGATCGGCATCGGCATCGATCAGGTCATGCTCGGCGGCAACAGCCTCACCAATATGCGCGGCGATATCAGCGCCGACGCCGGTGGTTGGAATCTCGACCGCTTCGAGTTTCGCGCTCCCGGCTTCACGCAAGTGAAGCTCAGCGGCCGCCTGGCGGTCGCCGGCGACGGCGTCAGCTTCACCGGGCCGGCCGAGATCGAAGCCGGCGATCCCCAGCAGCTCGCCGCCTGGCTGGAAGGGCGTGCGGCCACGACGCAAGGCGAATTGCGGCCGCTGACGCTGGGCGGCGACGTCACCTTCGGCAGCGAGCGGGTGGCGATCGAGCGCCTGCGGGCGACCTTCGATCGCAAGACCGTCACCGGCCGCTTCGCCTACCGCTTCGCCGCGGACCGGCAGGCGGCCAAGCTCGATGCCGCGCTCAATGCGCCCGAGCTCGATGTCGACGCCGCGCTTGCCTTCGGCAAGGCGTTGGTCGCCGGCTCGCAGATCGAGCGGCCGCGCGACATGACTATCGCCGCCGATATCGGCCGCGCCAGCTTTGCCGGCTTCGTCGCGCGCGACGCCAGCGCGCGCGTGACGGTCGACGGCAGTGGCATCCACATCGACCGTCTGGCGGTGGCCGATCTCGGCGGCGGCAGCCTGTCCGCCAGCGGGCGCATCGACAGCGGCGGCCATGCGCCGCGCGGCTCGCTCACGCTCGATTTCGAGTCCGGGCAGACGGCGGCGATCGCCGCGGTGGTGGACAAATTCGCGCCTAACATGGCCGGGCCGGTGGGCGACCTGTTCGAGCGTGTCCAGCACGCCAAGCTGCACGCCACGCTCGATGTCGGCGACGACAAGCAAGGCGCGCTGACCGAGGCGCAGGCCGCGGTCAGCGGTGCGCTCGATGCGATGAACGTCGATCTGCGCGCGCACGTGAGCGGCGATTGGCAAGAGCCCGCCGCCGCCGACGTCCGTGTCGACGGTGCCGTCAATACGCCGGACGGCGCTGCTTTGCTCAAGCTCATCGGGCTCGACCGTTACGTGGCGGCAGGCAAAGGCCCCGGCGAATTGAAACTGTCGCTCGCCGGGCCGGCCGACCGCGAGCAGGCCATCGATGTGCAATTGAGCGCGGACGGCCTGGCGGCGCAGAGCCACGGCCGTATCTCCTTCAACAAAGGCATGCGTTTGACCGCGAACCTGGACGTGGCGAAGGCCGATCTGCGGCCATTGCGCCCGACCGGCTTGGCGGATGGCGGCTTGCCGCTGCCGTTCAGCCTGAATTCACGCGTGACCGTGGCCGATCGCGCATTCAGCGTCGACGACATCAACGCACGGCTCGGTGGCACAGATGTGCGCGGCAACGTTTCTGTCGACGGGCAGAAAATTTCCGGAATGCTCTATGCCGATACGATCCAGGCGGCGCCGCTTATCGCCGCGGCGACTGGCATGCCGGCGCCGCCCGCCAATGGCGGCGCGGTCTGGTCCTGGTCGAGCGAGCCGTTTGCCGGTGGCGTGTTTGGCGACTATCGCGGCGTAGTCGCGTTCAAGGCGCGCCAAGTCGGCCTGTTGCCGCGGCTGACCGCACGCGAGTTCCGCGCGACCTTGCGCTTCGAGCAGAACGGCTTTGCCCTCGACGATATCTCCGGTGCCGTCGGTGGCGGCACGCTCAACGGTGCGCTCAGCTTCCATTCCAGCGCCGATGGTTTGAAAACGCAGGCTAAGCTATGGCTCGCTGGCATCGATTCGACCAGCGTTTTGCCCGCCGCGGCGCGGCCGCCGGTGAGCGGTGCGCTCGATCTATCGGCGACGGTCGAAGGCGCCGGCTTGAGTCCGGTCGCACTGATCGGCTCGCTGCAAGGCGAGGGCAAGATCGCGTTGCGCGACGGCCAATTCGCCGGGCTCGATCCGCGCGCCTTCGATGTTGTCACCCGCGCCGTCGATCAAGGACTGCCGATCGACGCTAACCGCATTTCCGATGTGGTGAGCCGGGCCCTCGACAGCGGCCAGCTTGCGGTGAGCCGCGCCGAGGCAACCCTTGCCGTCAGCGCCGGGCAGGTGCGGCTGAATAATGCGAGCGCCGAGAGCAAGAACGCTGCCTTGTCGCTCGCCGGCAATCTCGATCTCGCCGACGGTTCGTTCGATGCGCGGCTGGTGTTATCGGGCGCCCATGAGGCAGCCGGCGCGCGGCCCGACATATTCATGGCGTTGAAGGGCCCGCTCACGGCGCCGGCGCGCAGCATCGACGTCTCGGCATTGACCGGCTGGCTGACGCTGCGGGCAGTGGACAATCAGGCGAGACAGTTGCGGGAGATCGAGAACGCCCAGCGCCAGACGCAGCCGCCGCGGCCGAAGAACGAAGTGGCGCCCGCCTTGCCGGCGCCGCTCGATATCAGGCCTGTGCCGCAACCGAAGCGCAGCGTCGAGCCGCAGGCCTCAGCAGTCGGCTCGCAGAACTGAGGGCGCGCGCGCGTTGCGCGAGGCGCCTTCGGTCCGCCGGTCGCCTGCCTGCCCCCGGTAATGGTCGAGAACGAACAGGCGGATCGCCGACGACAGATTGCCGGCGCGGCGGTCGGTGTCGATTGAGGCGACCAAGTCGGACAACGTCTGGTCGCGGTCGCCAGCGATTTCCTTTAAGCTCGTCCAGAACGCGTCTTCGAGGCTGACGCTGGTCTTGTGACCGGCGATTACGATGGATCGTTTTACAACAGGAGATTTCATTTTTCACCTCCTTGGTCGAGCCGGTGCAGGTCAAGGTCGCGGTCGGCTTTCGTTTTTTGTGCGGCGTCAAGCCTGCGCCGGTGCTTGGGCTGACCGTTCGCAAGACGATTGGCCTCCGCGCGCAGTTCGTCTTGCCGCCGCTTGGCGCGCTTGCGGGCAAGGCGTAGATTGACTAATTGGGCCATCGTCCCCTACGGTAGTCCGATACAACCGTTCCCCGATCCTTTCGCCGTGCTGCCGAGCAATTGGACGCACGGCTCATAGGATCAGGCTGTGATCTTGAGGGTGATTGCGCGGCTCATTCAATACACGGTTAGTTGATTGAAGACGTTCAGACTGTCCAATAGTGAACATGCCAAATAAAAACGACGCTGGATTTTCAATGTTCATATGCTGATAAAGTTATAGTTCGTCATCTGTAAGAATTACTATGGAACATCACAAAAACGGTAATCGCGAACTCGGCGGTTTCTCAGCCGTTTCAATGAAAGCTTGCCTACTTTCCCAAGCATGCACGGTACAATAGTAACATGATACGCTGCGCGTGTCGGGAATACATATCGTAGTCAGCATACGACTTAACGCGGGCGAGTCATTTGTTCGGGCCGCACCAGGCGGTCGAACTCGGCGCCTGTGACAAACCCAAGTCGTACTGCTTCCTCGCGCAAGGTGGTGCCGTTGGCATGCGCCGCTTTGGCCACTTGCGCTGCCTTGTCGTAGCCGATCTTCGGCGACAGCGCGGTGATCAACATCAGGGAGCGCGCCATAAGCTCGGCGATGCGTGCCTCGTTGGCCTTGATGCCGACCATGCAATTGTCGGTGAACGAGGTTGCCGCGTCGGCGAGCAGGCGGATCGACTGCAGCATGCAGTAGGCGAGCACCGGCTTGTACACGTTAAGCTCGAAATGCCCCTGGCTGCCGGCGACGGTGACCGTAGTCTGATTGCCGAACACCTGGCAGCAGACCATGGTCAGCGCCTCGGTCTGCGTTGGGTTTACCTTTCCCGGCATGATCGAGGAGCCCGCCTCGTTCGCCGGCAGAATGATCTCGCCCAGGCCCGAGCGTGGGCCGGAGCCGAGCAGGCGAATGTCGTTGGCGATTTTGAACAGGGCGGCGGCGGCGGCGCTCAGCGCGCCGTGCACGAACACATAGGCGTCGTGGCCGGCCATATGCTCGAACTTGTTGGGTGCGCTGACGAAGGGCAGTTTGGTGAGCTCAGCGATGCGGCGGGCAAAGGCCTTGGCGAAGCGCGGCTTGGCATTGAGCCCGGTGCCGACCGCGGTGCCGCCTTGCGCCAGCGGATAAAGCTCGCGCTCGGCGAGCTTGAGCCGCGCGATCGACGACTTCACCTGCGCGGCATAGCCGGAGAATTCCTGGCCGAGCGTGATCGGCGTCGCGTCCATCGTGTGCGTGCGGCCGATCTTGACGATCTTGGCGAAGGCCTTGGCCTTCTTGGCAAGTGCCGCCTCTAGGCCGGCCAAGACCGGCAGCAGACGGTGATGGATTTGCAACGCTGCAGCGACGTGCATGGCCGTCGGTACCGAGTCGTTGGACGATTGGCTCATATTGACATGATCGTTCGGATGCACCGGTTTCTTGGCGCCGAGCTCGCCGCCGAGCGCGACATTGGCAGCATTGGCGATCACCTCGTTCACATTCATGTTTGTCTGCGTGGCCGAGCCGGTCTGCCAGACCAGCAGCGGAAAATGCTCGTCTAGCTTGCCGTCGGTAATGTCCTGCGCGACCTCGGCGATCGCCTTTGCGCGCTTGCCATCGAGCGAACCGAGATCGTGGTTAACCTCGGCGGCGGCGCGCTTGATCAGGCCGAGCGCATGCACGATCTCGATCGGCATGCGTTCATTGCCGATGCGGAAGTTGCGCCGCGAGCGCTCGGTCTGCGCGCCCCACAGCTTGTCGGCGGGAATCTCGAGCGGGCCAAAGGAGTCGCTTTCGACGCGCGTCTTTTGGCGGGTCTTGGCGGGTATCTTGGTCATGCCGAACTGTAAGCCGGTGGCCCGTCCGGCGAAAGGACTGCGCTATTTCTTCTTGCGGAAGTGGTCGAGGCGCACCACTTCGCCGCCACCGTCCGGTTTGTCGGGTTCCGGTTCGACCGGTGTCTGCGTCGGCTGTGGAGGGGCAACGACGGCGGGAAGCGGCGGAGTGACCCGCTTCTTCTTGGCTGGTTTGTCCTGCGCTTGAGCCGCGGGCGAACGGTCCTCGCCCTCGACGACGTCTTCGAACTGCAGGCCGAACTGCACCGACGGATCGAAGAACCCGGTGATGGCGTCGAACGGAATGAAAAGCTTCTCCGGCACGCCGCCAAACGATAGGCCAACCTCGAAGCCGCGCTCGGTCACGGCAAGATCCCAGAACTGGTGTTGCAGGATGACGGTCATCTGCTCGGGATATTGCACGCGCAAGCGGTCCGACATGCGCACGCCTTCGGCGGTGGTGTCGAACGAGATGTAGAAATGATGGTCGCCCGGCAGGCCCTTGCGCTTGGCGGCTTCCGCGAGCACGTTGCGCACCACACCGCGCAGCGCCTGCTGGGTCAGGAGATCGTAGCGGAAATGGTCGGTCATGGCGTTTAGCTGGTCAGCGGATTCGGCCGATGCTAGCGCGGGCCACCCTCCCGGCGCCATCCCCGCGTTCGCCGCTTTCACAATCGGCGATGGCCGCCCGCAAATGGAAGTGGAGGCTTCTGTTGCCAGGTGCCTCCGAACCCCGCCTGACGGAGCTAACCCGTCAGGGCTTTAGATCGGTCTTTCGGACTGCTTACGCAGCCAGAGCAACCGGAGCATAGTTGTCGTTGGCAACTATGAGTTTGGCCCGATAACGGCGGTACCATGCCGAGCAAAAGCCCGCCCTTTACGCCCTCGTCGATCCTATTTCGGCCCCGCCGGTGTCGCCCCGCAGTCCAACCTTTCGAGAGGACTAGCCCCGCCGTGACGGGCGCTTCGTAATCTGAGCGACACTGGTGGAGCCGCCGGGTACTGCCCCCGGGTCCGATGGGTTTATTACGACGGCCGTTTATCGCCATAGCCGGGTCGCCCCGGCCCGTTGAATATAGGGGCTAAAGGTTGACGAAAAAAGGGGCGGGAATGTTTCATGTGAAACGATTCCTATTTTCCCTTGCCGGCCGACATGGTGGGGATAAGGCTTGGGTATGCACGGCGCGATTTTCCCGTACTTGCGCGTGCGCCCCGGGGAGCATCACGCCGGTTTTGCGGCAGCGCCGAGCCTGTGGATATGGACTCACAAACTGCGGCTGATCGGCGGCGGTTCGCTAATCTGCTTTGCCGTTCCATCGATGTCGGCATCACCAGCCTGGCCATTGCGGGCTAGCGCGCAAATCGTTGCGCAGCTTGTCAGCATGATCCAAATCAATGACCCCGAGGCTGAACAATTATAGAAGACTTGCATTAATCACATCGATGACCTGACGTCATGTTGCGCTATGCAGCTAGCGAGCTCGCGTTCCGCAGCGGCCGCTCGCTGGTGACCGCGGTTAGTATCGCGCTCGCCGTTCTCGCCGCCGTGGTGCTCACGTCGCTCGCAGCATCTTACGCGCAGGCATTGCGGGTTCCGATCGAGACGGTCGGCGCCGACGTGATCGTGCAGCAGCAAGGCGACATTCCGCCCAAGCTCGAAGGCCTCGTATTCCCGCACCCTAACGCGCTGATCCCGGCGGATATCGTGCAGCGTATCAAAACGCTCCCGGGCGTCATCGGCCTGACGCGCGCCGTCTATATGTGGGACCTCGAACCGGACCGCTACGAATCCGTACTCGGAATTGACGACAGCGAGGTAGGACTGAAGGGCCTTGGTCAGCGCCTGACCGACGGCAAGCCGATTACGACTGCGAGTCGCGCGGTTCTACTTGACAGCGATTACGCGGCAAAAAACAAAGTGAAAGTCGGCGACAACATCAAGGTCGGCGTGGATGAGTTTGCGGTCGCCGGAATTGTCGATGCCGCGCGCAGCGGCAAACTGGTGCGCGCCGACGTCTACATGCCGCTTGCCGTGGCGCAAGCTCTGGCGACGGCGGCACCGCAGGTGCGGGCGCTTTATCCATTTGCTGCCGATGACGCCAACCTCGTCCTGGTCAAGGTCAATCGCGAGCAGTTGCAGAGCGTTGTAGAAAACATAAGGAACCTCGTTGGCAAGAAGGGCGTGGTATCGAGCGAGCTGTCGATGCGGCAGGCACTGTCCGGCATACTGTTCCTGTCACAGAGCATGGGCATGATCATCGCCGCAATCATCGGTCTGTTCGCCGCCGCTTTTGTGTGGCGCGCGACGGCGACGTCCGTCGCCGAGCGCCGCCGCGAGATGGCGATCCTGCAGGCCATCGGCTGGTCGTGGCGACATATCGGCGAGCAGGTTCTGATCGAGAATCTTGCGCTTGCTGTGATCGGCACCGCTGTCGGTCTTGCGCTTGCATTCGTTGTTGTGCTGGCGCTCGGCCACGTATCGGTCACCGTCGATTTGCCCTGGGACCTGAGTTCGACGCCGCATTTCATTCCAGCGGCGACCATCAACCGCACGCAAACGATTTCCGCGCCGCTGTCGATCCCGTGGTCGACCGCCGCGATCGCAACCGCCGGCAGTTTGGCGATCAGCCTCCTGGCCGTGCTTGGCGTCCTCGCCTTGCCGCGGCCGCAACCCTGGTCGCTGCTGCGTGCCGAATGATGGAGCCCCGCATGAGCGACGCCGCAATGCTCGCAAAATCCACGGCACCCGCGCCTGCGCCGACGCGCGGGCCGATCGTTCGCGTCGAGCGCGTCAAGAAACGTTACGGCGACGTTGAGGTGCTGAAAGGGGTCGATCTCTCCCTCGCAGCCGGCCAGTTCACCGCCATCATGGGCAAGTCAGGTTCGGGCAAGAGCACGCTGCTTGGCATCGTTGCCGGTCTTGAGACGCCCGACGAGGGCGATGTCTACCTCATGGGTCAGAAACTCGCCGGCATGAGCGACCGCGACATGGCGATGTTGCGCCGCCGCTCGATCGGCATCGTGTTTCAGGGCTTCAGTCTGATTCCGTCGCTGACCGCCCTCGACAATGTCATGCTGCCGACTGTCTTTGCGGCCGAAACGAGCGCCGAGCAACGGCGCCAGCGCGCCGTGGACCTGCTCACGCAGGTGGGCCTGGGCGCGCGGATGAAATACCGCCCTGGGACGCTGTCGGGTGGCGAGCAGCAGCGCGTCGCCATCGCCCGTGCACTGATGAACAGCCCATCAATCCTGCTGGCCGACGAGCCGACCGGCAATCTCGACCAGGAAACTGGCGCTGCAGTGCTTGCATTGCTGCTCGATCTTGGGCGTACGCACGGCACCGGGCTGCTGATGGTCACGCACGATCCCGACATTGCCGCGAAGGCCGGCAACGTGGTCGAAATGAAAGACGGGAGAATCGTCGATGCCCACGCGTAGAGACGTTGTCGCGCTCGGCGTAGCCGCCGCGGCGTTGGTGCTGGCGAAAGCCTATGAGGCTCATAGCGCGCAGCCGACCATCGAGATTGTCGCCTTGTCGCATTATCCGGTGCGCGATGCCCTTAAACCGGTGCGCGATTTCCTCGGGACACTTGGTGGGCAGGTGAAGGTGGTCGAGATTGATGCCGAAAGCGCGGCCGGCGAGAAGCGCATCAAGGACGTTGGCCTGAAAGGTCATGTGCCAATGCTGCTGCTGATCAACGGCAGCGACAAGTTCAAGCGCGCGGACGGCACACAGGTCGAGTTCAAGGATTTCCCGGCCAAGGCCAACAACCCGTTAGGGCTCAATGGCAGTTGGACGGTGGCCGATTTCGAGGCGGCGGTGAACGCGGCGGTAGGGAAATAGCATGACGATTCACTGGCGCTATGTCGGGAGCGAGCTGGCCTATCGCTGGAAGCGCACGGCGCTGCTGATCGTCGGCATTGCTTTGGCGGTCACGCTGGTGACCACGCTCGACATCCTCAGTCGCGCCTTTTCCGATCTCGCCACTGTTGCGTTTCGCAATCTCGGCGCCGATCTGATCATACAGCGCAGTGCGACGCAGTCGGCGGTGCCCAAGGAGATGGGTATTATTCTTCCCTATTCGGCCGAACCGATCACGAGCGACGAATTGAAACGGCTTGCCGCGGAGCCGGGCGTCGCGCAAGCGGCCGGTTTTGTGCTGCTGTGGAATCTCGGCAAAGGCCGCTTTGTTTCGATCACCGGCGTGCTGCTCAACGCCGATGCGCCGGCGCTCGGACCGGGCAAGGTGCGCAACTGGCTGATTGCGGGCCGATTGCCGAATCCGGGCGCGCGCGAGGTGCTGGTGGAGCGGCACTATGGCGCGTTCTTCCAGTTGAAGCCGGGATCAAACGTCGACATCGGCGGCCAGCAATATGCCGTCACCGGCGTGGTCGACATTCTGGAAGGCAGTCAGATCGTCGCCAGCAATTTCTACATGGATATCGACGAGGCGCGGCGGCTGGCCAATTTGCCAGCGAACCTGGTCAACCAAGTGTTCCTCAAGCTTTCCGACATGGCGCAGACCGAGAGGGTCAAGAACCACATCGCCTCTTGGCTGCCGCACGCTTCGGTGACGTCGCCCGGCACCATGCTGCAATTGTTCGGCGGCGTATCGCAGACCATCGGCCGCTTTCGCCTGGTGGCGGTTCTCGCCGGCGCGCTGGCGGCGATTGCGCTCGGCGCCACCTTCGTGTTCGGCAATCTGGTCGAACGCAGCCGCGAGTTCGCGATCCTGCGCGTGATCGGCTGGGAACAGGCGCAAGTGCGGCGCGAGATCGCGGCGGAGATGGCGGTGCAAGGGTTGGTCGCCGGCGTCTTAGCGTTCGGGCTGCTCGGATTCGGCAGCGGGCTGCTCGCCCATATCAACATCAACTTGCCGGCGAGCCTTCCAGGCGAGAATCCGGCAAGCTTTGCGGCCGGGGACTTTCATATCGCCGCGAGCACGATCGCATTGCCGGTGACGCTGACGGCATGGGACTGGTTCGCAGGCCCATTTGTCGCCACGCTCGCGCTCGGCCTCTGCGGCTGGTGGATGGCGGCCGACCGCAAGACGAAAAGCCTGTGGGCCGCAATACGGACTTGATGCGGCCGGAAGATCGTTATGGGCAGATTCTGTTGAAAAAGTCGCAAGTTCAGTGTCGTGGCAAACCTGCTGAAATGCTAACGAGATCTTCGGTCAAATTTAATTGCCGCAGAAAACCGATTTAGAACTCGCTACGTTCACGCGGATG
>Ga0187771_10002156_pt1 | contig 13552 bp, 15 predicted proteins | sample 0116_SJ02_MP15_1_FD_133139 | JGI IMG/M metagenome (GOLD analysis project Ga0187771, IMG submission 133139) | Tropical peat soil microbial communities from peatlands in Department of Meta, Colombia - 0116_SJ02_MP15_10_MG | ecosystem: Environmental > Terrestrial > Soil > Wetlands > Peat | place... | reverse complement strand
GCGGCCGCGTATGCGGTCGCGGTCACCGTCTTCTGGTCCCTCGGGGGCTACGGTTGCACCCCGGCGGGGCCGTCCGACCTCATCACCCTCACCACCTCCGGGAGGGCGTTTGTCCACGGGGGGAACCCGTTCACGATCACGGCGTGTGGCGTCGGGGGGAACCCGGTGCCGGCCGGGATGGCATCGGTGCTCCTCGACGCCCTCGGAGCGACGGCGGGCCCCGCTGGGGTTCTCGTCGTCTGGGGGGCGGTCTCGGTGGCGCTCGTCCCGCTGGTCTGGGTGGTCGCCCCGGACCGGCCGGGCCGTGCCGCCGTCTTCCTGCTCGCGTCGTTCCTCTACCTCCCGATCGTCGCGGTGCAGGTCGACGGGGCGAGCCTCGCGCTCGTCCCGATGGCGGTGCTCCTTACCCTCTACCTCTCCCGACGAGGATGGCGGCGAGCGGCGGTGGTCGGGGGGTTCCTCGCCACGGGACGGTTTCCCGCGCTGTTCCCCGTCCTCGGTGCCACGGGGAGGGCCGGCTCCCGGCGGATCGTCGCCGCCCTGGCGGCGGTGGCAACGTTTGCCGCCGTCACCGCCGCGACCTTCGCGGTCTACGGGTCGAAGTTCACCGGCCCGGTCTTCTGGCTTCAGTTCGGACGCTCGAACCTCGCGCTCGACTATTGGGGGGTCCTCGAGGGGACGGGTTGGCTCCGACCGTCGACCGGCCTCACGGTCGCCCAAGCGGCCCTCACGCTCGCCCTCGTAGCCCTCTGCTGGCTACGGGCGCGGTCGGAGCTCGGCGCGGCGGCGGTCGTCCTCACGGGAGTGGTCCTCCTCACCCAGTACCTCTCGTTCACGGCCCTCGTGTTTCTCGTTCCGGTCGCGGCGGTGGGCCCCCGCCCACGAGGATGGCTCTGGGCGATCGGGGTCGTGGCGAGCACGAACTATCTGCTCGCGCAGCGATCGCTGCGGACCTGGGGCGGCGCAGACTCGCTCTCGTATGCGCTCGACCTTCTGTTGACCGCCCTTCTCCTCGCGTTGCTGGTCGAGCTCGCGCGACGGGAGCTCGACCTCCCCGCCGTTCGGGCCCGGGGCCGACCGGACCCCACCGTCCCTATCGCGTAGGTCCGAGCGCGGTAACGACGGTGGACGCCCCCGGAGCCAGGGCGGCAGGGCCCCCAGTGGGCAGGAGAGGTCGCTACAGCTCCGTTACGAGCATCGCGTAGCCGGTGACGGCCGTGTCGCCAGCCTGGATCATGTCGACCGCGTAGATCGCCTGCTCCGAGGTAGTGATCGTGGCGGAGGTCTTGACGTAGGTCGTGAGGCTGAGGTCGTTCGTCGACGGCGTGACTTCGATCGAGACCTGGACCTTGAAGATCGTCGCGTTGGCGGCGGTGTTGTTCCAGGAGACCTCGAGCGTGTAGTCGATGTCCCCCGCAGCGTACCCTCCCGCCGAGTGACTGAGACAGATCGACGTCGCTGCCCCGCTCACGAGGGCGACGGGCACGGTAAGGTTCCCGAGGTTCGCGGCCGTGCACGCCCCCGTCGCCGGATTCGAGGTGGAGTTCACGAACTGAGCCTCGGCGGAGACGAACGAGACCCCCGGAGGCGCGTTCGGGATCCCTGAGGCGGCGCTCTGGGGCGGGGAGGAGTTGAACCCCCCAAGGACGAACGAACCGAGGGCGTAGCCCGCGACGCACGTGAGGATCGCGGCGCCGAGCCCGACGAGGATCAGAGGACCCTGCCCACGGAACGGCGAGGGGCGCTTGGCGACCCGGCGCACCCGGCGGCGATGCCGGACCTCGCCGAGGGCGTTAGGCGCGGGAGTGTCGCCACGACGAGCGGACATGGTTACCAGCGAACCCACCGGCCCTATTTATACGTGGCCGGGGCGCCTGGAACCCCGTCGACCCCGGGTTAGACGCCAGCGCCCCTGGCCGTGTACCGCGGCGGTCGGGGGCACCGTTTTGCCCCAGTCGGCCTCGCGACGGCGGCGTGACCGACTCCTTCGACCGCTTCCTTCCCGAGATCGTCGTGGCCCTCCTCCTCGGGATCGCCGGAGGGATCTCGATCCCGCTGTTCTTCTCGCACGGGGACGTCACGTGGGCGTTCTCGGTCATCTGGGGGGCCGCCACCCTCGGGTCCGTCGCTCTGGTTCCCGCGGTCCGCCGCTCGGGGGGGGACTGGAGGAAGGAGCTCCAGCTGCTGTTCGTCGTCTCGATCGTCGTCGGGGTCGTCAGCATCGTCACGGGGATCGGCAACAACGCCACGGACGAGCCGTTCACGATGAACGCCTATCTCAGCACGCTGCTGAGCGGGAAGGACCCGTACACGACCGCGGTCATGGTGAGCTACAGCGCGCACACCCTGAACCTCTGGTCGGAGTCGGTCACCGCCCCGTACCACTACGTCTACCTGCCGTTGTTGCTGTTCTTCCAGGTCCCGGGGACCGGGGCGTTCGGCTACAAGGCGCTGTGCCTCGCGTGCTGGGCAGGGATCGTCTACCTGCTCCGCCGGGACGAGGTCGCCGCGCTCTGCCTGGTCTCCCCGGTCGCGGCGCTGGTGGCCGCGAACGGGTTCACGGACCTCCCCGTGCTCCTCCTGATGACCCTCGCGCTCCGGGGCGCGCGAGGCGTCCCCGGCAGAGCGGCCGAGTACGCCACCTACGCCATGAAGCAGTTCGCGAACGCGTTCTGGTTCGTCTACTACCTGGCGCGCCGGGAGCTCCTCCGCGCGGCGCTCGTCCTCGTGCTCACCCTCGTCTTCGCCGCGCCGTTCCTCCTGTGGCACCCGACCGGGATCTGGTGCGAGGCGCTGACGTTCAGTCTCAGCCCGGGGTGTACCAGCGCCTTCGGCTCCGCGCGTCACCTCTCGGACCTCTACTCCCATTGGAACTACTACCTCTGGGTCCTCTGGGTCTACGCGCTCTATCGGGCGGAGATCCATCGGCTCCTCCGTCGCGGTTGGAGCTGGCTTGGCTCCGTCCGTTCGCGAGGAACCCCGGCATCGTAGAGTCCCCGTCCGGACTCTCCGTCCGTCGGCGGGACGCGCGGCGAAGCTCATCTAGGGGGGCCGGGTCCGAGAGCATGCCTTCCGCGTCGTTCCCCGGCGACAGGACCGCCCGACCGAAGGCGTGGATGTCGTGGAGCAGCGGGAAGGATTCCGCCTACGCGCTCGCGGAGGTCCGCCGCACGGGCGTGGCGGAGGTCGTTCGGCTGCTGACGACGGTCACCGACGCGTTCGACCGGGTCTCGATGCACGGGGTCCGCGAGGAACTCCTGGACGCGCAGGCGGCCGCGCTCGGGTTGCCGCTCGAGAAGGTCCGAATCCCGTACCCGTGCCCGAACGAGGTCTACGAGCAGGAGATGACGCGCGCCCTCGGGCGGGCCGCAGCGGAGGGGGTACGGCACGTCGTCTTCGGCGACCTCTACCTGGAGGAGGTCCGCGCCTACCGGGAGGAGAGGCTTGAGCCGCTCGGGTTCCGCGGCGTCTTTCCGCTGTGGCGCCGGCCCACCGCCCCACTCGCCCGAGAGATGGTCGGCGCGGGACTCCGGGCCCGGGTCTGCTGCCTCGACCCCCGGCAACTTCCCCGGTCGTTGGCGGGGCGAGAGTTCGACCTCCGGTTCCTTGAGGACCTCCCGCCCTCGGTCGACCCGTGCGGGGAGAACGGGGAGTTCCATACGTTCGCCACCGACGGGCCTGGGTTCCAGCGGCCCGTTCGGACCCGGGTAGGCGAGACCATCGAGCGCGACGGCTTCGTCTTCGCCGACCTCCTCCCGACCTAGGGCGGGCCATCGGTCGGCGGCCCTCCGTCGGCCCCGGTGCTGAGCTCCAGCCCGTGACGGAAAGAAGCTTATGGCCGCCCGACTACGGGGGGCCGTGGCCGCCAGCGCTCCCAAGTCCCCTCCGGAGGTCACGTCGATGCTCGGCCGGGCGCCGATCTTCGCGGCGCTCTCCGAGCGGGAGCTCCGGTCGCTCGCGAAGGTCGTCAAGGTCGTCTCGTTCCCTGCGAACGGTCGCGTCGTCAAGCAGGGCGAGCCCGGGATCGGGTTCTACATGATCCTGAGCGGGGAGACGGAGGTCCGCCAGGGGAACCGGACCCTGGCCCGCCTAGGGCCGGGTCAGTTCTTCGGCGAGATGACGTTGCTCGACGAGCAGCCGCGGAGCGCCGATGTCGTCGCGGTCACCCCCGCCGAGTGCGCCGTCCTCTCCCGTTGGGAGTTCTGGGGGTTCGCGAAGGGCGAGCCGGCCGTCCTCCAGGGCGTGCTGAAGGAGATGGCGCGTCGCCTCCGCGAGACGAACCGCGCGCTCACCGAGTGAGCGCGGCCGTCCGGACGGCGCGCGGGTTCACGCGGCTTTACCGGGCCGTTATATCGAGTTCGATATAACCCCCGGGGGGGCACGGACGATGCCGATGCCGGCCCGGATGATCGGGCTCTACGCGCTCGCGACGATGCAGCGGGAGGGGCCGGTCTACGGCTACCGGGTGACGCAGCGGATCGCCGAGCGGACCGCCGGTAGCTGGCGGCCCGGAGCGGGCGCCGTCTACCCGGCGCTCACCCGGCTGGTCGACCGCGGGCTCGCGCGGGGTCGGACGGAGGGTCGGCGGCGGGTCTACGAGATCACGCCCAAGGGACGAGCGCTCCTCGAACGCCTCCGGACCGCTCGGGCGTCGCGACCGACCACGGCGCCGGACCTCTCGGTCGTCTGGGCGGAGATCTCCGGGATGGACGACGTCGGCGAGTTCCTCCTGCTCCGGGTGCGGCGGTCGCTGGACGCCGCGGAGGGGTGGCTCGGCTCCCACGCGGCCTCGGCGAGCGGCCCGAAGGCCAACGTCGACCTGCGCGAGGGGCTCCGCCGCGAGCTCACCACCCGCCTGCGCGGGCTCGAGGGGCGCGGCGTGGCGAGGGCCGCGCGAGGGACGGGGCCCCGGCGGGGCGGGCGGCGATGACCGGTAACGGCTGGGCGATCGAGGCCCACGGGCTCACCAAGCGGTACGACAAGTTGCTCGCGGTCGACCACGTCGACCTCGCGGTCCCGGCCGGCTCGATCTTTGGCCTTCTCGGTCCGAACGGCGCCGGCAAGACGACGATCATCAAGGTCCTCACCGGCCTGAGCGACATCACCGAAGGGACCGCCAAGGTCGCCGGCTTTGACGTCCACCGGGACCCGATGCACGTGAAGCAGCGGGTCGGCTGGGTCGCGGCCGAGGTGATCCTGGACGACGACCTCTCGGGATGGGAGAACCTCTGGCTGCAGGCCCGGCTCCAGGGGCTGAACGACTGGAAGCGCCGGGCGGAGCAGCTCCTCGCCTACTTCGAGCTGACCGACCGTCGGCGGGACAAGGTCGGCACCTACTCGACCGGGATGCGGAAGAAGATGGAGATCGCCCTAGCGCTGCTGCACCAGCCGGAGGTGATCTTCATGGACGAGCCGACGATCGGGCTGGACGCGAACGTCCGACGCATGCTCTGGGACCTCATCACCGGGGTCAACAAGCAGTTCGGCGTCACGGTCCTGCTCACCTCCCACTACATCGAGGAGGCGGACGCCCTCTGCGACCACGTGGCGATCATCGACCACGGGCGGTTCGTGGCGACCGGGACCCCGGCCGAGCTGAAGGCGAGGGTGAAGGAGGACTTCATCGAGCTCGAGACGAGCGAGCCGCTGACGGCCGAGCGGCTCCAGCAGGTCGCCGGGGTCTCGAGCGTGCGGAGCCAGGGAAGCACGTGGATCCTGCGCGTCGCCTCGGCGGAAGAGGTCCTTCCGAGGCTGTTCCACGCGCTCAAGACCGACGGGATCCGGCGGATCAACGTCGAGAAGCCGAGCCTCGAGACGGTCTTCATCGATATCACGGGGAAGAAGATCGACCAGGCGGGGTCGGACGTGCAGGACTTCCGCAAGTTCTACCTCAACGTGCGGAGGGCGCGGCGATGAGCACGGCGACGCAGACGGTCGCGCTGCCCGCGAGCGTCATCGAACGACGGGACGGCCGCGTCGGACAGCTCTCGCAGTTCTACGGGCTCTACGCCCGGGAGGTGATCAAGACGTTCCGCAACCCGTTCGTGATCGTCATCACCCTCGTCCAGCCGTTCATGTGGCTCGCCTTCTTCGGCGGGATCTTCTCGACGCTGCCGACCGGTACGCTCGACTCGTTCCTGCTCCACGCGCCGCCCGGCACGGGCTACCTCGCGTTCCTGTTGCCGGGGACGCTCGCGACCGGGATGATGGCGATCGGGATGTTCGGCGCGATGAGCACGATCCAGGACAAGCGGTTCGGTTTCATGAAGCGCATCCTGATCACGCCGACCAGCAAGGCGACCGTCTACCTCAGCAAGGCGCTCGGCTCGATGACGCGGGGGCTCGTCCAGATCCCCGTGATGATCGCGGCCGCGACCGCGTTCGGGGTCACGCTCCACGGCGACCCGCTGACCTGGTGCGCGTGGATCCTCGGCCTTGTCTTCCTCGGCCTGGGGTTCTCGGCGCTCTTCCTCGCGATCACCGCCTCCAGCACCGACTGGCAGACGCCCGGGGTGGTGTCGAACTTCCTGTCGATGCCGCTGATGTTCGCGAGCGGAGCGATGTTCCCCACGTCGATCTACCCGACCTGGATGAAGGTCATCGCCGACGTGAACCCGGTCGGCTACTCGGCGGAGCTGTCGCGCTCCGTCCTGACGTACGGGACGTTCACGGCGACCGACCTCACCTACCTCGGCTACCTGGCGCTGTTCGCGACCTTGATGGTCCTGATCGGGACGGCGCTCGCCTCTCGGTACCTCAAGGTCGAGTAGGCACCCCGTCGGCTCCAGCCAGAGTTTTCTTCGCCCCCGGGTAGGGGCGGGCGTGGACCTGCTGACGTTCGCGCTGCTGGTCGCCCTTACGGGGATCTTCGCGGGGCTGGTCGGCTCGCTCACCGGCCTCGGCGGGGCGGTCGTGGCGATCCCCGTCCTCGTCGTGGCGTTCGCCGTCCCGTTCCCGGAGGCGACAGGGGCCGGGCTCCTCACCGTGCTGGCGACCTCGTCGACGACCGGGGCGGCGTACGTCCGCGACCACCTGTCCGACCTTCGGATCGGGATGTTCCTCGAGATCGCCACGGTCCCGGGAGCGCTGTTCGGGGCGACCGCCACGGTCTCCCTGGTCCACGCCCGGCTCGCCGACGCCCTCCTCCTCGCGCTCGGCGCCGTCCTGCTCGCGCTGGTGCCGGGAACGATCGCGCGGAACCGGCAGCCGCCCTACACGACCGCGGCCGAGCCGGACGATATCTCCCGCGAGCTCGGGCTCACCGGGTCGTACTACGACGAGGTCCGCCACGAGCGGCTCCACTACAACGCCGCCCGGACCCGGCCCGCCCTCGGGGTCGGGTTCGTCGCCGGGGTCGTCTCGGGGATGTTCGGTATCGGCGGCGGGGTGTTCAAGGTCCTCTCCCTCGAACACTACCTCCGCCTGCCGATGAAGGTCGCGACGGCGACGAGCAACTTCATGATCGGCGTCACCGGGGCCGCGGGGGCGAGCGTCCTCCTGGTCGCCGGCTACGTCAACCCGGTGATCGGCGCCCCGCTCGCCCTCGGGACGGCACTGGGGGCCCTGGGCGGGAGCCGGGTCCTGCCGAGGCTGCGCAACCGGACCGTCCGCTGGCTGTTCGTGCCGGTCCTCGCGGTGCTCGGCGTCGAAGTGATCCTCCGCGGGCTGGGGATCGCATGACCGCGTCCAACGGCCCCGACGAGAACGCCGCGGCACGGCCGGGGGAGCTCCCTCCGTCGGTCTACCAGCACATGACGACGACGCTGCGGGTCGGGCTCGTCGTCGCGCTGGTCGTCCTCGCGGCGGCGCTCGTGGCCCTCGTCCATCGGAGCTACGCCTCGCCGGCAGGGGGGTGGGTCTCGCCGAACCCGCTCGTGCGCTACCTGGACCCGCGGGTCCTCGCCGCGGGCCTCGCGGGAGGCGCGCCGGAGGCGTATCTCACCCTCGGGGTCTACGCCCTCATCGCCACGCCGGTGGTCCGCGTCGGGACCGGTCTCTACTCGTTCCTCCGTCACGGAGAGCGGCGGATGGCGGCGTTGACAGCGATCGTCCTCGCCCTGCTGCTGTTCGGCCTGTTCGTCGTCGGTCCGCTGGTCCGCTAGGGGGCCGGGGGCCGACGGCCGGCTCAACTGGCGTGGCCGAGCTCCGACAGCGCCTCGCGCACCGTCCTCAGCCCGTCGTTGGCGAGCGCCCGAGCGTCGTCCGCCTCCTTCGCCTCCGCAACGACCCGGAAGATCGGCTCGGTGCCCGACGGTCGGAGGAGCAGCCATCCCCGGGGGGAGCTCACCTTGACCCCGTCCAGCGTCTCCACCCGAGCGCCCCCGCGGCCCAGGAGCTCCGCGACGCGCGCGAGGACCTGGGCGCGGAGCTCGACCGGGCAGGCGACCGTGTCCCGGAGGAGCTGGTAGCTCGGGAGGTCGCGGACGAGCTCGGCGAGCGGCGCCTTCCGCCGGGTCAGGAGGTCGAGCGCGGCGGCGAGCGCCATGGCGCCGTCCCGCGCGAGCTGGAACGTCGGGAAGATCGACCCGCCGTTGTCCTCGCCGCCGAACACGGCCCGATGCTCCCGCATGGCGCGCACGATCGACGGGGAGCCGACCTTCGTGTAGACGACGCGCCCGCCGAGGGGGGCGACCGCCTCCTCGACGGTCCGGGACGTGGAGATCGGGACGACGACCGTCCCGCCGCCGGCGCGCTCGACCGCGTCCCGCGCGAACAGGGCGAGCATCCGCTCCCCGGGAACGTACCCCCCGTCGGCCCGGACGAAGACCGCGCGGTCGGCGTCCCCGTCGTGGGCGACCCCCAGGTCCGCCTCGACCGACGGGACCAGGCGTTTCAGGTCTCCGACGTTCGCCTCGACCGGCTCCGAGCGACGGCCGGGGAACGTTCCGTCGACGTGGCCGTTGAGGGTCACCGTCCGGCACCCGAGCCGGTGGAGGAGGTGCGGGCTCGTCGGGACCGAGGCGCCGTTGCCGCAGTCGAGCGCGACGCGGAAACGACGGGCGGAGATCGCCCGTCGGTCGACCTGCTCGAGGACCCCACGGAGGTACCGCTCCGCGCCGAGCCCGTCGTGGTCGATCTCCCCGATCCGGTCGAACGGGACCGACGGCGCGGTCGCGACGTCGTAGGCGGCCTCGATCCGTTCCTCGACCTCCCGGCTCGCCTCGAGGCCGTCGTCCCCGATGCACTTGATCCCGTTGAACTCGGGGGGGTTGTGCGAGGCAGTGACGATCACGGCGAAGCCGGCGCCGAGGCGGGGAACGTTGTACTGGGTCGCCGGGGTCGGCAGGAGGCCGACCTCGACGACCCGGTGGCCGGCGAGCGCGAGGGTCGAGCCCACGAGCCGGGCGAACGCGACGCTCGACGTGCGGCCGTCCCAGCCGACGACGACCGGGCGGTCCGAAGGGGCGACCGTCGCGATCGCGGAGGCGACCCGGGTGGCGAACGCTGGGGTGAACGTCGTCCCGACGACCTCCCGGATCCCGTTCGTCCCGAACAGCCGTGTCACGGACGTTCGGGGGCCGAGCCGCGAACCCTATAATACCCCAGAGCCGGCGGACGTCGCCAGGGACCCGAAGGGTTTTGGCCGGCCGTCCTCGTCGACCCCCGTGGACCCCCCGCGCTGGTTGGTCGACGAGATGCTCGGACGTCTCGCGCGCTACCTCCGTTTCGTCGGCTGCGACACGGCCTACGTGCGAGGGCTCTCCGACGACGAGCTCCTCGAGCTGGGCCGGCGGGAGCGGCGGATCCTGTTGACCCGGGACCGCGCGTTGAGCCGTCGCAGCCCGTCGTCGTTCCTCGTGACGAGCCCGGTCCTCGCCGAACAGTGGCGGGCCGTCCGCCGCGCCTGGCCGTCGGTCCCGACCGAGCCGTCGTTCGTCCGGTGCTCGCTCTGCAACGGTCCGCTGGAGCCGCGCCCGCCCCACGAGGCGGGCCCCTCGGCTCCCCCGACGGTCCGTAGCGGCGCCGGCCCGCTCTACGGCTGTCGGGACTGTGGCCACCGGTACTGGGAAGGGTCCCATACGGCGGAGATCCGCGCCCGGATCGCCGCCTGGGAGCGGGACGCCGATCGATGATCGTCGGGTACGTAGAGCCGTCGGGCGAGGCGCCCGACCTCGCCCGTGCCGAGGTGGCCGGCGCTGCCGGCGCGGTCGGTGGAGCGTGGGCCGGCCCGGAAGCCGCTGCGGTGCCCGGGCTCCTTGCCGTCGCGGTCCCGAGCGAACGGTCGCTTGCCGAGCTCGCGGCGCGCCTCGCGCTCGCGCGCCGCACCCTCGTCCTGCTCGAGCCGTCGTCCGGCCCGGCCGACGCGGCCCGGGCCGAGGGCCGGCTCGGTCGCGCGGCGGCGTTCCGTCGTCTCGGGGAGCCCGGAGCGGCCGCCGACGCCGCGGTGAAGGACGCCGGTCGCGCCTACGTTGCCGGAGGAGGATCGATCGACCTCGACGCCCCGCAGGCCCGGTACTGGGTCGCCCGCCGGGCCGACGGGGCCGAGTTGCTGCTGCGCGAGGTGGCGGCCGTCAACCGCGGTCAGGTCGCGCTCCGCGCGATGCCGCGGCTCCCGTTCCGCCGGCCGGTCTCGCTCCCACCCCGGCTCGCCCGGGCCGCGGTCAACCTCGCCGGCGTGAGGCCCGGCGACCGGGTCCTCGACCCGTTCCTGGGGACCGGGGCGCTCCTCGCCGAAGCCGGCCTCCTCGGGGCCCGGCTCTACGGGGTCGACGCCGACGCCGCGATGGTCCGGGGCGCCCTCCACAACTTCGAGCATCTCGGGGTGCGGGCCGAGGCCCTGGTCGAGGGGGACGCGCGCGCCGTCGGGTTCCCGGGGACGGAGCCCCGGTTCGACGCGATCGTCACCGACCCCCCCTACGGCCGCTCGTCGGCGAGCGTCGGGGCCGACCCTTCGTCCCTGGTCCCCGAGGTGCTCGGGCGGTGGGCCGACCGCCTTCGGTCGGGCGGTCCGATCGTCGTCCTCAGCCCCGGAGGGCCGGCGCTGCTCGCCGCGCCGTGGGAGGAGGAGCTCCGGGTGGCGGTGCGCGTGCACCGTAGCCTGACCCGGGAGTTCCGACGGTACCGCCGCCCGGGCTAGAACGTCGCGGTCAGGTTCGTCGACTTGCTCCCGCCGCCGGAGGTCGGGCAGAGCTCCGAGGTGTGGAAGAGGAACAGCACGCTGACCGCGCTCTGGTCGTTGGAGAAGTCGGCGGAGGCGTTCGCCGACTTTCCCGCCCCGATGGTCAGGTAGAGCGCCGACGGCAGGGTGACCGAGCCGCCGGTCACCGGCCCGTAGCTCGTGCCGTTCGGCAGGAGCAACGTCCAGCTCCCGCCGTTCTCCCAGGCGGTAAGAGCGGTGCCGTTGAGATAGACGCTGTTGCCGGTGGAGACCGAGGCGACGGTGAACGAGTAGACGAAGCCGTGGGGGACCGGGTCGCCGTTGGTCACCGGCACCGTGAGCTCGACGGTGATCGCCGCCCCCCCGGACGGAGCGACGTTGCGGGCCGTCCCGGGCGCGAGGGAGATCACCCCCGGCGGGATGGCGAGCGGCACGAGGACGAACCCGGTGACGAGGATGCCGGCGACGAACACCCCGACCGCGACCCGCTTGCCCCCGACCGGCGTGACGTCGTTGAGCGGCGGGGGGTGACGGAGCCCGAGGAGGAGGACGAGGAACGCGAAGAGGATCCAACCGAGGTAGACGAAGAAGACGCCGATGCCGAAGAGGGTCGCCGCCGCGGCGTAGCTGACGTAGCGGGCCCGGTCGCCGAGCAGCGCCCGGAAGATGTGGCCCCCGTCCAGGGTCCCCGCGGGAAGGAGGTTGATCGCCGTGACGAGGATCCCGACCCACCCGGCGAGCGCGAGCGGGTGCAGGGAGACGATCGACTTCGGGAAGAACAACGCCAGGAACGCCCAGAAGAGCGACGGCCCGATCAGGAGGTTCCCGTAGCTTTGGCCGAGGATCGACGGGCCGCAGTAGTTCGCCGGGAGCGTCGGGGCGTGGACGGAGAGGGCGAGGCCGGCGAGGGTGATCGGGATCGACATCACGAAACCGGCGATCGGACCGGCGGCGCCGACGTCGAAGAGGGCCTTTCGGTCCGGGAACGGCTCGCGCATCGAGACGAACGCGCCGAACGTTCCCAGCAGGTACGGGGGCGGGATCGGGATGAAGTACGGGAGCGAGGCGTCCAGGTGGCGGCGGCGCGCGACGACGTAGTGCGCCGTCTCGTGGATCCCCAGGATCGCCATCAGCGGGGCCGCGAAGTAGAGCGCGCCGTAGGCGACGTCCGTCAGGGTGAGCACGAGTCCCCCGACGTACGTCAGCCAGATCATCGACCCCGCGAAGACGGTGGTGGCGACGGTCGCGGCGAGCAGGACGACGTTGATCCACGGGCGGCGCGGTCCCAGCTTCGGCCGACGGATCACCTCGATGAACTCCTCGCCGGTCTCCCGGCGGAGGATCGGGATGTACCCGAGCCGGCCGAGCTCTTGGCGCAGGGCGTCGAACTTCGGCTCCAGGCTCGCGCGGTCGACGTGGACGGCGAAGAGGACCGACTGAGGTCCGAGGCGCGTCTCGTAGACCGGGAAGTACGTCGAGACCGCCTGGCGGAGCCGGTCGAGCTCGGTCCGCTCGCCGCTCGGGATCGGCCCGGAGCTGTACATCTTCACCCGGGGTCGAGCGCGCTACTCACCGGCGGACTTGCGCAGCCGCTTGGCGCGCTCCTTCGCGGAATACCCGGTGACCTCCTCGAGGAACCGGTTGTAGTGGGCGATCGTCTCCCGGGCGACCGCCTCATCGACCCGAGGGTTCGTGCGGACGTCGACCGAGAGCCCGCGTCCGTCCGGGCGCACGGCGAGCCGCTCGATCGCCCCGGACGACGCGACGACCTCGGACGCGCCGACCTCCACCGCGGCGAAGTGCTGGCGCGCGATCGCGCCGATCGCCGCGAGCTCGAGGTTCTTGCGGTGGCTCGTCCGCACCGGATAGGTCTGCACGGCGACCGTTGGAGCGTCGGTCGCGATAAAAGCGTGTCCGACCCACGGCCCCCACCCCGGGGTCGCGGGCGGAGGCAGGTCACACCGTCTCGATCTCGAAGAGGACCTGGAAGCCGCGCAGCTGCTCGGTGACCGCGTCGGTGAGCTCAAGGACCTCCTCGCGGCGCGCCGTTCCGCGCCAGTCGTAGACGAAGTCGTAGTTCCCGTGCGTCGGGACGAACCCGGCGGCGAGGAGCCGGTCCGCCACCTCCGACGGCTTCCCCCCCTCGCTGTCGAACGTCACGCGAACGTACGTCTCCATCGGCGGTCCACCGGCGTGGGCCGTCAAAGGCGTTTCGGTCTTGTGGAGGCGAGGAACGCCTCCGTTCGGGGGCCGGTGCCCCTGCGAGCGAGGCCGTGCCGGCCCCCGAGGGTCACGGTCGACGCGATCGTGCCCGGGCGGGACCGAGCAGGGCGGCGAGGTTCCTCTCGAGATCCTGAGGGCCCCGGCCCGGGAGATGCCGGGGTTCGAGCCGGCCGGCCGGGCCGCACACGGCGACGTTCCAGCCGCCGGCGTGGCCGGGGACGACCGCGAGGC
>Ga0187771_10002155_pt1 | contig 13555 bp, 11 predicted proteins | sample 0116_SJ02_MP15_1_FD_133139 | JGI IMG/M metagenome (GOLD analysis project Ga0187771, IMG submission 133139) | Tropical peat soil microbial communities from peatlands in Department of Meta, Colombia - 0116_SJ02_MP15_10_MG | ecosystem: Environmental > Terrestrial > Soil > Wetlands > Peat | place... | reverse complement strand
TGGTGCGCCGCTGGGGAGGCAACTTGCCGAATGGTATGCCGACCTCAGCATCCGCATTCACGAAGGCTACGGTCTTACCGAGACTTCTCCCGTGATTGCCGTCAACACGCCGCGGGCGCACAAGCTGGGCACCGTGGGCAAGCCCTTGCCGAATATTGAGGTGCGCATTGCAGAGGACGGAGAACTTATGGTGCGCGGGCCGTCGGTGTTCAAAGGCTATTGGAACCGGCCCGAAGAAACGAAAAATGCGTTTGCGGAGAACGGCTGGTTCAAGACGGGCGACATTGCGCAGCTCGATGCGGAGGGCTTTCTCTCCATCACCGATCGGAAGAAGGATCTGATCAAGACTTCAGGCGGAAAATTCATTGCGCCCCAGCCACTGGAGAATACACTGAAGCACAATGCGCTTATCGCAGAAGCACTGATTGTGGGCGATAAACGAAAATTTCCCGCGGTGCTGATTGCCCCCTACTTTCCTCTGCTGGAAGACTGGGCCCGCACCAACCACGTCGCCTTTGCGTCGCGCCGCGAGTTGATTGCAAACCAGAAAGTGCGCGAGCTTTATGAGGGCATCGTGTCGGACTTGAACCGCGACTTGGCCCGCTTCGAGCAGTTGAAGCGAACCGTATTGATTGCCGAAGAGTTCTCTCCAGAGAATGGAACGATGACCGCAAGCCTGAAGCTGCGTAGACGTGCCGTGGAAAAGATCTACAGCAAGCAGATCGAGGAGATGTATGCGGAGGCGGAGGCGAGCGGTGCGAGATCGACGCCCGAGTAAGCGCGGGCCGGGAGTCGCTTATCCCAGAGGAAAATAGCGAGGGCGGCACTTTCCTCAGTGAGAGCGAAACTCACGCCGACCTAGGGATGACTCCTCTAGCGCGCTTTCCTCGCCCTCGACCGCGCACTTGAGGGCCGCTTCGTCGGGTGGGGCCGAACTTTCTGCGGGACCTGGCCGCGATCTGGGCACGAGAAAGCTGAACCAGCGTTGGATTGGTCACAGCCTCTTTGGCCAGATTGGCGATCAAGGCTCCGCCCAGCACCTGAACCAGGGCGTTCTGCGCTTCTCTCCATACCGGATGGCCCGGACACCAGGTTTTCCGGTCGCAAGTAGGCCCGTCCCCGAGGCAGACGTTCAACTGAGTGCGACCCTCAATTGCCTCGACCACGTCCAGGACGGTCATCTTGCTCCGTCCCCAGGACAATTCGAACCCGCCGGTCGCGCCGCGCGACGAAGAAACCAGTCCTCTCTGAACTAAGCGCTGCAGCACCTTGGAAAGAAAACTGCTGGGAGTACCCGTGGCCTCGGCCAAGTCCGCACGTTGCGCCTTAACGCCGGGCGGCAAAGCCGCCAGGTGGATGCTCACTCGAACCGCGTAATCGGCTGCCCGTGTGATCTGCACCTCTTCCTCCCAAATTGGACCTATTTAGTCCAGTTATTTACTCTTCCAACGGGTAGTTGTCAGTGAGCTTTGTACTATGTGCACGTGACGTAACTCACTCGATCAAGTGATAAATTCGGTGGCATGAGCCAGCTATGCGGTTCTGGCTCCAGCGCTGGGCTTTATCGGGTGGGATTCAGTGGGAGAGAGAAATAGAACACCGAGCCTCGGCCCAGTTGGCTGGTGAGACTAATCGTACCGCCGTGCAGCTCGACGATCGCCCGAGCGATAGCAAGCCCCATGCCGGTTCCTTGCACTGAGGTCCTCTGAGTCCGCCCACGGTAAAACTGTTCGAAGATCATCGACTGTTCCATGTCGTCAATTCCGGGGCCTTGGTCCGCTACGCTGGTAACCAGATTGCGGCCACGCAACTCAGCCGTGATCTGGATGGGGGTCTGAGGCGGCGAATACTTCGCTGCATTGTCCAGCAGTTGGACGAGCACTTCCACAATCCGGTCCAGGTCCATGCTGACGGCGGGCAGATCTTTCGGGATCACCACGTTGACCGGGTGCTTATCCAATGTCTTTTCCAGTCTTTGTAATGCCAGCTGGACGGCATCGCTTATGGAATGAGGTCGCAAGTGGAGTTCAACTTGCCGCGCATCCAGCTGGGCAACTTCCGCTGCTTCGCCAATCAGGCGGTTCAAGCGATCGCTCTCTTCATTGATGACGGTGGCCAGTTCTTTGAGTTCCGGCTTATCGAGCTCGATCTCTGAGAGGAGGGTTTCGGCCGATGCCTTGATGGCGGTCAGAGGGGTGCGAAACTCGTGCGTCACCGAGTCCAGCAGAAGGGCCCGCAGCCGGTCACTTTCACGAGCGGCATCTGCTTTGCTGAGTTTTTCCATCATGGAGGTTCGCTCAATCGCGGTGGCAACGAGGCTGCCGACCGCTTCCAGCGTTTCGCGCGAGATATCGCATGCCGCGACCGCCAAAGTGCCGACTGTCCGCACGCCCATGCGCAGGGGCATGTATCGGGATCGTTGGTTGGGGTCAAAAACCGGTTCGCCTCGGCCGCTCACTGCTCTCAGTTGTTCCGGTGGGAATAGCGACTGGGCGTTGATGTCAGAAAAATACGTCTTCTGCTTGTCTTCCAGAAACAAGGCAACTCCGGCAGCGCCGAAAACGTCCGCAATGTAAGTTGGCAGTTTATTCAACAGCTCGAACACGTTGTCCGCGATGAGAACCTGCTGGCTCAATGCGTAGAGGCGCTCGACCTCCTTTCGCCGCTGGTTTGCCTCCCGGGTTCGGCGTCGCGCCCGCTCGGAGAGTTGACTTCCGATGATTGCGGTGGTGAGGAACGCCGCCAATGCAATCCAGTTCTGGGGGTCTGCGACGGTGAAGCTGTAAATCGGAGGCAGAAAGAAGAAGTTGTAGAACATAGTGGCCACAACTGCCATGAAGATCGCGCACCGCAGTCCCCAGGTTGCGGAGATCAGCAAAATGGCAAGCAGGAGCACAAAGCCCGCCGTGGCGGCACTACGATGCAGAACGTGGTAACAGGCCCAGGCTATTAATAGGTCGAGAGCGGCAACAATGGGATAGCGCAACAATCGTTGGGCTGTTTGTTTCACGGTGAGATTGTAGCCTATTCGACAACGGTTGCCGTCGCGGTTCACAATAGCCGCAATGCCAAAAACACCTGAGCAATGGCTGGAGGAAGCTGCCCCAGAGAAGAAACAAGCAATTTTCAAGCTGTTCCTCGGGTACGCACCGGGAGTCGGCAAAACCTACAACATGCTTAGCGAGGGGATCCGCCGGGCCAGCCGCGGGGAAGACGTCGTCGCAGGTTTGGTGGAAACCCACGGACGCAAGGGAATCGCGGAGCTTGGGGCTCGGCTGGAAAATGTGCCACGCCGAGAACTGAACTACAAGGGCGCGTCCTTCCAGGAGATGGATGTGGATGGCATCCTTGCGCGCAAACCGCAGGTCGTGTTGGTGGACGAACTGGCGCACACCAATGTGGAAGGCAGTAAACACCGAAAGCGATACGACGATGTGCTGGAGTTGCTGGACGCTGGCATCGACGTGTTGTCGACAGTAAATGTTCAGCACATCGAGAGCTTGACGCCGCTGGTGCAGCAGATCACAGGCGTGCCCGTTCGAGAAACCGTCCCCGATTGGGTCATGCAGCGGGCAAATGAAGTCGTTTTAGTTGACCTGACCCCCGAAGCCCTGCAAACCCGCATGCGCCGCGGCGACATTTATCCATTGGAGCGGGCGGAGCGTGCACTGGGCCATTTTTTTCGCCCCGCCAACCTCATCTCACTGCGCGAGTTGGCCCTGCAGCAAGTGGCTCGCGCAGTGGATCGAAGCCTGGAATCCTATCTGCACAAAGAGGGTTTGGATCATGCGGCTGCGGTACGTGAAAGCATCGGGGTGTGTATCAGCTCGAATCCCGCTGCCCAATACCTGATCGCGCGCGCCGCTCGAATGGCGCAACGCATTGATGCGGACTTATCCGTTATCTATGTGGATGTCGGCCTTGACGAAAGCCCGGAAAATCAGCGCACGCTCAACCAAAATATCAGCTTTGCCGAGAGCCTGGGTGCCAAGCTATTTCGCGTCAAAGGCAAAACTGTGGCGGAGGAAGTGGCCAAGGTGGTGCGTGAACACCGCATCACACAGGTGGTGTTCGGGCGCTCAGCACAATCGGGCTGGCGCAGATACCTGTATCTTTCCGCCATCCACAGGTTTCTTCGTGACGCACCGCCGGTCGATGTGCACATCGTAACCCAAGAGGTGAAATAGAGAAATGGCTGAGGGCGACAAGTCGAAGATACTGGTTGTAGATGACGAGCCGCAGATCACGCGCGTTCTCAAGACTACGCTTTCTGCGCGCGGATATTCCGTGCGCACCGCGTCCGATGGTGACGATGCTTTGCAGATGATGAAGGTGTGGGAGCCGGACTTGGTGATCACGGACCTGCGAATGCCTAACATGGATGGCGTCGAGCTTTGCCGTTACCTGCGAACCCGATCAAGTGTGCCGATCATTGTGCTTTCGGTCCGAAATGAGGAAAGAACCAAAGTGGCGGCTCTTGATGCCGGGGCCGACGACTATGTCACCAAACCCTTCGGTGTGGATGAACTGCTGGCGAGAGTCCGGGCGGCGCTGCGCCGTGCCTCCGCCCCACAGGAACCGGAAACCGGGGTGATAGAGGTTGGCGACTTCCGCATCGATGCACAGAATCACAGTGTTTTGCTGAAGGGTCGGGAGGTGCGGCTCACCCCCAAGGAATTTGAGGTTTTAACATATCTCGCGCGGCACCCAGATAAGGTTGTGACACACCGCTCTTTGCTGGCTGCGGTTTGGGGTGACACCAGCACGGGGCAACCGGAATACCTTCGCGTCTTCATCGGTCACCTGCGCAAAAAGCTTGAGCCAGAAGAAGGACGTGCGCGGTACATAACTACGGAACCGTGGATCGGCTATCGCTTCAATCCGGAGGGCGAATAGAGGGCTCCCGCAGTCGATAGCTATGGGCACGGACTCAACGCGAAACACTCGCCCCAGGGAGTTTAGAGAGTCTTTATAAACCTTTTACACAAAAGCTATGCCCGTGATTGTCAAATGAAACAGGTAATATGCGCAGACGGCGGAGGTGTAGTGTGCGCCGACATGATGAAAGCATCGGATTCGCACTTCCGACTATGACGCTTGTGGAGTGTTGCCAATGCAGGATGTGATATTCATCGCCATTACGATTTTGTTTTTTGTTGTTTCGATCTCCTATGTGCAGTTTTGTGATCGCCTGAAGTGAGGTCCGGCTATGACTGCTGAATCGTTGATCATGTTGATTGTGAGTGCGCTGACCATGGTTTATCTGCTATACGCACTGCTGCGGCCGGAGAAATTTTGATGACGGCCAATGGATGGTTTCAAATCGTATTTTTCCTGCTGATCATTCTGGCGGTAACGCGGCCGCTGGGAGCGTTCATGACCCGTGTCTTCAATCGGGAGAAAACGCTCCTGGATCCGGTTCTGCGCCCAGTTGAGCGGTTGCTGTACCGCATCACGGGGGTCAATGAAAACCAGGAAATGGGCTGGACGGAGTACGCCGTCGCAATGCTGCTGTTCAGCGCGGTGTCCATGCTGCTGTTGTACGTGATCGAACGGGCGCAGGCTTTCTTGCCGTTCAATCCGCAAAAGTTTGCCGGAGTGGCGCAGGCCCTGGCCTTCAATACCGCAGCGTCGTTTACCACCAACACCAATTGGCAGAACTACAGTGGCGAGAGCACGATGAGCTATTTCACCCAGATGGCAGGCCTCGCTTATCACAACTTTATGTCGGCCGCCGTCGGAATTGCAGCAGCCATCGCCTTCATTCGTGGCATTGCTCGGCGTGAAGCGCAAACGATCGGCAACTTCTGGGTCGATCTTGTCCGCGCGTGCCTTTGGGTGTTGCTGCCGTTCTGCACGGTGGGGGCTTTGCTGTTGGTCTCGCAAGGAGTAGTTCAGAACCTTAAGCCTTACGACACGGCAAAATTGCTCGAACCGCAACAAATTCAAAGGGTGGATGCCAGCGGGAAGCCGGTGGTCGGACCAGACGGCAAGCCCGTCATGGACACGGTGACCGAGCAGACCATCGCGCAAGGACCGGTAGCTTCGCAAGAGATCATTAAAGAGTGGGGAACTAACGGCGGTGGTTTCTTCAATGCTAATAGCGCACACCCTTACGAGAATCCGACGCCTCTCTCCAACCTGATCGAAATGTTCAGCATCTTCGCGGTCGCCGCGGGATTGACCTACACGCTTGGCCGAATGACCGGCTCACCGCGCCATGGCTGGGCAGTGTGGTCAGCAATGGCTATCTTGTTTCTCTGCGGCGTGAGCGTCGCATACTGGGCCGAGGCCCGTGGTAACCCACTGCTTCCCGGCCAGGTGAACCAGCATGTGACCGCTTTGCAACCCGGCGGAAACATGGAAGGGAAGGAAGTCCGCTTCGGCATTGCCAACAGTTCTCTGTTTGCAACGGTAACGACCGACGCCAGCTGCGGTGCGATTAATGGCTGGCATGATTCGTTCACGCCGCTCGGCGGAATGGTGCCGCTGGTCAACATCATGCTAAGCGAAGTTATTTTCGGAGGTGTTGGCGCCGGCATGTACGGCATGCTGATTTACATTGTGCTGGCCGTATTTATCGCGGGTCTCATGGTGGGTCGCACACCCGAGTACCTGGGGAAAAAAATCGAAGCCTACGACGTGAAGATGGCGATGCTGGTCACGTTGGTCTTTCCGCTTATAATTCTGGTCTTCGCGGCGATTTCCTCGGTCGAAGGCTACGGGACCTCCAGCATCACCAATCCCGGTCCGCACGGGCTGAGCCAGATTCTCTACGCTTTCACGTCCATGGCCGGCAACAACGGTTCTGCCTTTGGGGGCCTAAACACAACCACCCTCTGGTACAACGTCGCTGGCGCCATCACGATGCTGGTGGGCCGCTTCATGATGATGCTGCCGACGCTGGCCATCGCGGGCAATTTGGCGCGCAAGAAGTACGTTCCGCCATCGCTGGGGACATTCCCGGTTACGACGCCGCTGTTTACCGCGCTTCTCATCAGCGTCATCTTGATTGTGGGAGCGTTGACATTCTTTCCGGCCTTGAGCCTTGGGCCGGTTCTGGAACACCTGCTCATGAGCGCAGGCAAGACCTTCTGAGGTTTTTTCGTGGCCATAAAGAAAAAAGCTATCTGGGAATGGAAGATCGTCAAGCGCGCAACATGGGATGCGTGCTTGAAGCTGAATCCGCGCACTATGATGGGCAACCCGGTCATGTTCGTCGTGGAAATCGGCAGCGTCATCACTACCGTGTTGCTATTTCATGGCGGCACCGCCTTCAAGTTCAACTTGCAGATCACGCTATGGCTGTGGTTCACAGTGCTATTCGCTAACTTCGCTGAGGCGATGGCTGAAGGCCGGGGTAAGGCGCAAGCCGACGCGCTGCGCAAAGCCCGCGCGGAAACGCTGGCCAACCGCCTGGTCGAGAGCGGCGAGATCGAAAAAGTGCCCAGCTCCAAACTGCGCGCCGGAGACCTGGTGCTGGTTTCTGCTGGGGAGTTCATTCCGTCGGATGGCGAAATCATTGATGGGGTCGCCTCGGTCGATGAATCGGCGATCACTGGCGAATCCGCGCCGGTTATTCGCGAGGCTGGCGGCGACCGTTCGGCGGTAACCGGCGGCACACGCGTCTTGTCCGACCAGATCAAAGTGAAGATCACTTCGAACCCCGGGGAAACGTTCCTCGACCGCATGATCGCTTTAGTCGAGGGAGCTGAACGACAAAAGACCCCGAATGAAATTGCGTTGAACATTCTATTGGCGGGGTTGACTATCATCTTCCTGCTTGCGGTGGTTACGCTGCAGCCGTTCGCCATCTACTCCGGTTCTCCGCAGACGGTTTTTGTGCTGGTCTCGCTGCTCGTCTGTCTGATTCCCACCACGATCGGTGGCCTGCTCTCTGCAATCGGCATTGCAGGCATGGATCGTCTGATTCAGCACAACGTCCTCGCCATGTCGGGCCGTGCCGTCGAGGCAGCGGGCGATGTAAACACACTGCTGCTGGATAAGACCGGCACCATTACCTTGGGAAACCGGCAAGCGTCGCGTTTCATCGCTGCACCTGACATCACGGAAGCCGAACTGGCCGACGCTGCCCAACTTTCCTCTCTTGCCGATGAGACGCCGGAAGGCCGATCCATTGTCGTTTTGGCGAAGGAAAAGTACGGACTTCGCGGACGAGAGTTGTCTTCCCGCGACGCTCAGTTCGTACCGTTCTCTGCTCAGACGCGCATGTCCGGCGTCAACTTGGATGGTTATGAAATCCGTAAGGGCGCGGTGGATGCCATCCGAAAGTACATTTCGACGAATGGGCGCGACTTCCCCAAGCAGGTGCAGGAGAACGTAGACCAGGTGGCCCGCGCTGGCGGTACGCCTCTGGTTGTGGCCGAGAAGAATCGCGGCGTTCTGGGGGTGATTGAGCTGAAGGACATTGTCAAAGGCGGAATGCGCGAGCGCTTCGACCAACTCCGCGCCATCGGAATTCGTACCGTAATGATTACCGGCGACAATCCGCTCACGGCCGCTGCCATTGCCCGCGAGGCGGGTGTCGATGACTTTTTGGCGCAAGCCACGCCGCGCGACAAGATGGATCTGATCAAGCGCGAACAGGCTGGCGGCAAGCTGGTCGCCATGACCGGCGACGGCACCAACGATGCGCCCGCCCTCGCTCAGGCCGATGTCGGCGTTGCCATGAATACTGGCACGCAAGCCGCCAAGGAAGCGGGCAACATGGTGGATCTGGATTCCAACCCCACCAAGCTCATCGAGGTCGTACAAATCGGAAAGCAGCTGTTGATGACGCGCGGTGCCTTGACCACGTTTTCGATCGCCAACGATGTGGCCAAGTACTTTGCCATCATTCCCGCGATGTTCGCCGGGACCTTCCCCGTATTAAACGCGCTGAACATTATGCAGCTGAAGACGCCGCAATCGGCGGTTCTTTCGGCGGTGATCTTCAACGCCCTCATCATCGTTGCACTGATCCCACTGGCGTTACGCGGAGTGAAGTACCGGCCCATGCCTGCGGCCGACCTTTTGCGCCGCAATTTGTTGATCTACGGAGTGGGTGGAATTATCGTGCCCTTTATTGGAATCAAGCTGATTGACATGGTTATTACCCGGATTGGACTCGCTTAAGGATTTTGGATATGAAAAAGAACCTCATCACCGCTGTCCTGATGACCGTAGCGACGACGATTCTGCTGGGCGTGCTTTACCCGCTGGCGATCACCGTCATTTCCCATTTCATGTTTCCAGATCGAGCGAATGGGCAGTTGATCCAGCGTGACGGCAAGGTCGTTGGTTCGCGCATCATCGGGCAGGCATTTTCTGGTCCGAGCTACTTCCATCCGCGTCCCTCGGCCGCCGGTAACGGCTATGATGCCGCAAATTCGGGAGGTACCAACCTGGGGCCTACCAACCAGAAGCTGATTGATCGGATGCGGCAGGATACGGCCTCGTTGCAAGCGGAGAATCCGGGCAAGCCGATTCCCGTTGATCTGGTCACAACGTCTGCCTCTGGACTCGACCCTGACATTTCGCCCGCGGCGGCCGAGTTCCAGGTGCCGCGTGTAGCCCGCGAACGCGGCATGAGCGAAGCCCAGGTTCGCGAGGTGGTCGCGAAGCACACCATTGGTCGTCAGCTTGGTTTCCTGGGTGAGCCGCGGGTCAACGTGTTGGAACTAAACCTTGATCTCGATGCCGTTCACCCTCCGCAACAAACGAAGCCATAGAAAGTCCTGCGTTTTTTTCATCCTCTGCGGTACGTTGCTGAAGGGTCATGGCTGATTCTCACGCTTGGGTGGCTGGAAGTAACGCAGGTTACTTTCCGCTCTCGAACACCCGCGTGTGAAACTGCAGAACTTCTGCAAAGTGCGATAGGAAGTACGGCGCGCTGTGGTCTCCGGGATAAAGATGAAACTCGTGTTTGATGCCTTCCGACTGCAGCTCCTGATGTAATCTCGTCGCGCCGGTATCGAAACTGTATTCGTCCCGATCTCCGCAATTGAAGTAAATCGCCATTCGGCTGATAGCCGCATGGTTTTTCTTGGCAAGCAACAACGGATCGCTCTCCTGCCAATGAGCCATATTGATCGGAGTGCCAAACACCGGTCCCAGAAGGCGGCCCATCGGCGTGCCGGAATGCAGTCCGGCATTGAGTTCCTGAGCCGACTCGGTCATAAGTGCCGCGCTCTGCGCGCTGACCGCGGAGAACAGCTCGGGATGCGCAAAAGCGAAGCGCAACGCCCCGTAACCGCCCATGGAGATTCCAGTGATCCCGCGGGCGTTTCGCACACGCCGTACGCGGTATTTGCCCTCAACATAAGGGATGAACTCCTGGAGAAAAAAATCGCTGTAGCGCACTTTGCCGTTGGCCGAGTTGACATAAAAGCTGGCCTTGGCTTCCGGCGTGACGATCAGGAAATCGCCCACTTTGTGCTGCTCGCGGAAATCATCGATCACTGTCAGGCCGCCGGTCTTGAACAGAGTTTGCTCGTTGTCACCGAGCCCATGCAGGAAGTAGAGAACGGGATAACGCTGGCTACGCTTTGGGTCAGGCTTGTCATAGCCCGGCGGTAGCATCACGCAATAATGAACGGCGTCGCCAAGGATGCGGCTTTTCAGAGCGCTGCATTCCACTCGGCTCTGAGCGGCCACGGAAGAGGCCAACAGGAGGACCGCCACAAGAAGGCGCAAGCGGCGGGCCATACAAGTCAGTCTATTCATAGCGCAGCGCTTGCACCGGATCGAGTTTTGCCGCGCGGCCGGCCGGATACATGCCGGAGAGCAGGCTGACGATAATGGAAAACAGGACAGCTCCGATCACCAGCCACCACGGCACGGACCATATTTGTTCCGGTGGAAAATGTTGCCGCTTCAAGTACACATTGGTTCCGAAATTGATGACGCGGCCGATCGTCCATCCCAGGGCTACGCCGAGAGCCCCGCCGAAAATGCCCATGGCGCCAGCCTCCGCAAAGAAGAGTCCGCGCACGTCAGCATCGCTGGCGCCTATGGCTTTCATGATGCCAATTTCGCGCCGACGCTCGAGAATCGCCATCACCAGGGTGTTGACAATGCCAATTGAGGCCACGGCCAGCGCGAGACTGCCGAAGATTCCTAGAAAAAGATCGAGCACAGCAAAGAACTGGCGCAGGCTCTTGGTGGCGTCCACAATCGAAAAAGTGTTGAAGCCCATTTTCTTGATTTCGTCCTCGACCGCCGGGACGTACTGCGGACTTTTCACCCGTACTTCCACGGTAGTGTAGGTCGGTACACCACCAACTAAGTTTGTCGTGTCTCGCAGATCGGAAGGCTGCATTACGTGCAGGCTCTGGGCGAGTTTCAACGGAAGAAACAGTCGGGCACGCATTTGTCCGCGCATGCTGTCAGGATCAAGATCGCAGACACCCACGATAGTAAGCTTCTGCTCGTGTGACACGACTGAGTAAGATGTACCTGCCACGGTTTCGTCGCCGGCATTGCCCGAAGCAGGTTGTGCGACCTCCTGCGTTGCGGTTCGCTCTGCGTAGCGCATGGTGAGTTCGTGGCCGAGCAGAGCCTTGGCGAGTTCAACCACGTTATTCTCATCGCTCGCATTCTGTTTACGACCGAGCAACTCTTCCGCAAAAGCTTTTTGTAGGATGGCCTCCGCCGATGAATCGGATGAAAAGAATCTGCCCTGCATGCCTTCGAACGCCTCGTTGTTCCTGGCGGATAACGGCAGTCCTGAGACCATGGTCAAGTGAGGGTTGTCCTGGTAGCGAAGTTCGCTAATGAAGCGAATGTCAGGATAAGCTTCCGATACGTTGGGCAACTCCTGAAACTGCTGCCGCGCAGTCTCCGTCAGACTAGGGCTTTCGGCCGGCGAGGGGCCATTTTGTTCCTGTTCGCGGCTGAAGCTGCGCAGATCGCGACGCGAGGTCACCACCACAGTATCGAATAGCCCGGATTTTTCCAATCGGCGTCCCGCCAGTTGTTGCAAGCCGATGCCGAGTGCAAGCATGGCGACCAGCGAAGCCACACCGACCGAAATCCCAATCGTGGTCAGCGAGTTGCGCAGCAACGACTCGCGCAGGTTGCGCAGGGCGAGTTCGGTGACGTCGTAGCGTTTCACTGCATCTCTCCTGGGCTCATGGTCATCTCGGTGGCTGGATTCGGCTGATCATCCACCAGCTTCCCATCCGCTATGAAAATCATGCGCTTGGCATAGCGCTCGGCGAGCGTACGCTCGTGCGTGACCATCACCACGGTCATGCCCAGCGATTCGTTGAACTCGCGGATGAAGTTCATGATCTCAGTGCCGGTGTGGCTATCCAAGTTGCCCGTGGGCTCATCCGCTAGAAGAATCCGCGGTTGGTTAATCAGCGCGCGCGCCAGCGATGCCCGTTGCTGTTCGCCGCCGGAAAGTTCCGCGGGGCGATGCCTGATGCGAGCGCCCAGCCCCACCCGGTCCAGTGCCTTGGTTATCAGACCCTCGCGCTGCGCACGATCAACTTCCGCAAAGCGCAGCGGCAACTCTACGTTCTCCAGCAGACTCATGCTGGGTATCAGGTTGAACGATTGAAACACCATGCCGACGGTATGCAGGCGGTACTTCGCCAATTGCTCGCGGGAAAGTTTTGCCAGGTCGTGGCCTTGTACAACCACGCGGCCGGAGGTCGGACGATCCAGTCCCGCAACCAAGTTTAGCAACGACGATTTTCCCGAACCCGAGGCACCTAGGAGGGCGACAAATTCACCTGCCTTGATCTCAAGCGAGACGCCATCGACCGCGCGAATCAACGACTCGCCCATGTGGTAATGGCGGCAAAGATTGTCGATGTGGATGGCGACGGAGCGGTTGATCTCGTCGGTGGCCATCATAGTCTCATTCTAAACAACAACCGGCATATCGATTGTCAGGCCGAGCGCGCGGAAAGTCTGCACGGTCCATTGTCGTTTCGGCACGTCTCGTCTCTCGGGTAGTGTGCACGCCTGAAATGAGGCTTAAGTCTCGGCAGGACAGGGTCGCGGTGGCTGTGGAGAAAGTAGCTAGAAAAATTTTGTGAACATGTTGAGCCGTCAAACTGCAAAAGAATGCACATGAGCCCGGGAATCAATTGCGCCGCTGAGCGAACATCCTGCAAATATGAGGCTTGCGGCTGATGCAAAACGCAACTCTTCGTGGTCACGGGATTGCAACAAGTAAGCCCGTTAAGTACATCATTTTGCTAGACAATTCGAAAAGAAGAGGGTAAGTTGTGAATTTGGCGGCGAGCGATCACGGAGGGAGAGCATGAAGCAGGGCTTGATCTACTTTGATAATGCAGCGACCGTGTGGCCAAAACCGGAACGGGTGTACTGCTTCATGGACGAGTTCTACCGGACCCACGGCGTGAATCCCGGACGAAGCGGCTACGACCTCGCCATTGAAGCGGGTTCGCTTCTCACGAAGCTGCGCCAGCGGTTGACAAAGTTTTTCGGCGGCGACGAGGATGTACCCGAAAGACTCATCTTCTCTTACAACGTCACCGATGCCCTGAATCTGATTATCCCCGGCCTGCTCAGCAGTGGC
>Ga0187771_10002154_pt1 | contig 13555 bp, 11 predicted proteins | sample 0116_SJ02_MP15_1_FD_133139 | JGI IMG/M metagenome (GOLD analysis project Ga0187771, IMG submission 133139) | Tropical peat soil microbial communities from peatlands in Department of Meta, Colombia - 0116_SJ02_MP15_10_MG | ecosystem: Environmental > Terrestrial > Soil > Wetlands > Peat | place... | reverse complement strand
GTGACGCCTAATTCCGACCGTGGCAGCTACACGAGTTTCCGGTCATCCGAGGGAGACGCCGCACTATCCAGGGAATAAGCGTTAATGACGCGAAAACCCTGTGGCGGTTGGGGCGTCACCCGAGTTGTGGCGGCTAGGTGCTTCGAAGCGGTTGAATGAGACTTGGTAGAGTTCGCTACCGTCTGCCCGTAGTCAAAGCGATGTTAAGCAGATTTCAATCCGAGGCCGGGCCGGGCCGGCAGTATGAGCTTGCCCTGCTTGACCAGCACTCCGGAGTAGGGATCATTCGAAATCAGCAAGTTCCCATCGAGGTCCGCATAATCCACCAATGGAGAGAGGTGCGCCGCTGCGGTCACGCTCACCGAGCTTGAGACCATGCAACCCAGCATGGTCTTCAGGCCGAGCGATCTGGCGATTTGAATCATGCGGTAGGATTCCAAGATTCCTCCGCACTTATCCAGTTTGATATTCACGCCGTCATAGACGCCCACCATGCGTGGGATATCCGGCGGGTGCACGCACGCTTCATCGGCGATCAACGGAATATGGACACGCTCGTGGATCCAGCGCGTTTCCTCGAGCATCTCAGCCGGCATGGGCTGCTCCACGAATTCCACACCCTGCGACGCTAGCCACTGGATCTTGCGCAACGCCTCTTCCTTGTTTTTCCAGCCCTCGTTGGCATCCACGCGCAGGGGCCGGTTCGTGACGCTGCGCACAGCGGCAATCGTCGCTTCATCCGTATCCAGGCCCACCTTGATCTTCAGCACCGGAAACGTCTCCGCCTCCCGCACCTTTTGGCGGGTAATCTCCGGCGTGTCGATGCCGATGGAAAATGTGGTCACCGGCGCATCCTGCGCATCGAGGCCAAAGTAGCGGTAGATCGGCACACCCAGCTTCTGGCCCACCCAATCCATCAGCGCAATGCTGACGGCAGCCTTGGCGGCGTACTGGCCTTCCACACGGCGGAACACTTCCTGCATCAGCTTATCGAACTGCCAGGGGTCGGCGGAACAGATGAGTTCTCGAATTGATTCCACCGCTTTCTGGGCGTCTTCGGCATTCTCTTGGTAGCGGACGATAGGCGCGCCTTCGCCGACTCCTGTGATTCCATCTCGGGTGTAGCGCACGTGGAGCGTGTCGCGGTAGTCACTCGACGACATCGTGGTGGTCCAGGTGTGGCGCAATTTCAGGCGGAGGATTTGCGTTTCCAGCTTGGTGGAGGCGCTGTCTGCCGCTGTCGCCAGCAGGGGCAGGGCTGGCCGCGCCTCCACGATAGTTCCAGCGCCCGCCGCGCCGAGGGTCTTCATCCATTCTCGCCGGTTCATTTCAACCTCCTACATGCCACCAGCAGTCGGGTCCAGGGTCGGTCGCGCAGGCGGCTGATTTGGACGCCCGGATTTCCGCGGGTGGTGTCGTGGATGAACTTGCCGTGCCCGATGTACATGCCCGTGTGGGTGATCTTGTCGGGTGAGGCGCCGAAGAAGAGCAGGTCGCCGGGCAAGAGTTTGTTTCGCTTCACCGCCGTCACGCCTTCCCAGGCAGCTTGCAGGTCAGCATCGCGCGGCATGGTCACGCCGCGTTGCCGGACCAGCATCTGCGTAAATCCCGAACAGTCGTAGCCGAAGCTGGACCTTCCACCCCACAAGTAGGTGACGCCGAGAAACCGCTTGGCCAGTTCGATCGTTGCCGGGATCGTCAGCGGCTTCGGCTCCAAGGTCACGTCTCCCCGTTGTACCCAGGCGGAGCGATTGTCTGGAAGGCGCACTTGCAGCCAGCGCCCTGCGTCGCCCGTCGGCTCGTCCAACACTTCCAGCCGGGTTTCGAAGGGAACGCTCATCAAGGGCTGATGCTTCGTCACGTTCGGCTCTCGATAGAGATTAGCCGCGAGCCTCTCCACCTGCGCGCTGCGGCCCTCGGCCGCATACGGGCGATCACCGGCCTCGAGTCGCCGCAAAGCAGCCACAAGCATCCACCCCTCATAATTGTCGGGGGTTCGGACTTTCACCCAGGAGCCCCTCTCCTCGACCAGATCCACATTCGTCCCGCAGATGGCCTGTGAGACCACGTCGGTGTCTTCCGAAGACGCTGAATACATGTTCGCCACCGGAATCAGAACAACTCCGCGAGATGGATTCGAGGTCAGAAGGGCTAAGGCAAGAAGAAAGCTCATGCAGATCCCTCCGTTTCGCCGCCTGCCCGCAAGGTGTCATCGATCATGGTCGTCACGCCCGCCTGCTTCTCGCCGGAGTCCGCTTGCCGGGTGCGGCGTTGCTCAGGCAGCGCACTCGTCCGCCCTACGCCGTCCCTTGATGTGTCAAGAGCCACGCCTGGCTATTCCTTGCGCCCGGCTCGTTCCTCTTGGGGCTTCTCGTGTAGCGGCCGTCGCTCCCGAGAGAGCGCACCTTCGCTTCGTCCGCCGTGTAAACGGAAAGCACTTCCTTGAGGCGGCTGATCAGCTTGGGGCTTTTGACGGGAAAGACGATTTCCACGCGGTGGCGCAAGCTGCGGCGCATCAGGTCGGCGCTGCCCACGTAGACCTCCTCGGCGCCCCCATTTCGAAAATAATAAATTCGGCTGTGTTCGAGGAACCGTCCCACGACGCTCATGACGCGGATGTTCTCACTGACTCCCGGCACGCCCGGCCGCAGGCAACAAAATCCTCGCACCAGCAGGTCAACTCGGACGCCCGCATGGGAGGCCTCATAAAGCAGCCGGATGATCTTCGGATCTTCCAGCGCGTTCATCTTGAAGATCAGGTGTCCTTGCTCACCGCTCTCTTGCAGCTTAATTTCCCTCCGGATGAGCTCGTGCATACGTTCGGCCAGGTTCACGGGCGCCACGAGAAGACTTCGGGGCACGTGCTGGGCGGAATAGCCGGTGAGCGCGTTGAAGAAGTAGTTGGCGTCCTCGCTGAGCTCCTCATCGCAGGTGAAAAGACCCAGGTCGGTGTAAAGCCGCGCCGTGGCTGGGTTGTAGTTTCCCGTGCCCAGATGCAAGTAACGACGAATGGCGTCACCCTCCTGGCGGACCACGAGCGCAATCTTGGAGTGCACCTTCAGGCCCACCAGCCCATAAACCACGTGGACGCCGGCATCTTCCAGCGTCCGCGCCCACTCGATGTTGCTCTCCTCATCGAACCGCGCCTTCAATTCCACCAGCGCCGCCACCTGCTTGCCGTCCTCGACGGCATCGAGCAGCGCGGCCACCACGGGCGAGTTGCGGCCCACGCGATAGAGGGTCATCTTGATGGCCAGCACCTGCGGGTCGCGAGCCGCCTGGCGCAGGAATTCGACCACCGGCTGAAACGAATCATAAGGATGATGGAGCAGGATGTCCTCACGGCGGATGAGCGCAAAGATGTCCTCCTGGCACTCGGGTCCGAAAATCGGCGGCGTGAAGGAGCTGAATGGCTTGTCTTTCAAATCCGGACGGTCGAGCGAGCACAGCTCGGCCAGCCGGCTAAACCCGATGGGATTCTCGATGCGGTAGACCTGTTGCGGACCCACCTCGATGTTGCTGGTCAGGATGTCGACGATCTTTTGCGGCATGCTCGAGCTCACCTGCACCCGGACGGCATCCAAGAACCGCCGCTGGCGCATGGCTTCCTCGATAGTTTCCAGCAGATCGTCGCTTTCGAGCTCCTGGACGGCAACGTCCGCATCCCGGATCACTCGGAAGGGGTGGGCCTCCACAATCCTCAGACCTGGGAATAAATGGAGCAGGTTGGCAGCTATCACTTGCTCTAGCCAGACGAACACCAACTCGGGCGATTCCGTTTTGGCGAATTCCTCTTCGGACGAAACCGCTTTGACCGGGACGAGTTGGGGCAGAGTGTCGGGAATCTTGACCCGGGCAAAGTGCTCTTCACCTTCCTGATCCCGCACGACGACGGCGAGGTTCACGCTGCGGTTTGAGATATGCGGAAACGGCCGGCTTCCGTCGAAGGCCAGAGGGGTCAGCACCGGGAAAACGTTGTGCAAGAAGAAAGCATCGGCCGCTGCCCGCTGTTGCTGATTTAAGTCAGAGAAGTCCGCAATGCGGATCCCGGCGCGCTCGAGCGCGGGCCGCAGATCCTGACGCCAGAAGTGGTGAGATTCCTCAGCGAGCTGGGCGACTTGCTGGCGAATGAGCTGAAGCTGGAGGCCCGCCGAACGTCCGTCGATCCCGACCTCTTGAGCGCCGCTCGCCACCTGCTTCATCAGGCCGGCCACCCGGACCATGAAGAACTCGTCGAGATTGGAGCTGAAAATGGATAGGAACTTTACCCTTTCGAGGAGAGGATTGGTTGGGTCTTCCGCCTCTTCCAAGACTCTCCGCTGAAACTCGAGCAGACTTAGCTCGCGATTGATGTAGAGTTCCGGGTTGTCGAGACCCCGCGGCGTCGGGAGCCGCGGTGCTTTGACTTGAGTAGCGTGACTCACAGCGGGGTCTGGCGCGGATTCAAGCGTCTGCGCCCGATGTGCTCGCATTCTCGCCATGGTGTGCCTATGTTACCCCACACCAAGACTCGCTCGCAAAGGTTCATCCCAGCGAGGCACTAGAGGGATTCATTTTCGACGCCTCCCGCAAGATTCCTAAAGTCGGCTTGCGGTTGATCGTGGCCGCGTGGGGCGTCGACAATGGTCCGATCAGATATTCTCAGAAATCACAGGCGCCTATTTTATCCCGTATTGAGGTCCGGAACCAGCCGGGGGTTGGTATGGTGGCTGGGCGATGGCCCGGGCGTAAGCGATCACGGCTCGAATTTCTTCCGGAGTCAAAGTCCGGCCCCAGGGCGGCATCATAGAGGATTTCCCCGCCGCCGCGCCCCCCAGGGTGATCATCTGCTCCAGGTATTCATCGCTCAGGCCGTTCAGCTTTGCCCCGTCGTTCATCAATGCCGGCGTGGGCGTCACGTTGCTGCGATTGGAGGGCCCGGCGGGAGTGGCGTCCGCGTGGCACCACACGCAGTCGGCGTAGAACACACGCTTGCCTTGCGCCTGCTGGTAGTTCAAGGGGATTACCTTCGTCGCATCGTTCCAGTCCGGCTCGGTGTCGTAAGCCCGAGCGAGGGGATCGGCTTTGACCCCAACGTATTTCTTGCCGCACGCCGGCAGACCAGCGGCGATCGCGGCCACGAGGAAACCGATCAGCCACGCATTGCATCGCCGGTCGGCGTTCGGCCCTGGGCGAGCGCCGCTCGCCCCGACGGGTTCGCGTTTACCGAGCCGGCCGCTCATCTTCCCGCTCCTTGCGCCCCACCGCCCGCCGGCGTCTTGACAGCCTGCTTCAGGGTGAGCAAATAGGCCGTCAGTGCCTTGATCTCGTCGTCCGTAAACTGCCGTTGCGGCTCGATGGCGCCCGGCACCAGCGCCTGCGGATTTTGCAGCCACGCCTCGATCCACGAGGCTTTCATCCAATTGCCCACCTGGCTCAAATTGGGGCCCACGTAGCCACCGCTCGCCCCGATCGTGTGGCACGCCTGGCATTGGTATTTGATTTCGTAGAGCTGCTTGCCGGTGGCTGCCGACTGCGGCGTGAACTCTTTGCTCTCCATGCCCACGCTCTTCACGGAAGGACTTTCGAGGGCAACGTCCATGTAGTCGGCCAGAGTATTGGCTTCCGCATCCGTCATGTTGAATTGCGGCATGCGCAGAGTGAGAGTGGGGCGCAACGTCTGGGGGTTCTTGAGGAAGTCAATCAGCCATGCTCGCTGCGCCCGGCTGCCCTCGAAAGTCAGGTCGGGGGCGAGGTCGCCTCCAAAACCGTTGAACCGGTGACAGACATAGCACTTGTAGCGCTCGTAGACTTCGCCGAACGCGCCGCCGGGATGAAACGTCGCCTCGACCCGCGGCACGGTCAACTTGGCGAGGGCGTTGGTGGCCGGCGGGCCGGTCATGCTGAGCAGGGCGGTGGTGATGGCGTCGAGATCGGCGGGCTCCAAGTGATACTGCGGCATCCGCGCCGCACGATTAACGGAAAGTGGATCAGTAATCTTCGCCTGAACATATGAAATCAGGTTGCGCGGAATCTTCGATTCTCCAAACTCGAGTTGGGAGACGTTCTTCGCGCCCAGGCTGGAAAGGTCGGGACCGAAATCCTTTTGCGGCGTGATGCCCTCGATCACGTGGCAGCTCGCGCAGCCTTTCTCCAGGAACAGGCTGCGGCCTTTTTGGATTTCCGCTGGTGTCGGCGGGGCCATCTTCGGAACGTCGCTCAAGAGGTCGGTGTCCGTCAGCTTGGTGGTGATGTAATGCGTCACCTTGTAAAGGTCTTCATCCGACCACCCATAACGCGGCATCTCGCTGTGGGGCAGATAACCTTGCGGGTTTTTCAGCCACGCAGCGAGCCAGTCCGGATTCACCTTGCTGCCCACTTCGGTCAGCTCGGGCCCAATGTCGCCACCGATCAGCTTGGTCTCACCGGCGCGAGTGACGGCAAGCGAGTGGCACGTGGAGCAGAACATCTGGCGGAATCTCACCTCGCCCTGGTCCGCGAGGTCCGGCTTCTTTTCCCACGCCGCCACCACCCGAGGATCGAATTTGTAAGCTTCGACGGGCTTCGCGCCCAGCGAGCTCAGAAAACCCGAAAGTGCGCGAAGCTCGGGTTCGCCCAAGGAGAACTTGGGCATGCGCGGCTCTTCTTCCGTTTCGTACCCGTTCACCGTGACGTTGCCGGAGTCGTCGACAATCGTGCGCGGCTCCTTCAGCCACTTGTAGAGCCACTCGCGGCTGACTTTGGTCCCGATATCGGTGAGGTCGGGCCCGAGCATGACGGGCCGGTCGATGTCCCCCAGCCGATGGCATCCGATGCAATTGAATTCAGTCAGAAGCTGCCGGCCGCGATTCAATTGCGGCGTCTGGGGAATCGGGGCGCGATGGCAAGTGCCGCAACTGGCTTGAATGTAACGCGTGGGCAGAATCGGGCGTTCCCAGGCGAGCGTGGTCTCGTGGGCTTCGGCCACTTCCGTCGCCGGTCCCTGGCCACGATGGCAGACCACGCATCCCCATTCCTTGACGCGATGAGGTATGAGGGGGTGAAAGCGAAAAGGTTGCGGCACCGAGGCGTCCGCCAGACTGGCTTGCGTGATGCCCTGATGGCAGGTGGTGCAACGGTCGACCACGTTCATCTCGGGAATCCAAATCTGCTCGATGCCCGGCTGAAAATCGGCGAGCAGGCGCTTGGTGTCCGGCCGCGTCTGCGCGAAGCGCTCGTATTGCCGCTTGTACCGTTTCCATTCCTGGAGCAGATCCTTTGTGGGCGAAATGGCCAGGACCGCGACGAAAATCAATGTGGAAAGCGCGAACGCCGCGCGCATGCGGCGCGACACTCGTCCCATGTTTTCGGCTTCAGGCGCCATACGGCCTCCACGGCCATACCCATGACCATCCAGGCCCGCGGAAGAACGTCCCGACCAGCGTCAGTGTCAGCGCCACCGCGATGAACCAGGTCATCACCCACCACGAAACCGGTCGCGTTCGAAAATAGTCCGTCCACCCGGGCCGCTCGGGCGCTCCGAAATAAGAGAGCAATAACAACCCTCCGATCAAAATCGTCGGTGCAAGAACGGTCCACGCGTCGAAGTAGGCAAGAAATACACTGAGGATCATCAGCGTCCCCAGAACCACGAGCAATCGCTTTTCACGGTTCGTGGCCCAGATGGGCTCACCCTTGACGTTGACGTTGAAGTAGGGAATGACCACGAGAGCCACGACCACGAGCGAAGGAATCAAGATGCCCGCTACAAATGGCGGGAAGTAATGAAGCAGTTCCTGCAAGCCCAGGAAGTACCACGGCGCCTTGGCGGGATTGGGGGTCACCAGCGGGTTCGCCAACTGTTCGAGGGGAGCGTCCCAAAGTAGCGACACCACTACCAGCACAATGGCCAGCACCTGGAAGGCGATGGCCTCCCGCAACAAAAGGTGCGGGTAGGTCATGAATTGCTTGCCTACGTCCCCGCGGACTTTGGCCGAGGTCTTCTTGGTTATGAAGACGATTCGCTGCGGGTTCTTGAGCGCGTCGGAACTGAATCCGGCCTCATAGTTTTTCTTGTCCGCCATCTTCTCCTCTGGAGTTCTCGCCTACCGTCAATCCGCCGTCCTTCTGGACTCGCCAGAAATGAACGGCAATCAGAACCACCGCAACGAGCGGCAGCACGACGCAGTGCAGAACGTAAAACCGCAGCAGAGCGTTTTCTCCCACCTGATTGCCACCCAGCGCCAGGAACCGGATTTTCGCTCCCAGGACCGGCATGGCGGAAATGATTCCGGTGCCCACCGTGATCGCCCAATAGGCCAGTTGGTCCCAGGGAAGCAAATAGCCCGTGTAACTGAGGAAGAGGGTCACGAGCAACAGCAGGACGCCCACCACCCAGTTAAACTCGCGCGGAGACTTGTAGCCGCCACGATAAAACACGTGGAACATGTGCGCGAAGACCGCCGCCACCATGGCGTGCGCCGCCAGCCGGTGAAGATTTCTCAGAAACACACCGTTGGCCACCGCGAAGCGAAGGTCTTTCATGTCGCGGTAAGCCTGGGGCACCGCGGGGTGATAATAAAACATCAACAGCACTCCGGTGATGACGAGCACGATGAAAAGAAAGAAAGTGAATGATCCCAGGTAATAGGTGGCTCGAACGCGGAGGGACTTCTCGCGAACTTTGGCCGGCAAGGCGTGAAGGAAGATGTTGCCGAAGACAGCCAGACTGCGGGTCCGATTGGTGCGCGCCGGACCGCGGCGAAAGACCGACTTCCACACGCGCGTGGCGCGCAGCCGGGATAGGAATTGTTCCGTCGTAGCCACTCAAACCTCTCAGACCTTTAGGACCTGGTCGGACTTCTGCGACTTGTCCACTTGGAGTTCGCCGTCGGCCGTCATCGTCATAGCAAAGTGCGGGAGTGGCAGGGGAGCCGGTCCTTCGATTTTCGTCCCGGGTAGTGCTTTGCTCGGTGGCAGCCCGGAATTGAACTTGCTGCCATGGCAGGGGCAGGCAATCAGGTTTGCTTCCGGCTTCCACTGTGTGATGCAGCCCAGGTGCGTGCACACTGTCGAAAGCGCGTAGAAGCCCGCCGCGGTGCGCACGATGTAAACCTGCTGGTCCGGGAGTGGAGTGACCGTATCGACAGGATACAAGTCCGGGTTGCCCGCTCGGAAAACCATGGACTGCTCGAATAGCACATTCGGCGAAAGAAAGTTGTAAGTCACCACCGCCGCTCCCGCTCCCGCGATCCCGAGCGCCGCAAGCGAGATCTCGTTGAAAAAGTCGCGGCGGGTGACTTCGCCGGTTTGATCAGGTTTTTCTTTTTCGGGTTCGCTCATAGTCCTTGCTGTCCTGATGCGAGCGTTCGGGTGTCTCCTGCGCCCCGCGGCCGAGGTCCAGAATCGGGACTAGGACCAGGAACCGTACGGCGTATCTGCTGATTCTAAAAGACATTCCGGTTTCGTTCCCGCTTTGCTCCTGCTCGAGATTCCCCCTCCGAAGGCGCCGTCGGATCGCGCTCGAAGACCTCGAAGGCCTCCATAGTAATGGTTCCTGCCGGGCAGCGCTCGGCGCAGAGCCCGCAGCGGATACAAATCGTCTCGTCTTTCACCATCACCGAGCCTTCGTCGGACGGCAGGTCGTCGGGCTCAAGGTGCTGCAACGTATTCCAGTGAGACTCGCCTTCGGCCTTGAGCCGGGCCTTGTCTTGCTCCGAGAAATTGAACTGGGACAGTGGCACGAGCTTATAGCAATTCTCGGGACAAACGTCGACGCACCCGCCGCACAGAATGCATTCTGTGCCCTCCGCTTCATTGCCGTCGAAAATGGTGTTGATCCAGCACTGGAGACACCGCGTAGCCTCGGCGCGGGATTGTTCCTCAGTGAAGCCGGTTTCAACTTCAGCCACCCCGGTCCGGCGGTCGATCGGGATCACGGGCACCGACAGCCGCGAATACTCGTCGTAGGCTTCAGCCATCTGGTGGTGATCGAGCACGGTGATCTGCACGTACTTGGGCCGCGGCTTCCATTCCGGTCCTCGCAGGTATCGATCGATCTCTTCCGCCGCCTTTTTGCCGTCGGCCACAGCGCTGATGATGAGGCGCGGCCCGAAGGCGATGTCGCCCGCCGCAAAGATTCCCGGCGCCGTCGACATCAACGTTTGAGGATCGATTTTAATGGTCCCTTGGCGCGTCGTCTCCACGCCGTCAGCGGGAGCGAGGAAGGACAGGTCTGAAGCCTGGCCGATGGCCAGGATAGCGGTATCACAGGGAATCACGGTTTCTGTGCCAGCGGCAAACGTGGGGTTGAAGCGCCGGTTGGCGTCGAAGACCGAGGTGCAGCGAATGGTCTCGAGCCCCGCCAGCTTGCCGCTCTTGCCGGCAACGAAAGCCTTCGGTCCGAGCGACGGGTGAATCTTCAATCCTTCCTCCAGGCCTTCCGTGATCTCCTCTTCGAAGGCGGGCATTTCCTCGCGTGATTCGAGGCACACCAAGTGGACTTCGCGCGCGCCCATGCGCAGCGCCTGGCGCGAGACGTCCATCAATTCCTTCATGGCCACGTCCAGTTCGCTGGCGCTCAGGCTGTCAGGCAGCAGCGAACTGCTCAGCGCTTCCAGGGTCAACTGTTGCTGCTGGCGCAGGGCCGAGCGTGCCACGTCGATGGCGACGTTCCCGCCGCCAATCACGACCACTCTCTTTCCGATTTGAAAGCGGTAGCCAAGGTTGACGTTGAGAAGGAAATCGACGCCTTTGACCACGCCGTCCAGATCGTTGCCAGGGATCATCAAGTCACGGCTCCGGTGCAAGCCAAAAGCGAGCAAGGTCGCCTTGTAGCCCTGAGCGCGCAGATCGGCAAGGCTGAAATCCTTGCCCAAGCGCGCATTCACGCGCAGTTCCGGCCCCAGGTCCAGGATCTCCCGGATCTGCGCGGCGAGCACGTCGCGCGGCAAGCGGTATTCGGGAATGCCGAGGTGCATCATGCCGCCCGGAACGGGCGCGCCCTCGAAGACCGTCACCGGATAACCTAGCAGCGCCAGGTCGTGAGCGGCGGAAAGTCCCGCCGGACCCGAACCAATGACGGCCACCTTTTCGTTTGGGTGAGTGACTTTGGGTTTTTCAGGGAAGACGTCGATCGGGTTGCGCGATTCGGGACCGTGCCGCTCGGTTACGAATCGCTTGAGAGCGCGGATTGAAATCGGCGAGTCGTATTGCCCCCGCCGGCAGGCGGTCTCACAAGGGTGTCCGCAGACCCGCCCACAAATCGAGGCAAACGGGTTGGGTAGCCGCGCATAGCGGTACGCTTCCTCGTAGCGGCCCTCCGCAATCAGGGTGACGTACCGCCCCGCCTGCGTGTGGACGGGACACGCCTGCATGCACGGGAAGTTGGATTCGAGCCAATCGAGATCAACGAGGTTTGAACGGGCCTTCATGCTTCAACCGGTCAAAAGTCGAAAGTCAAGACCGACGTCTCTACTTTAGACCATTAACTTTCGACTACTTCTTCACGGTTAGCTCAACGTTGGCAGTGCCCGAAACATCAACTGTCTGGCTGAGAGGTTTGCCGTCCTCGCTCCAGGTCTTCAGCGTGTAATGTCCGTCGGGAACGTTCTTGATCTCGAATTCGCCTTCGCCATTGGTGACTGCGAAATAGGGCGTAGCCACGACCACCACGTAACCGGACATCTCGGGATGGACGTTGCACAATAGCGCAGCCACTCCAAGGTCGTTAAACTGAAACGATTTCTTCTGCCCTTGCGGCCAGGTTCCCAGGTTGTGAGCCAATTTCTTGTTACCGCTAATTGACGGCCAGTAGACGTTGTGGCCCACAGGATCGCTGTTCAGGAAGTCGACGGTGGTGCCTTTTTGCACCACTACGACGTGAGGGACGAATTTCATCTTGCGCTGATCGATCGTGATGTGTTGCGACGGTGCCTCAAAGGTCTTGCCGGCAATTGCGTCTACATAGACCGCGATGCTTTCCGCCGACTTCAGCCCCTGAACGTTGACCTTGCCCCTGATCTCGCCCGCCCAGCTCGCGCTGGCCACAAATAAAGGGGCGAATAGCGCCGCCGGAATCAGTGCGTTTCTCGATATCTTCATGGTCGTTGCCTCGATTTCTCGAAAGATGCCGGCCCTCCGAAGGGCCGGGTAAAGCTCGGTTCGACCGCCGCCGGGCGGATGATGAACTGCAGGGAAAAATCCTGCGGCTCTAGCCTACGTGCAGTTCAGAAAATGAATCGCACATCCAGATACACTGCATTATTGCCGCTCGCGTTGCGACCCGCACCATCATAGTTAATTGAGGCGCCGTTGAAACGGGTGTATCCGGTATATTGGGCGGCGAGCTGCACATTCTGCACGGGCCACCACGAGAAGTTGGTGATATACCCGGCGCCTCTGGGGTCGCCATTGGCACTGCCGGTTATCGGATTCTGTCCATACAGCAAGGGGTCGACAGTCCCCTCGGTATCGAACCAACCGACCGTGGCCGAATAGCGATTGCCAAAATGGTATTCGGCGTTGACTAGGGCCGTGTTCAGGTGGTGGAGGCTCTCTTGTGCTCCCATTGCCGCGTAGGTTGCGGCCAAATCTGAATTCTCGCGGATATACGTGCCGCGCAGAGAGAACACCTGCTTCCTGAACAACGTTCGATCGACCTGAAAGTCAAATGCCCAGTCCGTGTAATAATCCTCGAGGCCGACTACCGCGCCGGGGGTCGACGCCATGTGCATTCCGTAGCTGCCCACCTCAAACTGGGTTGTCGGGGTCGATCCCTGCCAGGCGACGCGCCAGTAGGGCGCAACCCCACGGATGTTGAAGGGAGCGCTTCCGGGATTGGGTTGAGAAACACCCACGTGCTCGGAGCGATAAATCGTTCCCTCCACATACAGATGATTGTCCCACATTAGATAGCCACCCAGTCCCGCAACGTCCTGCGCCAGACGGCCGTCAATGATAGGAGCGGCGGTAGGGGTGGGTGCGAAATCGCTCGCGTTCCACGGGAAACCCCATGCCGGCGTATCATTCCAAAGGTCCTCTACGCCCGGATTGTTATTGAGGGTGATGCCGTAATCCAGCTCCTTGTCACCGAAAGTTCTTTTGTTCGCGTAGCGTATATCTGTATTATCGGCGCCAAAATGGTCATTTTGGGTATCATACGTCACCTGAAGAAAACTGCCGACATGCGTTGTCCATGCCCCAGCAAGGAAGAGCGACACATCTTGCGGGAACTCAAAATTGCCATTTTGGGTCCCCGGCTGCGGTGTTTTCGTTGCGGTGAATGAGGTCTCGAACATCACGGAAAGGGGCAGTGAGGAGAGAAGATCAAGCCCCGCATGCTGTTTTTTTGACTCGTCCGTAATCCCTTTCTTATCTTTATCTTTATCAACGTAGCCGAGCAGCTTGAACTTTCGTCCCGCAGGGTTGAGTTCCGGAGGCGTGTAGTGGCAGCCACTGCACGGCAATCCTGTCTGGCGCGCATAGCTCGGAATAGCCTGCACGCGGGACGAACTTAGCGTGGCAAAAAATGCGAGAAGAACTGTGGAAACTGACGCAAGTAACGAAATCACCGCTTTTTTCATAGCCCCCTCCTTGT
>Ga0187771_10002153_pt1 | contig 13558 bp, 10 predicted proteins | sample 0116_SJ02_MP15_1_FD_133139 | JGI IMG/M metagenome (GOLD analysis project Ga0187771, IMG submission 133139) | Tropical peat soil microbial communities from peatlands in Department of Meta, Colombia - 0116_SJ02_MP15_10_MG | ecosystem: Environmental > Terrestrial > Soil > Wetlands > Peat | place... | reverse complement strand
TCGCTGCGTAGAGTTCCGCAGGAGAACCGGCCATCACGGGAATTCCCCGAATGTTGTCCAGGGCCGGAATGCTGATGGAATCTGCCTCGGGAATCGATCCATAGCCTTCGATCTTGTGGGTGGCCACCTCTTCGCGTGGGGTCACAATTCCCGATCCCACATGGAGCCAGGGAACCTTTCGATCATCGGGCCCTCTCATGCCAAATACCCGCGCATCCTTGCCTTCACCGGCAAAGCATTTGCCCGGCGCCTCCCTCACTGCTTCCAGAATCTCTTCTTGGGTAAATTGGATGATCCGGTTGGTGTCCTGGCAATAAACCCCAACCTGACTCAGAAAATCGACTGCTGCTTTGTAGAGGTCGTCTGCAGCCCTATCATCAGAGGGCACAGGCGTTTCTTTGTCATACTGAATCCCATAGGCCTTGACCACGTTTTTCAGCTTCGGGATAAAGACCTTCATGTCAAAATCCTTTTAACTCATGATCGGCCCCTTGATGGCCCTCTCATAAACATCAAGGAAATGAATCATCTCCATTCTCTCCTTTCCGTTATCGAACACCTCCATTCAGAACGTGTCACTAAAATCATCGATGGAAAATCTGAACGTTGCGGCGGGCAGGGGTTCAATTTTTCACTAAGAGATGGATGTGTTCGGGTATGGATATATAAATTTTCTCGTTGGTTTTGAAGAGGCCCGTCTCCCGGGGATTCGACTGGTCAATGATGATCTTCTCCCCCTTCACCCATACGTTATATTTGGCGAGGGAACCGACGTACATGCCGATCTCCACCTCTCCCTCGAAGGTATTATTACCCGTCGATGGGACGGACCGAGAGAGTTCGATGGTTTCAGGCCGAATGACCAGTTTCACAGAATCTCCTACGTTCAGATTTCTCTCCGGGACAAATTGGATCTCTCCGATGGGAGTCGAAGCAACGGCTCGATGAAGCCCTATGTCCACCTTCTCTATTTTCCCGTCTAAGAAGTTGACATACCCCACAAAACTGGCGATGAACTCATTGCCGGGTTGTTCGTAGATCTCAACGGGAGAACCGACCTGCTGGATGACACCCTCCTTCATGACAACAATCCGATCCGAGATGCTCATGGCTTCAAATTGATCGTGGGTCACAAAGATGGTGGTAATCTTTAAGCGTTCCTGCAATTTCCGGATCTCTCCCCGCATGATCAATCTTAAGTTTGCATCCAGGTTTGAAAGAGGCTCATCCAAGAGCAAAACCTTCGGCTCAAGGCTCAGGGCACGGGCCAATGCAACCCGCTGTTGCTGGCCGCCGCTGAGTTTGTCGATCATCCTCCCTCCCAGCCCTTCTAACTGCACGAGTTTGAGCAATTCCTCAACCCTTTCTTCAATCTTCCCTTTTTTCCATTTCTTGATTTTTAATCCATAGCTGATATTATCGGCCACCGTCATATGAGGAAACAACGCATAATTTTGAAAACAGATTCTGGTGTCTCTTAAATTGGGGGGGAGGTGGTGAATCTTCTTTCCATCCAAGATCACTTCCCCGGAATCGAGGTTGGTAAATCCGCCGATGATTCGTAAGAGGGTGGTCTTTCCGCAACCGCTGGGCCCCACAAAAGTCACCAATTCCCCTTTCTTGACATCCATGGAAATACCCTTGAGCACCTCCTGGCGATCGTAGAATTTATGGATCTCATAGAGAATCAGCATGGGATGACTGGTCATACTATTTGAGTGCCCCTTTCTGTGATGGATCAAATCCGGTTTTCCTGGTCATGAAGTTAAGAAAGACCATGCAGAGGATGACAATGACAACTAATTTGATGGTGGTCGCCGACGCCACCCCTATTTCTCCGTAGACGGCCGCATCAAAAATTTTCACAGCAGCCAGATCAAAACCCGGGCTGACCAGAAAAACCACCGCGCTTAAAGAAACGATGGTCGTCATGAAGGTATAGATGAATCCGGCGATAAAGGCCGGAAACATGATGGGCAATACGATTCTGTAGAAGGTGGTCATGAAGTTTGCCCCCAGGTCTGCAGAGGCCTCTTCGATTTCGATGTTAATCTGATGGAGTTTGCTGATCCCCGCCTCAACTCCCACGGCCAAAAAACGGAACACACAGTTCAGAGCGAGGATCATAATTCCTCCTGTCAGTTTTAAAGGAGGGGCATTAAAGGCCAAAAGATATCCTATTCCAATGACTGTCCCGGGCAGGGCAAATCCTGAAAGGGAGACCATCTCAATAAAGCTCCGGCCGAAAAACTTTCCCCTGACGATCACATAGGCAAGGAGCGTACCGATGATGGCCCCGATAAAGGCCGCGATCAGAGAGACCTTGATGCTATTATAAATCGCCAGGTTGGAATCAAAATTTTTGATATGGCTGAGAACGATCTCATTATTGACCCCGAGGATCTTTGTAAAGGACGCTACGAGGACAACCCCGAAAGAACCTATAATGGCCAGGCCCGCAACGCAGCTGATGATCAGAAAAGGGAATTTGACGAGGGGCGTCATCTTTCGTGGCTCGGAAGCAACGGGTTTTCCTCCGATGGTCGTGAATTTTTTTCCCGTGAGCATATAATTATGCAGAAAGAAGATGAGGATGCAGGGAATAATAAGGATGACCGATAAAACACTTCCCATCTCGAAATCGCCCTCGCCGATAATCATTTGGTAGGTATCCGGGGCAAGGAATGGTGTCCGTCCACCCAGAATGGCTGCGTTTCCAAATTCGGCAATCGTCATCACAAAAACGAGGAGCCCTGCTTTTAAGATCCCGGGGGCAAGCAAGGGGATGGTGATCGTTCGAATAATCCTCACCTCTGAGGCCCCTAAATCGTAGGCGCTCTCTTCTAAATTCGGATTGAGCGACATGAGGGTATTTTCGATCATCAAGTAGGCTAATGGGATGAAAGCAAGGGTTTGAGCAATGACGACGCCATTAAAGCCATAAATACTCCAGGTAAGTCCAAGGGCTTTGGTCAATATCCCATTGCGGCCAAAGAGGATGATGAGTGAAATGGCGAAGAGGTATGGAGGAGCGATCAGGGGCATCATAGAAATTATTTTTAGGGGTCTCCGAAGAGCCAAAGGGCCGCGGGTTGTTAGATAGGCCAGACAGAACCCCGCCACTAAACAGACAGCCGTGTTAATGAAGCCAAGGGCGAGGGTATTCAGAAGGGACCGAAAGTAATAGCCTTTGACAAAAAATTTAATATAATAGGAAGACGTAAATCCGTGAGGGCCCTTGATGCTTTTGATCAGTACGGCAAAGATCGGATAGAGGAGAAAGATGGCAAGAAGCAGAAACAAGAGTGCGGCAAGGATATTGATCAATTCCGCATTGACAAAAGTCTTCATTCTTTCCCAGAGATTGGATTGCGGCACGTACAGGGCTTCTGCCTTTGGCATCTTTCCCCTCTTTCAAATTATCCGTTTACTTGGCCTCTGTTCTAAACTTGTCTTTCCAGATATCGTTCCATTTGGGCCTATTGTCCGCTGCCCACCCAAGATCCAATTTAACGTATTTCAGTGGTTTATCTCCGAAAAGGGCATTGGGAGCGGGACGGGGGGTTACATAACCCAGCTCGGCCATCATCTTGCTGAATTCTGGGCTTCCAAAGGCATCGATCACCTTTTTACATGGATCCATCATTTTTGTCCCTGCGAGAATAAAGGCAAAGGTTCCGTCGTAGCCGGTCCCCTCATCAGGAATGGACCAAATCAGGGGATAACCTTCGTCCATCCTTTTCTTGACATTTTCATGAGAGGTGATCCCCAGCAAGAATTCTCCCCTGCCCACTAAATCGGTCGGCGCATTTCCACTTCGGGTATAATGATGAATGTTCTTATCCAACGCCTCCATGAACTTCCATCCCTGTTCCTCTCCGTAGAGGGCCAAAAAGGTGTATCGCATCATATTTGCAGTCCCTGAACTAAGGGGCGAGGGCATGACGATCTGGTCCTTCCATTTTGGATCCAAGAGATCCTTCCAGCTTTTCGGCAACGTATACCCCTTTTCCTTCAATTTATCCTTATTCCCAATCAAGACGAATGTGAAATTTGACATGTTGAACCAGCTTCCATCCTTGTCCGCAAACTCCGATGTAATTCCCTTCCACGCTGGTGAATTATAAGGGACCGCCCACTTGTTCTTTTTAGACATGAAGGCCAGTGGAGAGCCACAACCGGCGACCATATCTGCGTTAAAGTTCGGTGCCTCAGACTTCACTTTGGCCTCAATCTCTCCAAAGGACTGAAAGGTCTGAAGGATCTCAATCTGGGTCTTCTCTTTGATGAAGTTGACCACTTTAACATTGTTCTCCGGGGATAGCCCCATGTAGGCCCTTACTGTTTGAGCATGAAGCCAGCTTGTCCCTAAAACCACAGAAAGCAGAATTCCAAGGATCACCCAAACCGCTCTTCTCTTCATAGACGCTCCTCCTTTCAGATAGTTTAAATACAATCTATTTGATTCTTCTTCAACACCTCCTTTCTCTTCATCGATTCATCCTAACCTGCTTCTACTTAAATGCTTTGAAGGACGAAGAACTCCGCCTATCGCGGATAAAAAAGTTCTTGTTTACCCCGTTAGAAATAATGCCCCGCTGGAATTTCTAACGGGGTTCACTGCAAAGGGATGGGTTTTCAAACGATTAAGGTAATCCTCTCTATGAGAGGCAAACAAGCAAATTGAGATCAAATCGGCCGACGGCTATTCCCTTTTTATCATACTGCAACAAAAAGTCAACCCTTCGGCTCCCCCTGTCCCCCCCAGTTTCTTCCTGCTCGACCGGGGTGGGCCCCTGAAGAGCCTTCATCGGCCCCACCGCTATGGAGTTGGGCTGCGTGGGCTTCAAGGGGAAGCCGTGTTTCAAGGTGATTCCGAGGCTTGATCCCTTTGCTTCAATGCGGGCCTTATGAAGACTCGGAAGGGATTTACCCCGGTCGGGCAACCACAGCCTTCTTAGGCCAAGACGGCGAGATCCATTCCTATGGATGAGACTTCATCAAAATATTTCTCTCAATACCCGGCGGCCGATAAGAAGTAATCTTTCAATATCTTCCTCAGTATGGGCTAGAGAAAGGTACATTTTTGTTCCCATCGGATTCAAAAAAATTCCATTCTTGAACAATCCCAACGCGAATTGCCTGCCTTTCTCTCGATCCGCCCTAAAGACCCCTCTGTAATCGACTATCTCTTCATCGGTGAAAACCACCTGACAGAGTGGCCCATCCCCGATCGCCTGCCCCTGGATCCCCATCTCTTTCAAAAGGGCCTGAAACCCTTTTCTGAGATTTCGTCCAAGGGCATGGAGGCTTTGATAAGTCCCTTCTTTTCGCAATTCTCTTAAGGTGGCTAAGCTGGCAGCGGCTGAGATAGGGTTTCCCGCCAAGGTGGAGGCGAACCAGACATACCTCTCTTTTCCTAGATTGGCCTCCGTGCAGAGGTCAAGGATCTCTCCCCTTCCGCAGATGGCACCGATGGGATACCCCCCTCCCATCGCTTTCCCAAAGGCTGCGAGATCCGGAATGACGCCATAGTACTCCTGAGCGCCGCCATAGGCGAGACGGAATCCGGTGACCACTTCGTCGAAGATGAGAAGGATCTCTCTCTCGTTGGTTATTTTTCGAACTCCTTCCAAGAAACTCTTGACAGGGGGAGTACATCGCTGTAAAGGCTCCATGATGACGCAGGCGATCTCTTCTCCATATTGATCAATCACTCTGCGAGTGGTCTCCAAATCGTTATAAGGGGCGATCAGGACCTCATCCCCAATCTGTTTGGAGATGCCGGCCGAGGTGGGTTCAGGGGTGGGGAACGGAAATAATTTTTGTGGGAAGAGGCTTGTCACTCCAACATCGTGGGCTCCGTGATAAGCCCCTTCGAACTTCAGGACCTTCGTTTTTCCAGTATAGGCTTTGGCAAATCGCAAGGCATAAAAGGTGGCCTCCGTTCCTGAAGCGGCAAATCGGATCTTCTCCGCGCAGGGGATTGCTCGGTGGAGTTCTTGCGCCAATTCCAGTGCAGGTCCATTGACATAGGAAAAACTGGATCCCTTTTCAATCTGCATTCTGACCGCCTCGGTGATCGCTGGGTGCGCATGGCCGAGGATGACGGACCCCCACGAAAGGGAATAGTCAACAAACTCCCTTCCAAACACGTCGTATAACTTCGAGCCTTTACCATGGGAGAGGACTGTCGAGAGATCACGAGGTAAATTGAACTCCCCAAACGAACCGCCAGGAAACAATTTGAATGAAAGATCTACTGGATTCATTTTTTACCTCTGGCTGAGCAGGAGGGGCGTGAGGATCACGGCCAGAGACGCCGGGCGACGTCCCTGGCGTTCATCTACGATCCTATTTTGAAATGGCTTCATCAACGATGGTGATGGCCTTATCGATCTTATTGAGGCCGTCCATCAATTGCTCTTCCGTGATGCAGAGAGGGGGTGCAATGAAGATCACATTCCATCTGGAGTACCCCAAAACGCCGTTCTCCTTTAACTGGTTAAGCACCGCAGCAATCGCCGGATCTTTCTTCTCGTAAGTTTCAACGGTCCAGGGAACAATCGGTTCATGGGTTTTCTTATCTTTGACGAATTCCATGGCCGCAAAGAGCCCTAATCCCCGCACATCGCCAACGCTCGGATGTTTGGCCTTCATTTTTTCAAGCTCCGCCATCAACTTCAATCCCAAGGTCTTTGAGTTTTCGATCAAGCCTTCTTCTTTATAGACTTGGATGGCCGCGATGGCTGCCGCACAGGAGATGGGGTTTCCATACTGGGTGAGCCCTCCATAATACATATGATCATCCATGTACGCCGCGATCTCCTCATTGACCACCGTCGCCCCCAAGGGCAGGGCCGCCGAATTGATCCCTTTCGCAAGAGTCATGATATCTGGAACCACATTCCAATGCTCGCAGGCGAACCACTTCCCTGTCCTTCCGAAACCGGTCATGACCTCATCGGTAATTAAGAGAATTCCGTAATCATCACAAATCTGCCGAAGCTTCTGCATGTAACCATCCGGAGGAACGATCCGACAGTTGCTTCCCGTAATGGGCTCCACAACGATGCCAGCGATCAATTTCGGCCCTTCCACTTCGATCACTTCACGGATCTGATCGGCACAGAAGACATCGCACTCGGGATAGGTCTTGCCAAAAAAACAGTGATAGCAGAGAGGGTCCCAGATGTGGATCACACCAGGGATGGTCGGCTCATTGGCGAGCCTGCGGGGATCCCCAGTGATCGCCATCGCCCCATAGGTCGCACCATGGAAGGATCGCCATCGGGAGATGAGCTTGGGCCTCCCCGTATAGGCCTTGGCAATTTTTATCGCATTCTCATTGGCCACGCCCCCCCCACAGGAGAGAAAGCTTTTGACCAAGTCTCCAGGCGTAATCTCGGCCAACATCCGGCATAACTCTGCGCGGGTTTCATTGGCCATGCTGGGAGAGACGTAACAGAGTTTCTCTGCCTGCTCGCGGATGGCGGCAATGATTTTGGGATGCTGGTGCCCCGCATTGACATTAAACAACTGGGATGCGAAGTCCAGATATCTCTTTCCCTTATCGTCCCAGAAAACCGCTCCTTCGCCTCCCGCAATGATAAACGGCTTGAAATCCTTCTGGGCCATCCAACTATGCAACACATATTTCCTTTCGTTCTCGGCAATTCTTAATGCATCCATCTTTCTCCCCTTTCCTTCAATTTTACAGAAACTCCTTCTCAATGAGTTCCGGAAGGTCGGCTACGCTCGGCAGGACATGGGTATGCCAGTATTTTCCCCAGTCCGTCACCGGACGGGGACCGCTGAGGACGCCGATCACGCCCCGGCAGCCGGCATTGCGACCCTCCAACATGTCAGCAGGTGTGTCACCGATCTTGATCACCTCGTGGACGCTCTGGATATTGAGTCGAGTCATGGCATAAAAAATCATAAAGGGTGCGGGGCGCCCGATCTCACCTGGGATGTGCTCCACATCGACGGAGACATCGACCAGTCCGTTTCTGATCCACCCCAATCCCTCCATAATGGCTTCTGTGATGACGCGGTGAAATCCTGTATCCGTGGCGACTTTGATCCCGTGTTCATGACACCACCGGAAAGTGTCGGATGCCCCAAGGACCTCCTTGCACTGCTTTCGATAATACTCCAGCATGATCTCCTGATACCGATCAAAGACCTTCTTGGCCAGTTCATAGGTCTCAGGGTCTTTGATCTTTTCGAAGTCTTCGATATCGATCTTTTTCCCTCTTTCTCGTGCGATCAAAAATTGGTAAAGATGAATCTTGTTCGTCCCCATGTTGATCAGGATCTCCTCGGGGGTGGTCTTCAATTTAAACTCCACCGCTGCCTGATACAAGCAGTCTCTCACTCCTGTGTCATCATAAACCGTCGTTCCAGAGAGATCGAACATCACCATGCTGATTTTTCCCATGGGTTAAGCCTCCTTTGAAATTTTTGGGCGACATCCCGTTCGAAAACCTTGCTGTGATCCAACATTCCCTCTTAGACAAAGGCTTTTTTTCTTTTACAAAGAACAACATCCTTGATTTTTATAAAGCTTTGTTCTACCCTAAACAATGTAATAAATTTCATATTTTGGATAAAAAAAGTTATATTAATGAATTTCAACCAGTTGAAGGCTTTCTATTTTGCTGTAAAATATGGGAGTTATAGCACAGCAGCAGAGGCTTTGTATATCACCCAGCCAGCCATAACAAAACAGATTCAACAGCTTGAGGCCACCTATGGAATAAAGTTTCTCAACCGATTCGGGAAAAAAATGGTGCTGACCGATGCGGGTGAGATTCTTTATGATTTTGCAGACAAAATCTTCCAGATGGAGAACCAGGCCGAAGAAAGCCTTCGTGATTTTCAGCAACGCAAAAGCGGACGCCTCCGAATCCATGCCAGTGAGAGTTTTGGAGCTTATTATCTCCCATTCATCATCAACATTTTTAGAAAAAAATATCCAAATATACACATCTCTGTCAACATTTTCCCTAATCAAGAAGTTATCGAGAATACAATTAAACTGGAAAATGACTTGGGGTTTATCTCCTATCCTTTCGAGCATAAGAAATTGCTGATACAGGATGTATTAGAGGATAGGCTCGTTCTGATCGTACCCCCCTCTCACACGTTTGCTCGAATCAAACTCCTCAACCCTCAAAAACTGAATGGACAGTCCATCATCATGCACGAAAAGGGGTCCGCAACTCGAGAGATCGTAGATGCCTTCATCAGGAGAAACAATCTTTCTGTTTTCATTACCCTCGAGCTCTCGAATAATGAAGCAATCAAAAGGGCTGTTGAAGAAGGGGCTGGCATCTCCCTGATTTCAGAACATGTCGTCAGTGAAGAGGTCAAGAGGAAAAAGTTAAAATCGATCCCCCTGGCTGACCCCACCATGAAACGGAAGTTTTATCTCATCCACCACAAGGATAAATATCTCTCCCATCCTTTTCAAATGTTTCTTTATATGGTCAATCAATGGGCCGCAGAATACACGAAGGGTCAATCCTAACACCTTCTGGAGTCAGGCCCTGCCCCTTCATTTGGATCCTATGTCAAACCCTCCTTTGATTTTTCATCAAAGAAATTATCGAATCAGCCCAACCTCATTCGCAAAATCCAGAAGTTGTTTTGCCCTGCTATAAATAGGAGGATCAATAAACTCTCCTTCCAGTGCAATAGCTCCCTCACCCTTCTCTTTCGCCATCTCGAAAGCCTCGACGATTTTCTTTGCCCTGGCAATCTCCTCTTGGGTCGGAGAAAATATCTCATTCACAGGCTCAACCTGAGAAGGATGAATGCAAAATTTCCCTTGGAACCCGAGTTGTCTCGACCGCTCAGCTTCAGCCTTAAGACCTTCCGCATCTTTGACGTCGATCATATAAGGGGCGTCGATGGGGGATACTCCCGCAAGGCGACACGACAAGACGAGAGAAGACCGAGCGAACAGAAGTTCTTCACCCGATTTGGTTAGTTTGGCTCCAAGGTCCAAGGTGAGATCTCCAGCGCCAAAGGCTATGGCGATTACTCTTGGGGTGCTTACCCCAATCTCCCGTACCCTTGAGAGCCCAAGGGCGGTCTCAATCATTGGAACTAAATGGATTTGCTCCTCTGGGATGAATTTTCTTCTTTCCAAGTCGGTCAATTTGCGATCTGCTTCCTGAAGCGCCTCCGGTCTTTCGGTTTTCGGGATCACAATCCCGTAAAGAGCTGGCTCCGTCACTTTCTCGAGGTCCTTGTCAAAGAAAAGTGTTTCCGCTGAATTGATCCTGACGAATAGATTTCGTCGCGTCGCTGTCTTCAGAAAAGTTCCCACTTGATCTCGCACGGTTTCCTTTTGAGAGGAGGTCACTGCGTCTTCGAGATCGATAATCACAGCGTCTGCTGAAGAAGCAATGGCCTTCTCTATCCGATCAATCCGATTTCCTGGAACGAAGAGAAAAGAGCGCAGAATCATCATGAATCTCCTTGCATTAATCTTTTCCCCACTTCTTGAAGTAATCTCCAAAGAGTTCCTCGTCGGGAGGGAGGTATTCTTCCACAGGAACCGATAGCCAGGTATAATTGAGAAAATTCCTGTAATTAATGTTTTCACTGATCATGTTGCCAGCCCAGGTTCCACAGCCGAGACTTTCGGTCCAGATCTGGCCATTGTACCAGCTTCCCGTGTTAACCAGACAGTGGGGCATATTGCATTCCACTCTTCCCACTTTTGCCCGGATAGCAAGTTCTTCCATACGCTCCTGACGGTTGCTGTGAAGAGATACGGAATGACCAATTCCTGAGAACTCAAGGATCTTTTCAAGACGGTTGAGCATTTCATTCCAATCGTTCCATTTCCACACCGTCAGGACAAGGCTCAATTTTTCGCCAGAGAACCTGTCCTCAGAGCCAATTTTCTCTCCCATCACCATCAAAAACTTTGTTCCATTGGGAGGACTGATTCCCGCCGCCCCAGCGATAATGGGAACGGACCGGCCAAAGATGTCCCTATTTATTGTCTTCCCGTCAGGCCAGAGCGCTTTCCTGACTTTTTCCCGTTCCTCGGTCGTGCAGAGATATCCGCCCTCTTTCTTCAAGAGGTTCATGAACTTGTCATAAATGGGCTCATAAATGGCGACCGCATTTTCGGAAGAACAGGAAGTGGAATTGTTGGCGGTTTTCGAACGCATGATCTTATTGGCGGCCCCAGGCAGATCGGCTGTCTCATCCACAATGGAGACCACATTCCCGGCTCCAACGGTATGAGCCGGTTTGCCCGCAGCATAGACCACTTTGATCAACGCAGCACCACCCGTTGCCATGACAAAGTCGACATTCCTCATGAGTTCCTGTGTTTTTTCATTGGATGGGTATTGGATACATTGGAACAGATCCTCTGGGGCACCCACCTTTTTGAGAGCCTTCCGAGCGATTTCCACTGCCATATAGGAGCATTGCTTGGTTCTTGGATGGGGAGAGCAGATCATTGCATTTCGGGTCTTTAAAAGGCTCAGACCGATGGTACAGACGGTTCCTTCAGGATTGGTCATAGGAACGACATTGGCCACTACTCCCATGGGCTTGGCGTATATCTTTAATCCCCTTTTCTTGTCTTCCCGGACGAGACCACAGGTCTTCACGCCCTTGAAATCATTTATGGTGCCCCGCACCTTACTCCTTATCTTGTTAATCTTATCCTCATAGACTCCGATGAGGCCTTCATCCACCGCAGATTTGGCCATGGCCTTAACGTTTTCATCTTTCTGCCATTCCCAACCCACAGCTGCACACATCTCATCCACCTTCTCCTGATGCCAGTATTCGACGATTTCAAAAGCCCTCTTTGCCCTCCGGTACATCTCCTGAACATTATCATTATGGTCCTGCGGCATATTTATCTAACCTCCTTTTTGTAGAGTAAATTTTTCATGAAGATTATATCACCCTCGAGCCGTGAAAATACCCCTCACCCGTGCCCTTCCTTCAAGGGGTGAGGGTGAAACAGGATTCATTCTTTTCGGTCTTCTGGCCTTGGAACTGGCCTGTCCGGAGGACCGTCATAATATTTGGGGCCCTGAATAGAAAGGTCGAGAAGATTGATCATTTTCGTCGTACGGGAGGCCCTCCATGCTTTTTCTCTGGTCATCTCCTCAATGGCATGGGCCGCGCAACTGAATCCGCGGCAGAGAACTCCGATAGCCCACGCGGCAAGAGGGCTGAATCCCATGTCCATAAAGACACAGTTGGCACCGCCGATGACATTGGTCCAAACTTTCTTCCCATTGATCTTCTCAAAAGCCTTTTCGATCTCGATCTGCAAATCGTGAAACTTTCCGGCTATCCCCAGCTCTCTCGCCATCTTCATGATCCGGATGGCCCTCGGATCGCCGTGGATGTGCTGGGGCTGTCCCAGCCCCATAACCATCTTCCCTTTATGATCCTTGACCAACTGCTCAGCAATCTGTGTGAGGTTCCAACCATTCTTCTCACCCATATCCATATATTTGTGGACCATAATGCCATGCAGATGCCCCGGACCATGGGCCTCGCCAAAGGTCATGATCCCTGCAGCGATCGCAGCATTGAGGGCAGGCCTTCCAGAGGCGCAACATCTTGCGGTCAGTGTCGAGGGAGACATAGCATGCTCCATGAACTCAACCATGAAGAAATTGAGCATCTTCTCTTCGTTGATCTTAGGGAGCCTCCCCTGGAAGAGTAAGAAAACGGCTGCGGCGAAGCTCCACCCCTTTTCCGCCAGCTCTGTTGTATCATATCCTTGCAAGACAATCGTATCTGCGGTCTTGTAAGAAATCGACGTTTGCCAATGGAAGGGCTCCCTCCCTGTCTGATCATATTGATCTCCCCATTGATCTGCCATTTCTTCTTTCTCCTTTCTCGATTTTTAGGTTAAACATATATATGCATAGGCTTTATATAAAACGGGGTTTAATATGAATCAATCTAATAAATTTCATATTTTCCATAACTTCAAGTAATAATCCTTACCTAGCCTAATCGGCGGCTCCCCTTACCGCAATTGAGATCCGGACGATCTCTCAAGGCAAGCTCGACGACAATTGATAATGCAGAGAAGGTATCGCTTGTTTTCCCACTGTTAGGGAATCCAGGGCCGCCTCTTCGCCTGATTCTAGTGGTGTACCCCATAAATGGAACTATGTTTGGAAATGATTATCCCCAGCAAAATAAGCTATCCAAGTGCTCTTTGAAATATAGCGTTATTTCTGTGGTGCACCACTAGGTTTTGATATGTCTTTCAATTGGAAACCTTTCGGAAGATGCGGACAGTGGCAGGATATATTTCACTTTTTGTATAGTGATACCACACGCAATAGTCGGCCAATCATCTGTCCCTCCATTCTCTCTATCCCGGCATGTTTGTTTCCCACGACCTCTCCCCATCCTGTAAGGTTCTTTTCTCGATGGCGGTCAGATTATTTCGAGTTTGCAGCAAATATTACAGACATTTTGACATTTTTGGTGTATTCTATTTTTTAGGTGAAAAATTAAGAATCTTCCATTGCCAAGAGAGAAG
>Ga0187771_10002152_pt1 | contig 13558 bp, 12 predicted proteins | sample 0116_SJ02_MP15_1_FD_133139 | JGI IMG/M metagenome (GOLD analysis project Ga0187771, IMG submission 133139) | Tropical peat soil microbial communities from peatlands in Department of Meta, Colombia - 0116_SJ02_MP15_10_MG | ecosystem: Environmental > Terrestrial > Soil > Wetlands > Peat | place... | reverse complement strand
TCATATCCTCGCCCGGTGGAGGCAAGGGCGAGTCCTGCTCTACGGCGTGAAACCGAGGACCCGCGGCTACGCCCTGGTGGACCAGCCGGAGAACGAGCGGGAACAGTTCTCGCTCATCGAGATTGTGTAGTTCCCTGCGATCCGAGCCTTCCACGGCCCGCGGGGCTCCTGCAGTGGAGGCGGCCGGTAGGACGTCTTTTTATATGAGGGCTTACTTACTATTTTCGAACAAAAGGTCCTCGGAGTCGGAGCACCCTGAGGACCGGTCAGGACGATAGAATGGCGAAGATCATCGGAATCGACCTCGGAACGAGCAATTCGGCCGCGGCGGTCCTCGAGGGGGGCCGCCCGGTGATCATCCCGAGCGCGGAAGGGACCACGGTCGGCGGGGGCAAGGCGTTCCCGTCGTACGTCGCGTTCTCGAAGGACGGACAACTCATCGTCGGCGAGCCCGCGCGCCGTCAGGCCATCTCGAACCCGGAAGGGACCGTCACCGCCTTCAAGCGGAAGATGGGAACCGACTACCACTACAAGGTCCACGGCAAGGAGTACACTCCGCAGCAGCTCTCCGCCTTCCTCCTCCAGAAGATCAAGCGGGACGCCGAAGCGTTCGTGGGCGAGAAGGTCGAGAAGGCCGTCATCACCGTTCCCGCGTACTTCAACGACAACCAGCGCCAGGCGACCAAGGACGCCGGAGCGATCGCCGGCCTCGATGTCGTCCGGATCATCAACGAACCGACGGCCGCCTCGCTCGCCTACGGACTGGACAAGGCCGGAAAGAACCAGAAGATTCTGGTGTTCGACCTGGGCGGTGGCACGCTCGACGTCACCATCATGGAGTTCGGGGAGGGCGTCTTCGAGGTGCTCTCGACGTCGGGCGACACCCAGCTCGGCGGCACCGACATGGACAACACGGTCACCGAATGGATCGCGGCCGAGTTCCAGAAGGAGTCCGGCGTCAACGTCCGCGGCGACAAGATGGCGATGCAGCGGGTCCGGGACGCGGCGGAGAAGGCGAAGATCGAGCTCTCCTCCACGGTGGAGACGCAGATCAACCTCCCGTTCTTGACCGCGACCTCCGAGGGGCCGAAGCACCTCGCGATCCCGCTCTCTCGGGCGAAGCTCGAGGAGCTCATTCGCCCCATCATCGACCGGTGCCGGGCGCCCGTCGAGCAAGCGCTCAAGGACGCGAAGCTCGCGCGGGACCAGATCAGTCGCGTCGTGCTGGTCGGGGGCCCGACCCGCATGCCGATCGTCCAGAAGTTCCTCGAGCAATCGGTCGGTCGACCGATCGAGCGCGGGGTCGACCCGATGGAGTGCGTCGCGATGGGCGCGGCGATCCAGGGCGGCGTGCTGGCGGGCGAGGTCAAGGACGTGCTCCTCCTGGACGTGACACCGCTCTCGCTCGGGGTCGAGACGATGGGTGGGGTCTTCACCCGCCTCATCGACCGGAACACCACGATCCCGACCCGCAAGAGTCAGATCTTCACGACCGCGGCGGACAACCAGTCGACGGTCGAAATCAAGGTCTTCCAGGGCGAGCGGCCGATTGCCTCGGACAACGTCGCCCTCGGGAGTTTCCTCTTGACCGGCATCCCGCCCGCCCCGCGGGGCGTGCCGCAGGTCGAGGTCGGGTTCGACATCGACGCGAACGGCATTCTCAACGTCGCGGCGAAGGACCTCGCGACGGGCCGAAAGCAGGGGATCACCATCACGGCCTCGAACAAGCTCGGGAAGGACGAGGTCGCCCGGATGGTGAAGCAGGCCGAGGAGTTCGCGGAGAAGGACCGCGAACGCGCCGACCTCGTGAACGCGAAGAACCAGGCGGAATCGCTCGCCTACGAGGCCGAACGGGTCATCACCGACCAGAAGGAGAAACTGGACGCCTCCGAGGTCGACCGGATTCGAGAGAAGGTGAAGGCGCTCCGCGACACGGTCGCCCAAAAGGAGGCCAGCTTGAGCGAGATCAAAGCGAAGACCGAGGAGCTGACGAAGGCACTCCACGCGGTCGCCCAGAAGCTCTACCAGTCCACGGCCGGCGGGACCGGCTCCGGTGGTACGACCAGCGCGCCCCCGGAAGAGGAGGGCGGAACCTCTAGCAGTTCGGGCGGCCCGGGGCCCGTGGACGCCGATTTCAAGGTGGTCGACGACGGCTCGAGCCCGAAGGGTCCGACGTAACGACGGAGGGCCGGTTCAGCCCCAGGCCGGCCTTCCGCGCCGGACGGGTCGCGGCCAGGCTCTACCCGAGGGCGGCCCCACGTAGTGGACATCGGGCCGGATCAGCCGGTTGTCACCGGCCTGCTCGAGCGCGTGCGCGGTCCATCCGACCGTCCGGGCGACCGCGAAGGTCGGCGTGAACAAGGCGGGCGGCAGTCCGACGCCCTCGAGTACGATGGCGCTGTAGTACTCGACGTTCGTGAAGAGCCGGGCCGTCGGACGCGCCCTTCGGAGGGCCGCCAGCGCCGAGCGTTCGACCGCCTCCGCCAGCCGAAGGCGAGCCGGGTCCGCGACCGACCGGGCAATCTCGTGGAGAATGACCGCCCGCGGGTCCTCCGTCTTGTACGCCCGGTGACCGAACCCGAACAGGATCTCCTTCCGTGCGAGTCGCTGCTCGACCCACGCGTCGGCGTTCTCGGGCCGGGCGATCGCGTCCAACATCTCAGAGACGAGGCTCGGAGCGCCGCCGTGGACCGGTCCCTTGAGGGTGCCGAGAGCCGCCACGGCCGCGCTGACCAGGTCCGACTGGGTCGAGATCGCGACCGAGAGGGCGAAGGTGGAGGCGTTCATTCCGTGGTCGGCGAGAAGGTCGAGGTACCCCTCGAGGGCGGAGACCTTCTCGGGCTCGGGTTCGCGTCCGAAGAGCATCCAGAGATAGTTCGCAGCGTGTGAGAGGTCGGCGCGCGGCTCGACCGGAGGCGCCCCTTGGGTGCGACGAACGTACCGCGCGAGGAGGAGGGGCGTTCCTGCGATCAGGCGGAACCCTTCGGCGAGGGTCGGAGGGTACCCGAGCGAGCCATCCCCCAATAGGGAGAGGAGGGTGCGGAGCGCCACGAGCGGAGGAAGGTCGGTCGGAAGGGAGTCGACGACGTGCAGGAGAGGCTCCGGAACCTCCCGGGCCTTACGGAGCTCCGCGACGACCTCCGGCGACGGGTCGGAGACCGGAGGGTCGCCGTAGAGGAGGAGGTGCACGACCGACTCGTAGGGAACCCCGGGAACGAGGTCACGGACATCGAACCCCCGGTAGACAAGCTCCCCCGTCTCGCCACCGACGTACGAGATACTCGATCGACCCACGACCACGTCGTCCAATCCCTTCGAAACGACGGTCCGCCCTTCCATGGTCGCGGACTGCTACGGGCTGGAGCGGATAAACCCGAGGCTTCGAAGAAAACGCTAAAGGTGGCAGCCTTGTCGTCACGGCGATGCCCGAGGTCCCTTCCCACCTGCTCGAGCGGCTCCTTCAACAGCCGGTGACCCTCGTCCTGAAGGACGGTCGCCAGCTCGCCGGTCGGCTCCTGGGAGTGGACGAGCACATGAACCTGGTCCTGGACGATACCCAGGAGACGACGGCCGAGATGACACGCCATCTGGGTCGAGTCGTCCTTCGGGGCTCCAACGTCGTGACCCTCTTCGCGGCGAACGCTCCGACCGGGAAGCCGGCGTAGTCGTGCCCGCGGCCCGCTCGACCCACGGAGGCGCCCGGCCGCGACCCCGCGGCGAGACGCTCGCGGTCCTGAAGCTGCTGGCCCTCGCGGGCGCCGACCATACCCCGGTGGTCGTCACATCACGGGAGGTCGGGGCCCGACTGAGCGTGAGCCAGCAGGCCGCCGACCGCTACTTGGTCGCGCTGGAGCGCCGCGGGCTGATCGTCCGTTCGCTCGCCCAGCGCCGTCAGCGGATCCAGCTGACTGCGGCCGCGATGTCCCTGCTGCGGTCCGAATACCACTCCTACCACCGGATCTTCGAGGGGCCGGCCCGTCTCGCGTTCAAGGGCGTCGTCGCGTCGGGCCTGGGGGAGGGACAGTACTACCTCAGCCAGCCGGGGTACGTGCTCCAGTTCACCGAGCGCCTCGGCTACGCTCCGTACCCGGGGACGCTCAACGTTCGACTCTCGGGCGAAGCATTGCGAAAGGCCGGCGTGGTCTCCGAGTGGAGGGGCATCCGCATCGACGGCTTCCATGCGAGCGGCCGCACGTTCGGGGGTGCGACCTGCTTTGTCGCCCACATGAACGGACGCCCCTGCCATCTCATCCATCCGGACCGCTCCCACTACCAGGACGTGGTCGAGTTCGTGGCCGCGGAGCGCTTGCGCGATTCCTTGCATCTGAAGGACGGTGACGCGGTCGAGGTCGACGTGGAGGAGTCGTGAGCCCGGAGTCGCTCGCCCGTTCGGTCGCCCGTGACCGCCGGCCGCGCCCGGCAACCGAGACCACCGCGCGAAACCTCGTGAACCAGTGGGTCGAGCCGGAGGCGATCGGATCCGAGCGGGTGCCCGCGTTCGTCGTCATCCTGCGGACCCGTGGTTGCTACTGGGCCGACCTCAAGGGGTGCTCGATGTGCGGCTACTCGAAGGACACGCTCGGACGTTCGGCAACGCCGGTCGAGTTGGCCGAGCAGCTCCGAATGGCTCTCGAGCGCTACCGGGACGAGGCGTACGTCAAGGTCTACACGTCGGGAAGCTTCCTTGACGACCGCGAGGTGGACCCCGAGAGCCGCCGGGCCTTCGTGAGCGCGTTCTCGGGCCGGGCGCGACGGCTCCTCTTCGAAACGCTCCCCGAGTTCGCGACCGCGGAACTCCTCCGACCGCTCGCCGAATCGTTCCGCGGCGAGCTCGAAGTTGCCCTGGGGCTCGAGTCGACCGACCCGTGGGTGTTGGGGCGCGCGGTGGGGAAGGGAGCCTCCCCCGACGAGTACTTGGCGGCTGGCGACCGCGTCCGCGCTCTGGGCCTCCGCTCGAAGGCCTACCTGCTGCTCAAACCCCCCTTCCTCACCGAGTCGGAAGCGGTCCTCGACTGCGTGAGATCGGTCCGTGAGGCCGCTCCGCACTTCGACACCCTTTCGATCAACCCGGTGCACATCCAGAACGGGACGGTCGTGGAGTGGCTCTACCACCGCGGCCGGTACCGACCCCCCTGGCTCTGGTCGGTGGTCGAAGCCCTGCGCGCCGGCGCGGAGGTCCGGGGGACCGCTCGCTTGGTCTCGTTCCCCACGGCGGGCGGGGTACCCCGCGGAAGCCACAACTGCGGGAAGTGCGATCGGGGAGTCCTTGCGGCGATCGAGGAGGCCTCGCTCGGTCAGGAGTTCGGTCGATTGGAATCGCTCGACTGCGCCTGCCGGTCGGAGTGGGCCGCCGTAAAGGCGTTCGAGCCGATGGGTGCGGAGGCATGACGAGCCTCGTCCCGCGCCTTCCGAAGCACGCCGCGCGGACGATCGGCCAGTTCCTGCAAGGGCATTCCATGGTCGACGGACTGGACGGGATCGTGGTCGGCCTCTCCGGCGGAATCGACAGCGCGCTCGCCGCTCGCCTGGCACGAGACGCCCTGGGGGCGGAACACGTTCTGGGAGTGCTGCTCCCCGATGCCGACTACCCTGAAGCGCTCCGCGTCGAGACGGAGGAATACGGCCGGTCGCTCGGCATCGAGACCCGGACCGTACCGATCGAGGGAGTCGTTCGGGCGGCCGAGTCCGCCCTCCCCGAGCTCGCCGAGCGCGTCGCGCTCGGCAACGCGAAGGCGCGGGTCCGGATGATACTGCTCTACGCGATCGCCCGCGAGCGTCGCCGGTTGGTCGTCGGCACCGGCAACAAATCCGAAATTCTGCTCGGCTACTTCACCAAGTACGGGGACGGAGGCGCCGACCTCCTTCCGCTCGGCGACCTCTACAAGACCGAGGTCCGTGCCCTGGCCGCCGAGCTGAGCCTCCCGGCCGCGGTCCGCGAGCGGCCGCCGACCGCCGGGCTCTGGGAAGGGCAGACGGACGAGGAGGAGCTGGGGATGAGCTACGAAGTCGCGGACCAGATCCTCCGCGGGATGGAGGAGTTGAGGAGTCCGGAAGAGATCGCCCGATTGAGCGGAGCCCCGGTGGACCTTGTCCGTTCGGTCGAGGCCCGGGTGACGCTCTTCCGCCACAAGCGACGCCTCCCGCCGATTCCGAAGCTGGGACTCCGCACGGTCGGGATCGACTGGCGGGACTAGACCCCACGGAACGCCGTTCGGGCGCTCGACGAACGTTATCCGCGTCGAACGCTCGCCGAACCGTATTCGCCGGCGCAGGCGCCCCATGGACCGACCGACCTACCAACGCCTCTTCGATTCCCTCGCGACGTACGAGGACGTCCACCGGCTCGCCCACAGCGAGCACTGGGACGAGGAGCTCCTGTTCGTCATCCATACCCACCGGGTGACCCGGGACGCAACCCGCCGGTTCTACGTCGTGAAACGGCAGGTGCCGCGGTTGGTCGGGCAGTGGAAGCGGGGCCGCACGATCCTCGAGATCGCTCGTGAGTGGAACTTCCCGCCCGTGCTGATGGGCCAGCAGATGCTGGGCGAGCTCGGCATCCCTCGCAAGAAGGTCTGGCAGACGTTCCTCCACCCGGAGTCGGCGCCGGACGCGAGGATCCGTCGAGAGGTCGAGGACCTCCTCGGCGCGGACATGATCTACTCCCCGCGGGGCATGGAGCTCCAGCGCGAGCGCGGCCGCAAGGGGGAGGAACGCCTCCACCATTGGCTCGACAAGCACGGCATCGGCTACCGGACCGAGGTCGACCTGCGGGGGAAGTACGCGAAGACCCCGGACGCGCTCCTCGACCATCCGATCATTTTCTACGGGCAGAAGCTCACGTGGATCGAGTCGAAGGCGAACTTCGGGGACGACGTCGAGCTGAGGAAGAACCTGAAGCGCCAGCTGGCGCCCTACACCCAGATGTTCGGCGAGGGGGCGGTCGTCTACTGGTACGGCTACGTGGATGGGGCCGAGTCCCCACCGGGGGTCCTGCTCTGGGACGGCGACACGTTCGAGTCGATCACTCCGGTCGTGCCACCGCGTCCCGAGCGACCTCACGCTGCGCACCCGTCTCGAGATCACGCTCGACCACCGCACCCGGGGACGCCTCCTTCAGGCCCAGGATCAGCGCACGACGGCTCCGGCGGCGCGCGGCCTCCCTGAGCTGGCGGGACATCGAGCGCGCGAGGAGGTCGCAATCGGCCGACACGCCGACGCGGCGGAGCTCCTGGACGAGGGAGATCGCTTCTGGAACGAGGGCCGCGTCCGTGACCACCACGTAGGTGTCGAGCGCCGGCTCTCCCTCGGGCCAGCGGTCGGCCCCCTTGAGGAGCAGCTCGAGCGTTTGGTCGCCGATCGCGAGGCCGGCGGCGGGCGTCGGCGGTCCTCCGAACAGCTCGATGAGATGGTCGTAGCGGCCGCCCCCGAAGATGGCGCGCCCGTTGGTCGCCCGCGGGTACGCTTCGAAGACCGTCGAGGTGTAGTAGGCGAGGCCCCGCACGACGGTCGGGTCGAAGACCACGCGGTCGCCGATGCCGGCGCGGCCGGCCAGGTCGAGGAGGCGGTTCACGCGCTCGATTCCGCGACGGCCGGAGTCGTCGAGGCCCCGGGCCGCGAGCTTCTCGAGGAACGCCGGCGCGTCGGTCGGGGAGAGCCCGTAGCCGGCGGACGCGAACAGCTCGGAGAGCTCGGGAATCCGACGGAGTGGGATGCCCGCCGCCTCGAGTTCGCCCTCGAACTCCGCCGGCGGCACGTTGCGGTATCGATCGACCGCCCGGAAGAAGCGGGTCGTGTCGCGGGCGCCGAACAGGCGGCCCATCGCCTCGGCGATCTCCCGGTCGCTCAATCGGAAGGCGTACAGCCCCTGGCCGCCCACCTCGTCCATGATCAGGGCGGCGGTCGCGAGGAGGTCGGCCTCAGCCTCCACCCCCGGGACCCCGAGGATGTCGAGGTTGAACTGGACGAACTCGCGGGTCCGACCAGCTTGCGGTTCCTCGTACCGCCAGCTCTTCGAGACGGTGAACCATTTCACCGGCATCGGCTCGGACTTGGCGCGGTCGATGAAGATTCGGGCGAGGGAGGGGGTCTGCTCGGGGATGAGCGCGACCGGGCGGTTCCCCTTGTCGTTGAACTGCCAGGTCTGCGCGGCGATCTCTTCCCCGCTCTTCGTCTGGTAGAGTTCGAAGCTCTCGACGCACGGGAGCTCGAGCTCGAAATAGCCCGAGCGGCGCGCCGCCGCGCGCATCCGGCGGCGAATCTCGGAACGGGCGCCGCCCTCCGGCGGTGGGTAGTCGCGGAAGCCCCGAAGTGCGGAAGGGGTCACGGAGGCGAAACCGAGGACCGGCTTTTAACTTAATCCGCGCGGGTCGGCCGGACCGTCTCGGGGACGGGGGCCGGCTCCGACCCGTCCCCCACGGCAGGGCCTGCCCCCTCGCCGAACGCGCGGAGCCGCCGGAACGCGAACAGCATGCCGGCGAAGTTCCGCTGCCTCAGCTCGGTCGAAATCTCCTTCAAGTCCGTGAGTGCCGGGCCGATGTCGACGCCCGCCGCCCGCTGCTGCACGAGACGGTCCCGCTGCCGCCGGAGCTCATCGAAGAACGGGGGCTCGATGACGGCCCAGAGCGCCACCGCAGCGCGGGCGAGGAGGCGTTCCGCCTCCTGGCGTTTCCCCTTGGAGAAGCTCGACCGGCCCTCCTCGAAGGGCCCCAGGGCCGGCGCCGGGTCCACCCCCAGGTCGCGCGCGGTCTGCGTGAGGAGGTCACATTCGGTGAGCAGGATCCGCCCGGCCGCCCATTCCTCTTCGATCGTCCCCAGGGTGTCGCGCACGTGGGCGAGCCGCCGCTGGGCGCCGGCGAGGTCGCCGTCGGCCAGGGCCCGCCGCGTGGCGTCGAACTCGACGTCGGCGCTGGGAGTCGGGACGAGGGGGGCGAGCTCGTTGCGACGGGCGAGGGCCGAGTCGTACTCCTCCGCCAGCGAGCTCGCGAGATGGACGAACATCTCCCGGACGAGCGCGTCCAAGGAGGGTTCGTCGTCGGTCAGCTTGGCCGCGCCGTAGCGACGCTCGAATTCGGTGAAGTCGAGGTCCAGGCGGCGGCCCAGGGCAAAGTACTCTTCGATGCGGTGACGCATCGCCTCGACGCCCGTCGCGGGCGGCAGGCCGGGGAGCCCTCGAAGGGGGGCCACGGGTTCGGGCGTGCGGGATGGGGGCTCGGCCGCCGCTCGCGCCGAGAGCGCCGGGAACCGCGCGGGGCGCGCCAAGAGTCCCTGGACCGGTCCCTCCGGGACGGTAGCGGGCGCCGTGAGGTCCAGGGTCGAGATCAACTCCGCAATCGTGCGGAGGTAGGTCGGGTCCGCGCCTCGGGCGTTCCCCGCGGCCTCCACGACGGCACTGAAGAGCGAGGTCGCGAGGTGGCATCGGGGGCAGGCGGTAGCCTCCGCGGGGACGGGCGTGCCGCAGGCAGGACACGCGACCATCGTCCTCGCGCTCTAGCCTCCGAGGGGCCGGGAGGCGGGCCGAGTCCCCGGGCCGCGGACGACCGGTCGGTACCGGTAGTCGGCTCGCATGGCGCGGAGCCGGCGAATCCGTTCCGGGGTGGGGGGGTGGGTGGAGAACACGCTCGCGAACGAGGCCCCGCGGAACGGGTTCACGATGTAGAGGCTCGACTGGGCCGGAGAGCCGACGTTGATCGGGTGTCGCTGGTTGGCCGCTTCGAGCTTCCCCAGGGCGCTCGCGAGCGCCTCGGGGTCCCCGAGGGTGTGGGCTCCGACCTCGTCGGCCCGGTACTCGCGCGACCGGGAGATCGCGAGCTGGATCAGGAGGGCCGCGATCGGAGCGGTGACGATGGCGACCAGGAGGAGGATCGGGTTCACGTTCCCGCGGCTGTTGCCCCCACCGAACAGCATCGAAAAGAAGACGATCTGGGCGGCGTAGCTGATCGCACCGGCGAGGGTCGCGGCGAACGTCATCACGAGCACGTCCCGGTCCCGTACGTGGGCGAGCTCGTGCGCGAGGACGCCCTTGAGCTCGCGGTCGTTGAGCATCGTCAGGATCCCCTCGGTCGCCGCCACGACGGCGTGCCGTTCGTCTCGCCCGGTCGCGAAGGCGTTCGGGGTCTGGGTCGGTACGATCGCAATGCGCGGGGCGACCAGGCCGAAGGTCGGCGCGAGCTCGTTCACGATCTTCGCGAGACGGGGGGCCTCGGCGGCGGTGACGATCTTCGCCTTGGTCGACCACAGGACGATCCGGTCGCAGAGGAGGTAGCTCACCAGGTTGAGGACGAGCGAGAGCGAGAGCGCGATGACGAGGCCGGCCAGCCAGGAGCCGAAGATGTACTCCCCGACCAGGCCGCCGACCAGCACGAACAGTGCGATGATGACCGCGAAAAGGGCCGCGGCTTTCAGACGGGGCCCCACCATGCGTCTCCTCGGTGATACCACCGGCCGTACGTTCAAAAGCTCTCGGGGAAGCCTGCTAAACCTCGGGGGCCCGGGGGTGGAGGTGGCGGCGCGCCGAAGCCGTCGGGTGGTACTCCCCGGGGCCATAGCGCGGCAGCACCCGTGACGGACGGGCCGCCTCGGGTGGATAGCGGGTGCGGCAGTCTGGGCAGCGGTACCCCCGAGCCGTGCCCATCGATCGGGTCCGCCCGCCGCACTTCCCGCAGGGCGGGGGCTCGAGCCTCCCCCGGCGCGGAACGAGATGGAGGACCCGGATTCCCTCCAGGCGGAAGGTCAGATCCTCGCCCGTTCCCCCCCAGACCCGGACGCGATCGCCCGCACGCAGCGTGCGAGCGACCCGCGGGAGGGTCTTGGTCGGCTCGAAGGCGATGCAGTCGACCAATCCCCCCACATCGTCCCGGATCGGGAACCGAACGTGACCGCCGCGAAGTGTCTTCGGCTCCCCCGCGACCCAGCCGTTGAGGACCGCCGACCCGTACGGCTCGAGAGCCCGAAAGGCGCGAGGGGAGAGGTGGTCACCGGTCCCTTGATTCGTCCAGAAGAGGACCCACCGCTCGACCGGCTCGCTGACGATCTCCCGACGGGCGCGGAGCGGCGCTCGGGGGTCGGTCCCCCGGAGGCCGAACAGGATGGGACAGTGAGTGTGCGGCGCGATGAGGACCCTTCGGGTCCGCGGGTCGTGGCACAGAAACAGCTGGGGATGGCGCGCCTGGGCGGCTCGCACGCTGCTCGCCTCCACGTAGCGGCCGCGCCCCCCGGCCGTCGGCTCGCGATAGGCGATCAGTTCCCAGGTTCCGTGACGGGCCGGCCAGGCCACGGAGGCGGCGGCTCCGACGATGCCGCGGTCGTCGCCCTCCGTCCGCACCACCGCTCCGGCCGCCCGGAGCAGACGCCGGGCGCGGCCGACCGGGACCACCTCCCGAACTGTTTGCCAGTAGAAGGCGGCCGGGAGCCGGCGGTGGACGGCGACCATCGCCGGGTCGGTGCCGGGATCCCCCGTTTGGGCTCGTGCGAGGACCCGCTCCCACGCGGCGTTGAGGAATTCCCGCGCCGACCTGCCGTCCAGCTCCCGTCCGCTGCGATACGACCAGAGCGGCCGTCCGTCGGCCTCACCGATGCGTCGTCGCGGCCCCCGTCCGCGGCCGAAGCGGGCCGAGAGCGCGGCGTTACCGCGGGTCTTCCAGGGGATGTTCGGGTTGAGACGCACCAACCGGGGGTCGCCGAGGAGGTCGACCCCCAGGTCCCGGGCCAGACGAAGGAGCTCGGTCAGCACCCATGTGGTGCAGCCGCCCTTCGGGCTATCGGTGTCGTCGATCCCGATCCAGATGGTGGACCCCCTCCGTGCGCGAGGGCGCGGGACGGCTTGAAGGCGTCCCGTCCTACGAGAGTCCGGCGATCAGCTTCTGGTACGCCGGAAGGTTCGGCTCGACCCGGATGTCGGCGCGCGCCGGGCCCTCGGGCCCCGGCACGAGCTTCATCTCGAGCCCGTCCTGGGCCGCGACCTTCGGTCGGTGCATGACTCCGATCGGGATCCGCCCCTCCTCGATCGCCTGCAAGCAGAGCAGGAACATTCGCTTGCGGTCGGTCGGGTCGTACTCGGGGAGCTTCGATACGTCCACGATCTTCTCCCGCCATACCTTGTAGGTGTCGTTGTAGGTGACGCACGGCGAAAGGTCCTCGACGAAAGCAAACCCGCGCCCCTCGCGGTTGAAGCGGATCGCCTCGGTGAGGATCGCGGCCATCCCCTTGGGGTCTCCCGAGAACGTCCGCGCGATGAAGTTCGGGGCCGGGATCGAAAGCGCGGTCAAGATCGAATGGAACGGCGGCTCGACGTTCCCCTCGAAGCCCAGCTGGCTGGTCGGGGAGGGCTGGCCCTTCGTCAGCCCGTAGGTCTCGTTGTTCATCAGGATGTAGAGGACGGAGGCGTTCTTCTTGAACGCGTGGATGAAGTGGCCCATCCCGATCGCGAGGCCATCCCCGTCGCCCCCCGCGGCGACCACGGTCAGGGCCGGGTTGGCGAGCTTCACGCCGATCGCCTGCGCGAGGAGGCGCCCGTGGAGGGCGTGGATTCCGTTCACTTCGAGGAAGTTGTGGATCGAGCCCGAGCAGCCGATGCCCCCGACCAGCACGAGTTCGTGGACCGGGATCTGGAGCTCGGCCGACGCCCGCTTCACCGCGGCGAGCACGCCGAAGTCCCCGCAGCCCGGGCACCAGATGGGAGCGACCGGCTTCGCCGACTGCACCATCTACGGAGCCTCCCGAATCTCGGAAACGATCTCGGGTGCGCGGAAGGTGTGGCCGTCGTACTTGAGGATCGAGCGGAGCTTGCCGTGCTGCCACGGCATCGTCTCGCGGATCAACCGGGCGAACTGGCCGGTGTAGTTGTGTTCCACCACGTACGCGACGTCGACGCTCGTGAGGAACGGGTCGAGCTCATGGACCGGCACCGGGAAGAGCGTGCGGGCCTGGAAGTAGCGGGTCGGTAAGCCGCGGGCGGTGAGGATCCGTTGCGTCTCGGCGATCGGTCCCGAGGTGCTGCCAAACCCGATGATGCCGACCTTCGCTTGGGCGGGTCCGAACACCTTCGAGGCGGGGAGCTCGCCCCGGGCCTTGACCATCTTCTCCATTCGCTTCTTCATCATGCGGACGCGGTTCGCGACGTTGACCGTCACGTGACCCCATTCGTCGTGCTCGTTGCCCGTGACCTCCGACCAGAGGCCGGGGGTCCCGGGAGGCGCGACGGGGGAGACCCCGTCGTCCGTGAATTCGTAGGCCTTGTACTGGCTGAGCTGGCTCGCCGTCTCGGCGGTGAGCCGCTTCCCGCGGTCGATGTGGACCTTGGTGAGGTCGAATCGCGGCGACGTCGTCGTGTTCTGGGAGAGCGCCTGGTCCATCAGCAGAATGACCGGCAGTCGCCAGCGCTCGGCCAGGTTGAGCGCCTCCACCGTCATCCCGAAGGCGTCCTCGGGGGTCGCGGGGGAGAGGATGAACCTCGGGAACTCGCCGTGGCCCAGGTGGGCGAGGTGGGAGAGGTCCGACTGTTCGTGTCGGGTCGGCTGACCGGTCGATGGTCCGACCCGTTGGCAATCCACCACGACGATCG
>Ga0187771_10002151_pt1 | contig 13559 bp, 12 predicted proteins | sample 0116_SJ02_MP15_1_FD_133139 | JGI IMG/M metagenome (GOLD analysis project Ga0187771, IMG submission 133139) | Tropical peat soil microbial communities from peatlands in Department of Meta, Colombia - 0116_SJ02_MP15_10_MG | ecosystem: Environmental > Terrestrial > Soil > Wetlands > Peat | place... | reverse complement strand
CCGGGATGTCGTTGTCAGCTCCATGAAGCGGCTGGAAGTCGATGAGAAGGGGTTCGATCATATGGACCGCAAACTTCTCCTCACTATCATCGACAAATTCGAGGGCGGGCCGGTTGGGCTCGATACGTTAGCCGCAGCACTTAATGAGGAACGAGACACTCTTGAAGATGTTTATGAACCTTTTTTGATCCAAGAAGGCTTTCTTGACAGGACCGCGCGCGGCAGGCAGGCGACGCGCCGAACTTATGAATATTTCGGCAAAGTAAGACCCGCATCAGCCCAGGAGAGGCTCCTGTAATTTGTCGGATAGGCATTTGTACCACTGCTTCGCCTTCGTCATTTAGGAAGCACGGCCGTATCAAGTATATGCAGTCCCGCTTCAGTCGTTGACCAGTGAGGCGGGGACTGAATAACAAGGAATACACTGGTCCCCTTGGGGAGTTATATCGTGGAAATGCTTTTTCATATATGCTGTGCACCGTGCGCTCTCTATCCCTATTACCGACTGAAGGAAGAAGGGCACGATCCTACGGGTTATTTTTATAATCCCAATATCCATCCCTATCAAGAGTACAAAAAAAGACTTGATACGGTCAAGGATTTTGCAGGCCGCGTAGGGCTCGAAATCATTTACCGAAATGGATATGATCTCGATCAATTTCTCCTGCGCGTTGTTGAGAAGGGCGCCCTGAGGTGCGAACATTGTTATCGGATGAGGCTCGATGCAGTGGGAGCAGCGGCAAAAGAAAAGGGTTTTCGCTTTTTTACGACATCTCTCTTGTACAGTAAGTACCAGAAACACGATGTGATTGTGGGCGTCGGAAGGGAAATGGCTTCAACTTACGGAGTAGAGTTCTACTATGAGGATTTTCGGCGGGGGTGGCGTGAAGGTATTGTAGAATCTAGAGCCATGGGGCTCTATCGCCAGCAGTACTGTGGTTGCATATACAGCGAGCATGACCGATATCGCAAAAATCCGGACCTATCTTGAGGTCCACGAGGGGACATTTCTCGCCAGTATGCGTGTAATAACTATTTTCTTTATCACCGGTTTGTTCAGTATCCCTGCCGTGACGCTTGGTTCCGAATCCATCCGCGTTGCCATCGCGGACAACCAGAAAACGGTGTCCCTCCAATCATCATCGGGACTGATCGCCGCCGGTCAATCATCGAGCCACAGTAAAAAAAAGTTTTTCTACAGCGCGGCTTCCATCGGATTGCGTCCTGTGCGACTCAGGTCCTCCGGCGAGGTAATACAGGTGAACGGCAAAGGATACCGTGGCTGGGTGGAAATCAGAAAAAAGAAAAACGGTCTGCTTCTTGTCATCAATGAACTAGATATCGAGGCGTACCTCAAGGGGGTGGTGGCTGCCGAGGTACCTCCTGACTGGGAATTCGAAGCGCTGAAAGCCCAGGCTGTGGCATCACGTACGTATGCTCTCTATCAAAAGCAGTCAGCCGGGAACAAGCCGTATCATGTCTTAGCCACTGAAGACAGCCAGGTTTATTCAGGGAACAGAGGAGAGCATCCGCAAACGGTTCGTGCAGTTAGAGAGACGAGGGGTATCGTCATTACGTACCATGGCGAGGTCATCCCCGCGTTCTATCATTCGAGTTGCGGTGGGCACACGGAAAATGCAGCTGAGCTTTGGGGTATTGATGAACCTTACCTCAAAGGCGTGGATTGCGAGTGCCAGGAGATATCGAAATACGGACTCTGGGAGAAACGGGTGCCCCTTTCTCAGGTTATGAACGCTCTTGCGAAACAGGGATACCGACTGCAAGAAATTCGTGATTTGGGCATAGGAGACATCACTCCCGCGGGGCGTGTCAAGGAAGTTAGCATATTGCATGAGGGCGGCAAACTTATGGTCCCTGCGGAAGATCTCAGGGCCGCTCTCGGAAATACTCAGATCCCAAGTGTTTTTTTCGAGCTGGAGCTTTCTGACGGTGAGGCTGTTTTCTCCGGGAGAGGGAAGGGACATGGCGTGGGATTGTGCCAGTGGGGCGCCGAAGAAATGGCGCTCCGGGGATATGATTATAAAGCCATACTGAGCCACTATTATCCAGGCACGGTACTCACGAAAATTAAGTAGAACGTCAGAGAGAGAATACCGGTAAATCATTTTTCTTGACAGGGAATCATTCTTGACGATACAATGGAGCGTATGAAAAAATCGAAAAAGCAGAACAAAGCAAACAGAATAATAAAAACGATCGTGGCAATCGCACCACCCTCGAACGGTCCATTCGTTCTCATTACTATGGTGTTGTCTCTCATTCTTGTCGGAACTTTTGCTGCTGCAACTTACGCGAGAAACAGCATCTATCACAGTCACGTTACGCTTTGGGCCGAAGTCGTCAAAAAGGCGCCGTTCAAGCGGAGAGCCCATGAAAATTACGGGCAGGCGCTTTCCTCTGAGGGGTATTATAAGGAAGCATATAAGGAATTCCAGACCGTCATGTCTCTGCCGGATGATGGCAGTGTTCCCCTCCGCGATTTGTACCGGGAGATCGGAGTCGTTGATTTCAGGATTGGAATGTTCAATGACGCCATTCTAGCATGGCAAACAGGTCTGCGCTTTGCGCCGAATGATCCCAGCCTTTTGAATAACCTTTCAATCGTCTTTATGCAGACAGGCCGTTTTGACGAGGCAGCGGCTGCTGCTCAAACGGCTCTTGCCGGTGATCCTTCGATGCCCCAGGCGTTGAATACTATGGGGCAGATTTATCTCGTAAAAAAGGATTATGACAAGGCTGTCGAGTATTTTCTTAAGGCTGCGTTCCGTGAGCCAGACGTTCCGGCGCGGTATTGGAATGTAGCCCTGGCATTTGAGCAAGCAAAGAATATTGACAAAGCCTATGAATACGCCCAGAAGTATGCTGCCATAGAAACCGACCCTGCAGGTAGGCAGAGGGCATACGCATATCTCGAGCATCTCAAACAGATGTTACACTCATAAGATCATCCGGCCGACCCCGTATGCTTGACGTTAAAGTACCGTTTGGCAGGTGATCAATTAGCTGGTGAATTTGAAGAATTTAAAAATCCCGCCTTTCATCAGCTTCAGCACAAGGTTTGCCCCTTGCAGCCGCGTTTACCGATTTTTTCAAGGAAACCCATCCAGTTAATTCACTACTCTCATTTCCTTGCAATTTTCGCCATGATAACATAGAATTAAAGTGAGCAGCAGAAGCGCTTACCGTTAATTCTATGGAAAATGAACTCCTCGAAAAATTCATCAATTTTCTGGCCGTGGAGAAAGGACTCGCTCGCAACACGCTCGATTCCTACGAGCGAGACCTGCGAAAGTATCTTGATTTCATGAAAACGAAGAGGCCGGATGACATTTCCGCGTCGGATGTTAAATCATTTTTAACGTGGCTATCGTCTTCGGGAATCGCCGCACCTTCTATCGCACGGTACCTGGCCGCATTACGGGGCTTCCATAAATACCTTGTGACAGACGGATTCAGCATAAGGGACCCGACGGTAAACCTCGAAACACCGCGTGGATGGAAGCGTCTTCCCAAAACTCTTTCTGGCACTGATGTTGAAGCGCTGCTCAAACAACCTGATCCAGTGACTCCTATCGGGCTTCGGGATAAAGCCATGCTGGAGTTGCTCTATGCTACAGGTCTTCGGGTAAGCGAGTTGGTCGGCCTCAAACTAAACGATATCAATCTTGAGCGTGGTTTCCTCATCGTGATCGGGAAGGGATCGAAGGAACGAGCTGTTCCCTTGGGCGAAGAAGCAGTTTACTTTGTGCAAAGCTATCTGGACCATGGGCGATCCCGTCTCCTCAAAGGGAATGATTCTGACCATTTGTTCATCAGTTCGAGACATCGGAGGATTACCAGACAGATGTTTTGGGAGCGGATCAAGCACTATACGCGGATGGCTGGTATCGATCGGGTTGTCTCTCCGCACACGCTGCGTCATTCCTTCGCAACGCACCTGCTCGATAACGGGGCAGACCTGCGCGCAGTACAGGCCATGCTCGGCCATTCTGATATTTCCACAACGCAGATTTATACCCACGTGTCAAGGGAACGCCTTAAGAAAATACATGAGAAGTACCATCCGAGGGGTTGAGAGGACAGTCGGGGGAGAAGCATGGAGCAGATTAGGAGGAGGGGTTCGCTGAATGCCGAGGTTCGTTTTACGTTTGGTTAACCTCCCTGGTCCTCGCAGGCTTCGCTTACGTTATGGAAATTATTACCAGCCATACGAACGCAGATTTCGACGCGCTGGCCTCCATGGTTGCAGCGAAGAAGCTCTATCCTGATGCGAAACTGGTGTTTCCCGGTTCCCAGGAAAAGAGCATGAGGGACTTTTTTCTCGAGTCCGCGTTTTATGCGCTTGAGGTGGAGCGTTTAAAGGATATTGATGTGGGCAACGTCTCGCGGCTCATCGTTGTCGATAACCGCAATCCTGCGCGACTCGGCAAGCTTGCCATCGCGCTGTCGCATCCCGGCATATCAGTGCATATTTACGACCATCATCCGCAGGCGGAAGGTGACATCAAGGGCGATAAAGAGGTAGTCGAGCAGGTGGGTGCCACGACCACTATCATGGTTGAGCTGCTCAGACAGAGAGCAGTGCCGATCAGTCCGCTCGATGCAACGATATTCGCGCTCGGGATCTACGAGGAGACGGGCTCGCTTACCTTCGTATCGACAACGGAACGGGATGCGAAGGCCGTGGCATATCTTATCTCGCAGGGCGCTCAACTGAATATTATTGCTGACTTTATATCTCGAGAGCTTACCTCAGAGCAGATTGCGGTCCTGAATAATCTCTTAGAGGCGGCGAAAAGCTATGACATCAACGGCGTCCGTGTCGTCATTTCGGCGATATCAATACCACACTTCCTCCCGGACCTTGCCAACTTGGCACATAAAATTAGGGAACTGGAAAGCCTTGACGTGCTCTTCCTCATCGTCCAGATGGGTGACAAAACGCATGTTATCGGCCGTTGCAGGATCCCGCAAGTCAACACCGGAGCCGTGCTCGAAGAACTGGGCGGAGGCGGGCACGCCACTGCTGCGTCGGCCGTGGTCAAGGACATGACCTACCTACAAACCCGGGAGCGTCTCATTGACCTATTGAAGCAGCACATCAAGCCAGGCCCTACGACAAGCGAGATCATGACTTCACCTGTAAAGACCATCTCGAACAACAGCACGATCGCCGATGCTGAAGAGGCCATGACGCGGTTCAGCATTAATGCAATGCCGGTTTTGCGGAACGAAGTATACCAAGGGATCATCACGCGCGAAATTGTGCAGAAGGCCCTTTTTCATGGGTTGGGCAAGCAACTGGTCGAGGAGTTCATGATCACCGGCGGCCCTGTTGCAAGCCCGGTTATGCCCATGAACCAGGTAGAGCGCATCATGATCGAGGAGAACCAGCGCTTCATTCCCGTCCTCGACGAGGGCGGTGCGCTCGTTGGTGCGATAACTCGCACGGATCTCCTTCGCTCCCTGCATGAGGAGCGGCTTGCGGACATCCACGAGCCCGAAGAAGGAGCACCCCGCGCCATAAGGCACGTTAAGGGGATGATCGAAGAGCGCGTTCCGTCTGAGGTTCGCGATGCTCTCCAACTCGTCGGTGAGGTGGCCGATACGAGCGGTTTTCCGGTTTATCTCGTCGGAGGCATCGTACGGGATCTGTTTCTCCGTGTCCAGAACCTCGATGTCGACATTGTGGTCGAAGGCGATGGCATTACGTTCGCGGGTATGCTCGTAAAACGCGCTGGCGGCCGCATGAAGACCCATCAGAAATTTGGGACTGCGGTGGTGGTACTCCCCAACGGACTCAAGATCGACATAGCCACGGCGCGACTCGAGTATTACGAATCGCCGGCAGCATTGCCCACGGTGGAGCTTTCGTCCATCAAAAAGGATCTTTTCAGGCGCGATTTTACCATTAACACGCTTGCGGTGCGGCTCAACAGCATGCGGTACGGCGAACTGATCGATTTTTTCGGTGGCCTGCGAGATATCAAGGACAAAACTATTCGCGTGCTGCACAGCCTATCCTTCGTCGAGGATCCTACCCGCGTGCTGAGGGCCATTCGGTTCGAGCAGCGATTTGATTTTCATCTGAACAAACACACCCAGAATCTTATCAAGACCGCTGTGAAAATGAAGCTGTTCAACCGGCTGTCAGGCGAGCGGATCTATACGGAACTCATACTGATGTTCTCTGAGGCCGAGCCGCTGAAAGTCCTGAAGCGCATGCAGGACTTCGACCTCTTGAAGTTTATTCACCCGGGTTTGAAAGGAACGGTGGAACTCGAAAGGCTCTTCGAAAACATTAGCGAGACTCTCACATGGTTTAAACTGCTCTATATCGATTTGAAGGCAGAAAAATGGTTTGTTTATTTTCTCGGCCTTTTTGACCGCATGAAGGACCCTGCGGCAGAGGAGGCGCTTGAGCGGCTTTCGGTCCCCATCAGGATCAAAAGCCGTATGCTCCAGGCACGAGTGCGCTGCCGCGACGTTCTCTACGTGTTCTACAGGGAAGAGGACCTCCCCTCGAGCCGCATTTACGATCTGCTGTCACCGTTGGACGTTGAGTCTATTCTCCTCATGATGGCAAAGGCAAAGAGGGAGACGGCAAGGAAGTATATCTCTCTTTATCTTACCCACCTTCGTACCGTCAAGGTGATGCTGACCGGAAATGACCTCAAACAGTTGGACATCACGCCAGGGCCGAAGTACAAAAAGATCCTGGCGGAACTTCTTGATGCGAAACTGGACGGAACAGTAAAGAACCGTGAGGAAGAAATGGAGTACGTAAAACGTAAAGCGAAAAAATAACAATCCCGCAAAAAACAAGTGAACATGCTGGCGCGGATAAAAGCGCTTCAACACGAGGAACGCCCGCCAAGAATTTTCTCGTTTATGGTTTTTTAGGTAATTTCGTTAGTGGACAGGACTTGTCGGTAGAAAGAAGGGAGGGTGCTTATAACCTCTGAACACATCTTCCCTAAGCAGATGTCTGTAGCTTGGTACGATCAGGATAGGGGCTGTAAGACCGTCTGTTCGAGGGAGTAGGTAAGACTGGGAGGGTGCGGTGGTTCTCTCTTCAATGCAAAATATTTTTTAAATATGCCATGCAACGGTCGATAGAATTTTCTAAGGACTCCGCTCCCGTATCAATTACAAGACGATCAACAGTAATCGGATCGGCCTTTTCCTTTAATTCTAAATATAATTCATATGTTCTATTGCCCGCCGGATGTGCACCCGTCTGTTGACCGTCATCAAGCCTCTGTTTGGCAATGCTATCAGCACAGATGCATTCAATGATGACGGGTTTCACTTGTAGCAAGTCGGCACGTGCTAGCAGTTGTTCTATCTGGTACGATTTAGAAAAAGTTCTCCCGTCAACAATGATTGTTTGTTCTGAATTCGCTTTTAGGATGTACTCCGATATGATAAAAATGGCCTTCATGCACAGATCGTCCTGCTCACGGGAAAAATCAAGGGCCTCCTTGGTAAATAATTCTGAGCGAATAATATCCTTGTTGAGGACCAGTGCATTAAGGTGTTTTTCAAGGTGTTGTGCAATGGTACTCTTACCGGTACCAGGCAGTCCAGCCATGGCAATAAACAAGGCTCTCTGTGCTAATAATAGATTTCCCATACATCTCTTTTCGTGACTCGCGACCCCCCTTTCCCCATTCGTCTAGGATCCATAAATGCTACTACACCCGCGGCTTGATCATCGTAACAGCCCTGTCGCGCTTGGGGGGCATGCGGAGCCGGACGGGAACACAATTTGATGCATTATTTGTGAAAAAAAGACCGCGGGTCATCTCGATGTGAGCGAGCATTTCAACGAGTTTTGCGAAAATGTAGAATCCAGAGGGGAGTTTGTACCTGCCCCTCCGCCGAAGTTCATATAGCGGTGTTTTGTTCAGCACCATTGATGTGCGAGCGTCTCTCCGGGATTGGCCGTACTGTCAGCCTGTCGAAATGGTCCCACGGGGAGAAAACACGATGGTTTTCAGAAAAGCAAGTGGCATAGGTGGCCCTTGGCCAAGCACTATATTCCACGCCGTGCCCTCTCTATTCGTGCGCCCCGGCCTCGGAGGGCTTGACGTCGATTTCGAGACGTTCCTGAACTCGGAGAACGGATACTTTGACCGGCGTGTCGATTGGCCAATCTGAAAGGAATTTTTGAAGCATGTCCACCGTTGTGATATCGGTCCCGTTCATAGCGACAATAAGGTCGCCTTTCCGAATGCCACCCTGAGCAGCAGGGCCGCCCTGCGTCACCGAGAGAACTTCTACGACAGACGCCTGCGTAAGGTTGAAAAATCGGGACATCCTCCGGCTGAGGGGACGCTGCTGCGCGGCGATGCCCAAATAACCCCGGCGCACCCTGCCGAGCGTGAGGAGCTGGGATACGACCCATTTTGCAGTATCTGAAGGGATGGAGAAGCCGATTCCTTGTGCGCCCATGATGATTGCAGTATTTAGTCCCACGATCCTGCCCCGCGAATCGACCAGCGGGCCTCCTGAATTACCAGGATTGAGCGGGGCGGTGTGCTGAATAATGTTCTCGATGAGCCTTCCTTCTCTGCTCCGCAGCGCCCTGCCGAGCGCGCTTACCACGCCGGTTGATACGGTGGATTGGAACCCAAAGGGATTGCCAATGGCGATCACGAGTTGCCCGACATGAAGCGATGCAGAGTCGCCCAGTGTTGCAAAGGGAACGTTCGCGGAGTCGGCGCGGATTACGGCAAGATCGGTGGCAGGGTCCGTACCCACAAGGGCTGCAGCATGTGTCGTACCATTTGTCAGCGATACGGCGAGGGATTTCGAGCCGTGTACGACATGATCGTTCGTCAGGATATACCCATCTGGCGCGATGATGACGCCTGATCCCGCACCGCCGGTTTCAGACTCAGCATTCTTCGGCCGCGTTCCCGTTGCGATGCTCACGACAGCTGGACCGACGGCCTCCACCACGGTTATGACCGCACGGGAGTAAGCATCCAGCAGCTCAACGTTGGATTTCTCTGCAGTGCCTACTTCGCAGGGCCCAGGAGAATTTTGTTCTCCGGTGGCATTATTGATCACATTGAGCGTTCTTCGAGTTATGTCGTCCATATCTTCGTATTCCCTAGCAGGCTCACCAACAATATGCTTCTGATTAAACTCTACCATAACATCGTCCTAAAGTCCAAAACCTCACAGGGGGGTTGGAGAAAGCGGAGTGTCCGGCCAAGTGTTCGTTGAGAATCACTACTCCATAAGCAGGTTTTTAATAAAGTTCTTCTTAACAATAAAAGGAAAAGGCAAGACACCTTAGAATGTAAAGAGGAGGTTCTACGATGCCTTTAAGCCGATGTATTTAAATCCTGGATCATTTCAAGGGTGAAGGAGGTTCTAAAAGCGGTTGGTGCTGATGAAGCTAGGCATAACTATTGATATGTATGTCAGTCTGGGTACCACTATCCAAACCTAAGGGACCGCCATCTGCACTATCGTTCCGTGTATAAGCTTATAGCCCTGGCAGGTCAATTCTCTCCCCGTTCTTAAAGTGCCTGATCATGACCTGTCCTTTCACAAATGAGTAAATATGGACCTGTGCTTTCCTGCGGGAGCTTATGCAGGTTGCCCCGGAATCATCGTAGTGGATGGCTGCAAAGTTATCGCAAGCGATCCCCATCATTTTTTCCCGCGCAACCATTTTTTTGAATGATATATGCCGCTTCTCCGAGTCCAGATGCGGGCAATATAACCCGCGGCACAAACCGAGTGATCGGACTTTTATATACGACCAGTTCTTTTTGCCCGAATACGCCCTTGAGTCTGAATGGCCCCATGAGTGCCAGCAGATCGCACCCGCGCTCAAACCCGCAAGCACCGTTCCCTGCTTTCCGGCTTTGATCAGCAGTTTGTCGATTCCGAGACGACGCCACATCCTCATCATGCGAAGAGTATTGCCACCGCCGACATAGATTAAATCGGCCGAGCTTATCTTCTTGTATGCGGAGGCCCGGTCCCCGGCTCTTCTGTAAAGGAGGAGGTGGTCAGTTCTGCACCCGAGCAAATTCCCATAGATGCGGTCAAACGCCTCACAGTAGTCCTGCCGGTCGATGCTTGCCGTAGGAATAAAGAGAGCCCGGGGATGCTTCATGCTTATGAGTCTGACGATAAAGCTGTCGATAGGAAGTGTCTGTTTCTTTTTTAAACTGCCGCCGCCGATGGCAATAACGTTCATATGTTCCTTATATAGCGCCACCAAACATTTCTATAACTTTCTTTACAAAAGCAGGCAGCGAGGGGTCCCGCGCCCCCATGATAAGAACGCATTCTTCTGGCTTCACCTCTGCTCGTAATCGGGCCAATAACTCCTCTCGGTCTTTCACTGAATGTGCATGAAACGATGCAGGCCCAATGCCATGAATGATATCATCTGATGAAATATTCTTTTGCGCTGTGCCTCCGGCATAGTAGATCGGCAAGAGATAGAGGGAATCCTTTGGGCGGAGGGCCGTTCGAAAGGTTGCGATGTATTCATCTTTCAAGAATCGTGTCGGGCCAAACCCGTGCGGCTGGTATACGGCAACGATGCGGCTGGAATTGCCTTGGGCTGTTCGCACAACAGCCGCTATCTTCGCAGGATTATGCGCAAAGTCGTCGACCACCTGGATGTTCTGCCTTGTCTTGGTCACGGAAAAACGCCGGGCAACACCCTCATACATTGTTACCGCATCGGCAAGCCTTGATTGTTCGCAGCCGAAATGCTCACAAACGCAAAGTGCTGCGCATAAATTTTCAAGATTGTGATCACCCGGAAGCGGCAGATGATATAGAGCACCGCCGCGAAAAAGTTTGACCGAGGTAGGCAAGAGCTGTTCCCGGTCGGGTCGCCACGAGCCAGAACCATTACGGCCGAAACGCACGGTTGCTGGAAGGGAAGCTAGGAGTGGGTCATCGGCATTGGAAGCTGTCCAGAGAGATTGTGCAATCAGCGTTCCAAAAAGTTGTTTAATTTCGGAAGTGGTCTTGTGGTCCTTGGAAACATTCAGGATGACGGCGGCCTCCGGAAAATATTTCACCAGCGTTCCGTCGCTTTCGTCCGCTTCAACGACCAGAAGATCGGAACTGCCACTATATGCGTTGCCGATAAGCCCCTGCTTTTCAAGCCTGCGTAGGCACGCGCCGCTTATGAGGGAGGGCGATTTTCCGCATGCGGTCATAAATTCAAATATCATTGCGGTCACCGTCGACTTGCCGCTGGTGCCGGCGACCGCTATGGTTTTTTTTGTAGCGATGATCGTGGCAAGCAGATCAGAGCGATGGATGATTGGAATACCGCGGTTACGTGCAGCAACGATATCAGGATTTGATTCTTCTATTGCACTAGAAACGCAGACCACATCGGTATCCACACCTACCCCCGATCCGTCCTGCTGAACGATAGAACACCCTAGCCCTTCAAGCGATTGCCTGATGGAAACGGTATCCTCACTCGCATGGAAACGATCGGAACCAGAGACCGCGATCCCCTGAAAGCGCAAATATTGCGCGAGCGCGCTCATTCCGCTACCGAAGATACCCGTGAAATGAACGCTTCGGCAACGGTTTTCCTTGATAACGATGGGCTGAGGATCAATGTAGACGACCGTGCCTTCCTTGACCGTTTCAAACAAACGAATGATATCAAGATTGCGCATGCACACGCATCCGTGCGACAGGGGTGTGCCGATAAGGTCCTCCCGCCCCGTGCCGTGGATATAAATATAACGCTCGTAGGAATCCACGCCAGCGCCCTTATTGATTCCTTCCTCAAGGCCTTCGAGCCGCAGAATGCGGGTCAGAATCAGATTGTCACCATTCAGGCCGTGATCCCAATCATCGCCGGTATCCTCACGGTCTATGAAAATACGGCCCGCTGGCGCGCCGGCACCAAATTTCCCCCTGATCCTATGAACACCGAGGGGCGTTTTCAGCGAGTTCTCTCGATTGCCGTTACCAAAACGTGAGGTAGAGATCTCGTACCGCTCAACGATAGTGTCGTTGTTGCAAACGAAAAGCGTTTGCATTTCGATAGACACCACGAGAAATGGTTCATTCGAGTCGTTTAAAAACCTGTGTAATTTATTGTAAATACGCATTAATTGAGTCGTTTCCATACGAGGGAGGCTGCCTTCATGAGTTGCATGTCATTGTTTATGCCAACATCATAATAATGTCAGCTACAGCGCATGTCAAGATGATACGTTCATCCGGGGACCGTTTGGTTCAGGTTATGCGGGACTGTTGCCACTTGACCAAGGATCGAGAGAAACTTGGTATTTACTGCCAGATGGGGTACAATATTGTCAAAGGAGAATAGAATGATAACCCGTTATCAAAACACCCGGGACCTAAGCGGCCCTGAGAACGAGAAGAAAAATGAAAAAAAACAGGCGGATGCAGTTAATGATGACGGTTGCAGATGTAAAGAAATCGCGAACATGACGCCCCGACAACTTCTCGGGCTCATGATAAATGATCTGGCTTTTTGGAAAAATATAAAAAAAAGGTGAGCCATGGCTCTCGTTGCGACGTTCAAACAGCATGCCGGAAAATATGTTCTGCAAGGAGAAAATAACCGATGGGAGATAAACAGGTATTTCAGCCCCTTACCAGAGAAGATAAGATAACAGTTGTGCTTTACCGTATCGGTATAGTGATTTGTACTATCATCATGAGCGGTCTGGCTGGTCTCCTAGTGATGGGATCCGCAAATTCTAGTGGGGTACGTGTCGGCCCGTCAGCGGATATCCTGATCTACGGTCTTTATGCATCCATTGGCATCAGTGTATTCTTTATTCACCTTTATATTGGCAAGATCAAAGGGTACCTGAAAAACCTGTACTTCGTCAGCCTTGGCTGTCTTGTTGTGCTGCTCTTCATGGGAAAGGGATCCCTCGCCGGAGTGCTCGTGCACGAACCTTACAGCCCGCTGCTCTTGCTGCCGCTCTCTGGATGCTTAGGGGTCGTGACTGCGAAGGAGGCTTTTTGCTTCAAGCTCTTCGAGGGCTATTTTCTTGCTATAATCATGCCGGTCTATCTGCTGCTGGTTTCGGGCAATATACTCGCCGGCCAAAGTGCGTCCTATGGCCTCGTCATGATAGCCGTCATGCTTGTCATCTTTACGCTGCGAAAAGTATTCATGCCCATCGCCTACGATATCGGCGATAAATCCGCCTATCACTAAAAAAGGTTGTTGACCGCGAATGATCGCACATAGAGGAACTACTTCCTGCTTGAGGCCCGTTCGAAGACTGTGCAGCAGCATGTGAGCTGTTCAGGGAAATAGCTGATGACCTTAGCTAGGAAAAGGGTAGTCTGGATAAAGCAGTTTCTCGTTGACGAATACCAATAAAACCGGCATAGTACTTCCATGATCATAATCAGTCTTTTCGGCGGGATTCTTCTCCTCCTCTATGGCATTAAGCTCCTGAACGACGGTCTCCAGAACGCTGCCGGCTCCAAGATTCGGTCGCTTCTTCGCTCCCTCACTAGCAACCGTTTTGCGGCTG
>Ga0187771_10002150_pt1 | contig 13562 bp, 15 predicted proteins | sample 0116_SJ02_MP15_1_FD_133139 | JGI IMG/M metagenome (GOLD analysis project Ga0187771, IMG submission 133139) | Tropical peat soil microbial communities from peatlands in Department of Meta, Colombia - 0116_SJ02_MP15_10_MG | ecosystem: Environmental > Terrestrial > Soil > Wetlands > Peat | place... | reverse complement strand
TTGTTCTCGTCTATCCTGATGGGCGCGACCCACCCCGCGTACCCCTGGGCGGCATGCCTGACCTCGCCGCTTAGGGTCTGGACCTGGGCGATAAGCGACCCGACGTTCGTGAGGTTCGTGAAGTCGCTCCCTGCCGCGACCTGCTTCCTGAGCTGCTGCAGGTTGTCCTTCACGTGGTCCAGCTTGTCCGCAACCTGGTTCCTCAGGAGCTCGTCTGAGACCCTGATGTCCTCCTTGTTCCTGTACCCCCTGAGGCCTGGGATGAGGAGCTCCAGCTTCTTGGCTATGCCCCTGTTGGCGTCCACCTGCTGCCTTATGTCCGGATTACCCTGAGACAAGGCGTTTCGGGCGGTTCGCTCTCGCGCATCATTATAAGTTTTGGTAATGTTTATGGACAGTAAGGGGCCCCTCTTTCATCTTGGACCTTGAGAAGCTCAGGATAGGGTGCAGCGGCTGGTCCTACAAGGACTGGCAGGGCATATTCTACCCGAAGGGGCTCGCAGCCAAGGATTACCTGAGCTACTACGCCAAGGTCTTCAACTGTGTAGAGATCGACTCGAGCTTCTACCGGATCCCAAACCAGTTCATGGTCACCCAGTGGAGGAGCAACACCCCGGAGGGGTTCCTCTTCTCGCCGAAGCTCCCGAAGAAGATCACGCACGAGAACAAGCTGAAGAACTCGGAGTCGACACTGGTCTATTTCTACAGCGTGCTGAGCAAGCTGAAGGACAAGCTGGGGCCCATAGCCATCCAGCTCCCTCCCTCCATCAAGCTGAGCACCCACGAGGCGACCATGAAGGAGTTCATCTCGCAGCTCAGCCCCGAGTTCAGGCACGCAATCGAGTTCCGCCACAAGTCCTGGTTCACTCCCGAAGTCTACTCCCTGCTGAGGAAGAACAACGTGGCCATGGTGTGGTCTCTGAACCAGTACGTGGAAACGCCCCCCGAGGTCACAGCCGACTTCATCTATCTGAGGATGGTCGGGGACAGGGAGCTCACGGAGTTCACGGGAATCCAGAAGGCCAGATCCGCGGATATGAAGCGCTGGGCCGACGCGGTGAAGGAGAACTCGAGCAAGTTCGAGTCGGGGTACGTCTTCTTCAACAACCACTTCGCCGGCTTCAGCCCGGAGTCGTCCAACGAGTTCCGGAGGCTCCTGGGGCTGATGGAGCTCGACTGGAAGACCCAAGGGACCCAGCAGCAGACCCTCTTCGGGTAGTTACTGAATGATACAGTCAGAGCGGAAGACGATTCTTCACGCGGACCTCGACGCCTTCTACGTCTCCGCGGAGAGGCGGGAACGGCCAGAGCTGAAGGGGCTCCCGGTCGTTGTGGGCGCAGACCCGGAGGAAGGGAAGGGGAGGGGGGTCGTCATCGCCTGTTCCTACGAGGCCAGGAAGTTCGGCCTCAGGTCGGGGATGCCCATCTCGCAGGCCTACCGTCTCTGCCCCCAGGCCAAGTACATACCGCCGAACTGGGGGCTCTACGAGCGGACCTCCGAGGAGGTGATGGCCACTCTCCGCGGCTTTGCAGACAAGTTCGAGCAGGGGAGCATAGACGAAGCGTATCTCGACGTCACCAGCAGAGCGGGGGACGAGGAGTCGGCCACGCGTCTCGCGAGCGAGATCAAGAAGGCTGTCCTGGAGAGGCACGGCCTGACCTGTTCGATCGGGGTCGGTCCCAACAAGTCGTCCGCCAAAATCGCGTCCGACCGCAACAAGCCAGACGGCCTGACGGTCGTGCCCTTCGACGGGGTGGCGGGCTTCCTGGCCCCGCTCCCAGTGGGCGTCGTCCCAGGAATCGGCAGGAAGACAGGCGACTTCCTGAGCGAGAAGGGGATATCCACCATCGGCCAGCTGCAGGCGCTCGACGGCAAACAGCTCATCACATGGTTCGGGAAGAACGGGGTCTGGCTGTGGGGGGTCATACACGGGGAGGAGAACGTCGAGGTGCGGCAGCAGGAGATGCCGAAGTCGCTGAGCGTCGAAAGGACGTTCCTGGATGACGTCAAGGACTTCCGCCGCGTGAGAGAGGAGGCGTCTGACGGGGCATCCGAGCTGATGAGGAGGGTGAAGTCGGGAGGCTACTCCTACAGGGTTGCAGGCATCAAGATCAGGTTCCGCGGGTTCGAGACTCACACAAGGGAGAGGACCCTGGTCAGCCACACCGACGACGAGGGACCTCTGAAGGAGGCAGTGGACAAGCTCCTGGACGAATTCGAGGCGACGGGCAAGCCGGTCAGGCTGATAGGGGTCCGGGTCGCGGACATTCAGCGCTCCACTTCGGGTCCCTCGAGGCTGGACGACTGGGTCGGGGCCTGAGGGAACCTCTGGGCCTCTTCGGGGAGCCTCGCGTCTTTGAACACGAACCAGAAGATGCAAATCCCGACGACGTAGAGCACGGTCGCTATGTAGAAGGGGAGAGCCAGATACCCGTCAGCGAAGAGGGTGAGGCCCGCGGTTATTGAAAGCGCGTTTGGGAGACGCCAGAGAGCGGCTGTTATACCCGAAGCCATACCCCGCTCCTCAGGCGAGACCAGTCCCATGACCAGGGACTGCGTGAGCGGATTTGAGAGGTTCATCAGCAGCACCCTCACCACGTATATCGACGCGGCTATGGCGAAAGTGGGAGAAGAGGGGATGAGCACCATGAAGATTATCGAGCTTGCCTGGGTCATCGCCGTCGCCCTAACCAGGCCGAACCTATTGGCGAGCCTGGGGGACATGAACACCACGAAGGCTGTGATCAGCGAAGTCACCCCCAGGACGGGAACGCTGATGGTGTCGCTCACCCCGTAGGCCGCGGAGAACCAGAAGCTCATTGACGGGACGAAGAGCCCCGCCCCGACGGCGATGAGAATGCTGTACAGGAGGTACCGCTGAATCACGCGGCTTGACTTCCTCGGCAGGATTTCCTTGACCCTGTGGAAGCTCGTGCCTTCCTTTATCCAGAGGAGGAAGGGGGTGACAGCCAGGCTGATCACCCCCATGGCTATGTAGAGCAGGACGTGGGCTTCCCCCGTTCCGATTCCGATGCTCTGGAGGCTCGCCACCGAGGCGATTACGAAGCCCCCGATGCCTGACGCTATCCATCCTAGGAACGCCAAGAGGGAAAAGGCGCGGGTCCTTTTCTGGTCGCCAGAATGGTCAGCGATGAGCGCCGACACGGAGACTGCGAACGAGGCTTCCCCCGTCCCTTCGACTATCGCCACCAGGAGCAGGAGTACGAAGTTCGAGGTGAGGGCGAACCCTATCAGACTGAGGCTCGCGCAGACGTTGCCGATGAAGAGCATGTTCCTCCTCCCGTACCTGTCAGCCACGATCCCGAGCGGGATGCTCTCTACCACTAAGGTCAGTCCCATGGCTGTGATTACGAACCCGGCCAAGGTCGGGTTAAGGCCCTGAATCTTCGGCAGGAAGTACGAGAGGTCTGAGTAGATGAAACCGATAACCATGTTCGGGATGAAGCTGAGATAGATCAGCAGCTTCGCCTGAGAAGGAATATCCCTGTAGTCGTTGAACAACCTGTGCCCTTCCCCCAGCCAAAACCAATCAGTATAAACACAAAGGAAGATGCGGCAAACCTTCGACGATGCGCCAAAGCAGCGGTGGGTCTGCAATCGGGGTCGACGTGGGCGGGACCTTCACCGACATCATCATCAGCAGCCCCCAGGGCCTCACCGTTCTGAAGCTCCCAACGACCCTGTCCCCGGAGGCCGCGATACTGGCAGGGCTGACCAAGCTGGGGGGACGGGTGCGCGATGCCGGCCTGATCTCTCACGCCACGACCCTCGCAACCAACGCGCTTCTCACCCGCTCAGGGCTAGCCCGAACGGCCCTGATCACCAACGAGGGCTTTCGCGACGTCCTCGTAATCGGCAGGCAGCGGCGTCCCGAGGTCTACGACCTTGACACCAGGAGGCCGGTTCCCCTAGTCGGACGGCGGGATCGCCTTACCATATCCTGCAGGATCAAAGGGGATGGCTTCGAGTCTGCACCTCTTGGCGCCTCTGCGGCTGCAGCCCTGGCCAGAAGGGTGGTCCGCGGGAGGTACCAGTCAGTGGCGATCTCCTTTCTCAACTCCTACCTCAACTCTACCCACGAGCTGAGGATGAGGGACGCCCTCATCCGCGAGGGCTTCCGCGGTCACATCAGCCTTTCGAGCGAAGTGGACCCCGAGTACCGCGAGTTCGAGCGGACGAGCACCACGGTCGTCAACGCCGTGCTCTCCCCGCTCATGGCGGGCTACCTGTCCTCCCTGGGTTCGTCCCTTCGGCGGAAGGGGATTAGAGCGCCGGTCTACCTCATGAACTCTGACGGGGGCGCCAGCACCCTCGCATTCGCGTCGTCCCGACCTGTAGCGGTCATCGAATCGGGCCCGGCCGCAGGCGTCATCGCCTCCAGACAGATCGCCAGGCAGCTGTCGCTTGAAAGGGTCCTGACCTTCGACATGGGTGGGACCACGGCCAAAGCAGGGACGGTCATAGGAGGGGAGCCGGACATAACGAGCGAGTTCGAGGCAGCGGGACGGACCCACAGCGGAAGATCCATCCTGGGGAGCGGCTACCCAGTCCGCGGCCAGTTCATCGACCTGGCGGAGGTCAGCGCAGGCGGAGGGACTGTCGCATGGATAGACGAAGCTGGAGAGCTGAAGGCAGGGCCGGAGAGCGCCGGCGCAGTGCCGGGGCCTGCCTGCTATGGAAGGGGTGGGACAGAGCCGACGGTCACCGACGCAAACGTGGCCCTGGGGCGTCTCAATCCCGGCTACCTGCTGGGCGGGGCGATGAAAATCCGGCGGGACCTTGCGCTCCGCTCTCTCAAGAAGCTGGGCAGGAGGCTCGACAGCAGCGAGCTCGACGCGGCTGCCGGCATAATCAGGCTCGTGGACAACAGCATGTCCAGGGCGATCTCGATGGTCACCATCGAGAGGGGGAGGGATCCGAGAGACTTCACCATGGTCGCGTTCGGTGGCGCGGGCCCCGTGCACGCCTGCGACCTCGCTGAAGAAATGGGGGTAGACGACATTATCGTCCCGGCTCATGCCGGGCTGTTCTCCGCCTATGGCCTCCTGGCCGCCGAGATGACAAGGACATTCACTTCGCCTGTGATGGAAGCGGAGCCTTCACTTGCGAGACGTTTCGAGGAGCTCGAGGTCAGGGCTTCAGGGGAGATGCGCTCCGAGGGGTTCGAGAGCTTCGAGCTAAGCAGATACTTCGACGCCAGGTACCTTGGACAGTCGCACGAGCTCCTCCTCGCCTTCTCCTCGGACGCGAGGAAGAGAAGGGCTTTCGACGAGAGGCACCGGGCACTCTACGGGTACTCTCTCCCCGACAAGATGGAAGTGGTGAACATCAAGGTCAGAGCAACGGTCCACAGAGGCACCGCGGTGCCCATGGAAGGCCCGAGCCCCCTGGTCCGGGAGTCGAAGGCCAGTCGTCCGGCGTGGATTGGAGGGCGCATCCGGCAGGTCGAAGTGCTTTCCCGGGAGTTATTGAAGCAAGGCGACCGGGGCCGAGGGCCAGTCATAATCGAAGAGTACGATTCCACCCTCGTCATCAACGAGTCGTGGAAGTGGACCGTCGAACCGTATGGTACGAGGCTTGTGAGATGAAGCAGGACCCAGTGACCCTGCAGATAATCAGCAACTCGCTGCTGTACGCCAGCGAGGAGATGGGCCTCGCCCTGCGCAACTCGGCTTACTCCCCGAACATCAAGGAGAGGATGGACCATTCTGCCGCGGTCTTCGACCCCGGGGGGAGGCTTCTGGCCCAGGCGGAGCACATACCGGTCCACCTCGGTTCGCTCCCCTGGGGGCTGAAGAACCTGCTCGGCCGCTGCGCGAGGGAAGGGGTGCCCATCGAGAAGGACACGATGGTGGTCTGCAACGACCCTTACATCACAGGGACTCACCTCAACGACGTCACTCTGGCGGCGCCCATCTACCACGGGGAGAGGCCCGTGGCTTTCGTGGTCAACAAAGCCCACCACGCTGACGTAGGAGGCGTCGTCCCCGGGAGCATCTCCATGAAAGCGAGGACCCTCGAGGAGGAGGGGTACATACTGGAGCCGTCGATCCTCTGGAGGAACAAGAAGTTCGACGAGCGCGTAGTCGAGGAGTTCGCCTCGGCATCCCGAACTCCGAGCGAAAGGCGGGGGGACCTCAAGGCTCAGGTGGCTGCCAACTTCGCAGGTGCGAGGCGGTTAAGAGACATCATCGACAAGTACGGCCTCCCCGCCTTCGAGCAGGCGGCCATCAACTCCTTCAGACACTCGGAGTTGATGACAAAACAACGCCTTGCCAAGTTCGAGCAGGGGACTTTCAAGGCCTCGGACTATCTCGAAGGTCCCCACGGCGAGGATGTCATAATCAGGGTCAGGGTGGAGGTGGGGCGCTCTCGGGTCGAAATCGACTACGAGGGCACCTCCCCCCAGGTCGACTATCCGCTTAACGCGGTCTTCGGCGTGACAATCTCGGGAGCCTACTTTGTTCTGCGCTGCCTGCTCGGAGACGACATCCCAGCCAACCACGGAGCCTTCTCCGCGGTCGGATTCGACGCACCGTCCGGAACCATCCTCAACCCGACGTTCCCCCACCCCGTGGGCGGAGGCAACGTGGAGACGAGCCAGAGGAACGCAGACGTGCTCTTCAGGGCCCTTGCGCCGGCCGCCCGTGGACTGGTCCCGGCAGCCGCAGGCGGCTCCATGAACAACGTGATGATCGGCGGACGTACTAGGCGCGGCACTTGGGCCTTCTATGAGACGCTCGGGGTGGGCCTCGGAGGGAGCAGGACCCGGGACGGCATCGACGGAATCCAGGCAAACATGACCAACACAATGAACACTCCCGTGGAAGAGATTGAGCGCTCGCTCCCCATCATGATGACGAAATACGAATTCAGGCCCGACAGCTCTGGCGCCGGGAAGCACAGGGGAGGCTCGGGATTGGTCAGAGCCTACAAGGCCCTCGCGGAGGGAACGACATTCACCATAGTCGCGGAGAGGGCCAGGCACCTCCCCTGGGGGCTCGAGGGCGGGCGGCCTGGGAAGGGGACGGAGGTCCTCGTGACGAGGCAGGGCAGGAGACGCGCCATCGGTCCGAAATCCACGCTCGTTCTCAACGCTGGGGATGTAGCGGAGGTCAGGACTGCCGGCGGCGGCGGGTTCGGAACGCCGGGGAGACGAAGCACGAAAACACTCGAGGAGGACCTGAGAGACGGCCTGGTCACCCCGAAGTTCGTGCGAAAGGAGTACAAGCGGACGGGCCGCAGATGAGGCTGGACTTGCTTTTGCTTTAACTATCGTTAAATACACACGTGGGGCGCCTGTCCGAGCCAACCGATTTGGTAGACAGCAAGAAACTGATCACAGCTACTTTATTCGGGGTGCTGATCGGCGTTGTGTACGGGGCGCTGCCATTCGAGATCGGCGACTCCCTGATCGTCTTCGAGGCCGTTGTGCTTTCGCTCAGCTACATACTTCTCGGACCCGGCGGCGCGACCTACACTGGCCTCATCAACGGGTTGGTCGAGACTCCTTTGCAGCTCGCCTTCGGGCCGTTCTCGCTCGGAGTCGCTCTCTTCTACGGGGTGCTCGTGGACGCGTTTTGTGTCCTTTTCAAGGTCACCTCCGACGGCAAGATTCATGCGAGGAGGCTGGTCATGTCTTTGAGCGCGAGCACGATCATCACGGGCCTGGTCGCGACCTACGGGTTCATCGCCTTGGGCTTCGGCACGACGGCTCCGTTCATGGAGGTATACCTGCCGGTCTTGGTCGTTGGAGCTCTGAGTGGTACCATCGGTGGATTCCTAGCCGCCAGGATATGGGAGCGCAACCTCAGGCACAGATTCCAGCCCGTTCAGGCCGTCGGAGCCTGACCCTTCTCTATCTCGCCTATCTGTCGACGAAGCTTCCTCGTGAACCAGATCAGGAGGAGGTAGAGGATCACTCCCAGGACCACGAACGCCGTCCCGGCGATGTAGCTGGCCAGGTCCCCAGTGACGAAGGCGCCTAGGAGGACGAAAGCGCCTATCGCTATGATCAGAATCGCGGCTGTCCTCGAGATTGGGCTGACCCTTACGGACATCTTCGCATCCCTGCCTGCGGGAGCCAGTTAAACGGTTGCGACGCTCTTCCTTCTACTTCCGCTTGCCTTTCTTCTCTTCTTCCTTCAGCAGCTTGTAGAGCCTGTACTTGTCGTTCTCGCCAGGGGATAGCGAGTAGCCGCAGACGCGGCAGGCGACCCCCTGGGGTGTCTCCCGCAGATCGAAGCGCCCGCACTTCGGGCACTTCATCTCGTCGCTCTCGGCCTTCATGACTGTCTGGGATGGGGGGTCGGTTCAAAAGCATTGGCTCGGCGGGCTGCCCCGAACATCACCAGATTCTGAGGAGAGTCTCCTTGGCGAACAGCCCCTTGCCCACGGAGAATGCTCTGTAGACCTGGCTCGGCATGGAGATGTCCGCAAGGTACAGCTCGCCTACGTGGCGCCTGGCTCTGGGGTTTAGGAATCCGGTCTTCGGGAGCCCGAACGTAACCGTGACCTTCGCAACAACTGTGGGGTCCCCGGGCTCACCCGTGGTCGCGTCGAGCCCAGACGGGATGTCAACAGCCAGCGTCGGAATCTGCGAAGCGTTGGCCCTCCTGATTATTCCCGCCGCCGGCTCTCTCGGGCTCCCACTGGCACCGTACCCGAGGAGACCGTCGACCAAGAGTCGGGCATCCCCGAACTCGGCGTCTGGCCTCAATATCGGTATTCCCATCTTGTCGACGACTGCAATCTGCCTGGCAGGGACGTCCCTGAGGTCTGACCTCTCCCCTGCGAGGACCACCCTGACGTCGGCCCCCCAGTCGTGGAGGTGGCGCGCGGCCACAAGCCCATCTCCTCCGTTGTTTCCCTTGCCGACAAGGCAGCAGATTCCGCTACCCTGCACCACGCCCCCAAGCATCCACCTCGCCATATGCGCGGTGGCGACTCCCGCGTTCTCCATCAGGGCAAGTACGTCGATCCCATAGACTTCGATCGCCTGCCTGTCCGCCTGGGCCATTTCCTTGGCCGTCAGGTACACGAACACGCCCTCCCTCTTCATCCCGGCCGCGTCGTCGCCACTGACTGTATTTCAGCCTAGGCTCTTCCAGGGGGCACGGTCAACAATTTTTCTTCAAACTGGCACCTCGATTAGAGCCCCCGGTATATTGGAACCCCGGCGCCATCGGAGACCTAGCATGAGCTTTGCTTCGAATTGGGAAAAGAAGGACAAGAGCCCCGGCCTCTTCGACAGGCTCAGGGGGTCTGTCCAGGCGCCCACTCCACTGAAGTCGCAGATTGAGCTTGCGAACAGGCAGATACGGCTTCTGATATCGCAGCTCGACAGCACTGTGAACAGAATCAAGCAGCGAGACTCCACGATTTTCAAGAACGTCGTTTCCTCTCTCGCCAAGCATGACATGCAGCACGCGGCGGTCTACGCCAACGAACTCGCCGAAGTCAGGAAGATGGGCAAGATGGTCACCCAGGCGCAATTGGCCATGGAGCAGATATCGCTGAGGCTGGGAACGATCAACGACCTTGGCGAAATCGCCAACACCCTCGCTCCTGCCGTGTCTGTCATCAAGAACATGAAGGAAGGCCTCAGTATGGCCCTCCCCGAGGCGGACAAGGAGATAGGCGAGATTTCCGGCCTTCTGAGCAGCGTCCTGGTCGATGCGAGCACGACGGGCGGATTCTCTCTTAACTTCGACGCGGCCAACGAGGACGCCCAGAAGGTCCTCGAAGAGGCTTCGGTAGTGGCCGAGCAGAGGATGAAAGAGAGCTTCCCGGAGATTCCAGCAGGAGTCATCGTCCCGGAAGACGAAGGTCTCACAGCATAGCCACACCCTTCAGGTATCAGGCGGGCCCGTGGTTGTAGCTCCCGGTCACGGCCATGGGTCCCGCGCCTTATTCAAACGGCATGAACGGATTCGAAATACCATTGTCTTAATACCATGCAGCTAGAAAGCATCCCAGTTTGAGAATCAGCTACGGTGCTAGACGCTCCTTGCCACTAGAGGGGCCGTCCGGCAGCCAGCCCCCTCCGAAGAAGTCTCACAGGGCGGCCGCCCTTATCGTCGCGGCCCTCGTGTTGCTAGCCGCTTTCGTGTTCGCAGTTCCCTACCTCTCATATGTCCTCAGGCAGAGCTACTCGGTTCTGTCCGGGTCTTCTGCAACCGGGCCCGGCACAATCTCGGTGACCCAGTCGGGCTCGACAGGGAACGTCACAACCACTTCGTCGGCCAATGGCCAGTGCTCGAGCGTCGCCACCGTGAAGAACCTCGCGGCGCCTGACATCAGAAACGGGTCCGCGGACATCGCATACCCCTCTGACTACTGCGCCCTGGCCTCCTACGCCCTGGGGTTGATCAACCAGGACAGGGCGGCCAACGGCACCGGGCCGGTCACACTGGACTACAACCAGGCGGCGCAGCAGCACTCCAACTCAATGCTCTACTACGGCTACTTCAGCCACTTCGACACCCAGGGGTACAAGCCGTACATGCGCTACTCCCTGCTCGGGGGGCGCGGCGCAGACTTCGAGAACGTGGCCTACTACTACTTCTCTGTCCCTCGCTTCTTCTCCACGGGTGCCGTAGAGTCTGCCATCAGGGAGCTCGAGTACTCGATGGTCTACAACGACTCCTCCTGCTGCGCCAACGGCCACAGATACAACATACTCGATCCCCTCCACAACCAAGTCGCCATCGGCGTGGCCTACAACAGCACCGCGGTCTTCTTCGACGAGGAGTTCGAGAACAACTACATCAACCTCAACTTTACGGTGGCTCCCGCCTCTTCGTCCACCCCCTACTATGTCACGCTGAAGGGGTCCCCGACCGCATCCTTCCCCAGCCCCAACTCGATATACATCGCCTTCGACAGCACACCAACGGCGTCGACGGCCGCGCAACTCAACAGCGGTCCGCACGAGTACGGGCCAGGGACGCTTGAGGGAGGTGTTATCCCTCGTACAGGCTTCCTCGGGGACTGCGGCCAGTTCAGCTCGGGGACAACGGTTTGTGCTGACACCTGGGACGTGACCCAGAAGTCGGTCGACATCGCATTCCCTCTGGAGCCGTTCATCAGGAACTACGGCTCTGGAGTCTACACGCTCTACCTGATCACAGGCACCGGCACGAGCTCCGCCATTACGACCATATGCATATTCGTCCCCTAACCTAACAGAACCTACGCCAACTCGGACCTTATGGAGCGGGCGGTCTCTTCCATTTCATCAGGGCTGAACCTCTTCCTCTCGAAGAACCTCCCCTTGTCCTCCATCTTGACGGGTATGACGTGGACGTGCACGTGGGCGACGACCTGGTTCGCGGCCTCGCCATTATTCTGCACGAACCGGAACCCGTCGGCCCCGACGGCCGCAACCACGGCCTTGGAGACCTTGAAGGCCACCTTGAACAGCTCGGCGATCTCCTGCTCCTCCATGTCCCAGATGGTCTCCCCATGTTTCTTCGGGCACACCAGCGTATGCCCCCTCGAGAAGGGAAAGAGGTCGAGGAACCCGATGTACTTCCCGTCCTCGTACACAACACTCGACGGAGACTTCTTCGAGGCGATTTGGCAGAAAATGCACTTGTCCGGCCCGGCCGTCGGGGAGCTGAATGTCAGGCGCTTCAATCCGCCGCTCGTGGGCGTCGGTGCCGGCAAACCACCTAAACCTTTGCCCGAGCCCATCTTAATACCGCGCTTGCTGGCGCCGTAGCGGCCTTGTTCTGCGACCGCTGCCACGCCGGCCAGATGGAGCACTATGAGAAGAAGCTCGGCCCGGGCGGGAAGGCAACGATTACAGGGACGAAGTGCAGCATGTGCGGCTTCGTCCTGCTCGACAACGACGACGACATCTGGTCTGCCCTTGGGGTCTAGTCCTATCCGCTTCGGGCGCCAGCCAGCCGCCTATAGACGTCAATGAACTCGAGCGCGAACCTGTCGGCCTGCTTCTCTGTCCCTCGATGGCGCCCGCTGACTGACCTGAGGTGATGGTAGAACTCGTGGATCATCACGAATGGCTCGTACATGAACTCCCGCCGCGCCGCGAGGATCTCCTTCCTCCTTTGCGAGTAGACGGCGGCCACCCCCTTTGTCTTCCCCTCCACTACTCCGACCCCGAGCTTGGGGACAGACACACTATACCAGCTGGCGAGCACCTTCATGGCCTCCTCTGTCTTCGAGTCGAGTATGAGGGCCACGACAGACGCCTTCATCTGGTCCTCGGTAGTCAACAGACGGTCCGCCGCTTCGGGCGCTCTTAAGCAGTCGCGGCCCTGTCAACGCCGTTGAGTCTTTGGTCAGCAGTCTTTGATTCCCCTGTTCAACTGGCTCTCCGGCCGTCACAGGCCACATGAACAGGCGCAGGCACATCAGGCTCGATGGGCCGAAAGGGATTAGGTTCAGGGGACCGCAGTCTTTCTTCTCGGTAGGCTGACGAGGACAGCTCTCAGCCGCCACTCCCTAGGGGAGCCTAGGGCGTCCCGACTGGGCACTGGGGTGCCCCGGTGTTCGGGTCGTATGCGCAGTATGTCCAGGCGAAGACGGAGTCGTTGTATACACCTACCTCGTCCACGCCGACCTGAGGGGGCATCCAGCCGCCCGTGCTGTTGTACTCCCAGTTTTGCCATGCAAGATTCTTGTTCGGCTGGTTCTGCACACCGTAGATCCCTACTATGAAGTGGGACCCGAACTCACAGCATGTCGAGTTGACGTCCCCATTCGTGACGGCCAGCGTCAGGGTGTACAGGTTCCACCCGGGCTGGACCTGCGTGTCGTTATGCCACTGGCGGGTCCCATTCCCGAACTGGACGAGCATGTCCGAATCGAGGACGGCCCCGTATTTCGAGACCAGATGCTGCAGCTCCGCGCTTTGGTGGGAATTGACCGACAGTTCCTGTTGGTACTCGTTGTAGTATGCGACAGCCACCACCGAGCTTATCACCAGCAGGGCCACAAGGACGACTACGACGCCATAGAAGGTCCCCCGGGATGGCATCTCAGACTCTCCTTACCTTGGCAGCGGCGATGATGGCCGCTGGTGCCATGAACGTTCCCAGCGCAAAATCCCACAGCTCGTGGGCCAGTGGCGTGGGGAAAACAAATCCCGCGAGCTCGTATCCGAAGACCTCCCCCAGCGTGAGCTTGGGCCAGTACCACAGGAGCGCCGAGGCGGCATTGGTCTCGAAATCCCACACGAAGGCGCAGACCGCCAGGGTGGCGCCCATGAATATGGCCGTGGGAGACAGGGCCGCTCTTTCGCTTCCCCACACCCTGGATGCCCCCCATCCCGCAGCTGCGAAGAGGAGCTCGCCCACGATCAGGAAGGGTGCCACGGCTCCGGCCGGCCCCCACGGGCTCACAACGCTCCAGACGCTCTCCGAGACCACGGCGACTGCCGCCCCCTGCTTGAAGCCGAAAACGAACGCGACCAGGAAGACAATCGTGTCCATCAGCTTGATGTTAGCGAAGCCCGCCAGTGCGAAGTCCGAGGCCACGATGACTGCAGAGAACACAGCCACGACGGCCACGT
>Ga0187771_10002148_pt1 | contig 13563 bp, 10 predicted proteins | sample 0116_SJ02_MP15_1_FD_133139 | JGI IMG/M metagenome (GOLD analysis project Ga0187771, IMG submission 133139) | Tropical peat soil microbial communities from peatlands in Department of Meta, Colombia - 0116_SJ02_MP15_10_MG | ecosystem: Environmental > Terrestrial > Soil > Wetlands > Peat | place... | reverse complement strand
CTGCCCGGCGGCCGTTTGCCGCGAGTTGATCACCTTCCGCATCATCCCCGAGCGGTGCACGGGCTGCCGGATGTGCGTCAAGGTGTGCCCTACGGGAGCCATTACGGGGCCGAGGTCCCAGCCTCACAATCTTGACCAAAGCAAGTGCATCAAGTGCCGTTCGTGCTTTGAAGTCTGCCGGTTCGACGCCGTCGCCGGCGAGGCCATCATTATCGTCTCCTGAGGTCTGACGGTCCCAGCGATCGGGACTTGACTTCTGTCTGCGCCTGGAAGAACCTGCCGTCTTTGTAGACGACACCCGTCTTGGAGAGCGTCAGATCCCCCAGGCGAATATCGCCAAGATACGATTTGACCGTGCTTGTGGCGCTGGGGAATCGGATGCCGTTCTTTTCAAAAGCGTAGTCAGAGGCGTAGGCGACCTGGGGGCGGCTTATCTCAGGATCACTTTCTCCGACTGTCCAGCACGGCGCCTATCCCGGCTTCGACGGCCAGCACGCAGCCGACCCCCACCGAAAGCCAGACGGCGATGTCCTTCGTTGCCGCGCCGATGATAATCCCGAGCAAGGCTTGAACTCACGTCCTGTTATACGGATTCCAGGGCCGGAAGGTTTCCGCGGCCCGCCCGGGTCAAACGCCGGCGGCCTTTTCGAGCCGCTTCATGACGGCGAACATGAAGCCGGCCGAAAGCAGGCAGGCGACAACGAGGATCATCCAGAGCGTCCAGAGCGGGATCCGCATCCAAAGGTAGGCGCCGACGCCGACGAGCTGGATGCCGACGGCCGTCGACGCGAACCAGCCGCCCTGCATGAGGCCCTTGTACTTGGGCGGGGCGACTTTGGAGACGAACGAGATGCCGATGGGGCTCAGGAACAGCTCGGCGATCGTAATCAGGAAGTAGGTCGAGATCAGCCAGTAGACCGAGACCTGGCTCGCAGCCGGAGCCACCAGGCCGCCGAGGGACCGCGGGCTCGGCAGCCCGAGCGACCCGACGGCGAGGACGGAAAAAGCCACCGCCGTCAGGATCATGCCGAAGCCGATCTTACGCGGCGAGGACGGCTCCTTTCCCCTGCGGTGAAGGGAGGCGAAAAGCCAGATGATGACCGGCGTCAGGGCGACGATGAAGAAGGGATTGAAGTGCTGGAAGCGCTGGGGCTGGAAGGGGTTGGCCGCGGGGTAGCCGCAAAACCTCAGATACGCCAGACCCCCGAAAACCACAAAGCCCAGCCCGCCGAGGAGGCGCGCCGCCGGCCCGGATCGCTTCTTCAACAGGAAGACCAGGCCGGCCACGGACAGGAAGAGGGGCAGGAGGCCGGCCAGGTCGAACCAGAGGTTCGTGAGCCGGCCGACGCTCGGCACCGTGTAATCCCTCGCGAAGAACATCATGGTCACCGCGCTCTGCTGGAAGGCCATCCAGAAGAAGATGACGACGAAGAAGACCAGGCCCAGGGCGGCGAGGCGCTGTTTCGTCTCCTGCGGCGTGAGCTCGGCCATCTGCCCCCTGTGGGCCTCCGACCGGGCCTTCTGCGTCTCGCTGAGGTCGGCGTGCCGGTAGGATTTTCGGAAGGCCCAGAAAACGGCCATGGAAACGATCAGGCTGATGCAGGCGACACCGAAGCCGTAATGATAGGATTTGCTGAGGGCGTTGAGATAGTTCTCGGAGAAGGCCTTCAGGGTCGCCAGCGTCACGCCGGGATCCTGGGCCCGAGCGACGGCCAGCAGATCCTTGGCGTCGGCCGCCGTCCCCTTGAGGAACGCGTGGGCCAGGGCCGGGATCCGCGCGTCGTAGGAATAGTGCGATGCGCCGAGGATCCAGTTGCTGACCTTCTCGGAGGCGGTCGGGGCGAACATGGCCCCAATGTTGATGCCCATGTAGAAGATATTGAAGGCCCGGTCGCGGAGCGAGCTGTACCGGGGCTCGTCGTAGAGGTTGCCGACAAGGGCCTGAAGGTTCCCCTTGAATAGGCCCGTTCCCAGGGCGATGACGGCCAGGGCGGCGATGACGAGGCCGAACCCGGACCCGATGGCCGAGCGCAGGGCCAGCAGGATATACCCGAGGAACATGGTCACGAAGCCGATGCTCACCGTCCGGCCGTAGCCCAGAACTCTGTCCGCGAGGAAGCCGCCCAGGAGGGGGAAAAAGTACACGCCGAACATGAACGTGCTGTAGACGAAGCCCGAGGCTCCGGCCGTCATGCCGTATTTCGCCTGCAGGAAAAGGACGAAGATGCTGACCATCGTATAGAAGCCGAAACGCTCGCCCATGTTGGCCAGGAACATGACGAACAGGGCCCTGGGATGTCCTTTGAACATGATTCACCGCCTTCGAGGAGGGAGAATGCTCACCACTTCAGGCTTTCGAGCAGAAGCCGGGAGACGGATTGCTGCAGGGCCGCCCGGAACCTCCCGACGACGTCGTGCTCCGTCCCCCCCCAATATTCCTTGACGTACATCGGTTCGCCGACATTGACACGGATCCGTCCCGGCACGCCCCACAGGCCGTGAGTCCCGAAAATCGAGAGGGGCGTCACTGGAACGGAGAGGCCCTGATCCTTGTGAAGATTATACGCCATGATCGCCACGCCCCTCCGGAAGCTCTTGATGTAGGGATTCGGGTCGCCGGGGTCGACCCGTCCCCGGCCCTGCAGGGCGATGATGGCCCGGCCCTTCTGAAGATATTCCTGGCATTTGAGAATGGCGTCGGTGCGTCTACCGTACATGTCGACGGGGATCGTCCCGACCTTGGCGATGTGGCCGGAGACGAACTCGACCATGAAAGAATAGAAGGGGTTCAGGAGAATATGGACGAACCCGCCGATCTTGCCCATGTGCCGGTGAAGGTGCTTGAGGACGAGGTCGCTCGCATCGGCCCGGTCGAAGATCATCTTGTTGGCGACGAAATAGATCATCCTTTGCCTGACGAGGAACAGGACGGCCACGTCCTTGTAACTTCCGATGTGGTTGCCGGTGATGATGGTGGGGCCATCCCTGACGAAGTTCTCGGCACCGCGGACTTCGAGCTTTTTGGGGAAAAGCAGCAGGCGCGAGAGGAAGCGGACGACCTTTTCGATCCGCGCCAGCTCCTTCTCGTAGGTCTCCATGGCGAGCGGCCTTATTTTACAGAATCCCGCCTTGAAGTTCAAAGCCGCCGGGCTATCGTGCCGGCGCGTGCGGTTTGACCCCGACACGCCAGGCATGTTAATCTACGCTCCTCCCTGAGAGGGGGGTTCCCACCCCCTCCGAGACCCCTCAGCTGGAGGAGGACGGCATGCTCACCCTGATCCGCCACGGCGAAGTCTTCGGCCCGGAGCCCCGGGGGAAAAAAGACGTCCTGATCGCGGGCGGCATCGTCGAATCCCTCTCAGAGCCTGGGTCCCTTCGTCTGGAGGGGATCCGACCCGATGTCCTCGACGCCGAAGGGGCGTATGTTTTCCCAGGCCTTGTCGATCCGCACGTCCATATCCTGGGGGGCGGGGGCGAGGGAGGGCCGGCCACACGAGCCCCCGAGATCCGGGTCGAGGATATCATCGCGAGCGGCGTTACGACGCTCATCGGGTGCCTGGGCACGGACGGCGTCACGCGCCACATGTCCTCGCTCCTGGCCAAAGCCCGGGCGCTGGAGGTCGAAGGAATCACGACCTATGTTTTCTCAGGATCCTACGAGATCCCCGTTAAAACCCTGACGGGGAGCGTCCGCAGCGACCTCGCCCTCATCGACAAGATCATCGGGGCCGGCGAGATCGCGCTCTCTGACCACCGCTCGTCGCAACCGACACTCGACGAGGTCGCCCGGCTGGCCGCGGAATGCCGGGTCGGAGGGATGCTCGGCGGGAAGGCGGGCGTCCTGCACGTTCATCTCGGCGACGGAAAGCGGAAGCTCGAGACGCTCTTCCGGATCCTGCGGGAGACCGAGATCCCGCCGGCCCAGATCGTCCCGACCCACATCAACAGGAACCGAGAGCTGTTCGAGGACGGGCTGGCCTGGCTCGCGGCGGGTGGGTCCATCGACATCACGGCCGGTCCCGATCCCGCTGCAGGCGACCCCGAGGCCGGCCTCGAGGAGTGCGTCGCCCGGATCCTCGAGAGAGGCCTTCCCCTCGAGCGGGTCATGGTGAGCTCCGACAGCAACGGCAGCCTGCCCGTCTTTGACGGCGCCGGACGGCTCGTCCGCCTGACGGTCGCGAGCCAAAAAGACCTGCTCCGGAAATTCCAGGACCTCGTCAGGAAGAAGCTCCTGCCGCTCGAGACCGCCCTGCGCCTGTTCTCGACCAACGCGGCGGAGTTCTACAGGCTCGCCGGCAAGGGACGGGTCGTGGAGGGCGGCGACGCGGACCTGATCCTCTTCGACCGCAATCTGGCCCTCGAGAGCGTGTTCGCCAGAGGCCGGAAGCTCATGGCCGGCGGCCGGCTCCTCGTCCGCGGGACTTTTTCAGAATAACCAAGAGGGACAGCTTCCTGTGGCAACGGTCACTCTTAATACTCGAGTGAAGGTTTGGGCGGTCTCAGGGCCGCCCGAAAGACCCCGTTTGGAGGGGACCGGCAGGGAGCGGATTCTTGAGAGCGACCATCAGAAGCGCAACGGAGTGGCTCGGAGTTGCGCTTCTGGGAAAAATACGGCGTCTACGAGATCAAGGCCCAGGTCCTGCTCGTGGCGGCCGCCTCCGTCACCGCGGTCATGGGCCTCCCCTGGGTTTTCATAAACTATCTGTCGGTCGGGATGCTCATCCTCTTCGGCTTCATGAAATGGACGATGGCGCCGCGCGTGCGGGAGGACGAGACGCAGGCCGGGAGCTAGCCCCGCTTCCCTCGCGATATGTCCGAACCCAGCTCCGGAGAGCTCGGCCGGATTCGGACTGGGCACTTTTCAGGATCGGCGTCCAAAGGCCGGGAGCCGCCGCGGATCCTACTCGTCCTCGCCCTTTTCCGCTTTTTCGAGCGCGTTCTTGAACAGCTCGTCGGCCTTGGCGTGCTTCTCTTTCTGCAGCTCGAAGGTCGCGTCGAACTTGCGGCCAAACTGGTCCGTCCGGACCTTCTCCTTGACCAGGAGGTCGTCGAGCGAACCCTTGGCCTTCTTGGCCTTCTCCGATCTCATGACGGCCCGCGACGCCCCGTCCACCCAGAGCAGGGCCCCGCAGCACGGACAGGTCACCTGAAAGACCCCGGGCTTGTCCTTCGTCTCCGCCATGCGTCGAATGTAGCACACACCGCTCCGCCGCTTCAACACAGGGGGCTATCCCTTCGGAGCTGTCCTTCTTCGCCTCTACGACGTTTCTTTTGCCGGCTCCGGGCTCCCCGGCCGGATATTGTGCTTTTTGAGCAGCTTGAACAGCCCCTGGCGCGTAAGGCCGATCTCCGCGGCCGTCCGGCTGCGGTGGAAGTTGCAACGGGCCAGGGCCTCCCGGAGGAACCTTTTTTCGAACTCGGCCCGGGCCCCGGCCAGAAGATGGGAAGACGGCGTATACTCCTCCCCTCCCGGGTTGATTTTCGGGGACAGGAAATCCTCCCGGATCATCGGGCTGAGCCCGGCGATGACGAGGCAGCGCTGGACCTCGTTCTGGAGCTCGCGAACGTTGCCGGGCCAGGAATAGCCGGTCAGGAGCTCGAGCGCCCGCGGCGAGAAATGGGGCCGCGGTCGCCGCATGCGCCGCGCGTACTCGCCCACGAAGTAGTTGAGGAGCACGACGATGTCCTCCCGCCTCTCCCGGAGCGCCGGGAGCTCGATCGGGATGATCTTGAGCCGGTAGTAGAGGTCCTCACGGAAGTTCCCGCGGGCGACCTCATGATCGATGTCCTTGTTCGTGGCGCTGATGAAGCGGACATCGACGGTCCGGACCCGCGTCTCCCCGACCCTGCGGATCGTCCGCTCCTCGAGAAGCCGAAGGAGCTTGGCCTGGAGGCCGAACGGCAGGTCGCCGACCTCGTCGAGAAAGAACGTCCCTCCGGCGGCTTCTTCGACGAGGCCGGGCTTGTCCCGGAAGGCCCCGGTGAACGCGCCCCGGGCGTGGCCGAAGAGCTCGCTTTCGAGCAGGCTCTCGGGGATGGCCCCGCAGTTGACGGCGACGAACGGACCGGCCCGGCGCGCGCCCGTCTCGTGGATCGTCCGGGCGGCGAGCTCCTTTCCCGTCCCGCTCTCGCCGAGGATGAACACCGGGGCGTCGGTATCCCGCACCTTTTCAATCATGACCCGGATTTTTTCGACCGACGGGGCCGACCCCAAAAAGGGGCGGACGGCGGCCGCGGGATACCCGTCGTCGTTCCCTGCCCCCGGGGGGGTCTTCGCGGGCGTCTCTCCAGCCATTTGGGGCTCCTCAAGAAAGGGAACGTCCCGCGGCGAGGATTTTCTCACCGGCACGGCGCCGGCCCGGGCCCCGCGCCGAAGGCCCCTCCTCGAACGTCCGCGAGTCGGCAACGCGCCCTTTTGACAGCCCGAATTCTCCTGTGTTATATGTTCTGCCGCGGACGGGGCGGGGACGGTCGCCGCCCGCTCCGCGCCGGTCTCCGGACGGCTCCCTCGAGGAAAGGAGAAGGAGATGCATCCGATCATCGTCCTCAACGCCGTCGATTACGCCATCATCGCCGGTTACATCCTGGTCATGATCCTCGTTGGCTACTCCCTCAAGAAGTACATGAAGACCGGGGAGGACTTCTTCCTTTCGGGCCGGTCGCTCCCGGGCTGGATCACGGGCCTCGCCTTCCTGTCGGCCAACCTGGGCGCCCTGGAGGTCATCGGGATGGTGGCCAACTCGGCCAAGTACGGCATCACCACGGTCCATTTCTACTGGGTCGGGGCCATCCCGGCCATGGTCTTCCTCGGGATCTTCATGATGCCCTTCTACTACGGGAGCCGGGTGAGGACAGTCCCCGAATACCTCAAGCTCCGCTACAACGAGGCCACGCGCGGCCTGAACGCGATCTCCTTCGCCGTCATGACGGTCCTCATGAGCGGCATCAGCCTCTACGCCATGGCCCTCCTCTTCAAGCTCATGCTCGGCTGGTCGCTCACCGGGAGCATCCTCTTCGCCGCCGCCGTGGTCCTCATCTACGTCTTCTGGGGAGGCCTGTCCTCGTCGATCTACAACGAGGTCATCCAGTTCTTCCTCATCTGGCTCGGCCTCCTGCCGATCGTTTTCCTCGGCCTCCGGGAGGTCGGGGGCGTCGCGGGATTCGCGGCCAGGCTCAAGGAGCCGCTGCTCCATTCGATCAAGTTCCTCGGCACGAGCAACAACCCGCTCGGCGTCGACTGGTTCGGCGTCGTCTTCGGCCTGGGATTCGTCCTGTCGTTCGGCTACTGGACGACGGACTTCCTGGTCGTCCAGAGGGCGCTGGCCTCGAAGAACATCAACTCGGCCCGCATGACGCCGATCATCGCCTCGTTTCCCAAGATGCTCGTTCCGATCATCGTCGTCATCCCGGGCCTCGTGGCTCTCATCGTCCTGCCGGAGTTCAGCCAGGCCGTCGGCCGCACGGCGGAATACAACTCCGCGCTCATCCTGCTGATGAAGCACTACCTGCCCAACGGCGTCCTCGGGCTGGCCATCACCGCCCTCCTGGCGAGCTTCATGTCCGGGATGGCCGGCAACGTCACGGCCTTCAACACGATCTGGACCTACGACATCTACGGGACGTACATCCGGAGAGGCAAGCCCGATTCCCACTATCTGAACATGGGCAAGTACGCGACCGTCTTCGGCGTCTTTATCAGCGTCGGCACGGCCTATATCGTTCGGTCGTTTCCCAACCTCATGGATTACATGCAGCTCGTCTTCTCCTTCTTCAACGCGCCGCTCTTCGCCACCTTCCTCCTCGGGATGTTCTGGGCCGGGGCCACGGCGTGGGGCGGGTTCTTCGGGCTTCTCTTCGGCATCCTGACGGCCGCCGGCCACTACGTCGCCTTCAAGGCCGGCGTCCTGCATTACGCAAGCGACATGGCCGCGAACTTCTACCAGGCCTGGTGGGCCTGGCTCGCGGACTTCGTGATGACGATCGGGGTCAGCCTCTTCACGGCAAGGCGGAATCCCGAGGATCTCAGGGGCCTCGTGTTCGGCCTGACCCCCCGCGTGAAGGCGGCGGCGAGGTGGTTCGCCCGGCCCGCGGTCTGGGGGGCCGTGGCGATCCTCGTCGCCGTCCTCCTGAACATCATCTTCTGGTGATCGGGCCGCTGACGGGAAGGAGCGAACGATGAGAGACGAACGGGGCATGAAGGGACAGGAGACGGAGCCCGAGAAGGGGATGGGCGAGGGGCACGCTCTCGACCTCAAGCTGCCGATCGGCTGGCTCCTCGGCGGCTACGGCGTCGTCCTCACGGTCTACGGCTTGCTGACAAAAGGGGAGTTGTACGAGAGATCGCTCGGCTTCAACGTCAACCTGGCGTGGGGCATCCTGATGATCCTCATCGGCGGCGCCTTTCTCCTGACGGCCCTCCTCAAGAGGAGGAAGCGGTGAGACGGCATCTGGCCGCCCTCCTCGGCCTTGTCCTCCTTTTCGCGCCGGTCTCCGCCTTCGGCCGGCCACCGGAAGCCCGGCTGGCCTTCACGGTTTCAATCCCGCATCCGGACGCACACATTCTCCATGTCCGCTTCCGCGCGGAAGGACTGAAGGGCGTGGTCCGGGATTTCGAGATGCCGGCCTGGATGCCCGGTTACTACAGGATCCTGGATTACGAAAAAAACGTCTCGAATTTCCGCGCCGCGGACGGGGACGGACATGCCCTCGGCTGGGAGAAAGTCACCCGGAACACGTGGCGCGTCGCGGCCGCGCAATCGCCCGTCGTCGTCCTGGACTATGACGTCCTAGCGGACATCCCTTTCGTGGCGGCCAATTTCGCAGACGCCGGACGGGCGTTCCTCGCGCCGCCGGGGATATTCGTCTACCCCGCGGGAGAGATCCGGCATCCGGTGACCGTCACCGTCCGTCTCCCCGAGGGCTGGACCCGCGTCGCGACCGGACTCGACCCGGTCGGGGGCCGGCCCGGCACCTTCTTCGCGCCGGATTTCGACGTCCTCTATGACTGCCCGCTTCTGCTCGGCAATCAGGAGACGGCCCGGTTCGAGGTCCGGGGCGTTCCGCACACGGTGGTGATCGAGGACGTCCCGGACACGGTGGACCGCCGGCGGATGCTGGCCGACCTGAAGCGGATCGTCGAAACCGCCACGGGCCTGATGGAGGCGATCCCCTACACTCACTACACGTTCCTGCTGATGGGCAAGGGAAACGGCGGCATCGAGCACGCGAACTCGGCGGCCTGTTCGTTCAACGGCCGGGGCCTCGTCGACGAAAAAGGGTATCAGGGCTGGCTCAGCTACATCTCCCACGAATACTTCCACAACTTCAACGTCAAGCGGATCCGGCCTCTCGCTCTGGGGCCCTTTGACTATGAAACGGAAAACCTGACCGATATGCTCTGGGTGTCCGAGGGCCTGACGGTCTATTACGAGGACATCATCATGGTGAGGGCCGGCCTGATGACGGGGGACGAGTATCTCGAACGGATGGAAAAGGCCATGACCCGTTTCGAGAACAGCCCCGGCCGCCGCTACCAGTCGGCGGCGGAATCCAGCCTCGAAACGTGGAGCAGCCAGGGCCTCGGCGGCGGGAAGACGAAGATCTCGTATTACGACAACGGGGCGATGCTCGGGGCCATGCTCGACCTCGAGATCCGCCATGACAGCGGGAACCGGAGGTCCCTGGACGACGTGATGCGGCAGCTCTACCGGAAGTATGCCCAGGGTCTGAAGCGCGGCTTCACGGACGCGGAATTCCGCGAGGCGTGCGAGGCGGCGGCCGGGCAGCCGATGGCCGAGATGTTCGCATACGCATCCACGACGAAGGACGTCGATTACGCCAAGTACTTCGGCTACGCCGGGTTGCGGGTCGTCGACACGGCGAAGGAGGCGCCGGGAGCTTATCTCGGCCTGGACACCCAGACCGCCGACGGGAAATTGATCGTCACCGGCGCGAGCAGCGGATCGCCGGCGGAGACCGCCGGCCTGCGCCCGGGAGACGAACTCCTGGAACTCGACGGCCGCCGGGCCACGGCCGACGTTCTCAGCGCTCTGCTGACGGCCAAGAAGCCGGGGGACACCGTCAAGGCGCGCCTCTCAAGGGGCGGGGCGGAGCGGGACGCGGAGATCGCGCTCGGGAAGAACATGAAACACGACTACTCCATCTCCCGGGACCCTGGCCCGACCCCCCTGCAGGCCGCGATCCTCAAAGGCTGGCTGAAGCGCCCGGAATGACATGTCCTGAAGGCCGGGACCTGGAGGACAGGCTCATCCTACCCCGCCGATTGACTTGCCTTGACCCCATTTGGTAGATTCAGGTCCGTGACGCCGGAGCGGGCGTCGAGGAGGTTGAGAAAATGAACAAGCGTCTCGTCTTCGTGGTCCTCGTATTCTTCCTGGCGACCATGGCCGCGGCGGCGTCAGGCCCGCCGAAGGCCGGAAAGGACGCCGCCCAGTCTGACCGGACGCAGTGGTTCCGGGACGCGAAGTTCGGCCTCTTCATCCACTGGGGCGTCTACTCCATGATCGGGCGCGAAGAGTGGGCCCGCCAGATCCTCGAGATCCCGCTTGCCGAATACCGGTATTATGCCGACAACTTCAACCCCGTCGACTTCGACCCGGCGGCGTGGACGGCCCTGGCCAAAGAGGCCGGCGTCCGCTACATCATCATCACCTCTAAGCACCACGACGGCTTCTGCATGTTCGACAGCGCCTACACGACCTACGACGTCGCGCACGCCAAGTACGGGAAGGACATCCTGGCCATGCTCTCGGCGGCCTGCAAGACGGCCGGCATCCCTCTCGGCTTTTATTACTCCATCATGGATTGGCATCACCCTGACTACCTGCCGCGCCGCGGCTGGGAGAAGGACCGCCCGACCCGCGGGGCCGACTTCAACCGCTATATGGACTACGCGATGAACCAGGTCCGGGAGCTCGTGACGCGCTACGACCCGGCCATCCTCTGGTTCGACGGCCAGTGGGAGCACACGGCGAAGGAACAGCGCGCCGTCGAGATCGAGAAGATGCTGCGCGGTCTGAAGCCGTCCATCCTCATCAACGACCGTCTCCCGGGCTGCGGCGACTTCGGAACGCCCGAGAACTACGTCCCGGCAACGGGCATCAGGAACCCCGACGGGACGCCGCGCCTTTGGGAGGCCTGCTATACGATGAACTGGAACGGATGGGGCTACAACCGTTACGAGACGGAGTTCCACAGCGCGAGCCAGCTCATCCGCCAGCTCATCGAGATCGTGAGCAAGGGCGGAAACCTGCTCCTGAACATCGGCCCGCAGCCCGACGGCCGGATCCCGGCGGAGTTCGTCGCCCGCCTGCAGCGTATCGGAGCCTGGCTCAAGGTGAACGGCGAGTCGATCTACGGCACAACCGCCAGCGTCTTCGAGCGCCTTCCCTTCTTCGGGCGCTGCACGGTCAAGGGCCGGACCCTTTACATCCACGTCATGGGCTGGCCCGTGGAGGGATCGATCACGCTGCCAGGTCTCCGGACGGACGTGAAAAGGGCCTACCTGCTCACGGACAGGGTGGCGCTTCTCGATGTCCGCCGCGCGGGCAGGGACGTCGTCATCCGCCTCCCGCGCCGCGCGCCCGACCCCGACGCGACCGTAATCGCCGTCGAGCTCGCCGGCGCACCGGTCGTCGATCCCTATGTGATCGCGCCGGCTTCGGGAAGCGGGCGCATCGACCTCCCCGTCTGCCTCGCCGACATCCAGGCTGAGATGGGCCAGCGCGCCTACCTCGATTATTTCTACCGGACGACGATGCTCACCAACTGGCAGAGCGTCAGTGATTATCCGGAGTGGACGTTCCAGACGTCCGCGCCGGGGGCATACGACGTGCAGGTGTCCTACGCGAGCGTCGCGGGCGGGAAGGCCGCCTACGAGGTCGAGGCCGACGGCCAGACGATCTCCGCGATGACCGAGCCCTCGCCCAGCGATTATTTCCCCAAGGCCTTCGGCGTGGGCCGAGTCACGCTTCAGGCCGGGAGCCACACTCTCCGGGTCAAGGCCAAATCGATCGTCTACGACCATGCCATGAACCTGGAGAGAGTCGTGCTCGTGCCGGTCGGCCAGTAGGGTCCCCGGCCCCCGACACGGGGCATCCCTCCCGGCCGGCGGGCCGTTCCGGCGGACTTCGACCAGCCGGCCGGCGGGAGGTTATCTATTTAATTGAATATCAGTTCATTACGTCAGGCCGGGCAGAACAGGTTCGGGACGGTTTTATGATATAATCGACGGCAGATGAAGGTCACGGTCGCCCAGCTGAATCCGGTCGTCGGGGACATCGGCGGCAACAGGGCGAGGATCATCGAAACCCTGGCCGGAGCGGCGCGGAGCGGCTCCGATCTCGTCGTCTTCCCGGAGCTGTTCCTCGTCGGGTATCCCCCCAAGGACCTGGTCGAAAGGCCCTGTTTCATCGAGGGGGTCGTCTCGGCTGTCGAGGAGCTGAGGAAGGCTTCGGAATCCACTCCCCGCACGGGCGTCCTCTTCGGGGCGCCGATGCCGACGCGGCGGGACGTGGGGAAGCCCCTCTTCAATTCCGCCCTGCTCATCCACGACGGCCGTGTGCTTCTCGAACAGCCCAAGAGTCTGCTTCCGACCTACGACGTGTTCGACGAGACGCGCTATTTCGCCCCGGCCGAGGGAATCGGGACCCTGCCGTTCAAGGGGGAAACCCTGGCCGTCTCCATCTGCGAGGACGCCTGGAACGAGCCGGAGCTGTGGCCGAACGGCCGGCTCTACAGCACCGACCCGATCGACGTTCTAGCGGGGCGGGGGGCAACCCTGTTTATCAACATATCGGCGTCGCCATTCTACGCCGGGAAGCCAGAGATCCGCTTCCGCCTGATCCGGAACCATGCCCAGAGGCACGGCCGGCCGTTCGTCTTCGTCAACCAGGTCGGGGCCAACGACGAGCTCATTTTCGACGGCTCCAGCCTGTGCTTCGACCGGGCCGGAGAGCCCACGGCCATCGGGCCGGCCTTCCGGGAGCACGTCCGGACGATCGACACCGCCGCCTCCGGGACGCCGGGGCTTTTCGTGCCGCCGGACAGGATCGAATCCGTCTACGAGGCGCTCGTCCTGGGGCTGAGGGATTACATGAGGAAGTGCGGCTTTGCCAAGGCCGTGGTCGGCTTGTCCGGCGGGATCGACTCGGCAGTCACATGCTGCCTGGCGGCGGCCGCGGCCGGGCCCGAAAACGTGCTCGCCGTGACCATGCCGTCGCCCTACTCATCGAGGGGCAGCATCGAAGACTCGCTGAACCTGGCCGCCCGGCTCGGGGTGACGTGCCTGACGATCCCTATCACGTCGATCTACAGGACCTATCTCGAGATGCTGAAAGAGCCCTTCGCGGGCCGAGAGGCGGACGTGACGGAAGAGAACATCCAGGCCCGGATCCGGGGCACGATCCTGATGGCCTTCTCCAACAAGTTCGGCCACCTCGTCCTTTCGACCGGGAACAAGAGCGAGATGGCCGTCGGCTATTGCACGCTCTACGGCGACATGAGCGGAGGTCTGGCAGTCCTGTCCGACGTGCCGAAGACGAT
>Ga0187771_10002147_pt1 | contig 13568 bp, 10 predicted proteins | sample 0116_SJ02_MP15_1_FD_133139 | JGI IMG/M metagenome (GOLD analysis project Ga0187771, IMG submission 133139) | Tropical peat soil microbial communities from peatlands in Department of Meta, Colombia - 0116_SJ02_MP15_10_MG | ecosystem: Environmental > Terrestrial > Soil > Wetlands > Peat | place... | reverse complement strand
GCAAATTTCGCCCAGCAGAACTCGGATTTCATGCTCATCATCGGGGCGCGCCTCGACCTGGGGCAAACCGGCTACAATCACTCCAACTTTGCCAGAGCGGCTAACAAGGTGATGATCGACATCGACCCCGCCGAAATCTCCAAAATGAACATGAAAATCGAGGTGCCGATCTGTGCCGATGCCGGCAGGGTCATCCGTGAATTTATCGCGCAGTCGGAATCTGTCGAGCAAAAAGAGCGCTCCCCCTGGTGGCGCTGGTGCCGCAAATGGAAAGGAACTTACCCGGTAGTTCTCCCCGAGTACTGGAATTCATGCGATGGCGTGAGCACGTACGTTCTGATCGATGTGTTGTCCGATGAGATGTCAGCCGAAGACCTGCTCGTCCCGGGCAGTTCGGGCACATGCAGCGAGGTCACCTTGCAGGCGTTTCGCGTGAAAAAAGGCATGCGGATACTAAACACTCAGGGTCTGGGTTCGATGGGGTTTGGAATCGCTGCCGGCATCGGAGCGTGTCTTGCCGCAAACCGCAAACGAACTGTCTGCGTCGATGGAGACGGCGGGTTCCAGATGAACATCCAGGAACTCGAGACCGTCAAACGTTTGAACCTGCCCATTAAATTCTTTGTCCTCAATAATCACGGCTACGCATCCATCCAGGCCACTCAGCGCAATTACTTCGATGGGTTTTTCGTAGGAAGCAATAAAGAAAGCGGCATGACATTGCCGGATATAGGAAACGTTACACAGGCGTTTGGCCTGAAAGCTGCATGCATTGCCGGTCACGACAACATTAGGCAGAGGGTCAAAGAAGTCCTGGACATGGAAGGGCCTGTAGTTTGCGAGGTGATAATTACTCCGAATCAGACGACGGCGCCGAGGATTTCTTCGGTAAAGAATGCAGACGGCACGATAAGTTCAACACCGTTGGAAGATACGTGGCCGTTCTTGGATCGTGAAGAATTAGCAGAGAATATGCTTGTGCCTATGGAAAAATAATCGAAATACTTGAGGAACTTTCATGGCCGCTCCAGTGTGGAAGACAGAGGAAGAAAACAGCAAAAGGAATACCCTCCGCAAACAAAAGCCTTACGTGTATGATAAGGTGATGCAATTCGAAAACAAGTTAAGACGGGGGGAAAGCATCGCAATCATCCAGTTTCAGTACAACTACACGTGCAATTTGAGCTGTCTGCACTGCTCAGTGAAAAGGTTCCAGGGAAAAAACGGCAAAAGGTCGCTAAACGTCAGGGACGTAAGAGAGCTGGCTCGACAAGCGGATGAAATGGGTCTGGCCCGGTTTGTTATTACCGGTGGAGAACCGCTTGTATTCAAGGACTTAGATGCTGTCGTGGAAGCCATCGATCCCGGCAGGTTCTACATAAATGTCGACTCCAACGGCTGGCTGCTCGACCGGAACAAAGCCATACACTTGAAGAGTATAGGTGTCGATAGGGTCCAGTTGAGCCTGGACAGCCTGGATGCTAACGAGCATGACGCTTTTAGAAGAGCAAAGGGTTCTTACAAAAGGGCCATGAAAGCTGTTGACTTCGCATTGAACGCCGGTTTGGCGATCTTCATACAAACCGTGGTCACCAAACAAAGACTCCGCTCGGATGAGTTCCTGCATTTCATAGAGTTCTTTAACAGAAAAGGGATCGGAGTATTTGTAACGTATGCCAAGCCGGTGGGTTCATGGGAAGGAAATTTTGACGTCCTGATCGACAAAAGTGATATGGAGTATATGAGACAACTCGAAAAAGAACATAATGTGTATACCCATTTAACCCCAGCATACGGATTGATCATGGGATGTATTGCGGTAAAGGGAATGTTTTCCGTCACCCAATACGGCGATGTGTTGCCCTGTCCCTATATCCACACATCCATAGGTAATATACTGGATACGCCTCTAAGTGAAATAATACAAAGAGGTTTGAATATCAAGTATTTCGGTGAACATGTTGATACTTGTCTCATAGCCGAAGACACAAACTTCATCAATAAATATGTTGTAAATCGAATATATAATAAGCCGCTGCCGGTCCCCTATTCAGAGGTCTTTACCGAGGAGGACAGAACCATACGCTCTTTCAACTTGGATATGTAGCAAGTGAGGAACCTGCTGAATTATGGACATCGGAACTGCCATAGCGATACTCGACAGGGAAGTGCCTGATCCGAGAACAGGACTGCCTGACGATTTGTTTTACTACATAAGTAAAACGACACCACTGGTAAATGTCGATCTTTTGATAAAGGATGAAAAAGGCCGTACTCTCCTGGCCTGGAGAGATGATCAATATGCCGGAAAGGGGTGGCATGTGCCAGGTGGCATAGTCAGATTCAAGGAAACTTTTGAAACCAGGCTAAGGAAGGTAGCTGAAGCCGAGATAGGCGCCGATATAAGCTTCTCCCCTGCTCCGGTCGCAATTAATCAGATGATCAACCGTAATTGTGATATACGGGGTCACTTCATTTCCATTCTCTACAACTGTTTCCTTTCGAGCACTTTCCTCCCGCCCAACAAAGGCCTTTCGATGAACGACAGGGGATATCTGATGTGGCATGAGTCTTGTCCGACAAATTTGATTATATGGCACGAGATATACAGAGAATACATATGAGAGCTAAGGATATTTCCGGACAGGCCCCGGGGGGGTGCAGAACTCGACTATCGGAAGTGCTTCCGCTCGATTCCCCATTTGTGATGCAGATTTTCCCGGTCTATGGCTGTAACTTCAAATGCGCTTATTGCATTTTCTCCGTACCGGAATCCAGCAGACACTTCATAAGTGACGTGAAAATGATGGAGTGGCGGCTATACAGAAAATGTATTGACGATGCAGTTTTCCAGAATAAAATCAAAGTGCTGCGTTTTGTTGGAATTGGAGAGCCCCTCTTACACAAAAATATCTCCGAGATGGTCGATTACGCGGTTTCAAGGGATGTGGCCCATACCGTAGAGCTGATCACCAATGCATATCTGTTGACTCCTGAAATTTCCGATTCCTTGATATCAGCCGGACTCACCAGGCTGGTAGTGTCTCTGCAGGGAACCACTGCTGCGAATTATAAGCAGGTATCCAATGCGACCATCAATTTCGACAGGTTGATTGAAAGGCTCAGATATTTTTACGATCGAAAAACCAATACCCAAGTGTACATGAAAATCATCGACTATGCTCTGGATGGCGAGGAGGATAAACAAAGATTTTACGAAATCTTTGGAGACCTCTGTGATACGATCGCCATAGAACATGCTGTTCCTATTCACACCGGAGTGGATTTCGAAAGGACTTTGACGGACGATAAATCCGAGGTCACCCAGTTTGGGCTTCCGGTTTCGGAAGTTCATATCTGCCCACAGCCCTTTTTCACAATGCAGATCAATCCGGACGGCAAAGTCGTGCCCTGCTATTCTTTTGAATATCCGGAAATAATGGGAGACTGTCATAGCGAGACTGTTGCCGGAATCTGGAACGGCACCCGATTTCGGAAGTTCCGCCGCAGAATGCTCGACGGTTCGAAACGGCTCGGCAAAGTCTGCGCTGAGTGCAACATAATCAAATACCGCCTGTTTCCTGAAGACGTCCTGAATGACGATGCAGAGCGGTTGAAAGCTTACTATGAGGCCAATTGAGGCGTCCGCGCTATGAGTAAATCCACTGTAGCCATACTTGGCGCCACATCCCATATCGCAAAGGGCCTAATCAGCAGATTCATTCGAAACGCTGAGTTTTCCCTGCACTTGTTCACCAGGTCCGCAGCCGGGATCATCGAATTTCTCAATTCCCTTGGAAAGAAGCTTGACGAGGGTTGTGTCGTTCACAAAGGCTATGTTGATTTCCTCGATTGCTTCTATGACGTTGTGATCAACTGCGTAGGCGTGGGAACCAAAACCAGCCCCAACGACACCTGCCATGACTACTTCACCGTTACTGAAGAATACGACAACATGGCTATCGGGTATCTCCGTGATATTTCCCCTGCCGCTCTCTATATCAGTTTCAGCAGCGGTGCAGTCTACGGAGGAAACTTTTACGCCCCGGTGGATGAATTTTCGGTAAACACCATTCGTGTCAATAACGTCCTTCCGGAGGATTTCTACGGCATTGCGCGGATAAATTCCGAGACGAAGCACCGCGCCCATGAACACCTCAGGATCGTCGACCTCCGAATATTTTCTTACTTCAGCAGGTATATAAACCTCGCCGACGGCTACTTCATCACGGACCTTTTGCGGGCTATACTGGAGGATAAAGTCCTCGTTACGGACGACGCCAATATTGTACGAGACTACCTGCATCCCGAAGACCTCTTTTCGATGATAGTCAATTGCATCCATGCCGGAAAGATAAACTCGGCCATGGATGTTAACAGTTCGCGTCCGATTTCGAAGCGTGAGATACTGAATTATTTCACTTCGGAATACGGACTCAAATACGAAAGTCATAAATCGATAAAGAAGGCCGGCGCAACCGGCGTAAAGAACAATTACTACTCAACGTGCAAAAAAGCGTACCAAATCGGCTACGTACCGCGATTCAGTTCGATGGACACTCTTATGCACGAGGCCAGGCAGATCCTGGCTCAAAAACCGAACATCTAGGAGGTCTTGATTATGGAAGCCCAACTGCGGTCGCAGGTGCATAGCGAGCGAGTGGCGCTTGAGAAAGTCATCCCTCTTGTGACGCCATTTGTCGTTTATTTGGAACCGTCCGGCTACTGCAACCTGAAATGCAAATTCTGTCCGCATGGAGTTGCCGGGAGCCCGCTGAAAAAAGACATAATGTCATTGGAATTATTTAAGAAAGTTATTGATGATCTGACGGCGTTCCCTGAGAAAATCAAACTCATGCGTGTGTGTGGCAACGGCGACCCCCTGACCAATAAGGCCCTGGTTTCCATGGTCGAGTACGCCCATGAACGTCAGGTCCTGGAGAGGATAGAGTTGATTTCCAACGGTGTCTTGTTGACTCCCCATCTCATTGAAAATTTACCGCATTTCGTTGACAGGATCGTTATTTCCATCGAAGGTTTGAGTGCCGACGACTATCTGCGCATATGCGGCGTCCGTGTCGACTTTGAGAAACTTGTGTGGAATATCGGTGCGTTGCACGGGTCGAAAGGCGAATGCGTCCTGCACGTCAAAATACACCATGCCGCTGTCCCGACAGCCGAAAAACGGGAAGAATTCCTGACGACCTTTGGCCGCATTTGTGATGAAATTTTTGTTGAGAACCTGGTCCCGATGTGGCCTCAGTGCGACTCGCCGTATTCTTCCAGTGTGTTTCGGTACAATAATGGCGATGTTGTTAAACGAAAAGTCTGTGCACAGATATTCAAGGGGGTCCAGGTCCAGGCGGATGGTGAAGTGCTGCCCTGCTGCGTGGACTGGAAGAGAGTAAATCTGCTCGGCAACGTCAAGGATGAGCCGCTTCGTGATATTTGGAATGGTTCCAGGATGAGAAAACTCCAGATCGATCATTTGAGCGGTAAAAAGGCAAGACTTAAGCTCTGCAGAGACTGCGCCATGAACGACTATTGTGAAGTGGACAACTTGGACGGACACGCTCAGGAGTGCATAGAACGGCTGAAAAGGGATGAGCTCATACACTAGGCCGCACGCGGGGCTTTTTCTCGAAAACTGCACTGTGAAATGAATCGGGAGCGGAAAAATGATCTCAGAACCTGTTCAAAACGATCCGAACAATCCACTGGTCAGCATCGTTGTTTTCAATTACGATGGGCAGTATTTAAGAAAATGCTTAGACAGCATTTTTCAACAGAATATTCTAAATAATTTCGAGGTCGTGCTTATCGATGATGCATCAAATGATGGCTCCTGGGACATTGCGTTAGAATACTTAACGAAGTATCCAAAGAGAACAACGATCCAACGCAACAGGAGAGGTCTTGGTTCGGACAGCAATGTGCAAAAATGCATAGGATTGGCTAAAGGAAAGTATCTCGTTCACCTCACAAACGATCAGGCTTTTTTACCGGAATACGTTAAACGCTGCCTCGATCTCATGGTTTGCGATCCCCACGCAAAATTCAGCATGATGAGTCGCCAAGACCTTGACCCACCTTTACCAAGCGTATTGAGCAGACCTCGCATCAGCATTTTGTGCTACAACTACAACTATGGACGCTATCTCATACAATGTTTGGAAAGCGTATTTGCCCAGACCTATGAAAATTTCGAGCTTTGCTTTTCTGATAACGCTTCGACCGATGAATCCTGGCAAATTGCACTGGAATTCGCACGGAAATATCCGGAAAAGATGTACATCACTCGAAATCGTAAGAACTTTGGACCGGATGATAATTTTGCCAACAGCCGAAGAAATATGAGTGGCAAGTATTATGTCAATTTCTGTTCCGACGACGCACTTGAACCGGAATACCTCGAACGTTGTGTCAATGCATTGGAAGCACACCCCAATGCAGGGTTGGCCATTGTGAATAGGGCAATTATCGACGAGCACGGAAGACGCATGGAAGAGCCGCCTTTCTACAACCAATCCTGCATCATCCCGGGGGAAGAACAGGCCGCGGTGTATATGATGGCGGGGGTAAATCCAAGCGTCTCACAAATCATGTACCGGCGAGCTATCGTTGAGACCAGAAGCTCCACGGGCGGCCTCGCAAACAGGTATTACGGGACCCGCATTCTGGACTTCAATATCAGCATCGATTATGACATTGCATTCATAAAAGACCCTTTGCTGTTGCACCGCATTCATTCACAGAGCGATACAAATCAGGCGGATTCGGACCTTCTGCCAATCCTGGGGTTGTACGTATTAAACTATCAATTCGCCGACATTGCGGCTGTCAGAAACCTGACGAAAGTAACGGGACGCCTCCCTCAGTCGCTCCATAAGCTGGCCCAGCTGAGCATTCGCTACAGCATCCGTTCACTCTTGGAGAAAGACGAACTGGCGGCGTTGAGATACTTCCACCTGGCAATGGCCATAGATCCCCAAGTCGCCGGCGACCCCACATGGAATAAGCTTCAGGAATGCTGGACAGCCCATCCGTCCAGAAAGGAACAAATCGTCGAGGAATTTAAAACCACGGATAATCTGGCTGCACGAACCATTTCCTACGATCCGCCGCCCGGCAGCATACCCATATCTCCGGACGGAAACGTGATTAGACTGGCATCTTGAACATGGGCTCTGTCATGACAAACGAATCGGACCGACTGCTGCAAATCAACCAGGGCAGGCTGGGCAATGTGCGGCGTCTCGTGCTCTTCGGTCTTGGCGCGCAGTTCCAGGATTGCTATCGTCAACTCTTGCCCTGGCTGGGCCGGGAACCGGACTGCCTTTGTGATAATGCTCCCGAAAAGTGGGGCAGGCAGTTCTTTGGCAAAAAATGCATCTCTCCAGTCGAATTGGGCCAATTGGGCGAAGACACCGAAGTAGTTATCACCATAAGAAGATACGAGGAGATATACCGGCAACTTAGTGAAATGGGACTAAAAAACGTTTTCGTAGCTTGTTTTGATCGCGCCTATGATGTTGTTCACAACGTCAGAAGCATTCGAACCGAGCAATTCTCAAGCGACGAAGGACGTTTTGATAGCCCGGTTCGAGGCAAGTGGACCCTGGTCACCGGCGCCTCACGCGGTATCGGGCGGCAGATCGCCCTGGAGATGGCCAAACTCGGCGCCAATATTATTGCGCATAGCCGTCATATTTCGCACACCGATGAGATCGTTCACTTCTGTTCGGCGCTTGGCGTACAGGCGCTCCCTCTTGGAGCGGAACTCAGCGACCCATCAGAACTGGAAGCAATGCTCGATAAGCTCAAAAACAGCTATCCTCCCGTCGATATAGTCTTCAATAACGCAGGAATTTCCCTGTCGTGCGGACCCGATCCCCGGGATATTTCCTTTAACGATTACATGTTTCATTATGCCGTTAACACTATTGCGCCTATACACATCTCATGTTGTTTGATTCCCGGTATGATAAATCGAGGTTTCGGGCGTATTATAAATATCTCCAGCACCATTCAGAACAGACCTTCCGAAATGGCGTATTCGTGCAGTAAGGCTGCCCTGAGTAAATTCGTTCATGATCTGGCACCGAGTTTGCATAATACTGGAGTAGCCATATGTCTTGTATGCCCAGGGCATGTCCGCTCGGACATGGGCGGTGTCGACGCTCCCAATAGTGTGGAAAGCGTAACGCCGGGAGCCTTGCTGGGCGCAATGATGATAGAAAACGTTAACGGTTGCTGGTTCGTCGCCCAGGATTATGCCGGGCTGAGTATACCGGCGGCGATAAAGAGAGCCCATTTCTATTACGGCCAAAGGAGCTAGCGATGGGTGGCGAACCCTTCGGACCGGACAACATAGTCAAAACTTGCAGCAAGTTGGAGAGCGGACTGAATCTAACCATAGAAGGACTGAGGGGGTGCATCAATGGGGCCCTGTCGCCGCCCCTGTTCTGCAGTTGTGACGAAATCAGCAGTGACGAAGTAACAAAGGATTTTATTATCGAAAAACGAAAAGAATATATAAGGATGCTCAATGACGACCACAGCGACATTGACTGTAAACGCTGCCTCATGGTTGAGAAGAAACGCTACGGGGACATATCATTCTCCCGCCTCGGGCATCTTGATCTGCAACACTATTCGATTTGTAACCTGAACTGTACATATTGCAATTATACAAGAAGAAATCAACGTTTACCGCCACAGTACGATGCATTGAAAGTCCTTCGGTTGTTTTCACAAGAGGATGTTCTGTGGAATGCGCACGTCGATTTTTCAGGCGGTGAGCCCAGCCTGCTGGACAATCTCGAGGAGTATCTCGCGTTTTTTCGAAATCGCCGAATCCGAGTCCTCATGCATACCAATGCAGTCCGGTTCCATCACGCGATATACGACGGCCTGGCGGACGGGTCGCTCTATTGGGTGACGACATCCTTGGATGCCGGCGTGCCGTCGACGTTCAAAGCTTTAAGAGGCAGGGATGAGTATTTGGGGGTCCTCGAGAATCTTAGCCGCTATGCTGTTGCAGGCAGCAATGGTAAGGGAATGCTTTCGGTCAAATACATTGTCTGCGAGTCCAACTGCAGCGACGATGATATCGCGGGCTTTGCATACGCAATGCTTGCGCTTCGTCCGCAAAAGGTGTGGCTTACTTTCGATTTCACCCCGCTATATGTCCATCAGTTCGATCATGACTACTCAAACCAGATTCAAGCTTACGCCAAGTTATATCTGCTTCTGAAAAAACACGGAATCGAGGCCTTTCACTATTACGGAGAGGCTTTAGCCTCAGTCAGCTCGGAAGGCAGAGACGTGATGAATCGCGTCTTTTCGGCAATAGCCAACCATAGCGCCGCCGTGCCGCTGGGCGTTCCTGATCTTCTTTTCAAGGATTTCAGAAACGGCGAGCCTCTTTTGGGCAGCGAACCGGACAAGTTCTCGGTGAACCCGTTGAAATTGACCAGAGATGATGGCCGGTCCAGGAAGTGGTCTCTCCATGGAAAACGTGTCCTGCTGGCGCCGGCATGCCCGCGAACGCAACAATTACTGTTCGATCCTCAGATTCAACAAGCGGATTGGATAGGTTTTGTCGATCGCAATCCCATTCAGCAGGGAAAAACCATCGATGGCAGGACCATATTTAGTTATGAAGCAATTCGATCTGTGAATCCAGACGTGATTCTCGTTGCTTCACCGGAAAAACATCGTATTGACATCCTGAAGCAGATAGCCCGGGAAGCGCCCGGGAGCGCTAGAATAGCAGAGCTTGCTTAAGGCCCGGGGACAATCTCCGATGAGCGGTCTGCCGAACTGGAAATGCGGCAACAGAGCGCTGCCGAGCTAGGCGGAAAGGTACAGAACCTATGAATTATCTGCTGGTTATGCCAAAAGAAGCATCGAAAGCATCAACTTCTTTGGCCGTGGTGTTCCCGATTGGATTGTCCTATGTTTCGTCGAGTCTTAAAAATGCAGGCTATAATGTGCATACCGTCAATCTCGAATATCAGGATAGCGATACTTTCGACGTATTGAGCGACCTGATTCATCGCAACAATATCGATGTAGTATGCACAGGTGGTCTGAGCCTCGATTGCTACAAAATCATTGATGTATTGGACACAGTTCGCAAAATCAATTCTGAGATTATTACCGTCGTCGGCGGTGGAATTATGAGCTCGGATCCTCTGACTGCCATGGAGGTTTTGAATTCCGATATAGGCGTTATCGGCCAGGGTGAAAACACCATGTGCGATCTAGCCAATGCCCTGGACAGCCACCTTCCATATTCAGACATGCCTGGGTTGATTTTCAGAAATGGAGACAATTCATTACATATATCCGGTCCAAGGAAAGACATCATAGACCTCGACTCGATGCCTTTTCCGGATTTCGAAGGGTTCTCCTACGGAAAATGGGCTAAATGTACTGGATACGGCGTGATTGCGTGCAGCAGGTCATGTACTCACTCCTGTACGTTCTGCTTTCATCCGTCGGGGCAAAAATATCGGCAGAGGTCCCTGGATAACATTTTCATGGAAATCGACTATCAAGTTGAACATTTCGGTCTGAAGACCCTTTCGCTGATTGATGAGCTGTTTGCTACCAAGCGCGATCGTGTGCTCGAATTTTGTGAGCGTATTAAAACATATAACATAACATGGTCATGTGGCCTTCGCGTCTGTGATGTGGATGCCGAATTATTAATGGAAATGAAAAAGTCTGGCTGCGTATGTATAGGTTATGGGCTTGAAAGCGCAGACGATTCAGTATTAAAAAGCATGCGGAAAGGAATCACTGTCAAACAGATTAATCGTGCATTGGACGTAACATATGAAGCTGGTATCAATATTGTTGCGAATTTTATTTTCGGGGACATAAGCGAAACCAAAGAAACGGCTACTAACACAATAGAGTATTGGAAAAGGCATATTGACCGCGATTATATTAATCTTAGTTTCATCACTGTATATCCCGGTACATACTTATACAAGTATGCACTTTCAACTGGATTAATTACGGACAAGAAACAGTTTCTATTAAGCGGCTGTCCCTTAATAAATGTGTCGAAACTCACTGAGTATGAATACAATGAGTTGGCATCTCTAATTGCAGAGTTGCGGCTGCATCCGCACGTCCTCTGCAAATCGCCTCGAATGCGTGAGATTCGACCTGACGGGACATGTACCATAGAATTTGAATGCAGAAAATGTGGCGCCATACATTCCACGGAGTTGTTTTTTTGGTTCAAAAGTGAATACGTTTGCGTCAACTGCGGTTTAATAAACGAAGTTGATCCATTTGAAACCGCAGTTCACAGGCCGGAATTATTTTGCTCCCGACTTCCTGATTCCAGCAATATTGCCATATGGGGCGCAGGAGGAATCTATTATAAAATAGCCCGTAAATACAACCTTTTATCTCCAGACCAATTTGTGTTGATTGACTCCGACGAGCGGTTGCACGGGCTAAGTATCTGCAATAAGCGAATTTACCCGCCTGACGAAATCGCAACAAGTCACATAGATACGGTCATCCTGACTGCGCTGAGCCGGAAGGACGAAATTTACAGCGCCATTTGCAGCAAGTATCCGTCAGTTACTAATGTATTCACTCCGGCATTCGATTTGGAAAGGGAAGGCGTTGTTCCGAATTTGCAGCGCATCGAGCGGGTCGCAGTCCGGGAGAGTTCGCTATGAATTATTTGCTGGTAATGCCGAAAAGCCTTGCGTCCATCGAACACTTCAACATTTTCCCCATTGGGCTGGCCTATGTTTCTGCGAGCCTGAAAAGCTGCGGATTCAGCGTTTATACGGCGAACCTCGATTATGTTGAGGGGGACACCGATTCTGCATTAAATAAGCTCATTACTGACAACGACATAGATGTGATCTGCACTGGCGGGCTCAGCCGGGACTGTCACAAACTCAGGGAAATCATTGACACCGCACGCAGGATTAAATCTGACATTATCTCGATCGTGGGCGGGGGCGTTATTAGTTCGGACCCCCAACCTGCGATGCGAGTGCTTGGTGCTGACATCGGCGTAATCGGGGAGGGGGAAATCACGATATGCGAGCTGGCTCGGGCCCTGGATAACGACCAACCCTATGAAAGCATATCGGGCCTTATCTACAGGGATAAAAACAACGGTTTGGTTACGACATCGCCTCGGGAGGAGATCGCCGATATCGACTCTATCCCCTTTCCGGATTTCGAGGGCTTCGATTACGAAAAATGGGTGAAATCCGCGAACGCCGGGCTCATTTTGACTGACAGATCCTGTCCTTTTAATTGCACATTTTGTTATCATCCTACTGGGAGTAAATATCGTCAGCGAAGCCTCGATAACATATTCAAGGAATTGGATTATCAGGTACAGCGTTATGGAATCGAAACTGTGGGTCTAAGCAGTGAATTATTTTCTATCAACAAGGATAGAGTTATAGATTTCTGTAACAGGATTATGAAGCACCATATTTCCTGGGGCTGTTGTCTTCGTGTTCCCGACGTTGATGCAGACCTTTTGAGTCGGATGAAAGCGTCGGGGTGTGTTAATGTATGCATGGGGTTAGAAAGTGCTGACAATTCCATATTGAAAAGCATGCGGAAAAATATCACGGTAGAACAAATAGAGAGAGCACTTACACTCACTCATGAAGCTGGCATAAACATTGAATCAGGATTTATATTTGGTGATATAAATGAAACAAAAGAAACAGTGGCTAATACGCTGAATTTCTGGCATCGGCATAAAGATGTGCACTATATGAATCTGACCATGATATACGTATTTCCAGGCTCATATTTATACCGATACGCATGTGAGAGAGGAATCATCAAAGACCGGGAGCAGTTTCTCAGGGATGGTTGCCCGCTTATTAATGTATCAAAGCTCACTGATTCAGAATATCGTGACGTTACCTCACTGATCACCGAATTGCGCCTGCACCCTCACGTGCCGGTCAAATCCTCTCAAATCGCCTCAATCGAATCCGGCGGCGAATGCAATACCGAGTCTTTCTGCCGCAAGTGCGGCGCACCGAGCGAAACCTCGGTAATGTTCTGGTACGGGAAAGAAATACGGTGTCCTGCATGCGGCTTGATAAACTTCGTAGACCCATTTCAAAATGCGCTGCACCTGGAGGATGCCTTTATTGCCCAACTGCCGGTTGACCGTAATATCGTTCTATGGGGCGCGGGTGGAGTTTATTATAAACTCATGGGCAAGTACCCGGTTCTGGCTTCGGATCGATTCCTGTTGGTTGACAAGAACCCTGCTCAACAAGGACTGACGATTTGCGGTAAGAAAATCCATTCCCCTGATATTATCGTGCAAGACAATATCAGAACCGTAGTCATTACCGCCTTGAGCCGAAAGGAAGAGATTCGCGCCACGCTGGAGAGCGACTATCACACTGTAGAAATCGTCCTGGTGCCTGACTTCGATATCCTTGAGCTTGGAATTGTCCCTGTGTTAAAGCATGCGGCGGTATTCCATCGCTCATTGGCAATTTTTGATCGCAATCGGTAGTCGGCAGGGCGCAATGTGTATC
>Ga0187771_10002146_pt1 | contig 13571 bp, 7 predicted proteins | sample 0116_SJ02_MP15_1_FD_133139 | JGI IMG/M metagenome (GOLD analysis project Ga0187771, IMG submission 133139) | Tropical peat soil microbial communities from peatlands in Department of Meta, Colombia - 0116_SJ02_MP15_10_MG | ecosystem: Environmental > Terrestrial > Soil > Wetlands > Peat | place... | reverse complement strand
TTACTATCGTTCCTGGCCCCATAAAGATGAGGTGGACGGGTTTTTTGCGGCCAGGTGGAGAGCGGGGGTGAGCGTCCCTCAGGGCATTTGAGAGGAATAATAGGACCAGCATGACTTACAAGGCCGACGGGAAGAGTCCTGTGCAACTGCCGACACACCTCTAAAGTTCCCTTGACATCAACTTTTTTTTCGTATAAAGAGAAATATTACATTGAAAGGATCTTACTATGGCGGCCGTTTCCAGGAACTCTTCCATGGCGTGGTGGTGGCGGGCTTTGCGATGAGCCTGTCCACGTGAGTCCCGTTTCGATAATTTAGGGCCGTGGGGCCAGGTTCGATAAGCAGACCTGGTCCCACGGCCTTTTTTATTTTCTGGGCCGCTGAGCTTCCAACAACAAACAGACAGGAGGAGAACAAGAAATGGACCAGATCAAAGTTGTTCTGACAGACAATGAAATACCGAGGCAATGGTACAATATCCTGTCCGACATGCCTACGCCGATGAGTCCGCCGCTACATCCCGGAACAGGCAAACCGGTTGGTCCCCAAGACCTCGCCCCTGTTTTTCCGATGAATTTGATCGAGCAGGAAGTGGCCAGCGACCGCTGGGTAGACATCCCGGAAGCTGTGCTGGAAAAATACCTGCTATGGCGCCCCACGCCGCTTTGCCGCGCCATTAACTTCGAAAAAGCTATTGGCGCCCCGGTAAGGATCTATTACAAGTTCGAAGGGGGAAGTCCGCCGGGGTCCCACAAGCCCAATACGGCCATAGCCCAGGCTTATTACAACAAGGCTTTCGGCATTAAGCGGCTTTCGACCGAAACCGGCGCCGGTCAATGGGGGAGCGCACTCAGCATGGCCTGCGCGATGTTTGGCCTTGAGTGCAGAGTTTTCATGGTGAGGATCAGTTACGATCAAAAGCCCTATCGCCGTCTCATGATGGCAACCTGGGGGACCGAATGCATCCCGAGTCCAAGCGACAGGACAAACGCCGGAAGAAAGATCCTGGCGGAAAACCCCGATTCTCCGGGCAGCCTTGGGATCGCAATAAGCGAAGCCATCGAGGACGCGGTTGGACACAAGGATTCCCGTTATTCCCTGGGCAGTGTTCTAAATCACGTGTTGCTCCATCAAACGATTATGGGCCTCGAAGCCCAGAAGCAGCTTGCCAAAATCGGCGAATACCCCGATGTCGTAATGGGATGCGCCGGCGGGGGCAGCAATTTTGCCGGAATCTCGCTTCCCTTCGTACGCGACAAAATCCACGGCAAGAAAATATCCGTAGTTGCGGCAGAACCTGCGTCCTGTCCTACAATGACCCGTGGTCCATTCGCATACGACTTCGGAGATACGGCCATGACCACGCCTCTTTTGCCCATGCATACGCTTGGCCATGACTTTTTGCCCGAACCCATCCACGCCGGCGGTTTGAGGTATCACGGAATGGCCCCCATAGTTTCTCATCTCGTAAAGGAAGGCATTGTCGAGGCCAGGGCCTACGATCAGATCGAGACGTTTACTGCAGGGGTGAAATGGGCAAGGGCCGAGGGAGTGATCCCGGCGCCGGAGACAAATCACGTGATAGCCGCAGTGGTCCAGGAAGCCGAACGCGCCAAACAGGAAGGAAAGGAAAAGGTGATTCTTTTCAACTTCAGCGGTCATGGAATAATAGATCTGTCCGCCTACGATGCGTTCCTTACGGGAAAGCTCACTCAACACGAGCTGAGTGACGAGGAAATTCAGCGGGCGCTCAAATCGATCGAAAATCTGCCAAAACCGTGAAGACATTACCGCAGAGACGCAGAGTGCTCAAAGATATTCTTCAATTCCTCTGCGTCTCTCCATGTCCGGACCATGATCCGTTTGAGTAGAGAATATTAGCCGTGACTTCTCGGATATTTGCTGTTCAAGAAATATCGAACTGATTCCCTGATTGGAAAGATGCAGGAAAATGGGATCGCACGCGGAAACTTTGATCAGATGCCCGAGGCTGGGCGGGGAGGCGCCTTTAACATACTGCCTTCAGGAAGCCGGAGACCTTCCGTGTCACCGGATCGTCGCCTGCTGGCAAGCTTTCTTCCCGGTCGAACCATTTTTGAGAAAAATGCTTTCGCCGCGTAAATGGGATGAGTTTGCCAACAGAAAACCCAAAGAGAAAATCGTTTCTTTGCTGGAATTGGTTGAAGAGGCGAAAGGCAAGGGTCAATAGTCGGCGATTTACTATTGAGAGCGGTCCAAAATGTCCCCGTGCATCCGACATCCCACACCCGGCGTCCGGGATAGCTTACCTGCCGCCGCTGCTGCTTAAGCTTTAGGGCTTCTGTAGAGGGGAGCGGGGAGCAGGAAGAGAACACTGGAGTGAGTCGTCTTGCCTCTTGCTTCTTGCTTCGATGCTTCGACGTTACCGGTTATGTCTCCTCAACGGGAACGACTTCTATCTCAATACGGTCCTGTCCGCGAATGACGGTGAGCTTTACCGTGTCTCCGACGGGCCATTCGGCAAGAAACCTGTGAATGTGATCTACACCGGCTGTCTTGTGGCCGTTTATGCTTACGATGATATCGCCTTCTCGAACGCCGCCCTTCGAGGCAGGGCTATGCGGCGCCACCGACACGACCTCTACTCCTGAGTCTGCCTCCAGCTCCAAAAAGCGAACCAGCCGCCGTGGAAGCGGGCGCTGCTGAGCGGCAATTCCCAGGTGTCCGCGCCTTACTCTTCCAAGCGTAAGCAATTGAGACACCACCCACTTTGCAGTGTCGGAAGGGATGGAGAAGCCTATACCCTGGGCGACGGCTATTATGGCGGTATTGACCCCGACGATGCGGCCCCTCGAATCGACCAGCGGTCCCCCGGAATTGCCGGGATTTAGAGGCGCCGTGTGCTGAATGATGTTCTCTATCAGCCGTCCGTCGGCGCTCCTGAGCGCCCTGCCAAGTGCGCTCACAACGCCTGTGGATACTGTTGACTGGAATCCGAATGGATTTCCTATGGCGATGACCAGTTGGCCGACCCTCAGCGCGGATGAATCTCCAATCAATGCATGGGGCAGGGTCGATCCGCCCGCTCGAATCAAAGCAAGGTCGGTGGCGGGATCTGCGCCGACCAGCGCAGCATCAAAGCTTGCACCGTCACGGAGCGTTGCGCGGAGATGTTTTGCGCCGCGAACCACATGATCGTTGGTCAGAATGTAACCATCCGGGGTGATGATCACCCCGGACCCCGATCCTCCCCTGCCCGCTTGTCCCTCATCCTTGGCGCTTATGCCCACTACCGCCGGTCCTACGGAATCCACTACGGTTATGACGGCCCGTGAATAGGCGTCGAGAAGCTCGACGTCCTGTCTGCCTTCGACGCTGACTTCACAGCGTTGGACCGGCGCCTCGCCCTCTTCTTCACCCCTTATCAGACTTAAAGCTCGCTGCAAGTTCTCCACTTCCTTTTGTCCTCCTCAACTGTCGCCATAGCCTGTAAAACTACTCCACTCTTGTGCTAAATATAGTAAATACTGTTTTCAATCAGTGCGATATACCATTTCCAGAAACCGGCCCCGGCTCTCATATTTCAGTATTGTCTTTCCACTCAGTCCTCGGTCCTCATCCCTGAGTCCTTCATCATGGAGGGCAGGCCGCTCCGTTATCGACCCACTTTTTCATATCCTGCGCCAATTCCTCATGGGAGAGAGGCACGGGAGTCCGGCCTTCGCCCGGGTCCCACCACCAGAGGACAAAAGGAAATCATGACTTCCTCTATGAGGCCACTGCCGGTGCGATTTTCGGAACCGTGACTCGTGATCGGCTTCAGGTTCAAGTCAGGAAAGGGCGCGCGAAATCCGCGCCTGTCGCGCAGCCTGGGGACCATTTGTACAAGGAAGCTGGGCGCGGGAAGAAAATACCTCACGCTCCCCCCTTCCTGCTTGTCGTTTCCGGGATTCTAATACCTGTTTGAAAGGGTGCAGTATGGCGCAGGAGATTTTCGCAGGCTGCACCGGCCATCAAAGCCAGAGAATGCCAACGAGGGATTCGACCAGTTTGAACTCAGGATCGCCGGTAATCACTGTTGCGCTCATCTCCCGGGCCAGCGCCACAGCGAATGTGTCAGCATAGGAAATAGGGAAGTCCGCCTTGATGCGGGCAGCCGATAATACGCGCTCCATTGTGACTTCACAGATTTGTATGGGCAGCATCAACACGATCTTCAAGGTTTCAAGGGCGCTGTCCCAGCCGAGCTTGCGTCCAATCGTGTGGATTGTTTCTCCCAGGTTGATGAGACTCAGGAAAACCGCTGCATCTTTTTCCTGTGCTCGTCTGAGTATGTCCTTTACTTTGCCGGCAGAAGGTTCACCTTGAAAATGCGCCAAAAGAGCATAGCTATCTAAAACGAAGGCGGGTTTCTTCACGTTCCGACTCCGCCGCTCTAACTTCGAGAAGAGCCTTGGTCAGTGAGACTCGGCCCGCCAGCATGCCGAAAGACGCCTCGACGGGATCGGGTACTCCGGGGACAAGCAGGATATTTTTGCCTTCTTCTCGAAATTCGATCGTCGATCCGGGTTTCAAGCCATAGCGCTTGCGGAGCGCAGCGGGAATAACCACCCAACCTTTTGACGATAACCTGGACTTCATCATGATCGAAGGACCCATAATCTTCTATGTAATTATTCCAATATCTTGGGATTCGTTATACACTTTTCAGAGAAAGTATAACGCGCATCATGCCGCAAATCAATTCAAAATCGTGTCATTCAAAATGCGTATTTTTTTTAGCATAATGCAGGAACCCTATGGACAAAAATTCTTGAAAGCCTTTCTTATCTCTCTTTTCAGGCGCAGGACATCCGGCCACGTCCCAATCGACCTCCCGTCAAAATGAGGAGGCCAAAGCCCAAGCGAAACCATTGCCTCAAAGCGGGCTTCATCGAGTTTGGCGGCGCTCGAATTGGTGTGCAGCCTGACCCTGTGGTCAAGGGCGCGGAGTGCGCCAAATGCCGCGCTTATTTTATCCGGAAGGACCCCTGCGGAACCGGGTTTTGACAACTCTTTCAAAAACTCTTGAACCTGCCGTCTCACAGACTGGTGAAGCGAATAAACCGGATCGCGGCATCCGGTCTCCATCCGTCCTCCGTTCCCTGTCCTCTTTCTTTCGCCATCCGTCCTCGGACCTTCCGTCTTACGTCCTCCGTCCTCCGTCCCCGGATCAAAAGCGCTTCCGGGGCAGGCTCTCCATTCACCGACCAGCAATTGCCCCTGCACCATAAATTCCAGGTCGGCCAGGCCGCCCTTTCCCAGTTTCAAATCGATTTCCTGCCAGGTTTCAGCAGCGCGCTCTTTTTCCATACGGTCGCGCAGGTGGCAGATCCTCGGCCACACCGATTCAGGGGGTCTTTGTCTGAAACAGATTTCTGCTGCATTGTCCTCGATCCATTGTCCAAGCTCAGGGTCACCCGCTACGTGGCGTATCCTGAGAAGCGCCTGAATTTCCCATATGTCTGCCCTCGCCTGGTAGTATTCGAGCCAGGATTTGCGCGTTACGACAAGCGGACCGTGAGTCCCCGTAGGTCTCAAACGCACGTCCATCTGGTAGCCTGGGCCTTCCTCCAGAGGTGTGGAGAGCATATTCATGAAGCGCTGAATGAGCCGGATCACCTCGACGGGAATCTGGCTGTCAGGTTCATGCGCCGCCGGCGCGTAAACAAAAACGAGGTCGAGATCGGAAAGATAACTCATTTCCCTGCTGCCGAGCTTGCCCATCCCGAGTACCGAGAGTGGCAGGCCCGAAGGCAGTCCGAGGTTTTGCCTAACCGTTTCCAGCGTGTGGCGAATGACAAAATCCGCCAGAGAAGTTTGCTCCTCTTCCAGGACAGCAAAATCGATCAGGCCGCCAAGATCGGCCAGCGCGAGTTGAATGATTCGTTCGTTTTTGAGCCTCCTTATCCACTCCAGCTTCTCTGCATACCCCTCTGCGCTTTCCAGGATTCCCATACTGGATTTCAGCCATCGAGGGGCCGGAATGAAAACTCCGGACGTCACGGCATGGCCTTCAACCAGTGAGGGATTATGAGAAAGAAGCGCGGCAACCATCTCGCTCGAAGCGATCGCCCGGCAAAAGGGCGCCAGCCACACACGGCGCGTGGGTGTTTCGAACAGCCTCTTCAGCCCGGTTCTTCGAGCGACTCTCCCAAAGTAGGTATCCAGCCTTACCAGGATTTTTTCCAAAACCTCCCGGTCGGAAATGTGGGAAAATCCTTCGAGCGTTCCAAAGAGGATCTCGGACTTCACCGAAGCCGGGCAGGTATTGAGGGTTTCCCGGAGCTTTTCGAACTGCGCGGAGGGAAAAGGGAAAGACCTTTGGCGGGTGGGCTGGGATTTTTCAATCCCCTGGTCCTTCTCTTCGGGCTTTTCCTGAAAAAGCTCCCGGAACCTGGACTGGACAACCGAACAGTGCATCTGGAGCGCTTTCAAAAAGGCAATTTCATCGTCGCCAAAGCCCATTGCCCACACCAGACGCATCCTTTCCTCTTGTGTGCGCGGCAATCTCTGCGTCTGCCGATTCTGGTCAAGCTGGATATAATGTTCCACATTGCGAAGAAAGGTATAGGCGCCTTTCATTTCGTCGGCCGTCTCCTGAGGCAGAAGCCCGAGGCGGGAAAGCTTTTCCAGGCACCTGAGAGTGTTTGGTTCGTCGAGTTCCGGGTGGCGTCCGCCGTATATCAACTGCATCGATTGGACGAAAAATTCAATTTCTCGGATCCCGCCTATGCCCAGTTTTACATCGAAACTCCTTGCCTGCGGCCTGAAGCGGGCCGATTCGCTGACAATCCGGCTTCTCATTTCTTTTAGCTCGCCAAGCGCCTGGAAATCGAGAAACCTGCGAAACACAAACGGACGAAGCTCCTGAATGAATGCGTTCCCCTCGGCGCGCTCCCCCGCCACGGGGCGGCATTTCAGAAGCATCTGGCGCTCCCACGCGCGGCCTCTAAGCAGATAATGCTCGATCGCGCCGCTCATCGACGGCACCAGAATGCCCTCTTTGCCCTCAGGCCGCAGACGGAAATCCACGTGAAAGACACGGTCTCCTTCAAACTGGTCGGACAAAAGCCTGGAGAGCCGGTGAACCAGGCGGCTGAGCAGCACTATGAAATGCTCGCCGTCTTCTTCAGCATCCGGGTGCAGAAAGATCAGGTCAACGTCAGATACATAGTTAAGCTCATGGCCGCCCAGCTTGCCCACACCGAGCACAACGAGGGGGATTCTGCCCCTGAGCCGGTGCCAGGCGTCCAGTTCCCGATTCCAGGCCCACCAGTCAGGATGAGTCGAAAGGACGTCCAATCCAGCCTGGAGGGACACGGACGCAAGGTCGCTCAATTGTCCCGTCGTCTCGGAAAGGTCCGCATACCCGCAGAGATCTCTTGCGCCTATCCTGAGAAATTGACGCTGCTTGAAACGGCGAAATATCCGAAGCAGATCGTTGAATGACCGGGCTTCTTGCGCCTCGGACCCAAGAGCCGAATAGAGCCCCGTGAGAGGATATTTGCGCTTGAGGTTTTTCTCGCTCACAAGGAACTCTTCGAAGTCGGGGTTGTTGCGCAGAAGAATACCCAGGTACTGGGAGCATCTTCGGATATATTCGATCTCGGTCATAAAACCGCCTGTTTAATTTCCAGCTAAATGCCGGGAGGCGCATGGCCCCCTTTATGAGTTTATCACACAACAGATTTCAATCCATGATTCTTAAATAGGAGGATGAGACGTGCTATGATGGGTCGTTAAAAACTTATAATGAGAGGGATGCCGATAGCCCCCGCCAGATGTTCCCGGAATTCATTCCAATCAGTTCCGCGGCGTCCCAGCACTTCGACTGCATCAAACCAGATTGTGGTAGTCTGGGATTCGCGTTGCAGCTTTGCGAGCGAAATGCCTTTCTTGGAGATGATTGTCCAGAAGTCCCGATAGCCTTTCAGCTTGGCTTTCAAGTGGGACTTCTCCGCTTCCCCGGCTCGGTTATGAACGTTGCTCACATCAGTGCCGCCCTTCACCTCGATAGCGACCTTCAGGTGCTCAGTAGCACCAATCATTTCCACTATGCTTACGTCCGGATCGCTGGAAAGGGCTATTATCACTGTCCTGCCCGAAGCATTTTTAATAGTCAGCTTTCGCTGTTCTTCCTTGATGATATGTTTCTTCACGATCTCAGTGACAGCCATGAATACATCGGCCATCGCCTTCTTGCCGATTGCTGTATTGTTGGAACCTTGTAGCTGAGCTCCGAATGTTAGTAGAGGCAGCTCACGTACATCCCGGTCGGTGATGTCACCAATTTCCCGAAGCAGTGCAGCGAGGACTTCGGCCATGGCTTCACAAAAGGCGGGGAGGCCAGCCTTCTGCTTTTTGCTGAGCGTTCCGAATTCTTCCATGCTTTTGAACAGTCCCATGCCGGTCGCCCCCTTATAAAAAGTTTTCTGAGGTGCGCCGAGGAGCATCCGATAATACCCAACCAATGAAGGTTTGGCCTCCAGTACGACGGGAATGGGGAATAAGTATTCATCCCGAAGACCGGCCGCTGCCAAAAGCGGCTGTACGTCGTCAGGCATATACTGAGTAATCTGTTGTTTCACGACAGCTTGATCCAGAGATTTAAGGGCATCCCGCAAGGCATCAATCAACCATTGCTTGCGCGCCGCGATAAGCAGTTGATAGAAAGCTGCCTGCCGGCTTGGACCAGGTGGATTGAGGGCAGGGATTGACGGTGGGTTCGAGCCTTTTTCTGTGCCCTCATTTTTTGTGGAATCCATCTAAGTCCTCTATTCGCACTTCCTGGATTTCCTGAACACCAGCCAATAACAGTGGTGGCGCCTAGAATGGTGGGCCTTCTTCCATTTCGGGTCTATGATCGGCCCTTTGCGGATCTTAACAATGCAGTCGCAAGGTTGAAAGCCGACGATACTGGCGGCGTTAACGAGTTCAATGTGAGCCCACTGATAACGATGATGGTGGACATAGTCGGTGATCTTGGCAAGAAGTATACCTTCGGTCTGCAACACCCGGTAAGCTTCTAAAAGGAACGGAGGGAACGTGTGAGAAAAAGTATAGCGGTTCTCTTTCGATGATCGAAGGACCAGGCCGAAGCGCGTATTGAAATCCTTTAGTTTATCTTTCCCCTGGTTCGGTATGTGTGGCGGATCATACACAACCACGTCAAACGAAGAATCTGGAAAGGGCATCATGGTATTATCGCCCACAATCGCAGGTTTGTGGTGAAAGTCAATGTCCATGCCAATAACCGGGCGCTTACTGTCTCTCCAAAACCTGCCGCCGTTCACTGTGGCGTCCAGAATTTTCTCCGGACTCCTTCGCGGATAGAAATCCAACAGCCTCTCCAAAAGTTCGCTATCTTCGTCAAACCAAACGGATGACAGAGGTTCGTACCCCCCCCAGCGATCGGCGGGTTCGGAAATCTCCGGTTTGAAACCTTTTTTGTCCAGCATTAATTGGATTGGAATGGTCATAGTATTCTTAAAAGCCGTTATCCTGACACGCTCTTGGGCCCACCCCTACTTCGTAGGACTATATCTGCCCTCGAAGCCACTCCGATCCAGGCTTCGTTTGGGAGTTGACCCTGCATTCGCAAAAAAATCCATTCTTCGTTGGGAAACATTAACGGGACTCACAATGGCACCAACAATTCTAAAGGGCAAGCGGAAATTTTATCTGCCCTGAACCGCACCGGCAGAGCCTTATGTCCTATGTCCTTGCCAGATCCTAATATGATTAAAACGCCGGTCAATCGCGAACTGGTAAAAAAATAGAATATTGCATCCGATAATGACTTTATCATAGTATTGCTTGCTGTTTTTTTCCGGTCCCTGACCCCTGGCCGCAGCTTTTTCAAGGTTTGCTATTTCGCGCTTACCCGTTAAAATTGAGTTTCAGAACATCCCGTGAGCGCGCTCAACTTTTCAAAATATCGAGGAATAGTTTATGACCTTACCGTGGAATCGCCCCAAGGCAATATTATTGCTTGAGGACGGGACCGTTTTTCGGGGATACACGTTCTGCGGCCACGGCCGAACGCTGGGTGAGGTGGTTTTCAATACCAGCATGACCGGCTACCAGGAGGTGCTGACCGATCCCTCCTATAAAGGCCAGATTGTGGCGATGACCTATCCTTTGACCGGTACTTACGGAATAAATCCGGAGGACATGGAATCGACTGCGATACATGTGGAAGCATTTATCGTAAAGGAGTACCAGGACTTCGCCAGTAACTGGCGAAGCAACCGGTCTCTGGCTGATTTCCTGATGGAGCACGGGAAGATCGGAATCGAAGGCATCGATACGCGCGCCCTTACCAGGCATTTGAGGGTCAGGGGTGCTATGCGCGGGATCATAGCCACGGACACCGATAACCTTAACCTTCTGATGGACCAGGTGCAGGCATATCCGGGACTCAACGGTATCGATCTGGTCCAATACGTAACGTGCCAAAAGCCTTACAGGTGGCGTGACGGACGGAAGCATGAAACAGATTCCACCGATTGGCTGCCGGGCTGCGGCGGATACCGCGTGGCTGCCCTTGACTGCGGGATAAAGTATAACATTCTTCGTAAATTGGAAAGAGCGGGGTGCCAGGTGCTGGTTTTCCCTGCTCATACCGGCGCTGCTGAAATACTTGCCTGCGATCCCGACGGCATATTCCTGTCAAACGGCCCCGGCGACCCGGCCGCTGTGCACTATGTTATCAAGACCGTTCAGGAGCTTTTCGGCAAGAAGCCCATATTCGGCATCTGTCTCGGACACCAGATGATGGGGCTTGCGCTTGGAGGCAGCACATTCAAGCTCAAGTTCGGACACCGGGGAGCAAATCAACCGGTAAAGGACCTTACAACAGGCAGAATTGAAATCACTGCCCAGAATCACGGCTTCTGCGTCGACCCGGATTCCCTTTCCCACCTGCCTGTGCGGCTCACGCATATAAATCTCAATGACAATACGCTGGAAGGCATGGAGCACCTGGAGATCCCCGCCTTCTGCGTCCAATACCATCCGGAAGCCTCCCCCGGCCCCCATGACGCCTCCTACCTCTTCAACCGGTTCATTCAGATGATGGAGAACAAGACAAGTTCATGCCCAAACGCACAGACATAAAGAAAATCCTTCTCATCGGCTCCGGGCCGATAATCATAAGCCAGGCGTGCGAGTTCGACTACTCCGGCACACAGGCCTGCAAAGCGTTGCGCGAAGACGGCTATGAAATAGTGCTGATAAACAGCAACCCGGCCACAATCATGACCGACCCCGAAATGGCGCACCGCACCTATGTAGAGCCGATAACCCCCGAAGTCGTCGCAAAGATCGTAAAACGCGAGCGCCCTGACGCCCTGCTCCCGACTCTTGGCGGACAGACTGCCCTCAACGTTGCTGTAAAAGTCGCCGAAATGGGCGTTTTGGATAAATTCGGCGTGGAGATGATAGGGGCCAATGCTTCTGTCATCAAGAAGGCCGAGGACCGTCAGCTTTTCCGGGACGCCATGGCAAACATTAACCTGAGGGTGCCCGAAAGTCTCGTCGTCAACAATCTTGCCGACGCCGAAACCTTTGCCCAGAAAATGGGCTATCCGCTGATCGTGCGGCCTTCGTTCACTCTGGGCGGCACCGGAGGCGGGGTGGCCTACAACCGGGAGGAACTCCTCGATCAGACCCAGCGGGGTTTGGACGCCAGCATGATCCATTCGGTGATGCTCGAAGAATCCGTTCTGGGCTGGAAGGAATTCGAACTCGAAGTCATGCGCGACCTCAGAGACAATGTCGTCATCATCTGCTCGATCGAAAATATGGACGCGATGGGCGTGCACACGGGAGACTCCATTACGGTCGCTCCCGCCCAGACGCTCACCGACCGCGAATACCAGATGATGCGCGACGCTTCCATTGCCATCCTCCGGGAAATAGGGGTTGAAACAGGCGGCTCAAACGTTCAGTTTGCGATCAACCCCCGGAACGGCGAAATGGTCGTCATCGAGATGAATCCGCGTGTTTCCCGCTCCTCTGCGCTCGCATCCAAAGCCACCGGGTTCCCTATCGCCAAGATCGCCGCCAAGCTCGCCGTTGGCTATTCGCTCGACGAGATCGCAAATGACATTACCCGCGAAACCAAAGCATCCTTCGAACCTACGATAGATTACTGCGTAGTGAAGGTGCCGCGATTCACCTTCGAAAAATTTCCCCGCACCGACGACATCCTTACCACTTCGATGAAATCGGTGGGAGAAACAATGGCCATCGGACGCACATTCAAGGAAGCCATTCACAAGGCTATCCGCTCGCTCGAAATCGGCCGCTACGGTTTCGGCGATCCACCCGCAGGCGCCGACTTCGAGTACATCGAACAGTTGAAGCTAAGCTTGTCCAGGCCGAATTCTCAAAGGCTCTTTCAAATCGGCGAAGCCCTGAAGCTGGGCATATCGATAGAGGAGATCTACAGGCTCACTTTTATCGACCCGTGGTTTTTGAAGCACATCGCCGAAATGCTGGAGGTGGAGAGGGCAATCGTTCAATCGGCGTCCACCCCGTCTTTTCTTGAAAATGCGGAACAGCTTTGCGCCGCAAAGGCCTGGGGATTTTCCGACCGCCGTCTTGCCCAGCTTACCGGGGTCGACGAGGAAACCGTGCGCCAAAACCGGTTGCGGTACGGCATCAGGCCGGTCTACAAACTGGTCGATACATGCGCAGCCGAGTTTGAGGCCTATACGCCCTATTACTACTCGACCTATGAGACCGAAGACGAAGCAAGGCCTTCGGGCAGACCCAAAGTGGTAATCCTGGGGGGAGGGCCAAATCGGATCGGCCAGGGTATCGAGTTCGACTATTGCTGTGTGCACGCCTCCTTTTCGCTGCGCGAAGAAGACCATGAGTCGATCATGGTTAACTCGAACCCCGAGACGGTTTCCACAGACTACGACACGTCCGACAAGCTCTATTTCGAACCGCTGACCCGTGAAGACGTTCTCCACATTCTGGAAAGCGAAAAACCCAGGGGCCTCATCGTTCAGTTTGGCGGCCAGACTCCGCTTAATCTTTCGGTCCCGCTGGAAAAAGCGGGCGCCCACATTCTTGGCACATCCCCTGACGCAATTGACAGGGCCGAGGATCGCAAACGGTTCCAGCAGCTTCTTCATAAGCTCGGTCTGAAGCAGCCCAAAAACTCCACCGCCTTCACCATCGAGGAAGCATTCCAGGCGGCGGACGAGATAGGTTTTCCGGTGGTGGTGCGGCCTTCTTACGTCCTTGGCGGAAGGGCAATGGAAATTGTCTATGATCGAAGCAGGCTCGAAGAATTCATGAAGACGGCCGTGCACGTCTCGCCGGGCCATCCGATTCTGATAGACAAATTCCTCGAGGACGCAATCGAACTGGACGTGGACGCGATCAGCGACGGCCGGCTAACGGTTATCGGGGGCATAATGGAGCACATCGAGCAGGCGGGAATTCATTCCGGAGACTCCGCGTGTGTGCTTCCGCCCATAACGATCTCAAAGCGGATGCAGGACGAGATCAGAAAGCAGACCCGGCTCCTGGCC
>Ga0187771_10002145_pt1 | contig 13574 bp, 16 predicted proteins | sample 0116_SJ02_MP15_1_FD_133139 | JGI IMG/M metagenome (GOLD analysis project Ga0187771, IMG submission 133139) | Tropical peat soil microbial communities from peatlands in Department of Meta, Colombia - 0116_SJ02_MP15_10_MG | ecosystem: Environmental > Terrestrial > Soil > Wetlands > Peat | place... | reverse complement strand
GCCTGCTTTGGAAGCATGGCAAACGACACGATTGCAATGATCCTCGCATCCATGATCAGCGCAAAGTACGGCGTTAACTTCGCGACACAAACGGATCCGTATCGAATAGCGATGATCTGCCCATTTAAGATTGAACCTGAAACGGTAGCACTTGAGCTTACGAAATTCACACCCGAGGATGTCGAAAAAGTACTTGTAGAGTCCCTGCAGAATTCCGATTTGTTTGCATGGCGCCATTGGCACGTGGCACGTCGCTTCGGCGTCATCGAAAGAAAAGCCGACTACAGATCTAACCGCTCGCGAATGCTCGTGCGCGCAATGAAAACTTCGCCTCTAAACGTTGAGACACAAAGAGAGGTTCTTCTGGAAAAATTCGACCTCCCGATTGCCAAGGAGATCGTCCAAAGAATAAGAGATCGAGAGATCACAATTGACACATCGTCCGAACGAGCCGGCACGTGTTCTCCTTACGCGACACCCATCGTCGACAAGATTATCCCACATGATCTTTTGAGGCCGGTAGTTCCCTCCAAGTCTCTGAGTGAAATCGTAAAAGAACGACTCTTGTCAGACACTGTTCGACTGGTCTGCGTCTTCAATGGCGATTGGGATGCCATAAGAGTCGTTGGGCAGGTGGGGTCTCGCATTCGGTGTCCAAAATGCGGTTCGACTCTTGTAGCGGCCACGTACCCTAGAAATGATCAGCTGTTAGGCATCGTAAAGAAGAAGAAACAAAAGTCTAAGCTAACGCCGGATGAAGAACACACTTGGAGGCAGGCTTGGCTAAGCGCAAGCCTCGTTCAAACCAAGGGCAAGGAGGCTATTGTCGTTCTGAGTGGGAGAGGAGTTGGTCCGGCAACGGCAACACGGATTCTTCGACGGCTCCATCGGTCAGAGGAAGATCTATACTTAGACATACTTAGGGCGGAGAGGGAATATGCTAGGACAAGGCTCTTTTGGGATTAAGATGGCGCCTTACGTGGTCACACGTTGACTTTCAAAGTAACCGAGAGATGATCCGGATACCGAGGGCGACCCAGCTCCTGGTACTCCTCTTCAGTAAGAGTGACAATCAGTCGAGGTGTCCCAAGCTGCTGACCTATTCCGGGCAGTTGGGTGAGCACCCGTTGCACAGCGATTGTAACTCCCGCCATCTCCCGATCCATATCCAGAGGCATTGTGACGGGTCCTTTGATAGGGTCACCGAGCGTTATTTGCACCATCGGCCTAGATTGCGGCGACTGAATGGGAGTAACGACTAGAACAGTTCCATCGATAACGACATCCGCCAACGTGTTCGCACTCTTCGCCTGCGAGGTACCCGTCAATGGGGTATTCTAAGCTTACGCAACTTTGTAGACGATATCGTTCTCTCTCACGCGGCCTGAAACTTTAAGGCCAATTCTCTGGCCGGCTTCGGCCGCATTTACCTGTTTATGCTCTATCTCCATCGACTCGATCACCTGGGGGAGGTTCGTGGTATCGCCTCGAATCAAAATCTTATCCCCATTCTTGATTTGTGCTGAAACTTCTACAATAGCCACGCTAGCCTTCGAGAAGAAGTGCTCTATTCTACCGACCTTGGCATATTCTGATTCCATGTCCGGGTCAAGTAACGTAACTAGTTCGGGGTTCAATTATCTTGCGGTCTCCAAAGAAACGTGGGGCGGAAGGTCCATAAAGCACGCTATGTGGGCTGCATACATCCTAGCAGGACTAATGAACACGTTAATCTATTCCCACTCGAAAATGGAAGCCAGCGGGTCTTATAGCCACGCGAAGGCTTTGCATTCGGGTATTGCTCCGAGTGATTGGTTAGCGAGCTGAATCGATCTATGACCGTCGTAGAGACTATAGTTGAGAATATTCTCTCCAAACGACGGGAACTCTCGCAAGATCAAGTTCTCGCTCTTATCGAGGAGAAAAAGAGGGAAGGCAGGGGGTTACTCTCAGATGAAGGCGCAGCTAGGTTAGTAGCCGAAGAGCTTCTCATCCAGACTCGCGGAACGGAGTTGGGGCGCATGCGAATGAAAGACCTAGTGCCGGGGCTTAACGACGTCACTATTTCCGGCCGAATTCTCCTGACATGGCCTCCTCAAGACTTCCAAAGAAAGGACGGAACGCCGGGCCGCGTAATGCGTATCGTGCTAGTTGACAAGTCAGATAGAGTTCGGTGTGCCGTCTGGGACCGACACGTTGACGTGCTCTCGCGCGCCGGTGGATTGCAGGGAAGGGTCCTGCGTGTCGGCCATGCCTACACGAGACAGGGATTAGCAGGAGACACCGAAGTGCACGCCGGCGAACGAAGCAGTATAGAAGTTGATCCTGAAGATTCTAAGTCCGACCTGCCTGAATTTGGAGAATTGTTCATCCCACTAGCTAAGCTAGCCAGCGGTACAACTCAAGTAAACGCCATAGGGGTAGTTCAGGCGGAACCCCGCCATTACAATTTTGCGAAAGAAGAAAGAACGGGCAGCGTCCTTAGAGCTTACATTGCAGACGAATCGGGAAGCATACCGTTAGTCGCATGGAATGAACGCGCCGATGAACTACGCGGTCTCAAGAGCGGGGCGATAGTGCAAGCACTTAACGCGAGGGTGCGCTTGGACAGAAACGGCGCACCTGAGCTGCATGTCGAAAGTCGAAGCCAAGTTCAGATTCTAGAGACACCGCCGCCATACCTGAAACTACCTGTCACCAAGACCAATAAGATCGGAGAACTTGTTCCTAGCGCATCTGTAAATCTCACCGCGGCGATATTTGCCGTCGGAGGAGTTCAAGAAATCAAAAGACCGTCCGGTGAAGTCACCAAAGTAAGTAGACTACTCGTATCGGACGAGACTGGAATCATTTCACTCTCACTATGGGACGACAAGGCCAACCTTGCAACGAACCTTCGCGAAGGAGACACCGTTGGAATAATCGGAGCGTCGGTCCGCGAAAGACAGGGGGAGCTCATGCTAAGTTTAGGCATGTCGGGGAAATTGCAGAAAAGCGATGCCAAGCTTGCGCCAGCCAAAACGGTTACGAAGCTAAATGCTTTGCAACAGTCTAAAGGTCTAGTCATAGTCGAAGGAACCGTTGCGGAAACCCCGATCGCACGGCAGGTTGTAACTGAGAGGGGAGAAAGCGTGGACCTCGTTTCTTTAACGCTGAGAGACGATACGGCCGCCAGTCGCGTTACGTTCTGGCGAGACCAAGCTGCTGGGGCACTGAAACTGAGATCAGGCGTACGCGTGAGAATTCAAGGAGTAAGAGTACGCACAGGTCTGAACGGCGAATTCGAGTTGAGTTCAATCCCTCTGTCTCGTTTTGAAATCTTGGAAGAGGGCGAGAAGGATAGACCGGCATGGGAAGACATCAGGCACGTGATCGCCCTTGAGCCGGGTTTAAAGACTTGGGTGAAAGGCGTGATTCTTGAGCTTCTAGGCGATCCCAAGCTCGGCTTTCTATGTGAATCCTGCGGATCGGAACTGAGTATCGGAGCAGGCCAACTCAGGTGTGAGAAATGCAATCAGCCTCGCTCTGGCAAACTCATGTTCTCGACTGATATGCGTCTAGACGACGGAACAGGAGTAGTTGTTGTAAAGCTCAAGGGCACCGATGCAAGCAAAATGCCAATCTTTGACAGAAGAATAGTAGAGAGCCAAATTCTCAAGAAGAACGTATCCGAATTTCAGCTTACGAAAGATCAGAGTCTGAATCTGACCGGCAAGGAGGTCGAGCTCCATGGAACGGCCATTCCATCACCAGAGAATGCCAGGCTCGAATTCGTCGCGGATAAGATCATCCTCGCGAGCGCATCATAGAACCACTTCGGCTCCGTTTAGTATGAAATATAGCATGTGCCGAAAATCTAATAACTACTAAACCTAGCAATAGCAACCTGCTCATGCAGCAAAGGAGCTAAAGCGTCCGGCTTGACTCTGCATCTTCACTTCTTTTGAACAAGCACAGCTATAGGTAAGAACTATTGTCATTACTTCGAAACGTAATTGGCCCTCACCCCAATCTGTGGGATTATATCAACAGCATCAAGAATCCGAGCGTAAAGCAAACCGTCAAGAGGCGAATACAGGAATACCAACCAGACGCCCAGATCATGGATAAGTTCTCGGGCCTAACCGACCGCTACTTTTTCGTGGTCTTCGCGACTGAATGGAATGCGGAGTGCAGAGCACAGCTACCTAATCTGGCTAAGGTTTTCGTGGCAGCAAAAAACCCCGCCCTCAATATCAAGGTGATAGACTTCGATGAAAATCGCGATATTGCAGATGAACTCAACGTCTTGAGAATACCTACAGTGATTATACACAATCGTGCATGGCGCGAAATCGGCAGGTTCGTTGAAAAGCCGAAGTTTGGCGGAACATTGGAAGAGGAACTGTGGGCGATCATAGAGAAGGACGCTCCTCGGGTATAGACGCAGTGTGACTCTTGTGGACTCTCTCAAGTGCATTAGGACAAGACGCGAGATCAGAGACTACCTTGAGAAAACAATCACACAGGGATGCATTGATCAGATCTTGGAAGCGGGGCGCCTCGCACCCAGTTCGAAGAACTCGCAACCCTGGCATTTCATCGTAATCAGAGATAAGGAAACTCTGAGCAGAATATCGGACTTGACCCCGACTGGCAAGCACATCGCTAGGGCACCCGTAGCGATCGCTATCGTTATGGAAGATGCGAAGTTGCCGGAAATCGATGGAGCGCGTGCTGGACAGAATATGATTCTGGCTGCATGGTCATTAGGAGTTGGTTCATGTTGGGTTACGAATTTCTACGAAGACGGAGTAAAGGATCTCCTCGGTGTTCCGCAGCGAATGAAACTAGTCACCGTCCTACCGTTTGGTTACCCCACTGAGCCGAAAACTACACGCCAGAAACTCCGTAAGCCCATAGGCGAAATCGTGCACTATGAGAAATTCGACACCTCTAGTAAGTCGAAATCTTAGCCACTCCGGGAATCTTCAATAATTTCTGTAAGGTCGTACCACTCGGTTCCTTCTCAACGACTAACGTGAGTTTTGGGTCCGGAGTGAGGTCCGGGTCATCGGCAACTGCTTGCCTAATTGCAATGCTTTCTTGTGCCACTAACGAAGCGGCCTGGGCGACGACACCAACCCTGTGTGGGTCGGCGTAGATTTCGATGACGCTGTATCCTAGAAACTTTGCAACGTCAGCCAGAAATGGTCCTGCTGGTTTGAGTTTTTCGAAGACGCGTTTAAGGGTTGGGTCGGAAGCGATGAGCTGGGCCGTATCTCTCACAGTTCGTCGATCAACCCCTAGATAACGGGCGATTTTGACATCAGACAGCTCAATGCCGCCGCAGAAAATCTTGTTTTCCTGTCTAATGGATAACCCGAGCTCCACTAGGGCACGGGCAACCTTTTGCCTTCCAGGATATTCAGTCAGCCGATCTGAGATTTGACTCCACATTAGTCAAAACCACTGACGTACAGATTTGTACTACAAAGTCTTAAATGATACGGTAGGGTTGTGCAGCGACATCAGTCGACAGGAGAGCGTATTTTGACCAATCTTGACCACGTAGGGAAAGATCATGCGATCTATCTTCCCCAAGATGAGATGCCCGACCATTGGTACAACATTCTTGCCGACTTACCCGAGCAGCTGCCACCACCATTGGACCCACGAACTCTGAAGCCTATGTCCCCTGAACCCTTGCTGAGACTCTTCGCAAAGGAGCTCGTCATGCAGGAGGTGACGTCGGAACGCTTCATCAAGATACCCGATGAGGTTTATGACGCGTACTTGAGGCTCCCGCGACCCACGCCGATGCTTCGCGCTAGACGGCTTGAAAAGTTCCTCAACACGCCAGCCGAGATCTACTACAAGTGCGAATACGTGAATCCCACCGGAAGCCACAAACCCAACACTGCAATTGCGCAGGCCTACTACAATATGACGGAAGGAAACAGGCGTGTCGTAACTGAAACTGGGGCCGGGCAATGGGGATCGGCATTAGCCATGGCTTCGGGACTGTTTGGGTTGAAGTGCGACGTGTATATGGTTCGCGCCAGCTACGATCAGAAACCTGGTAGGAGAATCATGATGGAAGCAATGGGAGCAAATGTAGTAGCATCCCCTAGCAAGAAGACAACTTTCGGAAGAAACATCCTTGAATCTGACCCCAATAATTCCGGATCATTAGGTATGGCCATAAGTGAAGCAATCGAAGACTGCATTTTCCATGAAGATACGAGGTACTGCCTCGGCTCAGTTCTCAATCATGTTCTTCTCCACCAGACCGTCATCGGCCTCGAAGCGAAGAAGCAGCTAGAAATGGCGGATGTCCAACCTGACGTTATATGCGGGTGTATAGGCGGCGGCTCAAACTTCGCCGGCTTCGCATACCCTTTCATGGCAGACAAATTGAAGGGCAAATCACCCACGAAATTCATTGCCTGCGAAACAAAAGCCGTTCCATCAACAACACGTGGTGTTTACACGTACGACTTCGGAGACACAGCTGAGATGACACCGTTACTCAAGATGTACACGATTGGCCACAAGTATCAGCCACCACCAATACATGCTGGCGGACTACGTTACCACGGTAAGGCGCCGTCCCTCTGTTACTTGATAAACAAGGGTTACGTCAGCTCAGTCGCCTACTCACAAACCGAAGTCTTCGAAGCCGCACGAATCCTGGCACAGACAGAAGGCATGATAACCGCTCCCGAAACCGCTCACGTCGTAAAGTGTGCAATGGACGAAGCGTTGAACTGCAAGAAGACTGGCGAGAAGAAGGTAATCGCGTTCAACAATTGCGGCCATGGACTACTTGATCTTGAGGCATATGACGCATTCATCAACGGTCGACTAGAAGACTACGAGCCAGACCATATCGATACCCCCAACCTGGTTCCATAAGAGGCCTCATCCCTAACACACAGCCATCGAGGTCCTCTCTAAGAAACTCCTATCGCCGTAGCTGTGCTACATGATTGCCCGCCTCCGACCCACGCGAGCCTGGGGATTACATTGTCTCATGCATGAAGAAAAGTGGGAGCTAAGCGTAATGCGCCCTGCGTGCTGATCTTAGTAGTGTTCGTACTTTACGATTGAATGTAATCGAATGTCGACAACAAGGGGAAAATGTTCTTGAAAACTCTCATGTTCACAATCTTACCTTGCAGTCGTCCTGACTTACAAAGATGGTTCCTCGCCGAATGTCAGTTGGCGAACCTGACTTTGGCCTCTCCGCATTCTTAGTCTGAATATATTATACTGGCTGTAAGAACGCGCTCTATAAGTCAGCACTCTCCGACGGTGTGTTTGGAGTTGATGAGGATATGGGATTCCTGGTGCAGGAACTCGGCCCTGTGCTCGACGAGATGCTTGCCCGTACTACAATGGGTATACCGGCGGACACTCTAAGTGCAATAAAGGAAGCACATGTGCGTGAAACAAAAGAATTAGCAAAGAAGCAGCTTGAAGCCATCCTGAACAGTTCGAACCTGAGTTACGAAAATCATCTTCCATTGTGTCAAGACACTGGTTTGGTTACCCTTTTCGTTTCGGGCGAACTAATGCAGCACGTGAATGAGGTCGAAGAGGCTCTAAATGCGGCTGTGCAGAAGCTTACAGCGAAAGGTGGTATGAGAGCAAACGTCGTGAACCCACTCACACGAAAGAACACTGGCACAAACACTGGTCTAAACCAACCGGAAGTTCTCTTGGATAAAACGACTAAGAGCACAACTGTCAAGATGATTCTCAAGGGAGCCGGGTCTGAGAATTTCACCAGTCTAAAGATGATGGTCCCGACTGCGAGTAAGCAGGACATTCTCCGGTATATTCTTCAAACAATCATAGATGCTGGAGGCAAAACCTGCCCACCCAATACCCTCGGTATCGGGATTGGCGGGTCTGCAATTCAAGCTATGTTCAACTCGAAATACGCATTGCTCAGAAAAGTTGGCGAGCGTAATGCTGATCCTGAGGTTGGAGAGTTCGAACGGTCAATAGTTAAGGCAGCTAATGAACTCGGAATTGGTACCATGGGGTTAGGAGGCGACACTACGGTTCTCGAGGCTCACATAGAAACAGCGGGAGCCCACACAGCATGTCTACCAATCGCAATATCATTCGGATGCTGGGCGAATAGAGTCTCCGAAGCTGAACTCAGGAACGGGCGGTTCGAAATTATAAGGTGAAAAGAATTGACGGAATTGAAACTTAGGGTACCAGACGACAACAAACGCATCGCTGATGTCCGAGCGGGAGACGTTCTCTACATAACGGGCAACATAGCGATAGCAAGAGATCAAGCGCACAAGAAACTTCTACAGACCTTTCTCCCAGAACTAGTAGGGCTCCCGATCTTCCATTGCGGGCCAATAGCGCGCAAAGTTGGTGAAGAATGGAAAATCGTTGCCGGCGGCCCCACTACGAGTACAAGGATGGACGCTCTGACGCCCCCCATCCTTGAGAAGTACCACACTAAGATCGTAATAGGAAAAGGTGGATTAGGGGAAGTAGGAAAGAAGGGATTGGCAACTTTCGGTGCAGTATATTGTGAGTTTACCGGCGGCGCTTCAGCACTCGCAGTCTCCAAGATTGTAGGAGTAAGGAAGCGATTGCTAGAAGACCTAGGTCCAACAGAGCTCGTGTGGATATGGGAAGTTAAGGAGTTCGGACCGCTACTCGTCACGCAAGACCATCAAGGAAATGACATAAAGAAAATTGTAACCAATCAAGCAACTCAGAAACTTGAAGCTCTAGTAAAGACGTACGGTTGAATCGGCAAGAGAGCCTGTCCCGGACCAGCCAACACGCTTATCGCGTTTCAGCACGTACGGGCAACGCCACCTAGTAGCGACTAGCTAAAGCGTATGATCAGAAGGTCGATTCGAGACATTAAGGTTTGATATGCGTCTGCCAAAGGAGAGAAAGAGCGGAACAAACCAGAAGTAGAATCGGATCGGCTGACCGTACAGCCTGATAACCCAGAATAACGGCAGGATTGTGATGGCGAAAAGCGCTGCCGATAGGAACGTGACGTTCCTAACCCGCTTATACGACGCAATATAATTCTTTGGGAGCAGCCGCCTTTCTTCCCGCGCAAGTTCATGCGTAAACAAGCTCAAGAGAATCATTAGGCCAGTCATATCCAAGGCGTATAAGATCGAGCTAAGATTGAGGAATATTTCGTGAGATGCTAAGTCGAAGGTTATGTTCAGATAGAAAAGGTACGGTTCGATCGAGACGAGAAACAGCAATAGAAGATTGAGTGTGACGACGGTGCTGTCTTCCACCGGAAGAGCGGACATTATGTTAGTATAGCCCATCCAAACCGACATCAGAATAAGAAATCCAAATCCAAACTCCGAAATGTCAACAACCATACCGAAAGGTTTTGCGGGAAGCCTAGAGATCAGAGGTATGGTGCTAATCGCTAGGGCCAATCCGAAAATGACATCAGAGAGCGATTCGATTCTAGGCCGAGAGATTTGCGGCCTAGCAACTGCGTTTTCTTCGTTCAAGGTGCGACCACGCATAATCGGCTCGTTTCCTTGAAAAGCTCTTTGCTGCAGTAAGCTTGGTTGCAAAATCGAATGAGGCGGCATGGCTTAATGGCGAAACCCTGACAGATCCATCTTAGCTAGCTTGCCCCGCAATTCAACAAGCCATTCGTCAAACGGTTGATTGCTTGGAACCGTGATTCGCAGGCGTTTGTCTGGAAGGACCACTACATCACCGTGGGATTCCGATGCTAGGGGAATCACTACGGCTTCTCGACTTAGGCTAAGGGCGTCGGTTAGCTCGAGAATCTTCATTACGTGTTCGGTGGTTACGGCAGTCATAGCTGTCGTCCAAGTCAGATACACAAATACGGTTATTTCTTCTCCCCAAAACCTCACTTCCGCTCGAGTGATTGGTCGCGAGGAGTGTCTGCGGTCTCCCAGCCGAAGGCCATAGAACTGAGATTGAGGGGGCTCGGCGGAGTATTTAGAGGGTTACGCGCTTGCGTCCGTCATTGTACGGGATTTGATGAGACTCAACTCTGTGGCTGACTGAGGTCTATCACTCCATGGAGGTAGGAGAAGCATGGGATTGTCAATAGCGCGCCTCTCACGCAAGGAAGCTTGCGTCGGCGACGATAGACTGTTCAAATTTCGCAGGCGGCGGTTTGAATCCAGGCGGGTTTGCGGCGTCAGGTTTGATACTCTGGCGGGAGGGCTGCCGCTCTTCGCGGAAAGTGGCGTATCTTCTAATTTTGAGTTCGGTCCTCGCTCTTTCCAACGTAGCGATCAAACCCGTCTCGTCACAGGCATTCAGCACGTTGACAAGCACACAGACGAACACTGCGACCTACTACACCCTTTCCATGGCCACTTCAAACGTATCCGTGACTGTACTAACAGTACAATACACTACCAGCACGAGCCTCTTCACTGTTCTAAATATCCAATTCACTACATTAACGAGCTTCATAACTCGAATTCAGATAGACCAATCACCCCAATGGGCTCCGTCCTCACCACTATCAAGTCGTTCCGGTGGCCCATTTCGCCGCCAGTCCGACGCGCTGTCCCGCGACCCCGTCGATTTGAACGTGTTCTTCGGATACATTGAGTCGGATTGGATGTTCCAATTAGTCATGTGCCTTCTGATTTTTCTAGCGTCGGTGTTGCTCATTTTCATAAAGAAGCGATAACTCCCCGATATTTGCCAATGTGGGTATCCAAATCTCTTTGTGCAGAGAAGCCCCTGACGTTTTGATGTTGCTCCCGTGCCTACAGTACGGAGCCTATGCTGAGGATAACTTCTCGAAAAGCTTACTGAGTTCCGTGCGACTACGAACTCCGCTTAGTCGGTCCCATTCCTTACCGTTTCTGAAGAGAATGAGCGTCGGTATGTTTTTGACACCGAATTGCTGCGCCAAGTCTTGGCTGTTCTGAACGTCCACTTTTGCGAAAATGATTCGGTCCTCGAATTTCTTGGACATTGTTCGCAGGACCGGTGTCATAACGTGGCACGGGGCGCACCAGTTGGCCCAGAAATCAACCACCAACGGCTTTTCGCCGTGTAGGAGTTCGCGAATGTTTCCGAGGGTAGCTTGACGCATTCGTCCACCCATGTATGGGCCTCCTAACTCTGCCTGCAAGCCGAGCCGCGTTACTTAGGCGTACTCGTGTTCTTCCCACATATCATAAGCCGTTGCGACGGAGGCGGCCTGCGTGATGATCGCTAGAGCGGTCACGAGGTGAATGAATGTGATGACTTGGGCCAGAGGAATCTGCATGCTCATCATCAGGTTCGCATACAATATTATGCCCAAGATTATCTGAAACGTTGCGAGCGCAGCCGTTGATTTGGCGATCCGCTTCAGTCGATTCGGCGCGTCGGTTCGCTTCAACATTGCATAATCGTAGTGCGCCAAACCCAGTATGACAAAGCCAAGGGCTGCATGAAGATCGACAAGGCCACTTACCATACCTGGTATCAGTATGATTATGATCTGTAGGAATGTTAGCCAGACTATCAGGTACAGTTGCTTCCAAATTTTCATAACATTGCACGCTCAGACGAATCGCAGTGTCGTGTGTAAAGTTTTGCTTCTGGCTTAGGAAGCATGTACAGTCGAATTTCTCTCGTTAGCGGTTCCGTACGCTTGATTAGGCCTGTATTTCGTACAGATGCAAAGTCGCTAAGGGTGTTTGAGCTAGTAGTCGGGCTTCATTGAACAATTCTATTATGCGTTTTACGGGGCCATTATCGCTGTTTATGCTGTATACTGATATTGGGCCATAATTCTTAATGTGTACAAGATTTGCTTCAACTAACTTTCCCAAATGTTTCCGTATTATCTTTCTATCCAGTCCGCTGAACTTGGCTATCTTGTAGATCGTTAAATCCTCGCCGCGGTTTCGGGCAAGGACCAATAATATTCTCAACCGGGCTTCGCTCCCTAACGTTTTCAGAAGTAGTGGTCTCAGCGGCAATTTCGCTCGGGGAGAACATTAGACACCCTGCAGAAATAAGCAAGAGAGTTGAGTGAAGCTATTCACTCAAGGAATGTAAAGATGGAAAGCTAGTAGCCTACCTGCGTCGCCGTCGGCGTTTCACTCTGGCTCTTGTTCGAGGAGAGAGCTCTCTTTGGAATCGCTTGAATTGCTTTTCATCCATGAGCTTAAGCATGTACAGAAGCATGATGAAAACCATCAGGGGGTTGTAGTGTTTTTCCTTGGGCTGAGGGCGTCTTCGCCTAGCGCTCGTTTTACTCCTTTTGACTCGCCGCCTTGCGGTTTTCTGTCTAGTCGTTCGCGCTCTTCGCTTGCCCGTTTTCTTTGCTGACAACTTGTCAATCTCCCAAGTACGCCGGTACTATAGTACGGTTGCGAGTCGTTTTATGTAACTTTCGTATTCTCGAATGAGTGCTGAGAGAGGCTCTAGGATAGGTCTGAGTTTTGTCCTGCGTTTTTTGTGGTATCGTTGAGAAGGTGGTTCCAGCGTATGTTATCTTTGAAGACGACCAGTACATAGCGTTCTTGGACAAGTATCCGATCTCGATAGGGCACACACTCGTCTTACCCAAGTCGCACTTCGAACGTGTGAAGGACATGTCACAGGAGGCCTTCTGCGCTCTATATTCTCGTGTCTACGCCTTGAATCAGATAATTACATCGCGGTTAGGTGCAACTGCAGCTCACATCTCGATAAATGACGGCGCCGCAGCCAACCAACTCATTCCGCACCTGCACGTTCACATAATTCCTCGAAGCCATGGAGACAGTGCCGGGTTTAACGCAAGAAAGCTCTTTCGCTCCGAGCAAATGGAGGAGATTAGAAAGAGGCTTGAGATTGGCGACCTCAAGGTCGCCTTCTGATCTGAGACATCATCTTCTGTACTGTGGGTGCGAGTTGATTCGGTTCCGTAATTGGGGCGCTGCAGGCTGTCCCGACACAGATATATGCGGTGGGTGGCCCATTCGAAGAAAAACCGTTTTCAGCGATTTCTCTAGAGTCCGATTCCGGGTTAAGGATTTGTATGATCTTTCGTGGTTCATATAACTTGGCCGCCTCAGCTACCAGGGCTTCGGTTCCGGGGTCGTGTTTCGCGCCAACGATTTGAATCATGGTTGGTTCGTTAAGGAATGCATCGACAGCGAGCGCGTAGCCAGCTGACATAAATCCAGAGCTGAGATATGTATCCGAGAAGCACTTCAACGCTTCCTCAGCCATTTTGCGATAGATTGGGTCCCCAGTTAGGTGATGTGTCTTCGTCAAGACTCGTGCGGCCACGCTGTTTTCCTCTAACGGTTTGATAGGCCGCTTGAGGAAGCCAGGGGCGTCAGTGTCGATGGCTGTATCAAAGAATCCTCCTCCTTGAGGATCACGCAGTCTGACAAATGTGAACTTGAGTAGTTTCTCGGCCTTTTCCAGATAGTGCCTCTCTCCCGTGTATTCGTATGCATGGGTTAACGCATTTGCCGTTTCTACTTGATCAATTAGTTGATTCCTTAGTCTTGGTTGGCCGTCGTAGAAGTGGTAGATTCCTTCGGTCTCTTTGAAATTAAGCGAAATTAATCTGTTGAGGCTCT